>Ga0265342_10000463_pt1 | contig 44008 bp, 26 predicted proteins | sample 4CB327metaG_FD_203125 | JGI IMG/M metagenome (GOLD analysis project Ga0265342, IMG submission 203125) | Rhizosphere microbial communities from Carex aquatilis grown in University of Washington, Seatle, WA, United States - 4-CB3-27 metaG | ecosystem: Host-associated > Plants > Roots >... | reverse complement strand
GCGGAGTGCGACGATCTGCTGGCGCTGGCGCGGATCGTCGCGGGTCAAGAGCTCGATGCGAGCGAGATGGAGCATCATCGCGGTCGGCGTCGAATCCAACGCGCCGGACAGCGCCACGAGCTCCTCCTCGACCTCGAGCGCCTCGCCGACTGACCGGCTCGAAAAATCGCCGGAGCGAATGGTCTCGAACGCGAACAACGCCGCGAGGGTGAACCCGCCGATGACCAGCGCGAACCCGATTCGAGCCGCGCGCTGGACGGTAGCGTCGCCCGCCGCGGACTGCTGCGCCGCCGCGGTCACTCGCTCTGCTCCGACTGCGCGCAGGCAACTACGCCGCCTCGTCTGATCTCGTACACGTCAGGCCTCCACCACTTCCCGATTCGCGCCTTCCCCCCGGTGCGCGGCCCCACAGGGGCTCTCGGAAAACCGTACCCGACTTTAAGCCCGCAGCACGATCCAGTCCAGCCGATCGGCCGATCGGCTCGACTTCGTGACCGCGGAGCTAGAGGGGCTGCCGTTCCGCGACGCGCACCTTGTCGGTGTCGCCGAGGGGCTGCTGCGTCAGGAACCGGGACAGCGGCGCGGGGCGCCCGTACCAGAACCCCTGCGCCAGCTCGCAACCGGATCCCTGCAGCCACGCCGCTTGCTCGCGGGTTTCGACGCCTTCCGCAATCAGCTCCAGACCCAGGCTGTGCCCGAGGTGGATGATCGACCGCACCAGCTCGCCGCCCTTGAGATGCGTGGCGGTACCAATGCCGCGAACGAAGCTTTGGTCGATCTTGAGCACGTCCATGGGTAGGTGTTGCAGGTACGACAGCGACGAGTAGCCGGTACCGAAATCGTCGATGGCCAGGCGCGCGCCCAACGCGCGCAACTCCGACAGCTCCGCGGCAATCCGCGACGTCTCGCGCATGAGCACGCTCTCGGTGAGCTCGAGCTCGAGCTGGCCCGGACCGAGCTCGCATGAACGCATGGCATGCGCGACCCTGCCGACGAGATCACCGCGGAGAAATTGCGCCGCCGACACGTTGATGGAAACGCGCACGTTGCTGTGACCGTGGCGCGCGAGAGCCTGTGCGTGGCGGCACGCCTCTTCGATCACCCAGTTTCCGAGCGGGACGATGAGCCCGGTCTCCTCGGCGCAGCGGATGAACCGGGACGGCGAGATCACACCGAGCCGCGGATCCGACCAGCGGCACAGCGCCTCGTAGCTCACGACGCGGCCGCTCGCCAGGTCCACCTGCGGCTGCAGATGCAAGGCCAGCTCGTTGCGCGCCAGCGCGCGCCGCAACGCCGACTCGAGGTCGAGCCGATCCGATGCCTCGAGCTGCAGGTCGGCGGTGAAGGTCTCGACGCGCTTCTTGCCGAGTTGCTTGGCTCGGGACATCGCCATGTCGGCGCTGCGCAACAGGACGGCGACGTCCGAGCCGTCGTCGGGAAAATGGCTCACGCCGAAGCTCGCATGCAGATGAACTTCGGTCTCCCCGAGCCGGTACGGCTCCTTGAGCCGATCGCACAGGCGGACCGCGATCTCGCGCGCCTCCACCCCGTCGGGCAGATCACGCAACAAAAGCACGAACTCGTCTCCGGCGATGCGCGCCAGCAGATCGCCCTGGCGCGTGAAGCGGGACAGCCGCGTGGCGAAGCGGCGCAGCAGTTGATCTCCTTCGGCGTGCCCGAGAGCGTCGTTGATCCTCTTGAAGTCGTCGAGGTCGATGACCACCAGCGCCATCCGCGACGCGTGCCGGCGCGCGTCCGCGAGCAACAAGCGCAAGTGCTCCTCGAACAGCCGGCGATTGGGCAGCCCAGTGAGCTCGTCGTGCTGCGCCTGATACGCGAGACGCAGGCACAGATCGTGGCGCGCCATTGCCAGTGCCGCGATCTGTGCGGTCGACTCCAGCGCCCGCCGAAAGGCGAGATGCTCGTCCTCGTGAGTGGTCGGTGCCCTCAGAGAGCCCATCACCGATCCGACCCCGCGTCCGGGATCCACCACGATCGGCACGTTGACGAGAAGACCGTGGCCGGCAGGCGAGACCGGCGCCGTGCTCGGGCCGAGCTCGATGTTGATCCACGAGCCAGGAAATCGATCCTCCACGGCATTCGTCAGCAGTGCCAGGACAATCTCGACGTCGGCGCCGCGGGCGACGTGCTCGAGAACCGCGTTTCGATCGCGTTCGAACCGATCGTGGCGATCGTGATCCTCCGTGCCGCGCGCGATGTCGGCCGAGATCCAGAAGCAGCCATCCGGGCCCGGGGCGGCGGAGCCACCCGCGCGGTGGGGAACGACCAATATTTCGCGCAGCTCCTTGCCACCCCCCGGCTTGAGCACTTCGTGCTGATGCCGGACCATGGAGCCCGATAGCGCCCGATCGATCAGCGGCAATGCCGCGGAATGGTCGTCCGCGTTCATGATCTCGGAGACCGGCGCGCCCAGGACCTGCTCGATCGAACGGCCACACCAGTCGAGAAACGCGCGATTCGCAAGTCGACAGGTTCCGTCCGAGCTGATGTAGGCGATTCGCTGAGGCAGGCCCTCATCCAGGTCAGGGAACGGAGTCTTTTCGGCGGCGGCGTCTATCGTCGGATGGGCAAGCAATGCACAGTTGGGAGTCATGGCGTTTCGTTCGATCCACTCAGCAAGAGCCAAACCAATCGGTCACGCGTCGTTCCTGCGGCGGCGCGGCGGGCGACCTCCGCATTCGTTGCGCGACCTCGCGATCCTCCCGCAACGGTTGCGCGCGCCGGCCGCGGCACGGCCACGCTGCGGGCGGTTTGGTCTGGCACATCGATTGAAGTGTCTCGCGAGCACGGAGGCTCACCAACCAATGTTGAAAATACGAGACATCATGACCACCGACGTGTACGTCGTGGATGCAGACGCGTCGGCCGAGGAGGCCGCCTGGGGTCTCACACGACGCCACATCGGCGGCGCCCCCGTACGCGACCACGGCGGCGGGCTCGTGGGCATGCTGACGAAGGGTGACCTGGTCAATCCCGAGCCCGCGCAGTGGATCCGCGGCGAGCCGACCGTCGAGGACGTCATGAACCCCGACGTGCTCGCGCTCTTCGCGGATGACCCGGCGCTGTCGGCCGCCGTCGGAATGGCGACTCGGAAGATCCATCGGGTGGTCGTGGTCGACGAGAATCGCCGCATGGCGGGCATCGTGACCGCGTTCGACATCGTCAAGGCGGTCGCCGCGGGGCTCGACTTCCACGTGCCACCCGGAGAGGACCACGACGCTTAGTGCGCCGGCAGGCGGCGCGCGGGCCAGACGCGCGGCCACCGCAGCCGGAACGTCGTACCGCGCCCATCCGACGCCACCGACACGTCGCCACCGGAGATGTCGGCGAGCTTCTTGACCAATGCCAGGCCCATGCCGCTTCCCTCCACCTTGTCGCGAGGCTGTAGCTTCTGGAACATTTCGAAGATGCGCTCCTGAAAGCGCCGCGGGATCCCCGGCCCGTCATCGGAGACGACGAAAACCAGGAACGCGCCATCGTCGAGGGCCCCGATCCGAACTTCGCCCTCCTTGCGATCGTGGTGCTTGATGGCGTTGGAGACCAGGTTCAGCAGTGCGCGCTTGAGGCTGAGCGCTGCGGTCTGGATCGGTCCCAGATCGATCGACCGCGTGATGTGGAACCCCGGCGGCGGTCCGACGAGCTCGGCGATCTCGTTCACCAGGTCGTGCACGTTCACCGTGGTGACCTCGGCATCGATTCGACCGATGCGCGAATAGTCCAGCAGGTCACGCAAGAGCACGTCCATGCGGTTGACGCGCCCGCGGAGCATCCGCATCTGCTCGAACGTGTCGGCGTTGAAGTGCGTTCGCAGATCTTCCTCCAGCCACTCCGCCAGGCTGCTGATGGCCCGCAGCGGCGCGCGCAGATCGTGTGAGGCCACGTAGGCGAACTGCGCCAGCTCGTCATCGGAGCGCCGCACGTCGCGAAGCAATTCATCCCTTTCACGCTCCGCGAGCTGCCTCGCCGCGATGTCCCTCATCGTCACCACGGCCCCGGCCACCTGACCGCTGCGATCCAGCAGAGGACGCCCGCTGACGCTCATCGGTATGCCGTCCGGGCATGAATGACTCTTCACGAGTAACTCCAGATCGTCCGACTCGAGGCCGGCCATCGCGCGGCCGAGTGGCAGCTCGTCGAGCTCGAGTCTCCGGTCGGCGGCGAGTGCGAACGCGTCGTAGCGCGCCTGGCGCGCCTCGAGCGGCGCGCTCAGCGGAACGACGGGATCCAGCAGGCGCTCGGCGGCCGGGTTCGTCAATACGATGCGGCCGTCGCGATCATAGACGATCACTCTCTCGGTGACGCACTCGAGGATCGAGACCAACAGCTCTCCTTGCTCGAGGCGGGCCTTGTCGACCATCTTGCCCCCGGCGCCCTTGTGCGCGCTGACGTCGCGCGCGATCAGGAGCGCGCCGAAGGGCTTTTCGTCGGGAGCGCGCAAGATTCGCACGCTGGTACTGAGGAGCGTGTCCTGGCCCGTCGCTAGGCTCCGCAGCAGGAACTTCTGATCCTCGACCCGATCACCGCGGAAGGCCAGCGCCGCCGGCCAGTCATCGGGCGCGAATCGCCGTGAACCGTCCGCGGTGAAATACTCGTAGTGCCTGACCTGCTCCGTCACCGGCGTCCCGGGCGGCAACGGGACGCCAATCAAGCGATCGAACGCCGGATTGGACATCAGAACGTTCCCGTCGCGATCCGAGACCAGGATGATTTCAGCGACTCCGCGAAGGATGGACTCGAGCATCGCTCTTTGGCGACTGACTTCGTCGTGCGCGCGGCGTGCGGCCGTCACGTCGTGTGCGACGATCACTCCGCCCGCGATCTCGCCCTCCAGCCCTGGAAGCGGTCGGGCGTTGATTCGCAGGTGCCGCTTTTCTCCCTCGGTCGGGCCGAGCATGACCACCTCGACGTCGTCACGCGCCTCGCCGCGCAACGCCGCCGCCATCGCGCTCGCCTCCCGGCCGATCGGCGTCACGCCGTCAGGCAGGAAGAGGCGCCGACGGTTCAGTAGCTCATCGAGCGACTGGGCGGGGGACGCGAGGCCGAGCATGTCCTGCATGCTGGCATTCTGGAGCGTCGGCGTCCCTTCTCGGTCGCCGACGATGACGCCCGCGCCCACGCAATCGATGGTCGCCGTGAGCCGCGCGACCTGCTCGCGCAATGTCCGCTCGGCGATATGCCGCTCGGTGAGATCGCGTGTGACCTTGGCGAAGCCGACGAGTCGCCCTTCGCGGTCGCGGATCGACGTCAGAACGATCCCTGCCCAGAACCGGGAGCCGTTCTTGCGCAAGCGCCAGTTCTCGGTCTCAAACCGTCCTTCCTCGGCGGCGACCTGGAGGGCGTGCGCGGGCGTATCCTGGTCTTCGGGAGGGTAGAGGATCGAGAAGTGGCGACCAATGACCTCCGACGCGCGGTAACCCTTGAGGCGTTCCGCGCCGGGATTCCAGGTCTTGACGATCCCGCGCGGATCGATGAGGAAGATCGCGCAATCGACGACCGCGTCGACCAACCGATGGAACTGGATCTCTTCCGCCCAGCGAGACGGATCCCAGCCCGCGGGCGCGTCCCGTAGGAACTCGCTTTGGTTCACCGGCGCCCTCGCAGCGTCGCCGACTGCGAACGCTTCACTGTCCCGGTCGCCGCGGCCCCCCCTGCCGCGGGCCGCATTCGCCCACGATTCACGCGCGGACTCTACTCGTTTTCGCCGCGAGTCCAAGTGATATCGATCATTTGCGTGAGCTTCCCCTCAAGGAAAGTTGACGACCTCCAAGTAGCGTTCGAGCAGGTCCAACAATCCCGAGAAATCCGCCCCGATGGTCGCTTTTTCCACGTATCCGGCGACGTTGGCGGCGTAGGCGGCCTTCATGTCCAGCTCCGCGCTCGACGTCGTCAGAACGAAGACCACGGAATCCCGGTGTGCGGCGTCGCAGGCGACATGAATCGGATTGGTGATCTGCCGCTTGCTGAACGCGCGGCGGATCGCTCCCGCCATCCTATGGCGCGCGTAGACCCGGACGGTTCGACCACGGCTGTCGCCCGCGCGCAGATGCCCTGGCCTCCGGCAGCGTCACCCGAAACGTCGTGCCGCGGCCGGAGCGGGGCTCGCACTCGATCTCACCGCGCAGCGACCTAACGATCCCCCAGCAAATCGACAGGCCGAGCCCCGTACCCTCGCCCTGGCGTTTGGTAGTGAAAAACGGCTCGAAGACGTGCTTGCGATCGGCGGGCGAGATTCCCCGGCCAGTGTCGCTGATCTCGACGACCGCGGCGCCCGACTCGCTGGTCTTGGTTGCAACCCGAACCTCGTTGTCGGCCGGTCGGCCCACCGGTATCGCCTGGGCGGCATTGGTCAGCAAATTGACGAACACCTGGACCAACCGCTGCGCGCTGCCGAGCACGGGCGGGGTTCGACCAAACGTCTTCACCAGCCGCGCGCGTTCGCGGAACTGAATGCCGGCTACATTGAGCGCTGAGCTCACGACTCGTTCGAGGGACAGGGGTGTGAGCTCGCGGTCTTCACCGCGCGAAAGGGTGCCGAGGTCGCGTACGACGCCGGCCACCTGCTCCGCCGCGGTCAAGCAGTCAGCGATCATGGCGCGGAGGTCGGTCTTCGATAGACGACCTGCCGCCTCGGTTTCGGCGGCAGCGTTCAGGAACTCGGGCTGGTTGTTGAGCCAAGACAGGTTGGCGATGATGCAGGTGAGCGGGTTGTTGATCTCGTGCGCGGCCCCGGCGGCCAGCCGGCCGAGTCCCGCCAGACGATCCATGTGTCGGATCTGAGCCCGCAGATCGTCGACGCGGCGGCGTTGCATCGCATAGCGCACGGCGCGCAGGATCGCGAAGTCGTCGAGGTTTCCCTTGACCAGGTAGTCGTCAGCGCCCTCGCTCAACGCGTGCAGCGCGGCGGCCTCGTCTTCGATGCCGGTCAGCATGACGACGGCGGTCTTCTGCTTGGAGGTCGCCTCGATGTCTCGGATCAACTCCAGGCCCTCGCCGTCGGGCAAGCAGCGGTCGAGGAGCGCGCAATCGAACGAATCCGCGGCCAGCGCCGCACGCGCCTCGGTCACGCCTTCGACCTCGCGCACCCGAACCGTGTCCTGGTATCGCGTGAGGATTCGGCGGATCGCCATGCGATCGACCTCGTCGTCCTCGATCACCAGAATGCGCAGCATTTCCGGGCCGCCAGGACCCGGCTCGGCCCCACTGGTCCCCGGTGGCGTTTCACCGTTCTTCATTCGCACCCTCCCTCCCACGCTCAATGCATTGCCGGGGCCACCTGACGCGACAATGCCGCGCAGTCGCATCACCGCAAACAAAGAAGGAGTGACAGCGACATTCGCCCCGCGCGGGCACGTGTGTCGCGTCATTCTGACTCACGGGTCGAAACGACTCATGATACCGTGTCGCCGTGGGGAAAATCGGCGGGGCTCGCGTGCTGGCGGTGGACGACGATCTGGACATCCTGCAGTGGCTGCAGTTCAAGCTCACCACTCGCGGATACGACGTTGCTTGCTGCGCGACCGGTACCGATGCGCTGGAGCGTCTGGCGGCACAGCCCGCGGACGTCGTGCTCACCGACCTCGACCTCGGCGGCATGGATGGGATCGAGCTGTGCAGTCGCATCGTTGCCGAGTGGCCCGAGCTTCCGGTGATCTTGCTGACCGCGCACGGCACGGTGGCGGCAGCGGTGGCCGCGATCCGTGCCGGAGCCTTCGACTTCATGGTCAAACCCCTCGCGGAGGAGCCGCTGGCATTCGTGGTCGATCGGGCCGTCCAGCATCACCGGTTGCGTGACGAGATTCACAGTCTGCGCACCCAGGCTGACAGGGATCGGCGCGACGGCGACGGCGACGTCTTGGGACGAAGCCCGGTGATGCGCCGGATAGTCGCCTTCATCGACCAGGTCGCCAGTGTCGGCACGTCGGTGCTGATCACGGGCGAGAGCGGGACCGGCAAGGAAGTGGCCGCGCGCGAGCTCCACGGCCGCGGCGATCGGCGGCGGGGACCGTTTGTCGCCATCAACTGCGCCGCATTGCCCGAGGCCTTGCTCGAATCCGAGCTGTTCGGTCACGCGCGCGGCGCATTCACCGGCGCGCAAGGGCCGCGGCGCGGGTTGTTCGCCAGCGCCTCGGGAGGAATCCTGTTCCTGGACGAGGTCGGCGAGCTACCCCTTTCGCTACAACCCAAGCTGCTTCGGGTGCTGCAGGAGCGCCATGTGCGGCCACTGGGTGCCGACGAGGAGATCTCCTTCGATACACGAGTGATCGCGGCCACCAACCGCGACCTGGAAATGGCGGTCGAGCTCGGGACATTTCGCGCCGATCTCTACTACCGCCTCAATGTCCTGCCGCTCCATTTGCCGCCGTTGCGGGCGCGCGGGAATGACGTGCTCATCCTCGCGCAAAAGTTCGTCGAGCGGTTTTCGCGCGAGATGAACCGGATGGTCAGGGGCTTCTCCGCTGGTGTGGCAGAGGCTTTGCTAGCTTACGGCTGGCCGGGAAATGTTCGTGAGCTCCAGAATGCCATCGAGCGGGCAGTCGCGCTTGCGCGCGGCGAGCAGTTGGCCGTCGCCGATCTGCCCGACAAGATCCGAGACAATCGCGTCTCGCCGGTTGTCCTTGCTGCGTCAGATCCCGCGGAGCTGCCCTCGTTGGCCGAAGTCGAGCGGCGCTACATCGCTCGCGTGCTGGAATCCGTCAACGGGAGCAAGACCGACGCAGCTCAAATCCTGGGCATCGGCCGCAAGACGCTGTATCGCAAATTGCAAGAGCACAAGGAGGCCGGCGGACACCGTTTTCGGCCTTCCTGAGGACACGCGATCGCGGACGAAGGTCCGGCAACAGAGCTATCCATGATGGGACGCGCATGAAGCGAGCCGCCTCAGAGCTTTTCGGTGCGGATGACGGGCGGTTGATCCGCGTTCTGGCGGTCGACGACGACGAAGTCGATCGGAGGTTGCTCGAGCGCGCGGTGACGCGTGACCGCCTGCCGTACGAAGTCTCGTGGGCTCGCTCGGTCGCGGAGGCGGGGTTGTTCTTGGCCCAGGAGAAGTTCGACGTCGTCGTCAGCGACTACTCGCTCGGCGACGGGACTGCGTTCGACGTCGCCCGCCGCGCGCCGAACCTGCCCCTGATCATCGTGACGGGCAGCGGCGACGAGGCGGTCGCGATCGCGGCGTTGCGTTCGGGTGCGTCCGACTACATCGTCAAGCAAACCAACAGCTCCCACCTCAAAGTGCTGCCATTTTCGATCGACGCGGCGGTCCGGCACCATCGCGCGGGCCGGCTGGCGCGCATGCTGTCGCACGCGATGAAGAACGTGCTCGACGCGGTCTACATCACCGATCTCGAGGGCCACTTCCTGTTCGCCAACGCGGCCTTCGAGCGCATTTACGGTCACGATGCCCGGGCGCTCGTCGGGTTGGATCTCGGCCTGCTGGTTCCCGGGGTCGACTGCGCGCGAGCCATACCCGCGCCCGACGAGATGCGGACGGGCTGGGTAGGCGAGGTCCTGCACACGGCGAAGAACGGCGTCGAGCTGCCGATCTGGCTCTCGCGCTCCTACGTCGACGGCGGGCACGCCGATACGGGCGTCCTGGTCTTCGTCGCACGCGACATGACCGAGCGCCGGCGGCTCGAGGACGCGCTGCTCAAAAGCAATCAGGAGCTCGCCCACGTCAACCAGGAGCTCGAGCGGAGTCGCAACTCCCTTGCTGAGATGGCGATTCGAGACGAGCTCACCGGTCTTTACAATCGCCGCGAGCTCAATCGGGTGCTCGACGACGAATCAGCGCGCTGCGAGCGTTCCGGCCAGCCGCTATCGTTGATTCTCCTCGACGTTGATCATTTCAAGCGCGTGAACGACGAGCACGGGCACCTGGCCGGGGACGACGTGTTGAGAATGCTCGGGCGCATCGTCGTGGGCGTCCTCCGGCGCGTCGACCGCGCCGCGCGCTTCGGCGGCGAAGAGCTGGCGATCGTGTTGCCGGACACTCCCGTGGCCGACGCGGTCAAGGTCGCAGAGCGCGTTCGCCAGCTGGTGTCGGGAACACCGTTCGCCCTGGAAGCGCCGCACGGCGGAGACAAGCAACTGCGGGTGACGGCCAGCCTGGGGGTCGCGGCACTCGACGACAAGATACGCACGCGCGAGCACCTTCTGCAACGCGCCGACGAGGCCCTTTATCGCGCGAAGGCGGAGGGTCGCAACCGGACGATTTGCCTGGCGTCCGAGCCTCGCAAGCGCGCGTACAGTGCGCGACCGCTGGACCGCTCTCCCTGACCACCCGGCGCCCGGCGCGCTCAGGGCGGGAGCTGCCGATGCGCCGCTACCAGACCGCGATCCAGGTCTCGTAGGTGAATCTGAATCAGGTCGCTCCGGTGGTTGCGCGCCGCAGCCTCGAGCCGCGCGCCGATCTCGCTGATCCATGGCAGACCATAGGTGCAACCGCTGCCCTTCATGCGGTGGCCGATATCCTCGATCGCGAGCAGGTCTCCGGTCCGCAGCGCCAGCTGAATCCTCGCGACGTCCGCGTCGCGGTTGGCGACGTACTGGGGCAGGAGGCCGCGTATGCTGTCGTCGGGCATCGCTACGGTGGTGGCATCGGGCGCGGGCCCCACCGATAAGAGCGCGCGGGCGATCGCGTCGCGCAAGGTTGCCTTGGTGGTCGGTTTGACGAGAAACCCCGTGAAACCCGCGGCGAAGCACGCCTGCCGCGTTTCGCCGAAGGCGTCGGCCGTGAAGGCGATGAGGGGCATGGGTGCCTTGAGCTCGGCTTGTTCGATCTGCCGGATGCAACGCGCCGATGCCATCCCATCCATGCGGGGCATGTGTATATCCAACAGCATCAGCGCCGGCGCTATGCGGCGGTAAATGTCCAGTACCTCGAAGCCGTCGTTGGCGAAGACGGTCTCGAAGGGAGCGTCCCTGAGAAATGCCTGGAAAATGAGGCGATTCTCCGGCGCATCATCGGCGACGACAACCGGCTGGAGCACCCGGCCAGGCTCACCTGACAGCGCGGACCAGACCTTTTCCTCGGGAGCGCTCACCACCGACACGACGGCGTGGTCCGAAGCGCGCGGCAGGCTCAGTGAGAAGCGGAACGTGCTCCCCCTGCCGACCACGCTCTCGAGCGCGATCTCGCCGCCCATCCTGTGCACGAGACGGCGCGCGATCGCGAGGCCCAACCCGCTACCCCCGTGGAGGCGCGTCGTCGACGCGTCGGCCTGGACGAAGGCACCGAAGATCAGGCTCTGGTGCTGGGGAGCGATGCCGATGCCGGTGTCGGTGACGGCGAACGCGAAGACGTTCTCCTCGTTCTGTTCGGCGGCGAGAATGACCTGTCCGCGCTCGGTGAACTTGAGCGCATTGCCGACCAGGTTGATCAGCACCTGTTTAAGCCGCGTCGGATCGCCCAGCACGAGCGGGCGATCATTCGGGACCTGGAAAGCGAGCGCGATACCTTTGGCTTCCGCGCGCGCCCTGAACATGTCGGTGACGCCCGCCATCAGGTCGGCGAGCGAGAACTCGATGCGCTCGAGAACCATGCCACCCGCGTCGATCTTGGCCAGGTCCAGCACCTGGTCGATGAGGCCGCGCAGGTGCTCTCCTGCGTTAGCAAGGACGTCGACGTACCGGCGCTGTTCGTCGCTGAGCCTCGACTCGGCCAGCAACTCGGCCAGGCCCAGCATCGCGGCGAGCGGCGTGCGGATCTCGTGGCTCATGTTCGCAAGGAACTCGGTCTTGGCGCGGTTCGCGGTCTCGGCTGCCTCCTTTGCCTGGTGGAGCTCTTGATGAATGCGATGGCGCTCGAGCGCGTACCAGATCGCGCGGGCGAGCGCGTGGGCGTTGAACTCCCACTTGACGAGATAGTCCTGCGCGCCCGCACGCAGAGCCCGCTCCGGCACCTCGTTCTCGTCGTTGCCGGTGAGCACGACGACCGGCCAGTCGAGGGCGTTCTTCTCGATCCACTCCAGGGTCATCTCTTCGCTCGCGTCGGACAGAGAGAGATCCAGCACCACGACGAGCTCGCCCGGGGCGGCCGTGCGCGCAATCGCATCTGCTTCGACAAGGTTGCGGGCGCGTCGGACGCGAAAGGCGAGGGCCCGCGGCGCTCGCGCGAACATGCCGAGCACTAGGGCCTCGTCCGCCCGATCATTCTCGACGAGAAGCAGGTCCATCAGCGCCCCGTCACGCTCCCGTCGGCGGGAGGAGAATCTCCGCGGTGGCCTCGGCGTCGCCGGGGACAGAGTGCACCGTGAAGCCCAACGCCTCGGCGGTGCGGATCATGGCGCTATTGCTGGGCAACATCGTGGCGGTCACCCGGCGGATCCGTTCGGCGCGCGCGATGCCGACGATGCGCCGGAGCAGCTCGGTCCCGAGCCCGCGCCGCTGCCAGTCGTCGCGCACGATGAGAGCGAACTCCGCATCGTTCGTCGCGCCGAGGCGGCTGAGGCGCCCGACTGCGACGACCTCCGCGTCTGCGCCGGCTGGAGCGGCGCCGGCGCGGGTTGGCCGATGCTCGACGACCAGCGCGATGTCCCGATCGTAGTCCGAGAAGCAGACCCGGATCAGGCGCTCATGGGTCGTGCGCTGATCGAGCCCCAGCGGCGCCATGTAGCGCTGGCGCACGCTGGTTTCGCTGAGCGCCCGGTGAAACGCGATCAGCAGGCCCTCGTCCTCGGGTCGGATCGGGCGAATCAGCACCTCGACGCCGTCGGGCAAGCGGTGGGTCTTCACATATTGCGTGGGATAGGGCCGGATCGCGGGACGCGGCAGATCCTCGCGGCGTGTCGTCGGCTCGTGGAGCACGACGCGCGCGTCGACGGCCAGCAATCCTTCCGGCGACGCAATCAGCGGGTTGATGTCGACCTCCTTGATCCAGGGATTCTCGACGATGAGATCGCTGAACCGCACGAGGATCCCCTCGAGCGCCGCCAGCGGTACCGGCGCCTGGCCGCGCACACCCTGCAGCGCCCGGAAGATCCGGGTCTGCTCCATCATCCGACGGGCCAGCGTCCGGTTGAGCGGCGGCAGCGCCAGCGCGCGGTCACGGAAGATCTCGACCAGCTGTCCGCCGGCGCCGAAGAGCAGCACCGGACCGAACTGCCGGTCCAGCGATGCGCCCAGGATCAGCTCGTAGCCGCCCGGCGGCCGCACCATCGGTTGCACCGTGACGCCCAGGAAATCCTCGGCGCTGGCGCGCTCGGTCACTGACGCGCGGATCGCTTCGAATGCCCGCGCGACGGCGTCGCCGTTCTCGAGACCCAGCTTGACGCCGCCGACGTCGGTCTTGTGCGTGATGGTCCGCGAGTAGAGCTTGACCGCCACCGGGAAGCCAATGGCGTCGGCGGCGGCCCGGGCTTCAGCCACGGTGGTCGCCGAGCGTGTGTCGGTGACGGGGATGCCGTACGCCGCCAGCAATTGCTTGGATTCGACCTCGTCCAGCAACGAGCGGCCGGACGCGCGCACGGTCTCGATGATGCCGGCGGCGCGGTTCGTGTCGGCGGCGCCGGCCTGGCCGGGGGCGGGGGTTTCGTAGAGCGCGCGCAACCCGTACGACGAGCGCCACATGTAGCAGAATGCGCGTGCGGCGGCGTCGGGAAAAGCAAACGTGGGGATGTTCGCGCGATTGAGAATGTCGATGCCGGCGGCCACCTGCGCGCCGCCCATCCAGCTGGCCAGCACCGGCTTGCCCTCGATGTGCGCGTAGCGGGTCAGCGCCTGCGCGGTCAAGGTCGGATCGGTCATGTCTTGCGGCGTGAGCACCACCAGCAAGCCGTCGTTGCTCTCGTCGGAGGCCACGATCTCGAGCGCGCCGGCATAGCGTGACGGATCGGCGTCGCCGAGAACGTCGATGGGGTTGCCATGGCTCCAGGACGCGGGTAGCAGGGCGTCGAGGCGCTTGCGCGCATCGTCCGACAATACCGCCAGGTCTCCGCCGTGGGTGATGAGCGCGTCGGTCGCCAGCACGCCCGGGCCACCGGCGTTGGTGACCACTGTCAGCCGCGGTCCGCGCGGCCGCGGCTGCTTGCCCAGAACCTCCGCCATGTCGAAGACGTCGCCAATCTGGCTCACGCGCAGCACGCCGATGCGGCGGAAGGCCGCGTCGAGCACCTCGTCCGAGCCGGTGAGCGCGCCCGTGTGCGAAGCGGCCGCGCGCGCCGCGGCCTCGGTGCGTCCCGCCTTGATGACGATGATCGGCTTCGAGAGCGCAACCTCGCGCGCCGCCGAGAGAAAGCCGCGCGCGTCGTCTCCGATCGACTCCATGTAGAGCACGATGGAGCGCGTGCGCGGATCGTTGCCGAAGTGGTCGATGAGGTCGCCCCAGCCCACGTCGAGCATGGTGCCCAGCGAGACGAACGCGCTGAAGCCGAGCTGAACCTTGAGCGACCAGTCGAGGATCGCGGTCAAGAGCGCGCCGCTCTGGCTCAGGAACGCGACGTTGCCGGGCCGGGCCATCGCGGCGGCGAACGTGGCGTTGAGGCCGCTCACCGGGCTCATGATGCCGAGGCAGTTCGGTCCGACGAGCCGTACCTGCCCGCGTCGCGCCTCGGCCAGAGTGCGCCGCTCGAGCTCGGCGCCCGCGGCGCCCACCTCACGAAAGCCCGCCGAGATGACGATCGCCGCGGGGATCCCGAGATCCGCGCACTGGCCGACCACCCCGGGAACAGCCGCTGCCGGCGTCACGATCACCGCCAGATCGACGTTGGCGGGGACCTCCGCGAGCCTGGGATAGGCCTTGATTCCAAGCACGCTGGGCCGCTTGGGATTGACGGGAAAGACCGTGCCGCCAAACGGGCTGGCGATCAGGTTCCAGAGGATCGTGCGCCCGACGCTGCCGGTGGTCTCGGTCGCTCCCACGACGGCCACGGTCCTGGGGGAAAAGAAGACGTCCAGTGGTTGCCGATCCTGCCGGAGCAGGTCGTGAGCGCGAGAATGCTCGGCGCGCACCTCGTTGCGACCGTCGCCACTGGGACCATTGCGAGAATCAATCGTCATGAGTCATAACCCCCATCCAATTGTGCATTCCCCCTGTTTGCGCCCTTCAAACGTTTCGTTACAAAACCGGGGTGTTCATTTTTCCGGCGAGCGCGACGCAAACGCAACGATTTTTGTTGTCACGACAAAAGTCGACCTAGATAATCACGCGCCGGACTGGTCTGGCAGAGGAGCTACGAGATGGGGCAGAGCGCGAGCGGTTCGACGGGTGGTGGCGGATTCGCGCCCTATCGTGCGCTGATCGAGTTTCTGCCTCGTCTCTGGAGCAACTGGATTACCTTGCTCGGCACGGTCGTCGTGACCGCGGCCGCGGTCACCATCCTCTCTGCGCTCGCAATCGACCTGACGTCCGGGCTCAACGCCTACGCGGCCGCAATCCTGTTTCTCGTGATGCCGGGTGTGATGGCCGTCGGGTTGATCCTGGTTCCGATCGGCCTCTTTCGCGACAGAAGACGCAGGCGCCGCCAGCCTGCAGCTACAGGGGATCCAGGATCCGTCGAGGAGGCGTTCGCGCGTGCGATGCAGAGCCAGATCGTGCGCCGCCGCGTCGCGCTGGTGTTGCTGATGACCGTGATGAATGTCCTGATTTTTTCCGGAGTCACCTACCGAGCCGTGACCTTCATGGAGACGCCGAAGTTCTGCGGAACGGTCTGTCACAAGGTCATGCAGCCTGAATTCGATGCCTACAACCAATCACCGCACAGCCGCGTCGCTTGCGTGGAGTGTCACATCGGTAGCGGTGCGCCTTCGATGATTCAGGCCAAGCTGACGGGCCTGCGGCAAGTCTGGGGAGTCGCGACCGGCCATTTCCATCGCCCGATCGAAACGCCCGTGCACAATTTGCGTTCGGCGCGCGAAACCTGCGCGAATTGCCACCAGCCCAATCGACAAAGCGGGTCGAAGCTGGCATTTCGCATTCATTTCAAATCGGACGAAACCAACACGCCGCAGGTGACGGCAATGATGTTTCATCTCGGGGGAGAAGACCGCGCCACCGGGCGATGGAGCGGAATCCATAGTCACGCCAGCACGAGCCAGGAGATTCGATACGAGGTGCTCGATGCCCACCGGGTCGGCATCGGCAAGATCCAGAAACTAGAGGGCGGCAAGGTGATCAAGGAGTGGTTGCCCCCCAAGGAACAGCCCGGCTCGGTGCAAGAAATGCGCGTTATGGACTGCACCGACTGTCACAACCGGGCCACGCACATCTACGATGCTTCGCCGGAAGCGGCGGTGACCCGCGCGCTGACCGAGGGCCGACTCGATCGCAAGGTTCCCTGGATTTATGCCGTCGCAACCGGTGTGCTCGCGAACGCAAAGCCACCTCGCGATCGAGCGGAAGCGTACTTTCGGGAGGAGCTGGAGGCGGGCTACACGCGCGATCACGCCGCCCAGAAACCGCCTGCGCAGGTGCTCGAAGAGAGCGCCAAGGCCCTGGCCACTCTCTATTTGCGAAATGTTTACCCGGACATGCACCTGACCTGGGGTAACTATCGCAGTCAGATCGGGCACGGGGGCCCGGACCCCGGCAACACCAAGGTTCAATGCTTTCGCTGTCACTCCGGTGACCATCGCACGGCCGATGGACAGGAGCTGTCGGGCAAGTGCGAGTCGTGCCACGAGGTCGTGGCGAAGGACGAGCTTCCCGCCGATCTACCCGACGAGATCAAACCGTTGCTTCAGTTCTAGGCGGTCACCGAACACAGGTCGGCACACAACCTGCAGACGTGAGATGCCGCAAAGCGCAGTTTCCTCACCTACAAAGGAGCCTTCCCCATGAACCGACCCCGGAAATTGATCCTTGCTCTCGCGCTGGCCGGCGCTTTCTTCGCGGCGATGGTGCCGCGGACAGCCTCCGCCGACGTCGACAAGAAGACGCTGCGCACGTGGAAGGCCAAGTGCTCTTCGTGCCACGGCGAGGACGGCAAGGGCGCGACCGAGCAAGGCAAGAAGATGGGCGTGCGGGACATGACCGGGCCCGACTTCATGAAGGACTCGGACATCAAAATGAAGGACGCGATCACCAACGGGATCAAGCAGACCAAGGACGGCAAAGCCCAGGAGATGGAGCCGTACAAGGACAAGCTCAAGCCCGAGGAGATCGACAACCTCGTCGCCTATGTCAGGTCGCTGAAGAAGTAGCGGCGACTCGAAGATTACGATGGACCGATTCGCGCGCCCCGCGCCGGGGTGGGTGACGTTCGCCGTGGCGTTCGCGCTGATTGCGTCGTGCGCCAAGGCGCGTCCCGACGTGACCGGTGCGCCTCGCTGCGTGACCTGGAAGGATGAGATCGGTCCGCTCTTCGCCGCGCGTTGCCAGAGCTGTCACACCGGTGCGAACCCTGCGGGGAGCTACGATACCAGCAGCTATCTCGGCGTGCTCGGCGGTGGCAGCGATGCGGTGCCCGACGCGATCGCGGGCAACGCAAGCTCGCTCCTGGTGACCATCCTCGCTCCGGCGTCGGCGGACGCCGTTCATCAGTCGTTCGCCGACGCGTTTCCCACGGTTCGCAGCTGGGTCGTCGACTGCAACGCCTCGTACGTGACGTCGTCGATCCATCGCCCGGGCATTCTCGATCCGGCGTCGGGGGATTTTCACGGCGTGCTCATTCGCCAGCTCGGCTACGCGTTCGACAAATGTCAAAGCTGCCACGGCGCCGACTACGCGGGGGGCACGTCGGGCGTCTCGTGCTTGACCTGCCACGCCGACGGCCCGACGTCCTGCTCGACCTGCCACGCGGCGATCGCGACCAGCGGCTCGCACGGGCGGCATCTCGGCGGCGGCCCGCTGGGCAAGTCATATGGCTGCGCCGAGTGCCATCGCGTGCCGGCGGTCTACACCGACGTCGGCCACATCTTCCTGGCCGACGGGTCGCTCGATCCACAGCCGGCCGAGGTGACGCTGGGAGCGACGGCGGCGTTGACGCCCGCGGGCGCCGTGCGCACCGGTCCGCCGACCTACGACCCAAGCACGCAGAGCTGCCAGAACGTCTACTGTCACGGCGGCACGCTGGGCGACAGCGCGGCCACGCACCCGCAGCCGATCTGGAGCCAGCCCGCCACGGGGCAAGCCGATTGTGGCAGCTGCCACGGCTTGCCACCCAATCACGTCGGCACGCGGCCCTGCGCCGCCTGCCACCCCAGCGTGGTCGATCGCACCAACCAGATCATCGCACCCGACAAGCACATCGACGGTCAGATCGAATTCGCCGACGCCGCCACCGGCTGCACCGGCTGTCACGGCGGCGTGACGGGACCGGCGCCGCCGCCGGATCTCGCGGGCGAAATGTCGCCGACGTCGGTCGGCGTGGGCGCGCACCAAGCGCACCTCACGGGGGCATCGCACCTGCGCGGGCCGATCGCGTGCACCGAGTGCCATCGCGTTCCGGAGATGGTTTCGAGCGCGGGACACTTCTCCGGCCATCAGGCCGGCGCCGACCCCGTCGACGGCGCCGAGGTGTTTCCGGTCGATCCGACCGTCGGCACGCTCGCGTCGACCGACGGCGCCGCGCCGCACTGGGATCACGCGACCGCGACTTGCTCTAGTGTCTATTGCCACGGCGGCGGCGCGACGCTGGCCGCCGACACCACCGCCACCATCGACCACGCGCCGATCTGGACGGCGACGAGCGGCCTCACTTGCGGCGAGTCCTGCCACGGGCTGCCGCCGGCGTTCTCGCCGCACCTGCCGAGCATGACCCGGCTCGACTGCTCGAGCTGCCACCCGCGCACCGTCGATCCGTACGGAACCATCATCATCTCGGGCCCGCCGGGCGGCGAGACCAGCGCCCACATCAACGGAGTGCTCGATGTCGCGCCGTAACGAGGGTGGCGCAGGGCGTGGCGCGCTGGCGCTGCTCGGGTTGCTCGGCGCATCGGCCATGCTCGCCGCGCCGGCGCGCGCCGAGGTCGTCGAGGCGACGTCGACGACGCTGGTCAGCGGGCACCAGGACCCGCGCGACGGCGTCGTGCACACGGCCGTCCCCGTCTACGAGCTCATGTCGGTGCGCGCCACCGATTTTCACGTACCGGGGATCGCCGATATGAATGTGGTGCTGTCGGGCTGGGGTGCAGCCGCGCTCGCCGATCCGATGGAAAACAAGCACGTGCTCGGCGATCTCGACCTCGCGTTCGCCGAGGGCACGCTGCTGCGCCGGAAGGTCGCGTTTCGCCTCGGCCGGCAGCTCCTGGTCGGGGGCGCCGGGCGCAACCTCGGTTTCGACGGTCTCAGCGTCACGGTGAGGCCGATCCGCTGGGTGGGCGTGTCGGCGCAGGCCGGTGTTCCCGTCACGCCGCGCTTCGCGGTCAGCCGCGGCGACGCACTGGTGGCGGGCCGCGCGTTCGTGAAGCCATCGTTCGACGCCGAGGCGGGCGTGTCGGTCCTCCAGGTTCTCGACCACGGCGAGATCGCGCGCCGCGATCTCGCATTCGACGCGCGCCTCTCGCCCGCGCGCACCGTGCCCCTGGTGCTGACCGGATTCGCGCTCTTCAGCCTGCCCGAACGGCGCCTCGGCGAGGGTCAAGCGGCGGCGACCTGGCAGCTCGATCGGCGGCTGCAGATCACCGGCGACTACCGGCGCACGGCCCCTGATCTCTTTCTGCCGCGCAACTCGATCTTCTCCGTGTTTTCGCAGGAGCATCACGACGAGGTGGGCGGCTTCCTCTATCTGCGGCCGCACACGCGCCTGCGCCTGCAAGGCGACTATCACGTGATCGTCGACGCTGACGGTACCGGACACGACGGCAGCGGCAAGCTGACCGGGACGTTCGGTCCCGACAATCGTGACACCGCCGGCGTCGAGGCGCGGCGGCTGGCGCTGCCGCAGAGCGGGTACCTGATGGCGCGCGCGTTCACGGTCGTGCGCGTCGAGCCGCGCGTGACCGGCACGCTGGACGCGAGCGCGTTCTTCTTCGACGCCGACGTCAACGGCCAGCGCCGGTCGTACGTCGGCGCCGCCACGCTGGCCTACGACCTGCGCCCCGGCTGGCGCGCGGTGGTCACCGGCGTCGCCAGCGTGACGCCGTTCGCGGAGCGCAACTTCGAAGGTATGGCGAAGCTGGTCTATCAGATGACGACGCGAGTTCGACAGGTGACGCAGTGAGCGGGCGCCACGCTTTCCCCAAGACGTGCGCGAGCGCGGCGCACGCCGCGGCTCTGGCGATGATCCTGTGCGGCGTCGCGTGCGCGCGCGTCGGTGGGGCCGGCGGTGTCGAGTACGACCAGGTTCATCCGACCGAGAGCGATCAGATCCGTTTCTCCCACGCGACGCACGAGCGCGCCAAGGTGAACTGCCTCGCGTGCCACGAGGACATCTACGACGCCAAGAACCTCGACGGGCGCTATCTGCCGCCCGAATCGAAGTGCCTCGAGTGTCACAAGGACAAGAAGGAGCAGGGCAACTGCGCCTTTTGCCACCGCGATCCGGAGCACCCCGGCCCGTACGCCGAGGTCGTGCGCAGCCTGCGCCTGTCCCACGCCGAGCACATCGAGCGCGTCAAGGAAGACTGCACCCGCTGCCACAAGACGCTGACCGAGCTGGAGCCGTCGGGAACGACGACGGTGCCGCCCATGAGCACCTGCACCCAGTGCCATGAGCACGCGACCGAGCTCGCGAACGGGACGTGCAACAACTGCCACGTCGATCTGCGGCGTTTTGCGCTGCGCCCCGTCTCGGTCTTCTCGCACCAGGGCGACTTCGTGCGCCAGCACGGCCCGGCCGCGCGCTCCGCCGGCGAAGGGTGCGCGCAGTGCCACGATCAGACCTTCTGCGCCGACTGTCATGCGCGCACGGTGGCGATCCCGATCGAAGCGAAGTTCCCCGAGCGTGTCACCGCCGACTTCATCCACCGGGCCGACTTCTTGAGCCGGCACCAGATCGAAGCGCGCGCCGACGAGAGTCTGTGCCGCCGCTGCCACGGGCAGAGCTTCTGCGAGAGCTGCCACACCCTCGAGAACCTCACGCCGCGTGCGACCAGCCCGCGTAGCCCGCACCCGCCTGACTTCTCATTCCCGGGCTCGAGCAATTCGCACGGCCCGCTCGCCCGCCGCGACATTGCGGCGTGCGCGTCCTGTCACGACCAGGGCGCGCGCTCGATCTGCGTCGACTGCCACAAGGTCGGCGGCGTCGGCGGCGATCCGCACCCCGCCGGTTGGACCAGCCATCATCCGCGCGACGAGATCAACCGCAACCCCATGTGCCTGACATGCCATCTGTGAGCGTTTCACTCGGGAGGTTCCCCATCATGCGTTTCATCACAACGATCGTTGTCGCCCTGACCGCAGGGATGGTGGTGGGTTGCACCGGACCGCGCGGCGTCGCCGGCTCGTCCGGCGCCGGCTGCACGATCACGGCGGCCGACGGCGGTGGCAAGCAGATCAAGTGCGCCGACGGCACTTCGGTCACCGTGCAGAACGGCCAGCCGGGGACGTCGTGCACCATCGGGGCCGCCGATGGCGGGGCGAGGACGATCTCCTGCGCCGACGGTACCTCGGTGGTCCTGCACGACGGCGACGCGGGCACGTCCTGCACCGTCGGCACCGCCGACGGCGGCATCAAGGTGGTCTCGTGCACCGACGGCACCTCGGTCCCGGTGTCGCCGGATCCGCCGCCGCCGCCCAGCGTTCTCGGGCCCACCGATGATCTCCCGGGCGTGGTCGCGCACATCGTGTCGGTGGGCGGTGGCAGCCTACCCAACGGCGCCTTCCAGATCGGCGACACCGTCACCGTGACGTTCACGCTCGCCACCAGCGCCGGCGGCGCCTTGCCGCTCTCGGCGATGGACCAGGTGGCCACCTGGATCGCCGGGCCGACCTCGGGCTATCAGCGTGTGCTTCCGGTGGGCCGCGATCAGTTCGACTACAACGACGTGGCCGCGCGCGCGGTTCGCAACGGCGACGGATCGTACACGTACAAGTTCCCGGCGCCGCTGCCGGCGACCTACGGGCCGCCGCTTTTCGACACCACCAAATTCACCGCGGGCGAGCTCACCGGCCAGCCGCTGCAGCACGGGACCTATACGCTGTCGCTGCGCGGGTTCCGCACGTACACCGTCGGAACGGTCACCTACCGGGACGTCGGCTCGCAGACGCAGGACTTCCTGCTCGGCACGGTGACCACGCTCGAGCCGCGCGAGATCGTCACGCTCGGCAACTGCAACCAGTGCCACACCACGCTGCAGGCGCACGGCGGGACCTTCCGCGACACCAAGATGTGCGTCACCTGCCACACCGCGGGCGCCGAGGACAGCAACAGCACCGACACCGGCGACGCCACGCCGGTGACCATCGAGTTCTCGACGATGATCCACAAGATCCACAACGGCGCTCACCTGCCGTCGGTGCTGGGCGTCGGCACCAACGCCGACGGCACGCGCAGCTACGCCGCTGTGCCGGTGCCGTACCGCGTGGGCGGCAGCGCCACGCCCGCTGATTTCTCCGACGTGCAGTTCCCGGTATGGCCGAGCCTGTCGTTCCCCACGCCGCGCAACCTCGGTTACTCCGCCCTCATGCCCGCGCAGCAGGCGATCGACGATCAGACGCGCATGGGCGTGATCGCTTGCGAGCGATGCCATGGCGACGCCGACGGCCCCGGGCCGCTGGCGGCGCCGATCCAGGGCAGCTTCGCGTTCAGCCATCCCTCGCGCCAGTCGTGCGGCTCGTGCCACGACGACATCGACTGGACCAAGACCTACAAGCGCAACACCACCACGGGCATGCCGGCGCAGCCCGACGACTCGAACTGCCTGGTCTGCCACCCGGCCAGCGGATTCGCGGTCGGCGGCTCGCCGGTGGGCGGGCACCTGCACCCGATGAACGATCCCACGTTCAACCCGGGCCTGGTGGTCGCGCTCAGCGCGCTGCACGAAGCCGGCACGAACAACGGCAACGGTAAGCTCGACGTGGGCGAGAAGATCGGGATCACAATCAACGTCACCGACGGGACCGGCGCCGCGCTGCCTGCCGCGAGCGTCCCGGCGCTCAGCGTGATCGTCACCGGCCCCACCACCAACCGCAACCTCTTGCTGACCTCGACGATCCCGCTCGCCGCGCTCGCGACGCTGCCGACCACCCTCAACCTGCCCGATGTCGTCAACCTCGAGCTGCTCGGTACGTCCACCGGAACCACCGGCGACGTGTTCACCGTCGCGCGCCCGCCGTTCTGGAACTTCACCGGCGCGCTGCCCACCATCTTCGTGCGCACCGCCACCGGCGTCGCCACGACGCTGAGCGCGGCGGCGCCCGCGCTGCAGAACTACGTCACCGTCGCATCGAGCACCGGCTTCCTGCACAACGACTATGTCGTGATCGACGACGGCGTCGCGGGCACGCAGGAGTACCTGCGCGTTCAATGGGTCGACGGCAACCGGCTGTGGTTCGCCGCCGCCGGCGCCGCTGGCTACCAGCCCGGGTTGCGCTCTGGCCACGCCGCGGGCGCCACGCTCACCAAGGTCACGCTCGCGACCAAGGTCGCGACCACCGACTACACCCTTGCACCCACCACCGGCACGGTCACCGAGGTCACCGAGTTCGGCGCGGGAGCGGCCGTGCTGGCGACGTACACCACCGACTTCGTGATGCCGGCGGTCTACGGGCCGCCGCTCAACGATTCGCCCGATCTCGGCCCCGAGAGCGGCAAGTGGAAGGGACTGCCGCTGGTGGCCGGGACGTACACCGTCGGTGTCTGGGGGTCGCGCACGCTCTCGCTCGTGCAGAACGGCGAGACCAACAGCTATCGCAGCACTTCGCTGCCCGCCAACGTCGACTTCCTGGTCGGCGCGGCGACGACGCTCGCTCCCGTAGCGATCATCTCCCCCAGCGCGACTTGCCAGAAGTGCCACGTCGACGTGCTCGCGCACGGCGGTGGCCGGCGCGGCGTCGACACCTGCTTGCTCTGCCACGGCAGCGCCGGCAGCGAGGATCGCCCGCGCTACGTGGCTGCATCGGCGCCGGCCACGCCCGGCGCCGTCATCGAGTTCCGCTCGATGCTGCACAAGATCCACCGCGGCGCCAATCCCGACCTCACCAACGTCGCCGTGCCGTTCTCGGTCGTCGGTTTCGGCGCCGGCGCCTATCCCAACAACTTCAGCGTGCTCACGTTCGACGAGGACGAGTTCCCGGCGATGCCGAGCGGCGTGAAGGACTGCAGCGCCTGCCACGGAACCAGCACCGCCTGGCAGAGCCCCGCCGATCGCAGTCACCCGACGGCCGCCGTCGCGCCCGCGCAATCCTGGGGCGTGGCATGCAGCGGCTGCCACGACACCAGCGCCGCGCTCGCCCACTTCGACATCATGACCAGCGGTCTTGGTAACGAATCGTGCTCCGTCTGTCACGACTCCGGTCGGGACCAGGCGGTCGCACTGATGCACAAGGTTCGGTGACGGGAACCCGTCACCATGCGTTGCACTTTGGTAGCTGAGGAGGCGTTCATGTCGACTAGTCGCGAAACTGGGTTTCAGGTCTGCAGGATGTTGATGGGACTGGGCGCTGTCGCGGCGATGTCGCTGGCGGTCGGTTGCTCGGGCAGTAACGGCGGCGCCGGTAAGAACGGCGCCAACGGCGCCAACGGCGACGCCGGCATCAACGGCACGTCGTGCAGCGTGACCGACAACCACGATGGGACGGCGACGGTCCATTGCACCGACGGCACGTCGGTGACGGTGAACAGCGGCGCCAACACCGACGCGGGCGCCAACGGCACGTCGTGCACGCTGACCAGCGACGACGCCGGCACGCGCACCATCACTTGCGGTGACGCCGGCGGGTTCACCGTGCTGCCAGGCGTGGTCGACTACCTGACCATGACGCCCGACGAGCAGATGCAGGCCGCCATGAGCGCCGTCATCACCAGCGTCAGCGTGCCCGCTGACGGGCGGCCCGTGGTGAACATCAAGGTCAGCGAGCGGCACGGCTACGGCGTGAAGAACCTGTCGGTCACCGCGGTCACCTGGCGTTTCTCGCTGCTGAAGCTCATGGCCGGCGTGAACGGCAGCGCCAACGACACCTGGGTCAGCTACCTGGCCGCCAACGATCACAGCGCCGCCTCCTCCGAGACCGCGGTCGCCCCCAACTTGACCGACAAGGGCGACGGCACCTACGCCTACCGGTTCGCGAAGGTGATCAACGGCGGCGCCACCACGGCCGGCACCACCTACGAGGCCGACAAGACGCACCGCCTGATCGTGCTGCTCTACGCGACCGGCAACCCGTTCACGCCCATCAATCTGGTCAAGGAATTCATCCCTGGCACCAACATGGACGTGACCGGCCAGAACGACAAGGTCGACCAGAACGCCTGCCTCGAGTGCCACACGACGTTCCAAGCGATCGCCGGCGGCACGGGCGAGCTCGGCAACGGCGAGTTTCACGGCGGCGTGCGCTACGACGTCCGCACCTGCGTCGCGTGCCACAACGACCAGCGCCGCTTCAGCGCCACCGGCACTCCGGTGACCGAGCCGGCCATCGCCGCCGACGGAACCTGGACCGGCGCCGCGGCGGTGATCAACGACGAGGCCGTGATCAACCTGCCGGTCTTCATCCACAAGATCCACATGGGCAACAAGCTGTCGCTGACCGGCGGCACCTATGCGGGTGTGCCCCAGCCCTACGAGACCACCTATCCGCAGGACGTCCGTAACTGCGTCAAGTGCCACCGCGCGCCCGCGCCCAAGGCCGACAACTACAAGACCAGCATCAGCCGGCGCGCGTGCGGCGCCTGCCACGACGACAAGAGCTTCGACGCCACCGTCCCCAACGCGCGCGTCATGCACAGCGGTGGCATGCAGGCCGACGACAGCCACTGCGCCGTCTGTCACGCTGCCGGCAGCGTGGCCGGCGACGTGCCCAGCCAGCACTTCAGCGTGTCGCCACCGAACCCGCACAACATCTACCTGGATCAGACCGCGACGGGCAACGCCAACACCAACGCCGCCAACGTTGCCGCCGTCGGGTTCGTACCCCCCGGCGCCAAGGTGATCACCTATGACCTGCAGAGCGTCGCGCTCACCGCGAGCCGCAATCCGCAGGTGGTGTTCCGATTCATGATCGCCGACCCGACAGCGACTCCGCCCGTCGCCGCGGCGCCCGTCGTGTTCCCCACGTTCGGCGGCGCCGCAACCGAGCTCGTTCCCAACTTCGTGGGCTCGCCCAGCGTGTACTTCGTCTACGCCCTGCCCCAGGACGGTATCACCTCGCCCGCCGACTTCAACGCCTCGGCGAGCGGGTACATCCGCAACATCTGGAACGGCACCGCGACTGGCGCGGGCGCCGGCACGCTCACCGGACCGGACGCCAACGGCTACTACACCATCACGCTGACCGGCGTCATCGTCCCGGCGGCGGCCACGATGTTGTCGGGCGGCATCGGCTACACCTATGGGCTGGGGGCGGCGCCGACCTTCGCCAACAACACCCAGCCGCTGACGGAGATCGATCTCGCCGCGTATCCGTACACGCCGAACACCAGCGCGTCCGCCGGCAAGGGCGGCCTCATCGTGCCGCCCCCCGACGTGTGGAAGGTCGCGACCGGCTTCACCGGCCGGCGCGCGATCGTCGACAACTCGAAGTGCAGCACCTGCCACGTGACCCTGGGCGTCGGGCCCGACTTCCACGCCGGCCAGCGCAACGACTCGAGCAGCTGCTCGTGGTGCCACCGGCCGAACCAGACCAGCAGCGCCTGGTCGGCGAACGCCAAGGACTTCATCCACAGCATCCACGGCGCGGAGAAGCGCACCGTGAAATTCAACTGGCACGCCGAATCGCCCACCGAAGGGTTCTGGGAGACGACCTACCCCGGCGTCCTCAATCGCTGCGAGATGTGCCACCTGCCAGGCACGTACGACTACAGTCTGACGTCGACGACCAGCGCCTATCCGAACATGATCTACAGCACCGTCGGCCAGGGGCGGTACAACGCGAACACGACGACCAACCCGAGCGGCGCTTTCATGATCTCGCCGTACGTCACCTTCGACAACACCGTCGATTACGGCTACGGCTACGCTACGAGCAACGTCAGCGCGACGTTGCCCGATGGGATCAGCGGAACCCAGACGGTCGGGACCGCAACCAACAGCTGCACCCCGACAGTGCCCTGCACCTGCAGCGCCACCAATCCGTGCAGCGTGACCATCTCCGGCACCTACACGGTCAACAATACGCCGCTCAACTTCACGCAGAAGATCGGCACGGTCACTAGCCCCTGCAACGGCACGACACCGTGCACCTGCAGCACCGCGCAGCCCTGCACCGCCGTCGTCGCGACCTGCTCACTGGCCACCCCGTGCAACGCGCAGGGAACGACGCTGGTCAATTCGCCAATCGTCGCCGCCTGCTCGGCCTGCCACGACAGCGCGATTGCCATCGACCACATGCAGACCAACGGAGGGTCGTTCTACGAACCGCGCAGCGTTGCCTTCACCAAGCCGCAAAAGGAGGAGTGCTTGCTCTGCCACGGTCCGGGGCGCCTCGCCTCGATCGCCGATCGGCACGCGGTGCAGCCGTAGGGCCTCCAGGAGGCGCCACACCGAGCGTGCAAGCGCAAGATCGCCATTTACCGTGGGTTGTGTACTGTCTGCATGGCGGTGTCGGACCCTCAATAGAGGGATGCAAAATCGATGTTTGGTATCCAGGTGCTCCGGATTCTTCGACAGCACCAACCCTCGTCCGGCCGGGTGGCTCTGGCTCATGGTCGAGGGCGAAGGGGCCCGCAGTGAGCACTACCGCCGCGAAGGCCTGCTCTGCCCCCGACACGCGTACTGCGTTGGCGGATTTCTAGGCGGCGAGCCGACGTTCGCCTGGCCGGTCGGCAACCTTGGCGGCGAATCGGCCAAGCCACGTCGCTCGTCTCGACGTCTGACACTCCGAACCTCGGCTCTGCGCGCGGCGCGGACGTCACGAGCTCGGAGCCCAGGGCGAAAGCGTCGCAGCGGATGACAATCGAATGAACGGTAGCTCGTGGCTTGCTTCGCTTCAGGGTCTATCCCACTCCGGAGTTGGCAGCTGCTCGAAGACGGAGCGAACGGCTTCGCTCCATTTCCCGCTGAGCGCGCCGAAGTAGGGATCGCCCTGTTGGAAACGGCGGCGCTTTCGTACCGCGAGGACGTCGCGCTCATAGCAAAGCAGGTCGATCGGCATCCCTACCGACAAGTTGCAGCGCATGGTCGAATCGAACGAGACCAAGACGCACTTGGCTGCCTCGGCCAGATGGGTGGACGAGTCGATGACACGATCCAGAATCGGTCTGCCGTATTTGGCTTCGCCCGTCTGGAAGAATGGCGTATCCACACCGGCTTCGATGAAGTTGCCCTCGGCGTAGATCCGAAAGAGCCGCATGGGTTCCCCTCGGATCTGGCCGCCGAGAATGAAGGACGCGTTGAAGGCCAGCTCATTTCTCTCCAGATGCTCCTTGTCGCGACGTCCGATCGCGCGCATGGCGTCCGAAACGACACAAGCCACATTGAACATCGTTTGCGCGCTGAAAAGGTTCGCCGGGCCCTCGGCACTCGCGGTGCCTTGCGTGAGCACACTGATGACCGCCTGAGTTCCGGCCAGGCTGCCGGAGCTCAGCAAGACCACCACGCGATCGCCCGGCCGTTCGAAAACCGTCATCTTGCAGAACGAGGCGAAGTCGTCGACTCCCGCGTGAGTGCGGGAGTCCGATCCGAAGACGATCCCCTCCCTCAGCAGTACGCCCACACAGTACGTCATGCCGTCACCGGCGCTGCGCTTGGCATGCTCGCGAGAAGCGCCATCAGGCGGTGCCTTCGTCGGTCCAGACGCGAAAGCTGGTCAATGTATTGGGACCAAACGTCGTCGTGATCGCGACGTCTGCGGCGTCGCGCCCGCGCGCGATGAGGACGCGTCCAATGCGCGGCACATTGTTTCGCGGATCGAAGGTATGCCAGTCTCCCCCGAGAAAGGCCTCGAACCAGCCCGCAAAGTCCATCGGAGATGGGTCCTTGGGGCGGCCGATGTCGCCCAGGTAGCCGGTGCAATATCGCGCGGGGATGTTCATGCAGCGGCACAGGGTGATGGCCAGGTGGGCAAAGTCGCGGCAGACGCCCTTGCGTTCCTGGAAGACGTCCCATGCGGTCTTGGTGGGGCTGGCGAATTCGTAGCCGAATTGGATGTGCTGGTTGACGAAATCGCAGATCGCCTGCACCCGCGCCCAGCCGAGCGGTGTGCCGGAGAATCGTCCCCAGGCGAATTCGGAGAGCTTGTCGGTCTCGCAGTAGCGACTTCCGAGGAGGAACACCAGCGTCTCCTCCGGGAGCTGCGGAACCGGGTGCTGAGCCGCGGACATCACGACGGGATCCGGGACGCCGCTGTCGTGCACGGTCGCGTCGCTGGTCACCGTGAACGTCCCGGCAGGGGCGACGAGGCGCGTGCACCAGTTCCCGAAGCCATCCCGATAAGCGACCGTGGGGACCGCCGGCGTCGTGTGCATGTGATCTGGCCAGGCGAGATCCGAGACCCGGCTGTGATGGACATTCAGCGTCAGGATCATGGGAGTCGCCTGGGGAAGATCGTATTTCAGCTCGTAACCAACGCGAATCTGCATGTTGTCCTCATAATGCCCGACGGGGGGCGCGTCGGTGCTTTTTTGAGGCCATGAACGACCGAAAGAGTTCGTGCGTCGTGCAACGAGATTGCGTTGTTCAATGGCATGCGGACGTCCCGTTGGTCATCACGAAATCAACCGCAAGCACTACCCGCCTTGCCAGTGGTGATTACCAAGTACACATGACCAGATGGAAAAGTGCCTTGGTGGGTCTGTTGCTAGTGGGTCTCGTCGGCCCAACGGCTCTCGCGACGGTGGTCGTGATCCACGGCGGCCGCGACGCTCCTCCGCCGCCAGTCGAGGAGCACTATGCCCCACGGCGCGGTTATGTCTGGGCCGGTGGGCATCATGCCTGGCGCCACGGCCACTACGTTTGGTCGCGCGGCCGCTACATGCACGAGCGTCGCGGATACGAATACGAACCGGGACGCTGGGATCGCCACGAAGACCACTACGACTGGCACGACGGCGGCTGGCGCTCTCACCGGTAGCGGCCCGGGCGCGGACCAGTTGAGGCCGGTGCGCGCCCGGCATGGCGCGTCAAGGCGGTCCTGCAGTCGTCGCAAGATTCGTATATAAGAGGGGATTGCTTAAGGAAGCACCGTCGGGGCAAGCGGTCACTTCGAGGATCTCTCGTTCGACCTCCGCTACCAAGGGTCCGCTCGTCCTCGGGGGATGCGCGATGGTGGCCGTCATTGCGCTCGGTGCGGCTGCCGTGGGCGCCTACTCGAAGGCGACCGGGCTGGCGGATCATATCGTCGAGGTCCGGCAAGAGTGCGACGAATGGCTCCGCATCGTGCTCGACGCTGAGACCGGGGTGCGGGGCTACGTCGCGAGCGGCAATGAGGTCTTCCTGGATGCTTACGTTTCGGCGCTCGACCGTGCGCCCAAGCAGTCCGGCGTGCTGCGGAGTCTGATCGCCGACGACCGCGAGGTGGCGCGCTCCGCCGAGGTCGCCGATACCGACGCGCAGGCGACCATGAGCCAGCTCGCCGGGATGGTGGCACTGGTCCGCTCCGGGCATCAGGCCCAGGCGCTCACGGTTCTGGCGGCTGGCGAGGGCAAGCGCCTGATGGACCGGTTCCGGCGCGACGTACGAGCGATTCGAGACAACGTGGATGGTCTGCTGGTCAAGCAGAAGGTCATCGCCGCGTCGGCCGCTCGCCGGGCCCTGTTCGGATCGATAATGCTCACGCTCCTCGCGTTCAGCGTCATCGCGCTGACCTGGCGGCGGGATCGGACTCACCAGCGCAACGTCAATAGGCTGGCAGACGAGGCGCGACGAAGACTCAAGGCGCTGTCGGAGCTCGCGGGCGCCCTGGCCGAAAAACGCACGCGCGCTGACGTGGTGCGGGTGGTCATCGAGCACGGGGTGCGAGCGGCCGCCGCCGACACCGGCACCCTGTACCTCCTGGACCAGTCGGGAACCACGCTGGAGCTCGTCGCCGACCGCGGCGTGGCGCCCGAGGTGCTGGCGCGGATCCAGCGTATTACCGACACGGAGGGTAACCCCGGCGTTTTCAAACGAATGAAGGACGGCCTTGCCACCTGGGCCGAGAGCGACGCCGACTACGCCACGCTCTATCCCGATCTGGCGAAGACACCGGCTCAACAACGTCGCGCCCGAGCGTTCTGGAGCGTGCCTCTCATCGCCGAAGGCCGATCGTTGGGCCTTTTTGGCGTCGGTTTCTATGAGCCACGACAGTTCTCTCCCGAGGAGCGAACCTTCGTCGAGACGCTGACAGGACATTGCGCGCAGGCGCTGCTTCGAGCCGAGCGCCTGGAAAGTGAGGATGAAGCGCGACGTTGGCTGGTGACCACGCTGCGCAGCATCGGCGATGCAGTGATCGCGACCGATCCGCAGGGTCACGTGACGTTCATGAATCCGATCGCCGAAAACCTGACCGGGTGGAGCGAGGAGGACGCGCGCGGCCGCGACCTGAACCAGGTGTTCTCGATCTTTTCGGAGCAAACGCGGGCGGTCGTCGAAAGCCCGGTCACCAAGGTCTTGCGCGAGGGGGCCATCGTCGGTCTGGCCAACCACACCGTGCTGCGATCCAAGCGTGGCATCGAGATTCCAATTGACGACAGCGGTGCACCGATTCGCAACGACGCCGGGCAGATCCGGGGCGTCGTCATGGTGTTTCGCGACGTCACCCACGAGAAGCGCGAGCGCGTGCGGCGCGAGTTTCTCGCCAAGGCCGGCGAGGTGCTGGTGTCGTCGATCGACTATCAGGCGACCCTGGCGACGGTTGCTCGCTTGGCCGTCCCCACGTTGGCGGATTGGTGCGCGATCGAGCTCCGCGAGCCGGGAACGAGCGCGACCCGGCAGGTGGCCGTGGCCCACGTCGACGAGAACAAAGTCCGGTTCGCGCGTGAGCTCGGCCAGCGCTATCCGCCCGACCCCGATGCGCCCAGCGGCGTTCCCAACGTCCTGCGCACCGGGCAGGCGGAGCTCTACACGGAGATCCCCCAGGACCTGCTCGAGCGCGGGGCCCGCGACGCGGAGCATTTGCGCATCATCCGGGACTTGCGACTGCAGTCGGCGATGGTGGTGCCGCTGCGCGCGCGCGGGCAAACCTTCGGGGCGATCAGCTTCATCTACGCCGACTCCGGCCGGCGCTACTCGGAGGATGATCTGTCGTTCGCCGAAGACTTCGCGCGGCGCGCGGCAATGGCGATCGAGAATGCGCAGGCGCTGAAAAGCACCGAGGAGGCGCGGGTTCGCGAGCAGGTCCTGCGCAGCGAGGCCGAGCTTGCGAACCGAGCCAAGGACGAGTTTCTGGCCACGGTGTCACACGAGCTGCGAACGCCCCTCAGTGCCATCCTGGGCTGGGCGGTCATGTTGCGCCGCCGCAGCTTGCCCGAGGAGATCGACCGGCCCCTGGCGACGATCGAGCGAAATGCGCGATTGCAGACCAAGCTGATCGAAGACGTGCTCGACATCTCGCGGATCATCAGCGGGAAGCTGGCTCTGAACGTAGGCGTCACCAAGATCCGGGAGACCGTGATCTCCGCGATCGAGACCGTCGCTCCCGCGGCCGCCGCGAAGAACATCGCGATCAGCTCGGAGGTCGAGGACCAAGAGCTGACCACGATGGCCGACGCCGATCGGATGCAGCAAATTGTCTGGAATCTGTTGTCGAACGCGGTGAAGTTCACGCCCAAGGGCGGACGCATCACGATCCGCGCGGCGCGACAGGGCACCGACATTTGCGTGGCCGTCACCGACGACGGCGAAGGGATCCGCCGCTCGATGCTGCCCTTTCTGTTCGAGCCGTTTCGGCAAGCCGACGCGTCGACCACCCGGCGCCACGGCGGGTTGGGGCTGGGCCTGGCGATCGTTCGTCAGCTGGTGCTTGCCCACGGTGGGACGGTTCACGCGGACAGTCCGGGCGAAGGACAAGGGTCGACCTTCACGGTGCGGATTCCGGAAGTCACCGTGCTTCCCGCTATCCACGCCGGGCGAGGGCTCGGCACTGGACTGGCCGTCGACGACACGCCGACGTTAATTGGCCTCCGTTTGTTGGTCGTCGACGATGACCCCGACGCGCTCGAGCTCTTGGGCGAAGTCCTTCGAGAGCAGGGCGCAGAAGTTCACGCGGCGGCTTCGGCGCGGAAGGCGTTGGACATGTTGCCCGAGGTGAAACCACACGTGCTCGTGAGCGATGTCGGCATGCCGGAGATGGACGGCATCGCGCTCATCCGCGCGGTGCGTGTTCTTCCGTCCAACCGGGGAGGACAAACGCCGGCGATCGCGCTGACGGCGTTTGCGCGGGCCGAGGACGCGCAGCGCGCGCTCGCCGGCGGATATCAAGTACACCTCACGAAGCCGGTTGAAAGCGCGTCGCTCGCCAGGGCCGTGGCGCGTCTCGGCCGAGCCGCCGCCGGTACGTGACAGTTTCAGTAACGCCGATCGTGATCCCGACCGCGATCGTGGTCATGGTCACGGCCGTGATCGCCGTGGCGCCGACCCCAGCCGCATTCGCACCCTCGGCCGTAACATCCCGAAAGAAGCGCGAAGACCGCAAGCACGATCCGGACGCTCCCGCTCCTCTTGCGTGCTCGCGCCTCGGATCGTCTCGTTGATTCCATACAACCTATCTGGGTACTAGAACCGGTAAGTCCAGAGCGTATCCAGGCCCCCTTGCCCCGCGTCGCCGAATACGGTCTCCATCACCACTCGTCGGGTCATGCGATACTCGACGTGGGCCTCATTCTGGTTGGCGTTGTCGGGAGCGCCGAAGATGTGCGCGTAGGATAGATAGATTCGCTCGCTGACGTACTTGCCCACCTCGACGCGCGTGTCCGTATCTCCCGTCGCCTCGCCCTTGTCGTTCTTGACGTCCTGACCTTCGACGCGCAGCACGTCGAGGCCCAGGGCCGGCGCAACCTTGTCGGCCAGCTTGGAGAGGACTGCGGTGGCCACGGCTGCCGTCGGATCGAACGACTTGCCGCTCGCGGGCTGTCCGCCAGTCTGGCCAGTGAGGATCAGGCTGACGATCTGAGCCTGATCGTAGACAGCCGGATCGCTGGTCAACCGCAGCTGCGGCTTCTTGGGCGTGCCGTGCAGCTCGATGACAACGAGCGCCTCTGGGTATTGGCGGCTCAACTTGAGATCCAGCGCGGGATTCACCTCGTACGACCCGTCGAATGTGACGTTGCCGTGGTCGAAGTCGAACCGCTGCCCTTGAATATTGATTCGCCCGCGCGGGATGTGGATTCCGCCCGAGATGGTCGGCGCGCCCGCGTGAGGTCCGCTGGGCACCGTTCCGATCTGGACGTCGCTGCGGACCTCGACATCGAGATCCTTGCCGCGGATGTAGACGGGCTTCGCGCTCGCGACCACGGCCAGCTTCAACGCGGATGCGGCCGCCTGCCTCCGCCTGTCGCGGTCGCGATCGGCGGCCGCGAGAGCGGTCTGGTCGACGAAGTGGACGTCGGGGTGGGGACCGACCTTTTGCAGAGCGCGGCCGCTGCCGGTGGGCGGCCCCTTGGGCAGCCAGATGTTGGCGTCCGGGATCTCGACCTTGCCGGACAGAATGTCCTCTCGCAGGGCGGCGTTGATCGCCAGATCGCCGTCGATCTGGGCGCCCGTGCTTCCCGCCGTCGCGACCAGGAATCGATGGGCCCGCGCCGTGAAGACCGCTGATCGCGGCGAAAGACCGCTCGGTCCGCCGAGGAGCGCCCAGCCCTTGCCGTCGAATCGCCCGCCGCCTGATTGCATCTGCAAATCGTGGAGATCGAATCGTCCGGGCTCGAGCGTGGCGTTCACGCGGACGTCGTGGAAGGTGGGCTGTCCCGTGACGCCGATCCGCCCCTTGTCGAGCCTCAACGAGGCGCGAATCTTCGGCGCTTGCATCGTTCCCTCGGCCGAGGCGGAGAGTTGCGCCACGCCTGCCACCTCGCGGATGTTGGTCAAAAAGAGCCGCGCGAAGCCGACGTCGAGGTCCTTTCCGGTCAGATACGCGCGGAGGCGATCATTCTGGCTTCGTTCCACGGTCAGGGACCCCTCGAGCTTCCCTCCCACAACCTGTTGCGCGCTCAGGCTGGCGGCGAGCCGCCCCTGGTCCCCGTCGGCGTGCAGCTTCACCTGCTGAAAACGGACCGCATCCACCTGGGCGCCGTCGATGGCCAGGTCGGCGCGTCCCGAGGGACGGCGCACCGTGCCCGACAAGGCAACCTGGCCGTAGAGCTCGCCATTTAGACCCTTGAAGCCGTCCGAGAAGTCGGTCAAGGACGCCAGCCGAAAGCGCGGAATGCGCAAGGAGGCGTGGATTGGCAAGCTGGCGAGGTCCGTCCCAGCGATGATCTGGCCGAGATCGGTAGACGACTGAACCTCGGCGTCGAGGATGCCTGTGTTTCGAATGAAGATGCGCGCGTCGATCTTCGAGCTGCCGGGGCGCGTGTCGATGGCGAGCGAGCCGCCGAGCCCGGGGACCGTCTTGAGCGTCGAATCGCGGCCGATCCCCGCGATGTTTCGGTACATGACGTCGCGGACGTCGAACGCTCCGCGCGCATCGGGGTGCGCGATGTCGCCGCTGACGCTCAGATCGACCGACGCCGTCCCGCCGGTGATCCCTTCGCGGGCCAATTTCCGTTCGACGTAGGGGATGGCTTGCAGGCGGATCTTGTTGCTCTTGACGTGCACCACCGTGGGGCCATGGGACGCGAGGCGCGGGCCGCCCGGCCCCGTGTGGATAGGAAGCTCGGCGTCCACGTGAAGCTGGGCGTCGGCGGAAGGCATCGTGGCCGTAAGCTGGATCTTCGCGCGCCGTTCCGCGAGCGTCGCATCGAGCCGGGCGTCGGTCGGGGTCAGCCCACCGATGGAGGCCTGGTGGAGCTCGAGCGCCACATGGGCCAGCGGCTCGTGACGAGATGGGGGCAGCCGGTACGAGGCGCGTTCCAGCACAGCGCTGCCCGTGAACCGCGCGCCGACTCCGTGGACGGCCAGATGGTCGACTGCGATCTCCTCGCCGGAACGGAATCGGAGCCGCGCCGGGCGATCGAGATCAACCTTCTGCCGGTAGGCGGTCGTGGTGACGTCCAGCGACATCCCGTCGAGGCTGACGTCGGCGGCGTCGGCGGTGGCTGTCCCGTGGGCGCGGAGGCCGGCATGTACGCGCGGGCCGTCGGCGGCCGCCCGCACGCTCAGCGCCCCGCCGGGGCTCGCCGAGGCGGTCAGCGCCAGGGTAGCGATCGCGGGCCAGCCCGAGCCGCCGAGGACGTTGCGCGCGCGCGCCTCGACGGTGCCCGATGGGCGGGCCGGGGTTCCGCGGACGTCGAAGGCGAGGTTGCCGTCTCGCACGCGGACCTCACCGGCGCGTACGCCCACGATGGCCATTCGTCCGTGGGCCGAGAGCTTCGCCTCGGACATTGCCGAGCCTTCTTCACGCTGCGTGCGGGCGTCCGCGAGCACGCGCAGCGCTTCGATGCGAGACGGACCGACACGCACTCCGGCGAGGTTTCCCTTCACCTCGACGGCAAAGCGATCCGGAATGATTCCCTCGGCGCGGACATCGATCCGGCCTCGCCCCGCGATGCCCGTGGCCCCCAGTTGTTGGCGCAGCGGTCCGGTGACGTCCAGCGCCAGCGCGGCGGCGGCGTCCCTTCCGGCGCCGTGGCCTTCGACGGTGAGCGAGGCGCCTGCCATTCGCATCAGCACGGCGCGTCCCACCTCCCAGCGATCGCCGGCGATAGATGCGGCGACAGGCGAGCCCGAAAAGGAGTAGCCGTCGAGGCGCGAGGGGAGGACCTCGAGCGCGAGCGCCGCGCGCGTACCAGGCCCGGCGACGATGCCTTCGCCCTCGGCGTGCACGCGGAGATTGATCGCGCCGCTCGGAGCACCGGCTCGCAACGCGCCCGGATCGATCGCCGAGAGCGCTAGGCTGAGATCGTAGGCGCCGAGGGTTTGGTTCCCCGCGGCGTCGGAAACAACACCGGCGGTCCCCGCGATGCGAACGTGACCGGCCGCGCCCGCATCGAGGTCGAGCGTCGTGCTGACGCGCTCGCGGGGACCATGCGCGTTGAGCTGAAGATCGAGCGGCGCTCCCTCGGGCAGCAGGCCGGTCAACCGCAGCGCGGCCAGTCTCGCCTCGATCTCCGAGGGCGCGAAGGTGAAAGAGCCGCCCGACAGTGACGCGGCGTAGTTCTGGGTTTCCCAGGTCCCCGAAGCGGACAGGGCGCCGACGGTCGCCTGCAGGCGCTTGCCGTCGAGCCGCGCGGCCGCGTCGAGCGTGAGGTCTGCGAGAGAGCCGGTTCGTCCATCCGCGAGCTCGAGCGTGCCGGTCACGTGCGAGACCAGGAGGTGGTCGACGTGGACCTTCCATGCGCTCGGTTTCGACTTCGGGGCCGGAGTCCTCGCCGGCTCGCCGGGCGCCGCGAGGTGAGCGAGGTTGAGGCCACCGCGCTCGTCGGGGCGCGCGGTGACCGCGACGCCGTCGATATCGATCTCGCTCACGGAGATGGTTCGGCGTAAGAGCGCGCCCAGCCGATATCGCACCGCGAGGTGGCCGATGCGAATCGCCGGCTGTCCGCTCTCGTCGCGCACCTCGACGTCACGCAGGGCGAGATCGTGGATGTAGTCTCCTTCGAGCCGCCCGATCTGCAGGCCCGGGATGCGCTTCCGCGCCTGCGTGAGAGCCGTCCGACGCAGGGTTTCCCGCCCGCGATCGGTGCGGGCAAACGTCAGCGCACCGCCGACCGCCAGGGCGACCACTGCGAGCGACAGACCAACCACCCACCCGAGCACTCGGACCACTCCTCGAGCCCTGCGCCCCCGTCGCTGTTTTGCCCTAACCGCAGGCTCGCTCTGTTCGTGTTCGCTGGTCGTCATGGTTGCGTCCTCGTCGTCCTCAGAACGCCTCGCCGATCGTGATGTGGTAGGCGAAGCGCTGCCCGGGATCGGGCACGTCGTTCCCCTCGAGCCGGTTGACGCGCGCGCCGGCGCCGCCGCGTACGACGCCGATTGGAGTCGTGTACTCGAGCGACAGGCCGACGGCGACGTTCAGGTTCGAAACGCCGAGGTCGGAGAAGGCCGGCGTCACGTTCCCCGCGTCCACGAACGGAACGACGTCCAGCCAGGCTCCGCCGACCTTCTTGACGTCGATGCGCGCCTCGGCAGAGCCGAGAATTTCGCCGTCGCCGCCAATGGGGATGAGGTGCCCCGCCGAGTCGCGCACCTGCGGCGCGAGGCGCCCGAATCCGAATCCACGGTGGCTGGACGGGCCGCCCAGCGCAAATCGGCGGGTAATCGGACTCGACTGGCCGTCCGCCGGCCTCAGCCAGCCCAAAAGCCCGCGCACCGCGCAAACGACACGCCGGCCGAGCGGCGCGTAGAACCGAAGATCGGGCGCGACCTTCACGTACTGGAACGCGCTGCCGAGCGCGTCGGCGCCCTGCTCGACGTGGACCGAGAAGAACGCTCCAAACCTGGGGTCGAGCGGACGATCCCGCAGGTCGATCTGAACGAACTCCTCCAGGTATGCCAGGCGGTAGGGGTTCTGGAATCCATAGAACGGACCACCGACGCTGTTGAAGACGTCGGTGTTGACGTTGAAGAAGTCGAGGTACTGAAAGTTCCACGAGCCACCGGCGAGCATGCGCCCCCGGAAGAACGGGCGATCGGCGCCGATCTGACCGCGCGGTCCGTAGTACTGATATCCGTCGGCGATCCCGAGGTCGTAGCCAGCCAGCGCGTGAAAAGACGTATTGCTGCCGAAGATGTCGGGCTGGGTGAGCTGGACGTCATTTTCCGCGGCGGGGCCTCGTTGCTGGACATCGAAGACCGAGGGGATGACCACATACGCCGGACGAACTCGAATCCGTAGCTTGCGGAGACCGCCGAGGAAGTTGTTGATGGTCAGCTCGAGCCGGCCGCGGATCTCCTCGCGAGCGAGCTCGGCGCCGACGCCGCCCCCGAGGCGGAGCTCATAGAGCTTCCCAGGTTTGACGTCGATCTTGACGTCCGCCACCTCCGTCGGCGTTTGGGGCAGGTCGAGGCGCACGGACGAGAAGACGCCCAGGTCGTAGAGCCGCCCCTGCGTCGTCGCGACGTCGTGCGGGTCAAAGGTATCGCCGGCCTTCCAGGTGACGCGGTTGAGCAGCTTCCAGGCTGGAATGGCCCCGTTTCCCTCGACCTCGGTCTTTCCGAAGCGAACCTTTGGTCCCGGGGTCGCGACCATTTCGATCGTCGCCGTGTGCTTGTCTCGATCGACATTCACGCTGCCCGCGATCTGTCCAAAGGCGTAGCCACCTTCCTTCAGCCGCTGGGAGAGCCCGTCTTTCAGGTCGGTGTAGGCCGGGAAGTCGAAGACGTGGCCGGCCGAGACATCGCAGCTCGAAGCCAGGCTTTTGGCGCGTGACTCGAGGTCGGGTGGAAATCCCGTGAAGCGCACCTCCTTGACGACCGACGGCGAGTTTTCCTGGACCTCGATGGTCACATCCACGGCGTCCGCCTTGACGTGCTGAACTTGGTGCGAAAGCACGCGGGCGTCGAAGTAGCCGTGGTCGGCGTAAAAGGCCTTCACCCGCTGGAGGTCGAGGTCGAAGGCCGCTTCGTCGAACCACTTCTTGGAGGCGAGCGGCCACCAGCCGGTCTTCTGCGTCGCCAGCAAGTCCTGGATCTCCCCTGCCGAGAGAGAGTGCGCTCCTTTGATGGTCAGGCTATGGACCCAGACCCCCGTCGAAAGCTCGTCGTGCGCGCAGGCCAAAGAGAGCGTCAACATCAGCAACAACGATTTCCACGGTCTCCCCTGGCGCAAGGTTTTCCCCGGACCAACATAAGGTTGGTTCGCGGTTTGGGGAGCGCATGCGGCGTCGCTGGGACGATCCGGGCGCGAAGGACGCTCGGGACGAAGTGCGGCAAAAGGGCCGCTACGCGTCTCCGACGAAGACGCCTCCCCGTCGAGATTCGTCGTCTTTCGTTCCAGGCCGAGCTTGCTGTCAACCTGGAGCAGCCGCAACATGAGGAAAACTCTCAGCCGGGATGGGTGTGAATGGTCGACGCCGATGCTGAAGATGGGTCCCGAAGCAAAGCCAGGCCGCTCGTGTTGCTCGTCGATGACGACGCTGACGTGCGTGACGCGCTGACAACCTTGCTCGAGGACGAGGGTTTCGCGGTCATCGGGGCGCGAAATGGTTTCGAAGCGCTGAACTTCGTCGCAGAGTCGGAAACCCCGCCCGCGCTGATCATGCTCGATCTCATGATGCCCGTGATGGACGGATGGACATTCTGCAAGCTCCGTCAGGGAACGATGAAGCTCAGGAATATTCCTGTGCTGGTCATGAGCGCGAGCTCCATGGTCGGAGAACGGCAGCCCATAGGGGTCGACGCCGCGCTTTCGAAGCCAGTCGATCCGAAACGACTCACCTGGTTGGCTAGTCACCTGACGCGGTAGCGCCGATCGGGCGGAGACTGGTCACGCGCCGCGCTCCACCGAGTCGTCCACGGACTCGAGCCCAAGCGCCCCTGACGCTGGCGGTCAGCCACCGGAGCAGGCGTCTCGCCCACAGGAACTCCTTGCCGAGGATCGCCAGGCCAAGGGGAATCACCACGACGGTTGTACCGGGCACGGGCAACGCCAGCAGTGCCAATCCGAGCGCGAGGACAAAGAAGCCCAGCCCCGCGATGGCGGCCCGGTGAAATGCGCGCGAGACCCTTCCCCGAACGACCCTTTCCATCACGCGACGCCTCCCACCAAGCAACCTAGTGTTCTTTGCCTCCTCGTGATGTCTGGATCAGGTCACGATCCCAACACGAGAAGGAACGGCCCTGCGGCGATGCGTCGGTGATGGTGGCGTAGGGCGAATTCCTCGCGGTTGGAGCTACCGCCGGGGGTGATCCGGTCATAGGTTGCCAGCTCTCGTGCCGAATGAATGAGCCCCATCCCGACCGCGTCGAGGACGTGAAGATCACCGTCCATCGCATCGAGATCTCGTACAAGTCCATCCTCGCCGTGGCGCTGACCGTCGGGGGGGTCTGGCTGCTCGGCGTCGTGATGCCGATTCTGGTCGTGCTGGTGATTGCCCTCATCCTGGTGGGGACGCTCCGCCCGCTCGTGGTTTGGCTTCAGAATCACCGGGTCAACCGAACCCTGGCGATTGGTCTCGTGTTCCTGGCGTGCGGGGCGATGCTGGTGTTGATCGGGGTCCTGACCATTCCGGCCCTGCTGTCTCAGGTGAGCCACACGGTCCGCGATCTGCCGCGTCTTCAGAAGAGCCTGGCCCTCGCGCTCGACGAGCATCGTTTCGCCGCGCCGCTCGCCAACGCGGTTCGTGCCTTCAAGCCGGAGAAGGCGGTGGAGCACCTCGACGCGGCGACGGCCATCGTCGCCTCGCTGAACGTCGTCGAGGTGCTTGGTTACGGTGCCACGGCCGTGGTGCTGGCTATCTACTTCCTGGCCGACGGAGAGCGCACCCGCGGTTACCTCTTCGCGCTGTTCCCCCGACGATTTCACGTTCGGTTGGCGCGCGTCCTCTTGAATCTCGAGACGATCGTGGGCGGCTATATGCGCGGGCAGCTCATTACCTCGCTGGCCATCGGCGTCTTCACCTTTGGCCTGCTTTCGATCATGCGGGTCCCGAACGCGGTCGCGCTGGCCGCCTTCGCCGCCCTCACAGACGTGATCCCATTCGTGGGTGGTCTCCTGGCGACGACGCCGGCGGTCCTGATGGCGATGTCGCGCGGCACGCTGGTCACGCTGGTCGTCCTCGGCGCCATGGTCGGGTACCAGGAGTTCGAAAGCCGGGTGATCGTGCCGCGCGTCTACGGACGCGCGTTGCGCTTGTCGTCGGCTGTGGTGGTGATCGCGCTTCTCATCGGCGGCAAGGTGGGCGGGATCGTGGGAGCGCTGCTGGCGTTGCCGATCGCGGCTGCTGTCCGGATGCTGATTGAAGAGCTGCGAGTCGAGTTGCCGGGCGACGACACCGACGATCGGAGACTCCGCGCGCGCGACGCCCGCGCCGAGCGAAAGTTCGAGCGAGACAGTGCCGGCGCCACCCCCCAGGAGGCAGCGGCCGTCGCCACCGACATCGCCAGCCAGACACGTGAGGCGGACCAGGCGCGCGGAAGGGATCCGGCGGAGACCCCGCTCACGAGCAGCGGAGGATCTGGACCCTGATTGCTGTACCCTGAAGCCGCTTGACCGGATCCAGCGCCAAGGTTCTCGTGACCGGAGCGGCCGGGCTCATCGGCTCGCACGTGGTCGATGGGCTCCTGGCACGTGGCCACGAGGTCGTGGCGCTGGACGATCTCTCGGGCGGCGTGCGCGATAACGTCGACGCGCGGGCCACGTTGGTAGCGGGCTCGATCCTGGATGTCGAGCTCGTCGAGCGTCTATTCGACGAACACCGCTTCGCGTACGTCTTCCACCTCGCGGCGTATGCGGCCGAGGGGCTGAGCCATTTTATCAAACGGTTCAACTACCAGAACAATCTGATCGGCAGCGTCAATCTGATCAACGCCTCGATCAACCACGAGGTTCGCTGCTTCGTGTTCACGTCCTCCATCGCCGTATACGGCCACGCGGCGCCTCCGGTCACCGAGGAGACGCCGCCCACGCCTGCGGATCCCTACGGCATCGGCAAGTGGGCGGTCGAGCAGGAGTTGCGCGTCAGCCGCGAGGTGTTCGGCCTGCGCTCGATCGTCTTCCGCCCCCATAACGTCTACGGCGAGCGTCAGAACATCGGCGATCGCTACCGCAACGTCGTCGGCATCTTCATGAGCCAGATCCTGCGCGGCGAGCCGCTCACGATCTTCGGCGATGGGACGCAGACGCGCGGGTTCAGCCATGTGTCGGACGTGGCGCCCGTCATGGTGGACGCGATCGAGCGGCCTTTAGCCTACGACCAGACGTTCAACATCGGGGCCGACCGTCCCTTCAGCGTCAACCAGCTCGGCGAGATCGTCAGCAGCGCGATGGGCGTCCCTTTTCGGCCCGAGTATCTGCCGGCGCGGTTCGAGGCCGCGCACGCGCACGCGTCACACGCGAAGGCGCGCGCGCTGCTCGGCTATCGGGACGCCGTGCGCTTGGAGGACGGCGTGGGTGCGATGGCGGCCTGGGCGAAGCGGATCGGCGCGCGCGAGAGTCAGAGCTTCGGCGCCCTCGAGATCGAACGCAACCTGCCGCCCTCGTGGCGGGATTTCGAATCGAGCGGCCTGCCGCGCGCGCGCTAGTTCGTGCTGTCCGGCCAGCGCCGCCGCGTGCGGCTGATTCGCGGCAAATCGCGCGGCGTGATCTGGTACGAAGAGGTGTGGTGCCGCGGATCGTGCTCAACATGATCGTGAAGAACGAGTCCGCGGTGATTGGCCGCTGCCTCGAGGCGGTGCTCCCTTTCGTCGACGGCTACGTGGTGTGCGACACCGGATCCACCGACGCGACGGTGGAGCTGGTGGAGCGGGCAGGGACGCGCTGCGGTGTCCCCGGCCGGGTTGCACGCCACCGCTGGCAAGACTTCGGACACAACCGAACGGAGGCGGCGGCGGAGGCGCGTGCCTGGGTGGAGGGGCAGGGCTGGCCGCTCGGTGACGCCTACCTTCTATTCTTGGACGCGGACATGGTGCTGGGCGCGCGGCCCGGGTTTGACCGGACGACGCTGCGCGAGCCGTCGTACCAGATCGCGCAACAGAACGGCGGCCTCCAGTACTACAACCTGCGGTTGGCTCGGCTGTCGCACGAGTGGCGCAGCGTCGGCGTCACGCACGAGTACTGGGAGGCGCACCCGGGCGCGCCTCCGCCCGAGCGGCTGGACGCGCTGTGGATCGACGACCTGGGGGACGGCGGCAGCAAGGCGGACAAATTCGAGCGCGACATCCGCTTTCTGGAGCAGGCACTGCGCGACGAGCCGGGCAACCCTCGAACCTTGTTCTACCTGGCGCAGTCGTACTACGACGTTGGGCGCTGGGCGGATGCGCAGGCGATGTACCAGCAGCGCTG
>Ga0265342_10000461_pt1 | contig 44177 bp, 44 predicted proteins | sample 4CB327metaG_FD_203125 | JGI IMG/M metagenome (GOLD analysis project Ga0265342, IMG submission 203125) | Rhizosphere microbial communities from Carex aquatilis grown in University of Washington, Seatle, WA, United States - 4-CB3-27 metaG | ecosystem: Host-associated > Plants > Roots >... | reverse complement strand
GACAGGGCACCGTTGAGTAGGCTCTCCAGATTTCCGGCGATACGGTTGTGCGCGATAGTCGGCGGCGTCATCATCATCGGAACACCTGCGACAAGCTCCCAGCGCTCGCGATCCGGACGACCGTTTTGGAAAGTTCGGAACTGGGCGGACGTCATCCGGCCGGGCCGGACGGGCGATGGCTGTAATTCGATGTTCATGAATGTCTCCGACCGTGCGGAAAGTCGCTAGGGCCTATCCTGCCAGCGAAATCTAGTACCTGCACCAGTCCTCCGCCATTTCCGCGAGGCGTGGGCGATTAACCAACTCACCCGCTTGGAGACCGCGATGATCCGCCAGCTCTTGATTCCGGGCTGTTACTACCAGATATTGCCATCAAGTCAGAAAGGTGGCAAGGCATGGATCTCCAAACGATCGGGTGGGAGCAGCGCCGGCATCTCGACGAGATGCGGGATCTTTGGCGCACGCTGGGACCTCTGCTCCAGCAGCGGCATCAGTTCGCCGGCGGCGTGACCTGGAAAACGGTCAAGGGGTACGAGTATCTCGCCCGCTTCCAGTCCGACCGGATCACCGGCTCCAAGAAGTTCGAGTACCTCGGACGGCGAAAGCCCGAGACCGAGGCCGTCTACACCCGGTTCCTGCAGGAGCGCGAAAGCCTCGACGGACGGATCGAGAGCCTCCAGCGCCGCATGGAGATCGCTGCGAGGGTCGCTAAGGCTCTGCGGCTCGGGCGGATGCCCACGCAGGCCGCTGACGCCCTCAGGGCGATCTGGAACGCCGGGCTCGATCGCGACGTGCTCGTCGCCGGCAGTGCCAACCTCTATGCATACGAACTGGAGACCGGGCTCTTCGCTCCGCGGGAGGCGGCCCCCGAGGAAGACCTCGAACTGCTCTCGCTGATGCCGGTGTCCGAGGAGGTCACGGACGACCTCAAGCGCGCTCTCTTGGCCTCGGACAGGTCGTACCGGTTCAGCTCCCAGTCGGAAGAGTTCATCGCCAAGGACGGCTACCGCATCCGCCTGCGCGAACGCTCCGGCTTCCTGCACCGCCTTGAGGACGCGTTGCCGCGCGACGTCGAAGCCGAGGCGCTCCGATGGGCCGTCGATTTGCCGCCGGTCAGCATGGTGATCCTCGGACGCGACGGACGTCCCGCTCAAGCCTCCTTCGTAGATCCGCGCGCCTATCTCGTTCTGACCTGCTGCTCCATCCGCGCCGCTCTCACCTCGGAAAGCCGCGAGGAGCCGAGGCTGCGCGCGGCGGCCGAGATGATCCAGCGCGAGTGGCCTGACCCGTTTCCGGACGAGTTCGTCGGACTGTCTCCAATCCTTGAAGAGGCGTTCGGAGCGCCGCAGTCGCCGCGCATCTGAGGGGCGCGTGCGTAACGAACGGTCAATCTCGGTGTGTCATGTACGAGTTGGGTGGAACGTATTTCGGGGGCGGGTCTGGGCCGATGGGGTCGGTCCTCACCCTTCATTGCAAGCTCATTCCTGACGATTGGGGCTTGGGTCCGCAATCGCCCGGCGGCGAGCGTCGAAGCCTTCCCGAAACTTCCAGGTGGCGGCCTCCCGACATGGGTGCCGACGGCTTGGTCTGGGGTGGCATGGCGACGGTTTTCAGGCCCGATAGGGATCGTCTGAGCGAGCTCGGTTACGCGGCTGTCGCCCACGTTCCCGTTCTCTTCGACAGCGAGCAGCGCTATTGCCGCGAATACAATCGCTATCTGCGCGACCGAGCCACGCTTGAGTGGACGCCGCCGGGATCGAACGCCGATTTCCCGACCGAGCGAACCCTCCGGAACATCGCTTACCATCTGTCGAATTGGATCGAATGGTGCGAGAAGCGGGGCGTCACGTTCAAGACTGCGACGTACGATGACGTGCTGCAGTATCAGAGCGATCAGGCAAAGGGCCGCTGGTCATCGACCGGCAAGAAGTTGGCGGCGGGGACGGCCAATGCTCGCGCGGACGAGGTCACGACATGCCTGATCTGGGGCGCGGCTACGAAGCTTCGCGATGCCTTCGATGTGAAGCTGGTGTCGGTCTCGCTGCCTGCGCGAAGCTTGGGTGGTGGTCGCATGCTGGCCACGCGAACGGTCAAGCGACGGGTCGGTCGCGCGAAGGAATCGAGCACAAGCGCTGTCGCCGACGCCTTTCTTCTGCCCGCTCCCGAAGAGGTTAGGACCTGGCTGCAATCCGTCCGGGATAAGCGCGGCCGCGCGAAATACCTCTGCTGCCGCTTTATTCTCGAATGCGGGCCACGCAGGCATGAGGTCGAAGCATTGACGGTCGGGCAATGGCCGGCGCGGACCGTCATCGACGTCGCACGGTCGCGCGGGCTGGTCTATGTCCCCATGAAGCTGTTCGTGACGAAGGGATCGCGCCCGCGCACGATCAAGGTGCCAGTGCAGTTCGCGGAGGAAGTAAGGCAATGGATCGACGGCGTTCGCAACACGCTGGCCTACCGCCTCTTCAAGCGCGAAGGACGCCGCACCGACGCCATCTTCGTCTCGGATTCTGTGGGCTATCAGGGCATCCCCCTCAGCGCGCAGACGATCTACGACTGCTTCCACGAAGTTGAGCCACGGCCGCGGCTGTGGTCGCCGCACAAGGGGCGTCACGCGTTCGCGTGCTTCTTCGTATTGCATGCGCTGGAGACCGAGGCGCGCGTCGAGGGGACCACGCCGGACAAGTTGGGCATCGGCTGGGTCACCCATCGCGGTGAGTGGTGGCTGAAGGTCCTGCAGCAGCAATTCGGACACGTGAACCCCGAAACGACGGACGTGTACCTTCAGTGGCTTATCGGGGCGGTAAAGCTGGCGGAGCTTGCCAGCGGCTGGCACCGCTTTCTGGAAAGTGACGGCGAGACCGGAGCTGAGCCGTGAAGCCTCGATTGCAGGACGGCCCGCTGGAGTCTGCTCCGGCCAACATCACGCAGCTTGATCCTCTCCGGTTCTGGATCGAACCGGCCGACGGCAGCGCCCCCTATGAGGCCGACCTGTCCGAGTTCGCAGTCGGCGGAACGGTCGAGAGCATTCCCAGCCGGTCACGTGCGGGCTGGGCCGGGGACTTCAAGGGGCGGCCGGCGCTGGCGGAGGAATTCTCCGAGATGGTCAGGCTTGTGCGGCCGCCGGAGATAAACTTCGACGGCACGCGATGGGCGATGCGAAGCCTGTTCCGCTTTCTCGACGAGGCACGCCTCGACGGAGTCGAGACTGTTGCCGACTTTACCGATGGACACGGCGTCACATTCAAGCAGTGGCTCGGCGGACAACGGATGTCGGCTTATCGGAAGGCCAAGACGGCGCTTGATCGAATGCGCGAGCTTCAGGGCCTTCCGCGGCTGTTCTGGCCGGCTCGGGCGCACGATGTCACCGCGCAGACCGAAGCGGTCGATCGCGAAGGAATGCGGCGCTTCTATCATGGCCTGAAGGCCGAAGGGAAATGCGTCAAGAACATGTTCACCGAAGGCGACCGCTTGGCTGACGCAGGTGAAGACCCTCGCGGCCAACGTGCGTCGGTGGGCTTCAGAAGCGCATCCTGGCATCGACGCGAGAACCACGCCTGGCTGGTCCGGACCCTGACCCGCGATCGGCTGATCGATCGGAAGGAACTGCTTTCATCGAGCGCCTTCGGTCTGATCAAGGCCAACGATGTCGAAACGCAAAAGCATGACGGCCCGGAGTACCTTGTTCCGGGCATGACCGAACGTGGCCGTGAGGGCATGGTCGGCAAGCTTCGGTGGTTTCATCCGAGCTACCACGACACCGCGATTTTCCTGTGGCTCTTTCTGGTCGGCACGGGCTGGAATCTGTCCACGGCGTTGGCAATCGACGTGTCGGCGGATGACGCGTGGTTCCAGCGTCATCCGCACAAGGAAGACTTCGCCGTCATCCACGCGTTCAAGGGTCGAGCGGATCGCCATCAGTTCACGCTTTCCATGATGCGTCCGGAGTGGCACCCGTATCGTATCGTCGAGTTTATGGTCGAGCGCACCAAGATCCTGCGCGCGACGCTGCGTTATCAATTGGACGAGTTGCGGGCAAAGCCAACGTCACGCCTGATCGAGCAGAGGATCGCGCAGCTTGAGGCATCGCTGAAGAGCCCGTGGCTGTATCACGTCGTCAACAAGACCGGCCAAGTCGGCGCCCTTCATAACGAAGATTCGCATCGTCTCAACGAGATAGCGCGTCTCGTCGCTGAGAAGCACGATCTGCTGGATGAGCATCCGTCGCTGGGTTCGATGATGACCTCCGTCGCCCGGGACGCTTGGATCGGCTACGCCTACGTTCAATCCGGCTATCACGTCATGCTTACGACGCTGGCCGCTCAGCACGCGAAAGCGCGTATGCTCAGACACTATCTGCGTGCTCGCCGCTATCGCGAGCACAGTGAAAATCAGGTGAGGGCGTTCCAGAACGCGGTCTTCGAGGAGATCCGGCAGGGCCGTATCATCGACCCGACGAGACTTCGCTTGCTGGTCCGCAATGGCGAGATCACGGAGGAGCAGGAGCGCCGGCTGCTCGACATCCGGCAGCGGACGCGGCTCGGTATGGGATGTCTCGACCCGACCCGCCCTCCCCGCGAGATTGCTCCCAGCCACCCGGACGGCATGGTGTGCCGTGTGCAGCGCTGCACCGGCTGCCGCCACGGCGTGGTCTTCGCCGAGAGCATGGTTCCGCTGGCGCGCGCCTGCGCGGAGCTGGTCTTCATCAAGCGGTCCATGCCGCTCGCGGCTTGGACAGGATCCTCCTTCGATGACGAACTCGCCTCGCTGGAGGAAACGCTGCTTCAATTCGATGCCGCCGCGGTCGAAGCCGAGATGACCGTCTGGCTCGACAAGCTCAAGACGGGAGAGGTGTTGCCTCATGACACGTATCCCGGCTACTGAGGCGCTGCCCGCAGGCATGGACGAGTGGCGCGACGGCATGGCTGTCGCCATCGGCAATTATTCGACGCTGGCCGCACGGCCGTGGGAAGAGATTCGAGGCATCGAGATCTTCCCCGGGAGCCGGTTGGGCGATCCGCTGCTCGTGATCCCCCGCGATTGGATGCCCCGAGGCACTGCACAGCGCGAGTCAGCCAGAACGCTCGATCCGAGCAAAGCGGGCGCGCCCGATGATCCGAAGCAGGCCGCGGTACGCGACGAGTCGATCCGACGCGCTTTACTCGCGCTGTGGCTTCCGCATGCGACGCTGACCGGCGTGCGTCAGTCGAAACCGAACACATGGCTGCGCAAGGCGTGGGTGCTGTTCGATCTGGCCAAGTGGCAGTTGGAACACCGCCCCTCGCCGGATGGCTCGGTCTTCTCGCACCTCACCTTGGGCGATCTGTTGACCGGCCTTCTGCCGGCCATACGGGCGGGAGATCGCAAGCGGGCCGACATCCAGATGCTGCTGCGTTCGCTGATCGATGCCGGGCAGCGCGGGCTCCTGTCCGACTGGCCGAAGATCTACGCCGAGGGGTCCCCCACGCCGGCGGTCGAAAAGTCGCACAAGAACGCCGCCCCGCTCGTTCGCGCCGAGAAGAAGGAGGCGCAAAACTGGCAGCCTTTCACGGACGAGTTCGTCACGGAGATCATCACTCGGGCGCTATGGTTTCAGCGCAATCTTGCGACACCGCTGCTGGAGTGTTGGGTTGGCCTTCGCGCGATTACGGCCGACGCCGAAGCGGCTGGTACCTCGACCTCTCACCCTTACGTCACACGGAAGCGCGAGACCTTCTTGCAGGAGTTCGCGTGGTTGGACGGCGCCGGCAACGCGATCGGTGAACTGCCTTTCGATCTGATGAGGACCGTGGATGGCGAGGAGCGTCTCGGAAAGGACTGGCCTCCCGACGAGGCGAAGGTCGTCTATCGGCTGGTGACGACGTTGCAGGCTTTGAACCTGGCGGTGATCGCATTCTGCACGGCGGCACGGTCGAGCGAGCTCGGGGATGCCAAGGATGCGCCATCCGCGCCCGGTGCCCCTAGGCTCGTTTCCCGAACGTTCAAGCTGGTGCGAGAGATCGGTGGTCAGGAAAGGGATTGGCCCCTCCACCCGGCGGGGCAACGCGCATTTGAGATCCAGTGCCGCCTCGCTCGATTGGTCCGGCCGGCCGGCACGGACCATCTCTGGGTTATGACCCAAGGCGGCGAGATCGGCGGCCCGCTACTCAACCTCACCGAGCCGCTTGTGGCGGCCGTCGAGCATCTCGGCTTGACCGATCTGGCAAAGCCCGATCGCGCGCACGCGCATCGCTGGAGGCACACGGTCGCCCGCCTCGTCGCTCTATCGGTCATCGGCGCCCCGCAGGTGCTCCTCGACCTCTTCGGGCACCGGGACCTCGACATGACGCTTCGGTACATGCTCTCGGATCCAGACGTCGTCGAGGATGCTACCAAGGTCGCGCGGGAGACGGCATTTGCGCTGGCCGAAACCGCGATCGCTCAGACCTTAGAGGGGGAGACGTCCGGCCCCGCCGCAGAGCCGCTGCGCCAAGGATTGGCGGGCTTGGGCATGCGGCGCGGCGAGATCACCTTCGACTCGGCTTCGCTCCGGGAGACGGCCGAGGTTCTGACCTTCAACTCGCGCCACTGGGAACTGGTTCGCCCCGGCGTCCTCTGCACGAAGACTCTGGGCGAATTCGGGCCATGCACCCGTGGACGGGGAGCGCCGGACCCCGGCAGTTGCCGCACGACCTGCGACCACCGACTCGAACTTGCCCGCGCGAAGGACCAGTGCGGAAAGGCGCTTGAAGCATTGCTTGCCGAACTCGCTGAGGCGAACCGGGACGGCGCGGGCATGCTTTCCGCCAGTCTGGAAGGCCAGATCCTGTCGCAACTGACGCGGTGGGACGAAGTTCGAGAGCGGTTCGTGGGGACCGATCCAGTGGCGAGGCGCATCTGGGAGGGACGTAAGCGTGAGTAGAGCAAGGAAGCCCGGCCGGGCCGATATCGCGAAAGACGGACGCCGGGAGACCGTGCGGCGGCAGGTGGAGAGCGTTGCCGCCGTGAGGCGTGCGATGCGGGAGATCGAGCGTGACATTGCGAAGAACGACGGGATCTACCCGGAGAATAAGGGCCGCCTGACGCTGCAGGAGCTCCTACGGCGCGCGAAGAAGAGCGCTGCGTATCTGGAAAAGAAGTCGCCGGCGATCGTGGCCCTGAAGCAGGAAGTTCGGGAGTGGCTCGGCACCGTCAACGGAAAGGCCATTACGGGAGCGAAAAATATCCGCCGCAAGGTGACTGCCCGCGTCGAAGTGGTCACCGACGAGGTGAAGGCTATTCGGCAAAGGTGGACGGAGGCTGAGCTCGAATATGTTCACACCAGCAGGCTGCTCGACAAGGCGAATGAGGATCTCGATCGCCTGAAGAAGGAAAACGCGGTACTCCTCACCCAGATCGCCGGCCGCAAGGTCTCGACGTTACGCAAGTGAAGGCGCTTATTCCGTGTTGAAAGGTTCGGAATAAGCGCCGGGGCATATGCCGCCTTGCTGGATCTACGTCTATAAGAGCCTATGAGATATTTTTGGTATTCTAAATGCGGTTCGACGACGGGGTGCAGCTGACGCCCATCGGCGACGACGGGGCTCAGGCGCGGAGCGTCCCGTCACAGGAGGTTCGAGTGAACAAGACCAGCAAGACGGCTGAGGCCGAATTGAAGTTCAAGCGGCGTGAGGACCGCGCGCGCGACGGCGTGAAGGCCGCCGGCGAATACGAAGCCGCCGCGGTTGCGACGCGCGAAAAGACGACGCGGCTGAAGGCGTTGCGCGAGGCCAAGGAAGCGGCGGACGCCGCGGCCGAGGCGGCGAAGCCGGCGGTGGTCAAGGCGGCAAAGCCGAAGAAGGCCCCGAAGGCGAAGAAGGTTTGAGCGCGAATTTACGCGGGCCGAGGTATACGAAGATGAAGCCTGCGGCGAGTGTGGCAGCGGAGCTGTAGGTCGCGGAACGGCACGTCCATGAAGTGCGATACGTGTGGGTCGACGACGGGTGTTTGTAAGAATGGGAGAGCTATCCATGAAAGACAAACGCATTTTCGTCGAACAACGCTCGCAGGGTGACTACTACGCCGCCCGCGCTTTCGCCGTCGGAATCTTCGCGATCTCCGCCTTGAGCGCGCGCTCGGCGTGCCAGAGATCGTAAGCCTGCTGCATCCGCAGCCACAGGCCAGGCCCGTTGCCGCAGAACTTGCCGAGCCGCAGCGCCATTTCCGGCGAAACCGGCGCCTGCTCGGCGAGGATGCGATGCAGGTGCTGGCGCGTTACGCCGAGCTTTTTCGCCACCGTCATGACGGGCTCGCCGATCGACGGCAGCACGTCCTCGCGCAGGATCGCGCCGGGATGCGCCGGCGCGCGCTCGGGCCGCGCCGCGGCAAGCTCGTTCATCTTCTTCGCCATCTGGTCCTCCACCGCGGCCGGACCATTCCAGCCGCACGCGAGCGTCAGTGATATTGCTCCGGGTCGACGCGAAAGGCGTCGCCCTCTTCGAATTCGAACGTGATGCACCACGGCCCCGTGTGTAACTCAATGTGTGACAGTGTCAACGAGTGAGTTACACAAACAGACGACGCCCTCGAGGCCTCTTACCCGACACTTGGATTCGCTGCTTTGAGTCCCATATATTGAATGGAACCTTGGCCCTCCCCCCGCGTTATCCCGCCAACGGGGGCCTCACATCATGCCGATTTCGCGGAATTTCCTGTTCCTCCTCATCGGCGGGCTCGTCGTCGCGGTCGCGGCGCTGGGCTACAAGGTCTACGACGACCATCGGCAGCCGAAGGGTGTCCAGCTCAATATTGGCCCCGCCGGCATCTCGGTCGAGAAGAAATAGACCGACCGCAAAGGCCGTTCGCGCCGCAGCGCAAACCCACGGCCTTCGCCCCCTGCTTCGAAGGGCCGTACCACGCTTTACGTGCCGCCTCGCAACCCTGGAGACCGAATGACCGACACGCACACCCACGACGCCGCCAAGGACCCGGTCAAGACCAAGGCCAACACCGCCTTCCGCAAGGAGCAGCAGGCGCGCGAGGGCGCCGTCGCCATGGCCGAATACGTCGCCGAGCAGAAGGCAACGCGTGCCAGGATGGAGAAGCTTCGCGAATTGCGCCTTGCCAAGGAGGCTCAGGACGCCGAAGCCGCGGTGGCGGAAGTCGCCGAGGCCAAGCCGAAGAAGAAGAGGGCCGTCAAGCGCATCACCTCCTAAGCGCGAGCTGCATATTTAAAACAAAGGCCCGGCCATTGCGCCGGGCCTTTTTGTTGCGCGGACCCTCGTGCTCCCGCCCCGCAATCTCTTGGTAAGGGCCGGGCGTTAAGTATCGCTGGCCATGTCCGACATCGCCCGATTCGGCCGCCCCCGCGTGTCGCGCTTCCGCCCGCCGGCGCTGCCGCCGCGGCGGCGGACGCGGTTGCCCTTGCCGGCGCTCGTCATCGGCCTCGTCGTCCTGTTCATCGCCTATGGCGGGCAGATCTTCGCGCCCACGCCTGCGCCGAACAGCGGCCCGACGCCGACGACGCTCAGCGATGTGCGCGCGGTCGACGGCGACACGCTGCATGCCGGCTCCGAGCGCATCCGCCTCGTCGGCATCGACGCACCGGAAAAGCTGCAGACCTGCCGCGACGCGCGCGGGCAGGCTTATGCCTGCGGCATGGCGGCCACCGAACGCCTCGCCGCGCTGGTCGCGATCGGCCGGGTCTCCTGCGCGGCGCAAGGCCATGACCGCTACGGCCGCACGCTCGCCGTCTGCTCCACCGCCGAGGTCGACGATGTCGGCCGCGCGCTGGTGCGCGAGGGCCTGGCGGTCAGCTACATGGACCGCGACGGCCGCTACACGGCGGCCGAGACCGCCGCCCGCGATGAAGGCCTCGGCCTCTGGCGCGGCGCCTTCGAGCGCCCCGCCGACTGGCGCCGGCGGCATCGCCCTCAGGGCTGACGCGCCGACCCGGGCCAAGACGATCTGATATGCTGCGCGCGCCCGCGAACGGGAGCCCGCGCCATGCTCTATCTCGTCCTCAAGGCCGCCTTGTCCGGCATCGTCATCGCCGCCGCTTCGGAGGCGGCGCGACGCGCGCCGACGGTCGGCGCGCTGATCCTGTCGCTGCCGCTCGTCTCGGTCCTCGCCTTCATCTGGCTTTGGCGCGACACCGGCGACACCGCGCGCATCGCCGCCACCGCGCAGTCCACCTTCTGGTACGTTCTCCCGACGCTGCCGATGTTTCTCGTCGTCCCGGCGCTGCTACGCCACGGCGTCGGCTTCTGGCCGGCGCTCGCGGCCGGCTGCGCGCTGACGATCCTGCTCTATCTCGTCACGGTGTGGACGCTGGCCAAGTTCGGCGTGTCGCTTTGACAATTTAGCGGATACCCTCGCGCCACTTATCCCGCCGCCGGACCCCCATGCCCACCGTCTTCCTCACCCACACGCCCGATATGCTCGCCAATTACTATGGCGCGCGCGCGCTGGCCGCGCTCAAGAGCCACGCCACCGTGAAGCTCAACGAGACCGGCCGCGTGCTCGACGCCAAGGCGCTGGCTGAGGCCGCGCGCGGCTGCGAGATCATCGTCTCCGACCGGCAGACCGCGGGCCCGGCCGAGCTCTTCCCGCTCCTGCCGGACCTCGTCGCCTTCCTGCGCGTCGCGATCGACATCCGCAACATCGACGTTGCGGCCGCGAGCGCGCACGGCGTCCTCGTCACGCATGCGACGGCGGGCTTCATCGCGTCCGTCGCCGAGATGGCGGTCGGCATGATGATCGATTGCGGCCGCTTCATCACGCGCTCGACGATCGAATACCGTGCCGGGCAGGAAGCCGAGCCGCGCATGGGCCGGCAGTTGAAGGGCGCGACGCTCGGCATCATGGGCTACGGCGCGATCGGCGAATATCTCGGCCAACTCGGCATCGCGCTCGGCATGACGGTGCTCGTCTCCGATCCGTTCAAGACCATCGCCGCGCCCGGCCTCCGGCAGGTCGAGCTGCCGGACCTGCTGTCGCAGTCCGACTACGTCGTCTGCCTCGTCGTCGCCAACGAGAAGACCGAGAACTTGATGAACGCTGCGGCATTTGCGCGGATGAAGCGGTCGGCCTTCTTCGTCAACCTGTCGCGCGGCAATCTCGTCGACGAGACGGCGCTCGAAGCCGCGCTCGATGCAAAGCAGATCGCCGGGGCCGCCATGGATGTCGGCCGCGCGCAGGATCAGAAGCCGTCGCTGTTCCTGGCGAAGCGCGACGACGTCATCGCCACGCCGCACACGGCGGGCCTCACGCCCGAGGCGGCCGAGCATCAGGCCTTCGACACCGTCAACCAGGTCGCCGAGCTGGTCGCGGGCCGCATGCCGCCCGGCGCCGCCAATGCGCAAGCCGCGCACCGGCTGGCGCGGCTCAAGCGGGCCTAGACGGCAGTTTCTTCGAAGCGCCGGCGGCTCGATACGCGCTTTCAAACTTAACAACTGCGCAATGGATTCTGGCTAGCGTGCCGCGACCCTTTGGTCACTGGAGGCACCGTGCTCACCCGTCTCGTCTATCACTCGGAGAACCACCTCGGCGCGGCCGGCGGCACGATGATTGCCGACCTCAACGCCATTCTCGACGTATCGAACCGCAACAATGAGAAGGCCGGCATCACCGGCGCGCTCCTGTTCGACACTCTATGGTTCGTGCAGATCCTCGAGGGCGAGCGCGAGGCGGTCTCGGCCACCCTCTGCCGGATCATTGGCGATCCGCGGCACGATACCGTCACGGTGATGGACTGCCGCCCGGCCGCGGCGCGGCTGTTCGGCAATTGGTGGATGGGCCTCGCCCTGCTGCGTGGCGACCAGAGCGCCCTGCTCGGCCGCCACGGGTTGACGAGCTTCAATCCCCGCGACATGAGCGCCGATCAGGCCGTGTCGCTGGCGCTCGATGTCGCCGCCGGCGGGCTCAACCGCAAGATTGCCGCACCTGCTTGAGCGAAACGGCCGGCGCGGCTAGGACGCGCCATGGCTTTTCCTCTGACCACGACCCAGACCCTCTCAACCTCCGCCGCGCCGGAGGCTATCTGGCGCGCCTTCGAGCGCGTCGACTTGTGGCCGACGGTGCTCCCGGCGCTGCTCACGGCGAGGCTCGAACCGCCGGGGCCGCTCGCCCCCGGACAGGCCATCGTGACGCGGGCGACCCCGGAGAGCAAAGCAAGCGATCTCTCGACCCGTGTCGTCGTTGCCGACGCACCGCGTCGCCTCGTCCTGACGATCGAGGATCCCGCCTACCGCGCGACCACGGACTACCGCATCACGAAGGAGGCGACTGGGACCGACATTATCGTCACGTCGAGCCTCGAAGCCTTCGGCTTCATGCAGACGCTGCGCTTCCTGCTCTGGCAACAGCGGCTCATGCCGATGCTGCGCCAGACCGCGCGCGAGCGCGCGCAGTCGCTCCTCGATCTCGCCGAGCGGATCGCCGAGGCCGCTTAAGCGCGCTGGCGGTCGGCGTCGATCGGCACCACCTGGCCGGAGATCGTTTTCGCCGCAGGCGACGCCAGGAACACGGCGAGCTGCGCGATGTCCTTCGGGTCGATCATGGCCTTGATCGACTGCTCGGCCATGGCGTCCGCCTTCACCTGATCCATCGACTTGCCGCTGATCTGCGAGCGGCCCTGGAAGACGCGCACGATCCGGTCACCCTCGACCGCGCCCGGCGCGATGGCATTGGCGCGGATGCCCCATTGGCCGAGTTCGAGCGCGAGCGTCTTGGTGAAGCCGATCACGCCCCACTTGGTCGCGGCATAGGGGCTGCGATTGGCAAAGCCGAACCGCCCGGCGATCGACGTCATGTTGATGATGACACCCGCCTTCGACTGCTTCAGCGTTGGGATAGCGAGGCGGCAGACGTCGAACATGGCTGTGAGGTTGACCGCCACCACCTTGTCCCAGTCGTCGGCCGGATACTGGTCGACCGGCAGTGTCAGGCCGGCAATGCCGGCATTGTTGATGAGCACGTCGAGGCCGCCGAGCGCCTGAAGCGCGGCCGGCACCATGCGCTCGATCTCGCCGCGGCTTCCCATGTCGCAGCGCTGCGCGACGAGGCCGGGAGTCTCCTTGGCGAGCGCGGCGAGCCCCTTCTCGTCGATGTCGCAGGTGAAGACCTTGGCGCCGGTCGCGGCAAAGGCCCGTACGAATTCGCGGCCAATGCCGGCGGCGCCGGCGGTGATCAAAACGCGCTGGGACATGAGGTCTCCTTCGACACTGACGTTACGACGCCGCGTAGAATGCCCCGACGCGCTGGCCAATGTCGATGCGCCCACCTAGGCTCGGGTATCCGGCTGGGGATTAGTCGCCGCATGAGCGTGAGGGATTTCCATCTCGTCACCGAATGGACGCTCGCCGCCCGGGTCGAAGCCGTGTGGCAGACGATCGCCGCGCCCGAGGCGTGGCCCTCGTGGTGGCGCGCCGTGCGCAAGGTCGAAACGCTCGCGTCCGGCGACGCCCGCGGCGTCGGCGCCGTCCGCCGCATCACCTGGCGTACCGCCCTGCCCTACACCATCACCTTCGTCACCCGCACGACCCGGGTCGAGCCGATGCGGCTGATCGAAGGCCGCGCCGAGGGCGAGCTCGACGGCACCGGCCTGTGGACCTTCACGCCATCGGGCGACGGCACGCATTTGTGCTACGACTGGCGCGTCGCCGTCACCAAGCCATGGATGCGTGTCGCCGCGCCGCTGTTACGGCCGGTGTTCGCCTGGAACCACGGCAAGGTGATGGGCTGGGGCGCCGACGATCTCGCCGCCAGGCTCGCGGGCGGCTGAGCCTATTCGGCCGGGTGCAGCTTGCGTGCCCGCGACGACGCCATGAGCGCGTCGAGGCTCCACGGTCCGGGGCCGGCGAAACCGATATAGAAGAATACGAAGCAATACAGGATCGCCGCATCGCCGCGATTGATGATCGGATAGAAGCCGTGCGGCGCATGGCTGAGAAAATAGGCGAACGCCATCTCGCCCGACATGACCAGCGCAGAGAAGCGCGAGAACAGCCCGATCGTCAGCAGGATGCCGCCGGCGAGCTCGATCGCGCCGGCGAACCAGTACATGGTGAACAGAGGCGGCATCGGCAGCGGCGATGGAAAACCGAACATCCGCGACAGCCCGTGCTCAAGGAACAGAAGCGCCGCCATGATGCGCAGAACGCTCAAAGCCTGCGGCGCAAACCGCGCGGCAATCGAATCGTCGGTCACGAACTTCTCCCGTTGCACGGCCGCCTCTACCGAAGCAGGTCTCAGGAGGAAAATAAATTCGGCGTGAGGATGGCGACGCACAGCCATTGCCGCATGCCGGGCATGCGCCCGCCTCGGCCGGGCGGCGCGCTCGAGGAATGTCAGATCATTCCTCGGGCTCGGTTGTGAAATAAAGAGGATAACCCTTCGCCTTGCCGAGCTCGGTCGCCTCCTTGGCCTTCGTTTCGGCGACATCGCGCGTGAACACGGCGATAACGCATGCGCCCTTCTGGTGCGCCGTAAGCATCACCTTGGTGGCGGTGGTCGCGTTCATGCGGAAGACGGCCTTGAGCACGAGTACGACGAATTCGCGCGGCGTGAAGTCGTCGTTGAGCAGAATGACCTTGTAGAGTTTCGGCCGCTCGGTTTTCGTCTTCGTCTTCGTACGCGGCTTGACGGCGATCTGGCTCATCGCGCCTCCGGACACATGACTCATCCATCTGCGCCGGACCAAGCACAGATCGAAGGGCTCGACCGCAGTCATGATTCACCACCGCTGCGTCACTTCGCAAGCCGGTTACGTCAGCCTTGCTGCTTCAATCCGGCATGCGTCCCGTTACGCTCGGCTTCATTCGGGTGGATGGGGAGAGCGACGGCGCGCATCGGAACATCCGCGCGCGGCAACCTGAATGGAGGCGACCCCATGGCCCCGCTTCGTCACACGTCGGCCGCGCACCGGCGATCGGCCCGAGCCTCGATCGCTTGCGCGCAATGCGGCGAGGACCTGACCATGCCGGAATGGTCGGAATGGCTCGACAATGCCCGCGTGCGCCATTTGTGGACGTGCAGCGCATGCGGCTACGCCTTCGAGACGACGGTTCGCTACGCGATCGAGATCGACACCGCGGCGTAGGCGATTCAGGGGCCGGCCAGGCGCGCGCGCCCTCGCCCATGAGGACATGACGCGGCGCTCAGGCTGCGCTGGCCGGGCCCTGAACCCCCCAGCGCGGATGGTATCCCGTGCCGGAGGCGCTCGCCTCGGCCCCCTTCATCCCGTCCCTGAGCCTGTGACGAGCGGGCAGAACCTCAAATCTATCGCGACACGACATTGACGAATCGGGATGGCCGTGGCCGAGTACCGAAGACATTCGGTCACGTGGGCCGGCCGGGTTGCCGACCCGTTGCGAGGTTCCTCCCGCGTGGCGTTAAGACTTGGGCGGCCGCGAGGCCGCCCATTTTCATTCAGACCCGCAGCCGCCGTCACTAGCAGTAGCGGCGGTGGACGCGGTGATAGCTGCCGTCGCGCCAGCGCCGCCAGCACCCGTCGCGATAATAGTAATAGCCGCCGCGGCGCGGCTCCATCTGCGCGCCGAGCGCTGCGCCCGCCGCGGCGCCGATGATGCCGCCGGCGATGGCGCCGCCGGCGCTGTTGCTGGCCGCCCCGCCGATGATGGCGCCGAGGCCGCCGCCGATGATGGCCCCGCCGACGACGTTGTCCTGGGCCGCGGCCGGCGCCGCCGGCACCAAGCCGATGAGGCCCGCGAAGGCGAGCGCCGCGATGATTGTCTTCATGATGTCACCCCTCCGTTTCGGACCCAATTATCCCGATTCCCGGGTCCCGGGGAATTGACGGCCGTCAAAGGAATTCCGCCTCAGGCGGCCTGCTGGTCGGAGTCGGCCTTGGCGCCGGCTGGGTCGATCGCCTCGACCAGCTCCAGGAAGGCGCTGCCGGGCAGCGGCGGCGCGAAGACGTAGCCTTGGGCCGACCGCACGCCAAGCTCGCGCAGGTGCATCACCTGCTCGAAATTCTCAACGCCCTCGGCGATCACGTCCATCCGCATGTTGTGCGCGAGATCGACCAGCGTCTCGACGATGGTGGTCGAGTTGCGGTCGGTGCCGATCGCGTCGACGAACATCTTGTCGATCTTGATGATGTCGACGCCGAGCTTGAGCATGTAGGACAGGCCCGAGTGGCCGGTGCCGACGTCGTCGATGGCGATGCGCACGCCGAGACCCTGCAACGCGGCGATGATCTGTCGCGCCTGGGTCAGGTTCTCGATCGGGTCCCGCTCTGTCACTTCGAGCACGACCTGGGATAGTTTGATCGGCGAGGAGGCGAAGATCTTGCGCACGTCCTTGACGATCGTTTCGTCGCCGAACAGCTTGCCGGCGAAATTGAACGAAATCTTCAGGGATGGACGCTTGCCGAGCGCCTGCCCCGCCTCGGCGCAGACCTGCCGCATCAACCGGCGCGTCATGTCGTGGATGAGGCCGCTCGATTCCGCGAGCGGAATGAACGAACCCGGCAGCACCAGGCTGCCGTCGGGCTTGCGCCAGCGCACCAGCACCTCGGCGCCGCGCAACTGGCCGGAGCGGATGTCGACCACCGGCTGGTAGTACGGCACGAACTCGCCGGCATCGAGCGCTCCCGACAGCAGGCTGACGGGATCGTTGGCATTGCCCTTCGGCAGCAGCAACATGGCCATCGCGACGGCGACGATGACGATCGCCGAGACGAGAACGCCAAGCCACCGCAGGCTTGCATGCGCGGCGACCAGCATCTCGCGTGCGGCCACGATTTCGATGTCGAAGCCGAAGGCCGACGAGGTGCCCTTGGCCTCGACGATCGGACCGTCGCTGGCGACGGGCCGCACGCCGGCGCCGCCGAGCGAGACGCCATCCCGGGTGCGAACGCCGGCGAAGGCCTTCAACGGGCTGCCGTCCATGGACGCCTGAGGCAGGAGCAACGGCAGCGGCACCAGGGCCGCAAGCTGGTTGGGACCGGCTCCGGCGGGGCGGCGGAGCCGGAGCATGGTCTCGGCTTCGCTGACGCGCAGGAAATCGAGCGTCACGCCCGGCCGCGACGGAACGGCCTGCGTGCCGAGATGCGTCACCGGACCCGGCGGCCGGTCGGTGTCGCCGCACAGCGTCTGTCCGTCCGGAGACAGCAGAGCGATCTGTTTGACCGGCGCCGACAGGAAAGCTGCGGTCCGCATCGACTCGCTCGCATTGCCGGCGCAAGAGGACACGCCCTGCTCGGACAGGTCGTCGAGGGTCGCGAGCGCCTGCGACAGACGGGCATTCGCAACCATGACGGCGCGTTCGGCGGCATTGTCGATGGCCTGCCGCCCCTGCCCATCGAGCAGGTTGCCGAGCCAGAAATTGAAGGCGAGCAGAGGCACGCCAGCGAGGAAAACCCCGACGGCAATCGCGATCAGATTCTGGCGCGTCAGCGCGCGCACAGCCTGTCTCATTCTGCTTCCAAAGCAGGATTCCCTCGCGTCCGCCGGCTATAGAGCCATGGAGCCCGTAAAGACCCCGTTAAGCTTAAGGCGAAGCCATTGGGGAAAGTACTGTTTCAGGCATTTCCCGGCACCCCCACGGTACCAAACGACCTTCCCTATCCGCCGTTGCACCTGCGGCTGGCGGCGGCCACATATGGCTGGAGGCTTCAGGCCGACCACGGAGGACCCGTCATGAGTTTCGCCCCCGGCGCAGACCCCAAGGCCGGCGACGCCTATGCCTGCGACGCGCTCGCCAATGTGGTCGTCCCCCGTACTGCGGACCTCGGCGACGGCTTCACCGTGCGCCGTGCCCTGCCTTCGGTGCGCACGCGTATGGTCGGCCCCTTCATCTTCTTCGACCATTTCGGCCCGACCGAATTCCGCGGCGGCAAGGGGCTGGACGTCCGGCCGCACCCGCATATCGGGCTCGCCACGGTCAGCTACCTGTTCGACGGCGAGATCATGCACCGCGATAGTCTCGGCACCGCGGTGGCGATCCGCCCCGGCGAGGTGAACTGGATGACCGCCGGCCGCGGCATCGTGCACTCGGAGCGCACACCCGGCTCGCACCGCGTCGACCATGAGCCGATCCACGGATTGCAAATGTGGGTGGCGCTGCCGGCGGCGAAGGAGGAGATGGACGCGGGCTTTGCCCATCGCGAGGTCAAGGAATTCCCGGTCGTCTCCGACACCGGCCAGAACGTCCGCGTCGTCGTCGGCTCCCTCTACGGCGCTTCCTCACCGGTGCCGGTGGTGCACGAGACCTTCTTCGGCGACGTGCATCTCACCGCAGGCAGCACGCTGCCCTTCGATCCCGACCACGAGGAGCGCGCGCTCTACATCGTCAATGGCGTCGTCGATATTTCGGGCGATCGCTTCGAGGCCGGGCGGCTCCTGGTGTTCAAGGCCGGCGACCGCATCACGGTCAAGGCGGCGACGGATACGCATTTCGTCATCCTCGGCGGAGCGCCGATGGATGGGCCGCGTCACATCTGGTGGAATTTCGTGTCGTCGCGGCAGGACCGCATCGAACAGGCCAAGGCCGACTGGAAGGCCGGCCATTTCGGCAAGGTGCCGGGCGACGAATTGGAGTTCATCCCGTTGCCGGAGAAGTGACACGCAGCAGCGTGTCATCGCCGGGCCGCGCGCAGCGCGAGACCCGGTGATCTCGATGTGGCGGGCACCTTTTTGCCTTCCCAAGCGAGATGGCAGGGACAAGCCCGGCCATGACAGACTTGGGAGGTCCTCACGAAAACTCGCCCTACTCCGCCGCGACCCGCTGGACGCGGGAACGGCGGTCGGTCGAGGCGACGCCGATGTCGCGCACGTCGAACGGCGTCGTCTGGTAGATCTCGTTGATCCAGTTGCCGAACAGAAGATGCGCGTGGCTGCGCCAGCGGTTGAGCGGCGGCTGTTTCGGATCGTCGTCCGGGAAATAGTTCTGCGGCACGGCGATCGGCACCTTGGCGGACACGTCGCGGAAATACTCTTCGGCGAGCGAGCTCGAGTCGTACTCGATGTGATTGAACATGTGCAGCGCCCGATGGCGCGGATCGTCGAGCAGGCAGAGTCCCGCCTCGTCCGACTCCATCAGCACCGTCATGCCGCTCGCCGCCGGAATGTCCTCGCGCTTCACCTCGGTCCAGCGCGACACCGGAATTGAGAAGTCGTCCGAGAATCCGCGCAGATAGGGTGAGGCCGGCGCCAGGATGCGGTGGCGATAGACGCCGAACATCTTCTGCGCCAGCGGATATTTCGGCATGCCGTGGAAATGATGCACGGAAGCCTGCGCGCCCCAGCAGATGTTCATCGAGGCGTGCACATTGGTCAGCGTCCAGTCGAAGATGCGGCGCAACTCATCCCAGTACGTCACGTCCTCGAACGGCAGCGTCTCGACCGGCGCGCCAGTGACGATGAAGCCGTCGAACTTCTCGTCGCGCACGTCTTCCCAGGCGCGATAGAACGAGCCGATGTGATCGCTCGATGTGTTGCGCGGCACATGCCCGGTGATCTTGACCAGGGTGAGTTCAACCTGCAGCGGCGAGGCGCCGAGCAGACGCGCGAACTGCGTCTCGGTCTTGACCTTGTTCGGCATCAGGTTGAGCAGGCCGATGCGCATCGGGCGGATGTCCTGCCGGACCGCGTCCTTCTCGAGCATGACCATCACGCCCTCGGACTCGAGCACGGAGCGCGCGGGCAGGTTGTTCGGAATCTTGATCGGCATGGACGTGTCGGCCCTCGTTAGCGAGCAACTTCGCCGGACATGACCGAGAGTGACTGACCCGTTTCGTTGCCGGTTCGGCCACATCCTCCCTTCTGGGAGCGCCACCTTGCTCGGGAAGCAGGTTGGCGTCGGGCAATGCCCAACTCTTGATGTCGGAGATAGTCCTATGCTCTCCGGGGGCGTTTGACAAGATGCCGCGGCTCCAGACTGGGAGGTGGGCAGGCATGCCCCGCCCGCAGGAGTCAGGCCGCCACGGTCGCGAGGAAGCCCTCGACCTCGTTGCGCAAATGCGCCGCCGCCTCGGCCACCGCTTCGGACGAGGACAGCACCATGCCCGACCATTCACGTGTCTTGGAGGCCGCAGCGGCCGCCTCGGTCAGCACGGACACGACGAGCTCCGCGCCCTCCGCCGCGCCGGCTGCGTTGGACGAAATCTCGGACGCCGCCACGCTCTGCTGCTGCACGGAATCGGCGATAGCGAGCGTGTTGACGTCGATATGGCCCATGCGATCCTTGATGCGGCCGATCGACTGCACCGCCGTGCCGGTGAAGGACTGCACGCCGGCAATTTGCGCGGCGATGTCCTCGGTCGCCTTGGAGGTCTGGACGGCGAGCGATTTGACCTCCGCCGCGACCACCGCAAAGCCGCGCCCTGCCTCGCCGGCGCGCGCCGCTTCGATCGTCGCGTTCAGCGCGAGCAGGTTTGTCTGGCTGGCGATGGCGCGAATGAGCTTGACGATATCGCCGATCTGTTGCGCCGAGCGCGCCAGCAACTCGATGTCCTTATGAGCCGATTGCGCTTCGGAGACCGTCGAGCGCACCACTTCGGCGCTCTCCGAGACGCGCGTCGTGATCGCCGCGATGGCGTCATTGAGAGCGCCGGCGGCAACCGAGGCGCTGGCGACATTGCGCGCGGCCTCGTTGGAGGTCTGCACGGCGGTCTCGGTCCGCTGCGACGTATGGCCGGACGCGTCGGAGAGGCTCGCCGCGGTCGCGTTCATCTGCTCGGCGCTGTCGATGACGGTTTGGAGGAATCGCTCCGAACGTGACCGGAAATCGACGATCGCAGTCTCGAGCCGCGCCCGCCGCTCTTCCTTGTCCTGCAGGATCGAGCGCTCTCGCTCGACCTCGCGCCGCTGCGTGACGTCCTCGTGCATGCCGATCCAGCCGCCGTCACCGGTCGGATGGTTGGTCACCACCAGGATGCGGCCGCCGCTCGATTTGACTTCATGCGTGATCGTGCGCCCTTCGCGCACGGAGGCGAGGAACTGCCGGCGATATTCCTGAGGATCGCGCGCGAAGGTGCCCTTGGCGACACGCCTCTCCAGGACCTCCGACAAGGTTGCACCGGTCTTCACGTCACCCAAGACGAGATTGTAAATCTCATAATATTTGGAATTGCAGACGACCAGCCGCTCGCCGGCATCGAACATGCACAGGCCCTGCGGCATGCTGTCGACCGCGGCACGATATTGCCGCAACGCCTGCGCCTGGTGGAGCGCCAGGGCGACGCCGAGCATCACCGTCACCGCAAGCGACACGACCAGCGCGGCGGCGATATCGAGGGCGAGGCCATTCCATGCCGACAGGACGGATGCGACCGCCTGATGCGCGAACCCATCAATGACCGCGAAGGCGGCCACGAATGTCACGACGGCCGTGAAGACGGCCAGGACCGACGAACGCGCGAGGCTCAGCGAATAGAACATCCCGGAGATTCCGCATGACGCGGAAAGGGAGACTAGGCGCAGGGGGTTCTTTTAGAGTTAACGGCCATTAACGGGGCGTATCCGGCCGAAGGCAAAACCCGGCCGCGACGCAGGTCTGAGAAGCGGCAAAAACGCCGCTCCGACTCACTTCTTCGGCAAATCGAGCCGGATGTGCAACTCGCGCAACTGCTTTTGCGTCACCTCCGACGGCGCGCCCATCAGCAGGTCCTCGGCGCGCTGGTTCATCGGGAACAGCACGACCTCGCGCAGATTCTCTTCGCCGGCGAGCAGCATGACGATGCGGTCTATGCCCGGCGCGATGCCGCCGTGCGGCGGAGCCCCATAAGTCAGCGCGCGCAGCATGCCGCCGAACTTCGCCTCGAGCACGTCCTCGCCGTATCCGGCGAGCGCGAAAGCCTTCTTCATCACCTCGGGGCGATGGTTTCGGATCGCGCCGGACGACAGCTCCGTGCCGTTGCAGACGATGTCGTACTGGATCGCCTTGATCGACAAGAGCTTGTCGTGGTCGTTCGGATCGAGCGCGAGGAATTCTTCGACGCTCAAATTCGGCATGGAGAACGGGTTGTGGGAGAAGTCGATCTTCTTCTCCTCCTCGTTCCACTCGTACATCGGGAAGTCGACGATCCAGCAGAAGTCGAAGCGGTCCTTGGCGATAAGGCCGAGCTCTTTTCCAAGCTTGTCGCGCGCAGCAGCCGCCACCTTGACGAAGTCATTTGGGTTGCCGGCCAAGAAAAATACTGCGTCGCCAGCACTGAGCCCAAGTTGCTCACGTATAGCTTCCGTAAGAGTCGAGCCAATGTTCCTCGCCAATGGTCCTGCGCCCTCGAAATATTTTGCGAGGAACGACGCGGCCATCTCATTCTTGCCGGTCTCAAGAAGCCGTCGCACCATGCGCTCAAGCAAACGGAAATCTAGGTTAGACAGTTGAACGCCCGGCTTCGCAGTTGGCGAGCCACCCGATTCCGCAACAATTTCCTTTCCGGCTTTTGTCTTCGCAAACGACGCGATGCGCCTCGCCGCGTCCTTATCGGCGATGGCCTGAGGGGCATCCCGCCAGAAGATGTAGCCAAGGCCTGGCAAACCTTGGTCTTTCGCCCAGCTATCCATCCGATCACAAAAGGCGCGATTTCCAGCGCCTTTGGCAGGGATGGCCCAAACACGGGCTTTTGCGCTACTGGCCAGCATATTCGCAAAGATTTTGAATCCTGAATTTCGGAAATGCTGGCTTACATCCTGCATTACGATCGGATTTCGGAGATCGGGCTTATCCGTCCCATACTTTGAAATTGCTTCTGCGTAGGGAATTAGCGGAAACTTGCTAGTGACCTTCTTTCCGCCACCAAACTCTTTGAACACGCCGCGGATCACCGGCTCGACCGCGTCGAACACGTCCTGCTGCGTGACGAAGCTCATCTCGAGATCGAGCTGATAGAACTCGCCCGGCGAGCGGTCGGCGCGCGCGTCCTCGTCGCGGAAGCAGGGCGCGATCTGGAAGTAGCGATCGAAGCCCGCGACCATGATGAGCTGCTTGAACTGCTGCGGCGCCTGCGGCAGCGCGTAGAACTTGCCGGGATGCAGCCGCGACGGCACCAGGAAGTCGCGCGCGCCTTCCGGCGAGGACGCGGTCAGGATCGGCGTCTGGAATTCGAAGAAGCCGCCCTCTTTCATGCGGCGGCGGATCGAGTCGATCACCTGCCCGCGCAGCATGATGTTCTGGTGCAGCTTGTCGCGCCGCAGGTCGAGGAAACGATATTTGAGCCGGATCTCCTCCGGATAGTCCTGATCGCCGAACACCGGCATCGGCAGTTCGGCGGCGGGACCGAGCACCTCGATCTCGTCGATATAGACCTCGACCTGGCCGGTCGGCAGATCCGGGTTCTCGGTGCCAGCGGGACGCTTGCGCGCACGGCCGTCGATGCGCACGACCCACTCCGCGCGCAAGGTCTCGGCGAGCTTGAACGCCTTGGAGTCCGGATCGGCGACGACCTGCGTCACGCCGTAATGGTCGCGCAGGTCGATGAACAGCACGCCGCCATGGTCGCGGACGCGGTTGACCCAGCCGGACAGCCGCACGTGCTGGCCGATATCGCCCTCGCGAAGCGCGCCGCAGGTGTGTGAGCGATAGCGATGCATAAGCGTCTCTTTGCCGTGTTCCGGTGCCGATTCCGAGGTGGGTTGGAGGCGCGCGAAAAGCGCATGGGGGGTGGGCTTTGTCAAGGCAAGCGGCTCGACAGGCCGGGCCTCGGCGGCCACATTGGCGGCTCACGCCCGTGCCGGAAGTACCATGGCCAAACCCCGAAAATCCAAGATGATTTCCAAGCCGAAAGCGAAGCCGGCGACCGTCGACATGTCGACCGGCGAGGCCACCGTCGCGAGCCTGCTGGCGCACGGCCTGAGCACGATCTATGCGCTCCCCGGCGTCCACAACGACCACCTGTTCGACGCCTTGCAGAAGGCGTCCGACCGGCTCTCGGTTGTCCACGCCCGGCACGAGCAGGGCGCGGCCTACATGGCGCTCGGGGCGGCGCTGGCGACCGGCAAGCCGCAGGCGTTTTCGGTCGTTCCGGGGCCGGGCCTGCTCAATGCCGGCGCGGCGCTGCTGACGGCCTACGGCATGAACGCGCCGGTCCTCGGCCTGATCGGCCAGATCCCGGCCAAGGCCATCGGCCGCGACATCGGCCATCTGCACGAGATCCGCGACCAGACCGGCATCGTCGCCCGCCTCGTCGATCATCATGCCGTGCTGGCCGGCCCGGCCGAGGCCCCGGACAAGGTGACCAAAGCCATCCGCGCCATGGCCACCCGCCGGCCCGGCCCGGCGGTGCTGGAGTGCGCCATCGACCTGTGGGGGAAGCGCGGGCCGGTCGCACCGATCGAAGCCCCTGCCCCGCCACGTCATCCCAAGATCGATGCTGTTGCCGTCCGGAGCGCCGCCCGTGTGCTCGGCAAAGCCAAACGCGTGCTGATCGTGGTCGGCGGCGGCGCACTCGACGCCTCGCCCGAAGTGACCGCGTTGTCCGAGATGCTGCAGGCGCCGGTCCTGTCCTACCGGCGCGGCCGCGGCGTGCTGTCGGACCGCAGCGCGTTCTCGGTCAACCTGCCGCTCGGCCGCGACCTCTGGGGTGAGGCCGACGCCGTGCTCGCCGTCGGTACGCGGCTGTTCTACCCGTTCGCGCAGTGGGGCATGGACAAGAGCCTCGCCATCGTCCGCGTCGATTCCGATCCCGACGAGCCCGCGCGCCAGCACAAGCCGAAAGTGGCGCTGATCGGCGACGCCGCGCCGATCCTGCGGGCATTGATCGAGGACCTGCCCCGTTTCAACCCCGCCCGGCCATCGCGCAAAGAGGAAATGGAGGAGCTCCAAGCGAAGATGCGCGCGCGGCTCGCCAATGCGATCGCCCCGCAGCTCGCCTACCTCGCGGCGATCCGCGCCGAACTGCCCGACGACGGCATTTATGTCGACGAGGTGACCCAGATCGGCTTCGCCGCCCGCCTCGCTTTGCCCGTCTACAGGCCGCGCACGTTCCTCTCGCCCGGCTACCAGGACAATCTCGGCTGGGGCTACGCCACCGCGCTCGGCGCGCAGCACGCGCGGCCCGACGTGCCGGTCCTGTCGATCAACGGCGACGGCGGCTTCATGTACACCGCGAACGAGCTCGCGACCGCCGTGCGCCACCGCATTCCGTTGGTCGCGGTGGTGTTCGCCGACGGCTCTTTCGGTAACGTGCGGCGCATCCAGGAGGAGCAGTTCGGCAACCGGCTGATCGCCTGCGACCTCGCCAATCCGGACTTCGTCAAATTCGCCGAAAGCTTCGGCGCGGCGGGCCGCCGCGCACACGGGCCGAATGAATTGCGCCGCGCGCTGCGCGAGGCCTTCGCCCGCCGCGAGCCGACCCTGATCGAGGTGCCCGTGGGGCCGATGCCGAGCCCTTGGGACTTCATCCACATGCCCGCGGTGCGCGGTCGATGATTGGCGCTTGTCATAATGGCCCCGGATCAGGTTAGGTCCGTTTGACATGGAGCCAATTACGACAAGTGAGGAACTGGTGGCGGTGTGCGCGCGTATGGCGAAGCACCGCTACGTGACGGTCGACACCGAGTTCCTGCGCGAGACCACCTACTATCCACTTTTGTGCGTCGCACAGATGGCGACCGCGGACGAGGCCGTCGTCATCGACGCGCTCGCCCCCGGCATCGACCTGACGCCGTTCTTCGACCTGCTGGTCGATGAGAACGTGGTCAAGGTCTTCCACGCCGCGCGTCAGGACATCGAGATCGTCTGGAACATGGCGGGCAAGATCCCGCATCCGATTTTCGACACCCAGGTCGCGGCCATGGTGCTCGGCTATGGCGACTCGATCTCCTACGACCAGCTGGTGCAGCGCATCACCGGCGACCAACTCGACAAGTCCCACCGCTTCACCGACTGGACGCGGCGGCCCCTCTCCGACGCGCAGCTCGTCTACGCCGTGTCCGACGTGACGCATCTGCGCGACGTCTATCTCAAGCTCGACGAGGACCTGCACAAACGCGGCCGCGCCAACTGGGTGTCGGCCGAGATGGAAATACTCACCTCGCCCGACACCTACCGCGCCGATCCCGAGCGCGCCTGGGAACGGCTCAAGAGCCGCGTGCGCAAGCCGAAGGAATTGGCGGTGCTGATCGAGGTCGCCGCCTGGCGCGAGCGCGAGGCGCAGACGCGCGACGTGCCGCGCTCGCGTGTCCTGAAGGACGAGGTGCTCGCCGACATCGCCGTGCAGGCGCCGACGTCGATCGAACGGCTCGGCCATCTGCGCTCGCTGCCGAAGGGCTTCGAGCGCTCGCGCTGGGGCGGTGAGATCGTCGAAGCGGTCAAGCGCGGCGTCGAACGCGATCCGAAAACGCTGCCGCGCATGGAGCGCTTCCGCCCCGCGCCGAACGGTGGCGCCACGGTCGAACTCCTGAAGGTGCTGCTGCGCATGACGGCGGAGCGCAACGCCGTCGCCGCCAAGGTGATCGCCACCGTCGACGAACTCGAGCGCATCGCCGCCGACGACGAGGCCGACGTGCCGGCGCTCAAAGGCTGGCGGCGCGAGCTGTATGGCGAGAAGGCGCTCGCCTTGAAGCATGGCCGGCTGGCGCTCGCCATCGAGCGCGGCAAGGTCGTCGCCGTCGACAAAGCCGAATCATGAACTTCGCCAGCGACAACACCGCGGGTGTTGCGCCGGAGATCATGGCGGCGCTTGCCCGCTGCAACGAAGGCTTCGCGCTCGGTTACGGCAATGATGACTGGACGCGCCGCGTCGAGAAACAATTTGCCGATCTGTTCAAGCATGAGGTCGCGGTGTTCCTGGTGCCGACCGGCACCGGCGCCAATGCGCTGGCGCTCGCGCATGTGACACCGCCGTGGGGCGCGGTGCTGTGTCACGAGGACGCGCATATCGCCACCGACGAATGCGGCGCCCCGGAATTCTTCGGCGGCGGCATCAAGCTCGTCGGCCTGCCCGGCGCCGAAGGCAAGATCGCGCCAGCGACATTGAAGGCGCGGCTCGACAACAAGGCGCAATGGGGACCGCCGCATCACGTCACGCCCGCGGCGGTGTCGATCTCGCAGGCGAGCGAAGCCGGCACGATCTACCGGCTGGACGAAATCCGCGAGATCGCCGGCATCGCGCACGCAAATGGTGCGGTGGTGCACATGGACGGCGCCCGCTTCGGCAATGCGCTCGTGCGGATGAACGCGTCGGCCGACGCCGCGACCTGGAAGGCCGGCGTCGATGTGCTCTCCTTCGGCGCCACCAAAGGCGGCGCGATGGGCGCGGAAGCCGTCATTTTCTTCGACCCGAAACGCGCCGAGGGCATGTCGGCGCGGCGCAAGCGCGGCGGTGCGCTCGCCTCCAAGCATCGCTTCATCGCCGCGCAGATGGAGGCTTTCCTCGACGGCGACCTGTGGCTCAGGCTCGCGCGCGACGCCAATGCCATGGCGGATCGATTGAGCGACGGGCTGACCAAGGCCGGCTTCGCGCCGAAATGGCCGGTCGAGGCCAATGAGGTGTTCGCGTCCCTGCCGCCGGCGCTGTGCGACAAATTGCAGGCGGCCGGCGCGGTGTTCTATCGCTGGGAGGCCGACGCCGCCACGCAGACCGTCACCGTGCGCCTCGTCACGTCGTTCCAGACGACCGCCGACGAGGTCGAGCGGTTCGTCGCAATACTCGGCGCATCATCCTAGAACTCGAACGTGGCCTCGCGGCCGACGAGCCGGGCGAGCGAGCGCAGGCGGCCGGCGAGCCGGTCGCTCGCCAGCCCCGCGAACTTGCCCGGCAGGTGCAGCGCCAGCTTGCCGCGCTTCACCTTCATCGGCGTCTTCGGCAGCACGCCGTCATGGCCGGCGGTGAGGATGTAGGCGACGCGCATCGCGGCGCCGAGCACGCGCGCGCGATCGAGGATGTGCGGCGTCGCCAGTTCGCGCAGGCGCGGCGACAACTCCTCCTCGTTCAGACCGACATGGCGGAAGAACACCGACAGCGCGAGATAGGCGCGCCCCGGATGATCGATCGACACGAAGGCGCCGTGCGCGATGATGTTCATCGCCTGCTCGCCGCGATAATCCGGATGCGCGCGCCAACCGATGTCACCGAGCAGGCAGGCGGTGTGGCGCAGCCTCACCTCGTCTTCGGTCTCGTCGAGACCGGACGAGGCGATGAACCGGTCTGTCCATTCGATCAGCTCCTCGCCATGACGCGGCGAGCGCGAGCGCAACAAGTTCAATTCGGCAGCGGCCGAGACCAGCGGATCGACGGCGCGCTCCTTGTCCTTGAGCAATTCGTAGAGCAGCCCCTCGCGCACGCCGAGCACGGAGATGATGACGTCGCGCGGATTGAGCTTGCGCACGAGATGTTCGAGCACCAGAGCGGCGTAAGGCAAAAGCGGCCGGCGGGCGGCATTGACCACCTCGATCTTCGACAGAGTCTCGGTGTCGACGCGATGCACCAGCCGCGAGAACTCGAGCGCCTCGCGCGCCGGAATGCGGTAATTGTGCATCACGTGGAACGGATAGCCGGTCTGCCACATGTGCAGCCGCGCCAGCGCGCGCCACGTGCCGCCGACCGCGTAAAACGAGCGCCCCTGCCCGTGCTTGAGCACGTCGAGCCCGGCGAGGCTCTCCTGCACGAACTTCTCGGCCTTCTTGATCGACTTGCCGGCGATATCTTGCAATGCGAGTCCGCCAAGCGGCAGCGTCAGGCCCTTGCGCACGCGGTCGCCGCGCACATCGACGAGCTCGAGGGAGCCGCCGCCCAGGTCGCCGACGATGCCGTCCGGCTTGTAGATGCCGGAGACGACCCCGAGCGCGGTGAGCTGCGCCTCGCGCTTGCCCGAGAGCACGGTGATCTTCGTGCGGCAGATGCGCTCCGCCGCGGCGATGAAGTCGTCGCCGTTCTCGGCGTCGCGGCAGGCGGCGGTGGCGATCGCCCAGACCTTCGACACTTCGAGCACGTCGCAGAGCGTGCGGAAGCGGCGCAGCGCCGCGAGCGCCGTCTCGATGGCGTCCGCGGCGAGCAGGCCCGTGGTCTGCACCTGACGGCCGAGGCCGGCGAGGACCTTCTCGTTGAAGATCGGCGTCGGCGCGCGCGTCAGCCCCTCGTAAATAACGAGGCGCACCGAGTTCGAACCGATGTCGATGACGGCGACGGCGGGACCGGTTTCGAGCCGCCCTTTCGGGGACGCACCGGCGCGCTTACGCGTCGCGCGGGACTTGCCGGATGAGGCTGCGGGGCGAGTGTTCTTTGAGCGATTTGCCACGGCCCGAGAGGCTCGGATTGGTCATGAAGTATTTGTGGGCGTTGAACGGTTCCTCGCCCGGCGTCGCCTTTATGCGCGTCGATGACCCGTCCGGCAAGACCTTCCAACTCTGCTCATTATCCTTGAAATTCGCCGCCATGATCTGCCCGAGCACCTGCTCGTGCACGGTCGCGTTCTGGATGGGGCACAAGGCTTCGACGCGGCGGTCGAGATTGCGCGGCATCATGTCGGCCGAGGAGATGTAGACCGCGGCCTTCGCATGCGGCAGGCCGTGGCCGGCGCCGAAGGCGTAGATGCGGCCGTGTTCGAGGAAGCGGCCGACGATCGATTTGACGCGGATGTTCTCGGAAAGGCCGGGCACGCCCGGGCGCAGGCAGCAGATGCCGCGCACGACGAGGTCGACCGAGACGCCGGCGGCCGACGCATCGTAGAGCGCGTCGATGATGCCGGGATCGACCAGCGCGTTCATCTTCATCCAGATCGCCGCCGGACGGCCGGCCTTGGCGTGCGCGATCTCCTGCGCGATGTGGTCGAGGATGCGCTTGCGCAGCATGATCGGCGAGATCGCCATCGCCTCGAGCTCGCCCGGCTCGGCGTAGCCGGTGATGTAGTTGAAGATCCGCGCGACGTCGCGGGCGATCACCGGATCGGCGGTGAAGAAGGAGCAATCGGTGTAGATGCGCGCCGTCACCGGATGATAATTGCCGGTGCCGACGTGAACGTAGGTTGCGAGCGCCCCGCCCTCGCGGCGCACGACCAATGACAATTTGGCGTGCGTCTTGAGTTCGATGAAACCGTAGACGACCTGCGCGCCGGCGCGCTCGAGGTCGCGCGCCCAGCGGATGTTGGCTTCCTCGTCGAAGCGCGCCTTGAGTTCGACCAGCGCGGTCACCGACTTGCCGGCTTCCGCCGCTTCGACCAGCGTCTTGATGATCGGCGACTCCGCCGAGGTGCGGTAAAGCGTCTGCTTGATGGCGACCACGTTCGGGTCGCGCGCCGCCTGCTGCAGGAACTGCACCACGACGTCGAACGACTCGTAGGGATGGTGGACGATGAGGTCCTTCTGCCGGATGGCGGCGAAGCAGTCGCCGCCATGGTCGCGGATGCGCTCCGGATAGCGCGGATTGTACGGCACGAATTCGAGGTCGGGCCGGTCGATGCGCGTCAACTGCGCGAGATCGTTCAGCGCCATGACGCCGTCGACCAGGAACACCTCGTCGTCTGCGACAGCCAGCGCGCGCTGAACGAAGGTGCGCAATTCCATCGGCGTCGACGTGTTCATCTCGAGGCGGATCACGGAGCCGCGGCGGCGCTGCTTCAAGGCGGTCTCGAACAGGCGCACGAGGTCTTCGGCCTCTTCCTCGATTTCCACTTCCGAGTCGCGAATGACGCGGAACGCGCCCTGCCCCTTCACGGTGTAGCCGGGGAACAGGCGGCCGATGAACAGGCAGGTCGCGCCTTCGAGCGTAATGACGCGCACCTGGTCGCCCGCGCCCGGCAGGCGGATGAAGCGATCGATCTTCATCGGCATGCGGATCAGCGCGTTCATCGCCTTGCCGTCCTTGCCGCGCGCAAGTTGCAGCGCCAGCGAGAAGCCGAGGTTCGGGATGAACGGGAACGGATGCGCCGGGTCGATGGCCAGCGGCGTCAGCAGCGGAAAGACGTGGGTGAGGAAGTGCTCCTCGAGCCAGGCGCGCTCGGCCTTCTTGAGATCTTCGGCGTCGATCAGGACCACGCCTTTCTCGGCGAGGTCGGCGCGCAGCTTGAGCCAGCGCTGCTGCTGGTCGGAGGCGAGCGAGGCGACCGCCTCGCCGATCCGCGCGAGCTGCTCGCCGGGCGTCAGGCCTTCCGGGCTCGGCGTGGTGATGCCCTGCTTCACCTGACCTTTCAGGCCCGCGACGCGGACCATGAAGAATTCGTCGAGGTTGTTGGCCGAGATCGAGAGGAAGCGGACGCGCTCGAGCACCGGGTGGTGCTCGTTCGCCGCCTCCTCCAGGACGCGGCGGTTGAAGTGCAGCCAGGACAATTCGCGGTTGATGAAGCGGGACGGGCTTTCGCGCAAAGACGACTCAGGCGCCGCCGGCGCGGCCTCGGCCGGCGCCGGGGTTGCTTCCTTTTCTTCAACGATTGCAGCGGCTTGCCCGCGCGGCGTCATTGGTCGAGATCCTGCCAGAAGCACGGGATTACCCGGCTTTCATGGCGTCCAGATGACAATTCGCGCCCCGATGGCGCCTTGCGTCAAGGCAATACCATTAAAATGGTTTCGTCTTCGTCAGGCGCCTTCGGGGGCCCGGAACAGGTCCGCCGCCAGCGCCCGGGTGATCGGCCGGTGCCGGCGCATGGCCTCCTCGTCCAGGGCCAGCACGGCCGAGCGCGCCGCCGCGAACGACCGCTCGATGCGGTTGGCGACGTAACCGACCACGGCCTCGTCGAGCACGATCTGCCGGTCGGCAGCGAGCTTCACCATGACGAGCCGCAGGAGTTCGTCGTCGGGCGCCGACAGTCCCACCGAGGGCAGCGCGCGCAGCCGCGAGCCGAGGTCGCGGATCGTCACGCGAAAGCTCGCCGGATGCGCCCGCGCCGTGATCAGCACGAAGGCGCCCTCCTCGCGCGCGAGATTGAGCAGGTGGAAGAGCGCGCGCTCGTCGAGGCCGTCGGCCTCGAGGTCCTCGAGCACCAGCGCACCGGTCGCGAGCGCGGTCGGCAGCGTCTCTTCGCTCAGGAGATTGGCGGCGAGCACGCGCGCGCCTGCCGTCTCCGCCCAGATCGCGGCGAGATGGCTCTTGCCCGCCCCTTCCGGCCCGATCAGCACCATCACGCGGTTCGGCCAGTCCGGCCAGCGTTCGGTGAGCGCCAGCGCCGCAGCGTTCGACGGACCGGACAGGAAATCGTCGCGCGCGTAGCTGACCGCATGGTCGAGCGCGAGCACGAGCTGTCGCGGGCCGAAGGAGACCGTCATGCTCCGGGCCTTTCGCCGGTGTAGAGGGAGCTCTCCAGATAGCGCCTGAGCGCAAAGCGCGCCAGCACGCCGATCGTCGCCGCGAGCGGCACAGCGACGAGAAGGCCGACGAAGCCGAATAGGTAACCGAAGGCGAGCAGCGCGAAGATCAACCAGACCGGATGCAGGCCGACGCTTTCGCCGACGAGCTTGGGCGACAGCACGTTGCCCTCGACGGCCTGCCCGAACAGGAAGATGCCGAGCACGGTGAGGATCGAATAATAGTCCGGCCAGAACTGCGCCACGGCGACCGCGACCGACAGCACGAGCCCGGTCATCGAGCCGACATAGGGAATGAACGTGATCAGCCCCGAGATCAGTCCGATCAGCAGGCCGAAGTTCAGGCCCGTCACGGTCAGCGCCAGCGCATAGAACGAGCCGAGGATCAGGCAGACCGCGGTCTGCCCGCGCACGAAGCCGGCGATCGCCGCGTCGATCTCGCGCGCCAGACCGCGCACGGTGTCGCGCTGGTTGACCGGAATCCAGCCGTCGACCGTCGCGATCATGCGGTGCCAGTCGTACATCAGGTAAAAGGCGACGACCGGCGTCACCACCATCAGCGAGAACAGCGACACGAGTGCGCGGCCGCCGGACCACAGCGATTTGAGGAACGAGGTCAGGTAGCCGACGCCCTGGCTGACCAGATCGCTGATGCCCTTGTCGGAGTTGAAGCCGGCGCCGACGAGCTTCTGGATCCAGGGCCGGCTCGGGTCGGTCACGAGCGCGCGCAGCTTGGTGACGTAGGCCGGGATGTTGTCGATGAACGAGGCGAGCTGGCCGCCGAGGATCGGCGCCACCAGCAGGATCATCAGCACGAACAGGAGTACGACGATGCTGATGATCAGGAGCGAGGCAGGCAGGCGTCCCGCGCCACTGCGCTCCATGCGGTCGACGAAGGGCGTCAGCAGATAGGCGATGGCGAGGCCCATGATGAAGGGCAGCAGGATCTCGCTCAGAAGCCAGAGCACCAGCACGATCGCGGCGAAGGCGATCAGCCAGAACTTCATCTGCCGCTGGAACACGTCGCCGTCCGGCTCGCGCCGGACCGGCAAAGGCGGCTGATACGGCTCGAGGCTCACGGTTTGCCCATCGCGTCGTTCATGTGACGCATCCAGTCGCTCAGGTAGGCGGCGACCGACAATAGCGTGGTCGCGGCCACCAGTCCCATGAGAGCCATGGTCACAGTGGGGATATTCAGCCCATAGCCGAGCGAGCCGAGGACGACGCTGGCAAGGACGATCTGGGCGACGGTGTTGAGCTTGGAGACGACCAGCGGCTTCATCTTGACCGGGCTGCCGACCAGCCAGGACAACATGACGCCGCCGACGATCATGACGTCGCGCGACACGACCAGGATCACCAGCCAGCGGGGCAGCACGCCGCTGATGCCGAGGGTGACGTAGATCGACACGAGCAGCGCCTTGTCGGCGAGCGGGTCGAGATAGGACCCGAGCATCGTCGTCATGCCGAAGCGCTTGGCCAGGAACCCGTCGACGGCGTCGCTGACGCCCGCCGCCAGGAACAGGACGAAGGCGATCCACATGGCGCCCGAGGATATCGCCCAGACGACCACCGGAACGAGGAGGATGCGCCCCAGCGTGATGAGGTTTGGAATGCTCAAGGGTAGACCCGGATTGCCGGCGCGCCCTTACCCCCGCCGGGCCGACCGCGCCGAAATTCTGGGCAGAGTATAGCCGCCGCCGGACCATTGCACGACTTGCGATTCCAACGTACGACCCCCTCGCAAACGAGGGCCGCAATGGCGAAAAACGAGCGCGGGATGACCTACGCGCAGGCGGGCGTCGACATCGACGCCGGCAACCGCATGGTCGACCTGATCAAGCCCCTGGTCCGCGCCACCGCTCGCCCCGGCGCCGACGCCGAGATCGGCGGTTTCGGCGGCCTGTTCGACCTCAAGCGCTGCGGCTTCAAGGACCCCGTCCTGGTGGCGGCGACCGACGGCGTCGGCACCAAGGTCAAGATCGCCATCGACACCGGCCGCTACGAGACGATCGGCATCGACCTCGTCGCCATGTCGGTGAACGACCTCGTCGTCCAGGGCGCCGAGCCGCTGTTCTTCCTCGACTACTATGCCTGCGGAAGGTTGGCGCCGGAGACCGGCGCCGCCGTGGTGGCCGGCATCGCCGCCGGCTGCAAGCAGGCGGGCTGCGCCCTGATCGGCGGTGAGACCGCGGAGATGCCCGGCGTATACGCCGGCGACGATTTCGACCTCGCCGGCTTTGCCGTCGGCGCCGCGGAGCGCGACGGCATCCTGCCGCGCGGCGACATCGGCGAAGGCGACGTCATCCTCGGCCTCGCCTCCTCCGGCGTGCACTCGAACGGCTATTCCCTCGTGCGCAAAGTGGTCGAGAAGAGCGGCCTGCCATGGGACGCGCCGGCGCCCTTCGCGCCCGGCCAGTCGCTCGGCGATGCGATCCTCACGCCGACGCGCATCTACGTGAAATCATCTCTCGCCGCGATCCGGCAGACCGGCGCGGTGAAGGGCCTCGCCCATATCACCGGCGGCGGCTTTCCCGACAACATCCCGCGCGTGCTGCCGAAGGGACTCGGCGCGCTGATCGAGCTTGGCCGCGTGCCGGTGAAGCCGGTGTTCAAGTGGCTCGCGCGAGAAGGCAACATCGCGCAGGAGGAATTGCTGCGGACCTTCAATTGCGGCATCGGCATGATCGTGGTCGCGGCGCGCGGCGACGCGGCGCGTGTCGCCGACGCCTTCAAGGCCGCCGGCGAAGAGGTCGTCGAGCTCGGCCAGGTGATCCGCGCCGACGGCGAGCCGCGCGTCGTCTATCGCGGCGCGCTCGATCTCGCGGGCTGATGCGATGAGCCGCAAACGCGTCGCCTGCCTGATCTCCGGACGCGGCTCGAACATGGCGGCGCTGATCGAGGCGGCGAAGGCGCCGGATTATCCCGCGGAGATCGTGCTCGTCGTGAGCAACGTGGCCGGCGCCGGTGGACTCGCCACTGCGTCGGCGGCCGGCATCGCCACCGCCACGGTCGACCACAAGAGCTTCGGCAAGGACCGCGCCGCTTTCGAGCGCGCGCTGCAGGACACGCTCGCACAACACCGCATCGATCTCGTCTGCCTCGCCGGCTTCATGCGGCTGCTGACGCCGTGGTTCGTCGGACAGTGGCCGCATCTCATGCTCAATATACACCCGGCGCTGCTGCCCTCGTTCAAGGGCCTCGACACGCATGCCCGTGCGCTCGAGGCCGGCGTGAAGGTGCACGGGGCGACCGTGCACTTCGTCGTGCCGGAAATGGATTCCGGGCCGGTCATCGCCCAGGGCGCCGTGCCGGTGAAGGACGACGACACGGAAACGTCGCTCGCCGCCCGCGTGCTCGCGGTCGAGCACCGCATCTATCCGCTCGCCTTGCGGCTGGTTGCCGCAGGCCGGGTCACGGTGGCCGGCAACCGCTGCCGCATTGATGGCGGAATAGTTCCAGAGACGGAACTTCTGGTCCCGTCCGAAGGAACCTGACCGGCTCTTCCACAGACCCGCGCCGCGGAACCCGCTCACCACGGCGTGAATTTTTGATGCGTCTCCGGTGTTCTATCCGGAGACGGGGGCGGCGATCTGCCGCCGCACGGGGTCACAGCTGGGGAATACAATGATTGGTTCGAGAAACGACACGCGGCTTCTGTTTCCGGGATTGGCGGGGTTCTACGCCTCGTGGAGCGAGATCAGCTACGCGCTGCTGCGCGTCGCCGTCGGCGCCATCCTGTTCGTTCACGGCTGGGGCAAGGTGACCGGCGCCGGCCTCTCCGGCGTCTCCGGTTACATGGGCAAGCTCGGCCTCCAGCCCGGCATCGTGTTCGGCGGGGCGGCGATGTTCATCGAGACGGTCGGCGCGCTCTGTCTTCTCGTCGGCCTGTTCACCCGGTTTTTCGCGGCGGCTCTGGCCATCGAAATGCTGATCGCGATGCTCACGGTCCATCTGGCGAAGGGCTTCGGCGTCGGCGCCGGCGGCTACGAATACGTCCTGCTGCTCGGCGTCGTGCTGTTCGCGATCGCCATCCGCGGCGGCGGGCCCTACTCGGTCGACGCAAAGATGGGCAAAGAGCTCTGAGTTCTGTGTCCCGGGCGCAGCGCTGCGCGACAGCGGTGCGCTGCAGAACCGGGACCGTCGAAAATTCAGCGTGTCGTACCGCCCCGGATCAGCAGCGCAGCATTACGCTGACGCTCCATGCTGCGCAGCATCCGGGGCACGCTTCACCCACACCTTGTTGTCGTGGACCGCGGCGCCGCCATACGGCGCAATCGGGTCCGAGCCGACGAGCGTGTTGATGCCGCGGCCGTCCGGATAGGCGGAATTCGGCCAGATCGATTCCGCGATCAGCACGCCGCGGCGTACGCCATCGAACACCCGCGCCGTCAGGCGCACCTCGCCCAGCGTATTGCCGAGCACGACCGCATCGCCGTCGGCGATGCCGTGCTCACGCGCGTCGTCGGGATGGATCATCACCGTCGGCCGCTTCTCGTTGGCGAGCGAGGTCGGTGTTTCATTGAAGGTTGAATTGAGAAAGCCGCGCGCGGGCGACGTGGCGAGCCGGAACGGATGCGCCGCATCTGCCTCCTTCACCGAGGACCAGTAGTCGGGCAGCGCCGGCATGGCGTCGACCGGGCCGCTCTTGTACGGGCTGCGGAACGGCACATTGTGCCAGTCCGGCTTGAAGCGGAACTTGCCGTCGGGCCATGCAAAACCGTCGAGGAAGTGCGCCTTGCGGAACGGCGGCTGACAGTCGAGCCAGCGATTGGCCTGCAACTCGTCGACCGTGCCGTAGTTCGAGCGGCGCAGCATGTCGTCGATCAATTCGCGCGCGCTCATCGTGAAGCCGCGATGTTCGGCGCCGAGCCGCGCGGCGAGGTCGCAGATCACTTCGTGATTGCTGCGGCACTCGCCCGGCGCCTCGACGAGCTTCGGCCCGAGCACGATGTATTGGTGGCCGCCGCCGCGATAGATGTCGTCGTGCTCGGTGAACATCGTCGCCGGCAGCACGACGTCGGCCATCGCCGCCGTTTCGGTCATGAACTGCTCGTGCACGCAGGTGAACAGATCCTCGCGCGCAAATCCGGCTTTCACTTTCGTCTGGTCCGGCGCGACCGATACCGGATTCGTGTTCTGGATGATGAGCGCCGTCACGGGCGGCCCGTCGAACAGTGCCTCGCGCTCGCCGGTGAGGATTTCGCCGATGCGCGACTGATCGAGCACGCGCACCGAGCGGTCGAAGACGTCGAGCCCTTCGATCACGGTCTTGTCGAACTTGTAGATGTCGGCATTGGTGAAGAACGCGCCGCCGCCTTCGTGCTGCCAGGCGCCGGTCACGGCCGGGATCGAGCTTGCCGCGTGCATGCTGACCGCGCCGTTGCGCGAGCGCGAGAAGCCGTAGCCCAACTTGAAAAACGTGCGCTTGGTCTCGCCGATCAGCCGCGCGAATGCCTCGATGGTCTCGACCGGCGTGCCGGTGATGCCTGAGGCCCAGGCCGGATCGCGGGATTTGACATGCGCTTCGAGCTCGCGCGGCGCATCGGTGTACTTGTCGAGATAGGCCCGGTCGGCGAAGCCGTCGCGGAACAGGCAATGCATCACCGCGCAGGCGAGCGCGGCGTCGGTGCCGGGCTTCACCAGCACCGGCAGATCCGCCTGCTCCATCGTGCCGTTCATGTAGACGTCGACGGCCGCGATCTTCGCGCCGCGCTCTTTTCGGGCGCGGCTCGCATGCGTCATCACGTTGACCTGCGTGTTCACCGGGTTGGTGCCCCAGATCACGATCAGGTCCGACTTCGCCATCTCGCGCGGATCGACGCCGGCGACCTTGCCGCAGCCGGCCGAGAAGCCCGCATAGGACGGGTTGACGCAGATCGTCGAGTGATAGCCGGAATATTTCTTGACGTGGCGCAGGCGGTTGATGCCGTCGCGCATCACGAGGCCCATCGTGCCGGCGTAATAGTACGGCCACACGCTCTCGGCGCCGTGGCGCCGCTCGGCCGCGTCGAACTTCTCGGCGACGAGATCGAGCGCGTCGTCCCACGAGATGCGCTCGAAGCGGCCGGACCCCTTCGGGCCGACGCGGCGCAGCGGATGCAGCAGACGGTCGGGATGATTGGCGCGCTCGGCGTAGCGCGCGACCTTGGCGCAGACAACGCCGCACGTGTAGTCGTTGTCCTTCGCGCCGCGCACCCGGCCGATCCGGCCGTCGACGATGTCGATCTCGAGCGCGCAGGTGGACGGGCAGTCGTGCGGACAGGCCGAGTAGCCGACCCGCCTGCCCTCGGTGAGCCGGACGGTTTGATTCATCGCCCCGGACTATAGCGCCCTTCCGCACGCCGCGCAGGGGGGCGTGCGGATGCCGGTTTTGGCAAAAGCGCGGCTAGACCTCGCTCTCGACCGGGCGGCCGCGCAGGCGCAGCAGGGCGAAACCCATCGCGACGACGAGGACCGCGCCGACCGGGGCCGACCAGATGTGGGCCTGCTCGACCAGATGACGGCCCAGATAATTCTCGATGCCGGCGTCCGTGACGATGATTTCGCCGGCGACCCAACCGAGCAGCGCCGCGCCGGCCCATACCAGGATCGGGAACCGCTCGAGCAGCCGCATCAGGATCGCACTGCCGGCGATGATGAGCGGCACGCTGGTGGCGAGACCGAAGACGATCAGCACCGTCTTCATCGTCAACGCGTGCGCGAAGTCGATGCGCGCCGCGGCCGATTCCGCCGCCGCCGCGATCGCGATCACATTGTCGAGGCTCATCACGATGTCGGCCACCGTGACCAGCCAGACGGCGCGCAACAATGTGTCGCCCGCCTTGACGCTACCTTCCGCATGATCGTCATTCGGCAGGATCAGCTTGACGGCGATCCACAGCAGCAACAGGCCGCCGGCGAGCTTGAGGAACGGGATCGCCATGACCTGCGCGATGACGATCGTGAAGAAGACGCGCAGCAGCACCGCCGCGCCCGCCCCGAGCACGATGCCCCAGAAGCGCTGGCGCGACGGCAGCGTGCGGCATGCCAGCGCAATGACGACGGCATTGTCGCCGGACAGAAGAATGTTGATCCAGATGATCTGGCCGAGCGCGATCCAGAACGGCGCATGGGCGAAGCTTTGTGCCAGGTCTTGCAATGAACGCCTCTATTTCAATTCCTGCGGGGCGCCAGAAGGCCGTGCGATGCGCGCCAGGCGCGCTCACGGCTCGTCTGCCACGCGGCGCACAGCACGCCGACCGTTCCGAAGACGCCGATGGCCACGAGCGACCACTGCATCGCTTCCGGCGTCTCGAGCCCGAGGTGATGCCGCAGCTTCAGGTATGGGAGCGCGCAGATGGCAACGAGCGCGGCCCAATTGAACAGGACAGGATTGAGCGGGCTCGGCATTTAGGCTCTCCATGCCAACGACACGCCTTGCGCGCGTTTCGCGCGCTGAAGGGTGCCTCGTGCACGACGGCACGCATGGGCCTTGCCGGCTTCGAAAGCCCGCCAAGACGGCCCTTACGCTTTCCTCAAACGATAGGGTCGAAGACGGGCCACACAACTCGGGATGAATGCCCGGGGTGTACCACTAGGGTATTTTCACCTAGGTGCTATTATCGAGGGGAAAGCCACCGGAAAGGATGTAGAGCTTGACCATCGAAGGATTGCAGGCAGGACGACTGCAGACGATGGCCTTCCCGCGTGTTTTCGGCGCTCCCAAGATCGTCATCGGCGCGACCTATCTCGCCGCCTATGCGCTGCTCGACTGGCTGAGCTTCATCGAGCCCTACCCGCCGCTCGGCATCACGCCGTGGAACCCCGGCATCGGCCTGAGCTTCGTTCTGCTGCTCATGTTCGGCCGGCGCATGATTCCCTTCGTCATCGTCGCGCCGCTCCTCGCCGCCATCGTCCAGCGCCAGTCGTCCCTGCCTTGGAGTTTCGAGATCGCGTCGTCGGTTCTGGTCGGCGCCATCTACTCGCTCGCCGCGCTGGTCCTGATGCGGCCGAGCCTGCGCTTCGAGCCGGCGCTCACCTCGATGCGCGACCTGCTTCTCCTGATGCTGGTCGCGGCCGCCAGCGCCGCCTGCGTCGCCGTCGGCTATGTCGGGCTGACGGTTCTCGCCGGCCTTTTCCCCGTGTCCGACTTCGCCGCCGCGGCCTTGCGCAACTGGATCGGCGACGTCATCGGCATCATCGTGGTCGCGCCGTTCTCGCTGCTGGTGCTGACGCGCCCCCGCCTCCTGAAGCTGTCGACGGAGACCGTGCTGCAACTGGCGGCCATCGCGCTCGCGCTCGTCGTCGTGTTCGGCGTCGTCGAGGAGCAGCAGTTCCAATTGTTCTATGTGCTGTTCCTGCCCGTCGTCTGGATGGCCGTGCGCACCGGCCTCGAAGGCGTCAGCGCCGGCATCCTCGTCACCCAGCTCGGCCTGATCCTCGGCATCCAGCTTTTCCCCGCCGGCACGTTCAACGTGACGTCGTTCCAGGCTCTGATGCTCGTGCTCGCCATGACCGGGCTCGTCGCCGGCGAGCTCGTGACCGAGCGGCGGCGCACGCAGTCGCAATTGCGCCAGCAGCAGGAGCAGCTGTCGCGCGTGGCCAGGCTCGGCAGCATGGGCGAGCTCGCGGCCGCGGTCGCGCACGAGCTCAATCAGCCGCTGACCGCCGCCGGCACCTATACGCGCCTGGTCGATGACGCGATTGGCTCGGGCAACGGCGACCCGAAGATGATCGCCGAGACCGCGAAGAAGGCCGTCGCCCAGGTCGAGCGCGCTGCGGAAGTGGTGCGCCGGCTGCGCGCGCTGGTGCGGCTCGATCGCAGCAATCGCGCATCGTGGAAGGTCGAGCGCGCGGTCAAGGACACGATCGAATTGTGCCAGCCCGACATCGATCGCCATCACGTGACCGTCCGTTCCCTGATCCCGAACGACCTGCCGAGCGTCATGATCGACCTCCTCCAGATCGAACAGGTCCTGATCAATGTCGTCCACAACGCCGTCGACGCGCTTGGCGACAATCAGGCGTCGCGCCGCGTGGTGACCATCGAGGCGAAGGCGGCGGACGCGGACTTCATCGAAGTCCGCGTCACCGACACCGGACCCGGCTTTTCCCGGCAACTCCTCGACAACGCCTTCGTGCCGCTCGTCTCCACCAAGGCCGAGGGTCTCGGCATCGGCCTCGCGCTCTGCAAGTCGATCATCGAGGCGCATGGCGGCACCCTCAAGCTCGAGGGCGACGCGCGAGGCGCCGTCGTCCGCTTCACCCTGCCGATCGCAAAGAGCGCATGACCATGGCCAAACCTATTCAGATCGCCTTGATCGACGATGACGAGGCCGTGCTCGACTCGCTCAGCCTTTATTTCCGGTCGCAGCAGGTCGCGACGGCGGGTTTTGCGACGGCGCAGGATTTCCTGGCGGCGCTCGGACAGGACAAGCAGTTCGACTGCATCGTGTCCGACGTGCGCATGCCGGGCATGTCGGGTCTCGACCTGGTGCGCGAGCTCAAGAGCCGCAATGTCGGCACGCCGATCGTGCTGATCACCGGCCATGGCGACGTCGACATGGCCGTCGCGGCCATCAAGGTCGGCGCCGCCGACTTCATCGAGAAGCCCTTCGACGAGAGCCGGCTGCTCGTCAGCGTGCGCGATGCGATCGCAGAGAGCCAGCAGCGGGAGAAGGTCGACCAGCAGAACGATCTGCCGGCGCGCTTCGAATCCCTCACCGCGCGCCAGCGTCAGGTCATGGAGCTTGCCGTGGCCGGCCTGTCGAACAAGGAAATCGGCGCGCAGCTCAAGATCAGCCCGAAGACGGTCGAGAACCATCGTGCCTGGGTGATGGAGCGCATCGGCGCGCGCAACATCGCCGAGCTCGTGCGCATGGCGATGAAGTACGACCGGCAGTCGTGATCCGCCCGAGCGAGCGGATCAGACCTCGCTCACCACCGGCTTGTGCGTGCTGCGCCAGATGAAGCCGCAGCCGAGCGCGGTCGCCGAACCGACGATCTGCGCCACCAGGGCGACGTGCTCCGGATCGTAGCCGCTGAAGAAGTTCAACACGACCTGGTCGCTGGCGAAGATCTCGCCCGCGACCCAGCCGAGCACGGCGGCGCCGCCCCAGATGAGGATCGGAAAGCGCTCGAGCAGGGCCAGGATGATGGCGCTGCCGGCGATGACGATCGGGATGCTGACGACAAGGCCAAGCGTGAGCAGGACGTAATCGCCCTTGGCCACTGCGGCGACGGCGATGACGTTGTCGAGACTCATGACGATGTTGGCGACGACGACGAGACGGACCGCGCGCCACAGATCCTCGATCGCCTCCGGCGTGTCCTCGGCGTCATGGGCCTGCGGCGCCAAGAGCTTGATGGCGATCCACAACAGGGCGATCGCGCTGACCAGCTTGAGGTAGGGCAGCGTCATCAGCACCGAGACGACGCCGGTGAACACGATCAGCAGGACCGACGCCACACCGGCGCCGATGATCATCCCCCAGCGGCGCTCCTTCGGCGGCAGGCCGCGACAGGCGAGCGCGATGACGACGGCATTGTCGCCGGACAGGAGAATGTTGATCCAGATGACCTGAACGACTGCGAGCCAGAACGCCGGATGGCTCATCTCATTCACGAGCAAGTCCATGAATCCTCACCTAAGCTATTGTCTTTTCTGATTTTTCTTGACGCATAACGAAACATGGCGCGCACTTTACAGTGCGCGCCATGCGGTGACTAGGTGAAACCCCCCAGGGGGATGCGGCGGATCAGCCGACGATTTCGTTCTCCGAGAAGAACTGCGCGATCTCGACCTTGGCGTTGTCCGGAGAGTCGGAACCGTGCACCGAGTTCTCGCCGATCGAACGCGCATGCGCCTTGCGGATCGTGCCCTCGGCCGCCTTGCCCGGATCGGTCGCGCCCATCACCTCGCGGTACTTGGCGATGGCGTTCTCGCCTTCCAGCACCTGCACGACGACAGGACCGGAGGTCATGAAATCGACGAGCTCGCCGAAGAACGGCCGCTCCTTGTGCACGCCGTAGAAACGCTGCGCCTGTTCCTTGGTGATGCGGACGCGCTTCTGGCCGACGATGCGCAGGCCCGCCTTCTCGATCATCGCGTTGATCGCGCCGGTCAGGTTGCGCTCGGTGGCGTCTGGTTTGAGGATCGAAAAAGTGCGCTCGAGCGCCATCGTGGACATCCCTTCAGTGAAATTGATCGGTCGGTTGACCGAAACTTGTTGGCTTGGCCGATTGGCGGCGGCTTATACCGGGAGGTCCGAGGGGCGGCAAGACGCCGGGGAAACCCATGAAATCGCGCTATCAGATGTTCGCCGGCTACAATGCCTGGAGCAACGAGCGGCTCTACGCGGCCGCCGCCACCGTCCCCGACGCCGAGTACCGCGCCGACCGCGGCGCCTTCTTCAAGTCGCTGCACGGCACGCTCAACCACCTTCTCGTCGGCGACCGTATGTGGATGCGCCGTTTCACCGGCGCAGGTCAGCAGCCGCCCTCGCTCGACGCCATCCTCTACGACGACTTCGAGAGCCTGCGCGAGGCGCGGCGCAAGGAGGACACGCTCATTTCCCGCTACGTCGAGCGGCTGTCGGAGGCGGACCTCAATGGCACGTTGCGTTACAAGACTGTCGTGCGGCCGCAGACCATCGAACAGATGTTGGCGCCGGCGCTGGACCATTTCTTCAACCACCAGACCCACCACCGCGGCCAGGCGCACGCCCTGCTGACGAGCATCATCGGCAATGACGCGACGCCGAGCCTCGACCTGATTTTTTATCAGCGGGAAACGGGCGTGGGGCTGAAGTCGATGGTGTGAGCAGTCCTGCAGCGCGCGCTGCGCCGTCATGCCCGGCCTTGTGCCGGGCATCCACGTCTCTCTCCCCTCACCCTGAGGAGGCCGCGAAGCGGCCCTCGAAGGGTCTCTGAGTCACAGGTCCTTCGAGGCCGTGCGCGAAATGCGGCACGGGCACCTCAGGACGACGGCCGGCGCAGCGCAGCACAAATTCTTTGACTAGGACTGTTGACACATC
>Ga0265342_10000459_pt1 | contig 44438 bp, 41 predicted proteins | sample 4CB327metaG_FD_203125 | JGI IMG/M metagenome (GOLD analysis project Ga0265342, IMG submission 203125) | Rhizosphere microbial communities from Carex aquatilis grown in University of Washington, Seatle, WA, United States - 4-CB3-27 metaG | ecosystem: Host-associated > Plants > Roots >... | reverse complement strand
CGCTCTTCGAGCGATTCGAGGACCTCTTCCGACGTCGGCGCGTCGTCGGGCAGGCTCTCGACCACGCTCGCGTCGGAGACGTGCGGTCGCGCGCCGGCGTGCAGCCGCCGCCGGTTGCGCGCCAGGTTGCGCGTCAGCACGATCAGCACCTTGCGCGCCTCGTCGGGCCGGGTCACCAGCTCGCGCGCGTCGTCGCGCACGACGAACGCGCGGAACGCCTCCTGAACCGCATCGAACGCGTCCTCCGCCAGCAGGCCCTCGGCGCGCGCGAGACGCGCCAGCGTCGCGCGGTGGTCGTGCACCAGCGGCGTCAGCCACTGCGTGAACTCGTCGGTGGCTCCGTTCTCGCGCGCGGCCTCGCAGGGCAGGCAGCGCTCGACGTCGGCGTGGCCGGTATCGTCGTCGGTGGTGCTCACCAGTTCCTCGCTCATGAGATGCTCTCCACTTCCGGCGGGTTTCCCCGTCACGGAAAGAGGTCTCGAGCGCGGCCGGAATTACACCGCGACGTGAAAAAACGCGCGGTAGCCGGGATTACACAGCTTTTTCGGCAGCCGTCGCAGCCGCCGCGGCGCGCAGCTCGGGATGCTCGTCCAGGAACGCCTTGCGGCTCTCACGGCTGATCTCGACCACGATCGTGGTGTCGCGCAGGATCCGGGACTGGCAGCCCAGCCGAGAGTTGGACCGGACGTCGAAGGCCTTGTCCATGATGTCCTCCTCGCGGTCGCTGGCCGCCGCCAGGTCCGAAAGGCCCTGTTTCACGTACACGTGGCAGGTGGAGCAGGCGCAGACGCCCCCACACGCCGAGCCCACCTGCGCGTGAGCGCGGCTCGACGCCTCGAGAATCGAGGTTCCGACCGGGACCTCGACCTCGAGACCGTCGGGTTCGAACCTCACCTTGGGCATGAATTCACCAAGCTCATCTGTGCGTGTGCCCCGAGTGGGGATGGCCGTGGCCCGCGCCGCTCATCCGGGTCTCGAGGTCCTGCTTGGACTCGGTCTCCGAGACCTTGGCCTCGACCTCCGCGAGGCCGCGACCGCGTAAGCCGGACTCCAGCGCGCGATTCATGCGGCGGCCCGCGAAATCCTTCGAAGCGACGTCGAGCTCTGCGATCGCCGCGCGGATCGCCCCGTGGTCGGTCCCGACCTTGACCTGATCCAGCTTGGCCATCGCCGCCGCGATCGCGCTCTTGTCGGCGTCGGTCAGCAATTCAGGGCTGTCGGCCATCGCCGCGCGCGCGGCCGAGGCAATGCGCTCCGCCTCGACCCGCTGCTCGGTGAGCAGGCGCGCCTTCACGTCGTCCTCGGCATGCGCGAACGAATCAAGCAACATGCGCTCGACCTCTTCGTCGGTAAGGCCGTAGCTCGGCTTGACCTGGATCGAGGTCTCCTTGCCGGTGGTGTCTTCGCGCGCGCTGACGTGCAGCAGGCCGTCGGCGTCGACCAGGAACGTCACCTCCAGCCGCGCCATGCCCGCCGGCATCGGCGGGACACCGGTCAGCTTGAAGCGGGCGAGCGAGCGACATTCGGCGACCATCTCGCGCTCGCCTTGCACGACGTGCAGATCGAAGCCGGTCTGCTTGTCGGCGTAGGTCGTGAACGTCTGCGTCGCGCCGCAGGGGATCGTCGAGTTGCGCGGCACCAGCTTCTCGACGACGCCGCCCATGGTCTCGAGCCCCAGCGACAGCGGCACCACGTCGAGCAACAGCACGTCATCGCGCACGCCGTCGCCGGCGAGGATGTCGGCTTGCACCGCCGCGCCGAGCGCGACCACCTGGTCGGGATCGATGTCGGCGAGCGGCGCGCGGCCGAAGAGCCCCCCGACGAAGCGCTGCACCAGCGGCATGCGCGTGGCGCCGCCGACGAGAATCACGCCCGACAGCGCCGCGGCCTCGAGGCCGGCGTCCTTGAGCGCGCGCCGCACCGGCGTAGCGCAGCGATCGAGCACCGGCTGCACCAGCGCTTCCATCTCGGCGCGCGTCAGCGTCACCGTCGAGGTGTGCGGGGAGCCGTTGGTTCCGGTCACCAGCGTGGCGTCCGCGCGTTCCGCCGTCGTCAGCGCCTCCTTCACGGCGCGCGCGGCATCGAGCGCACGCCGCGCGAGGCGCGCGTCGCCGCCGGCATCGTCGGGTAACCCCAGCTTCTGCAGCAGGTGATGCGCGATCGCGCGATCGAAATCGTCGCCGCCCAGCGCGGAGTCGCCGCCGGTCGACTTCACCTCGAACACGCCGCCCTCGAGCTTGAGGATCGAGACGTCGAACGTGCCGCCGCCCAGATCGAAGACCGCGAACGTCCCCTCGGCGCCCTTGTCCAGCCCGTAGGCCAGCGCCGCTGCGGTCGGCTCGTTGATGAGGCGTAGGACCTCCAGCCCGGCGAGACGGCCCGCGTCGCGCGTCGCCTGGCGCTGGCCGTCGTCGAAGTAGGCTGGCACGGTGATCACCGCGCCGCCGAGCTCGCCGCCCAGCTCCTGCTCGGCGCGCGCGCGCAGCACTTTCAGAATCTCGCTCGAAACCTCGATCGGCGTCACCGCGCGCGCGCCGCCGGCGACGGCGAAGCGCACGACCGGGTCGCCCGCCGCGGCCGGCGCGAAACGATAGGGCGTGAGCCGGCGCGTCGCCTCGGCGTCGCCGGGCCCGCGGCCCATGAACCGCTTCACCGACGCGATGGTGTCGTGCGGATCGAGCGGCGCCAGACGATCGCGCGCATCGGCGCCGACCACGACCGTTCCGTCGCCGCCGTAGTGAACCACCGACGGCAAGATCGCGTCGCCGGTCCCGGCGTCGCGCAGACACACGGGCTGGCCCGCCTGCACCGCCGCGACCAGCGAGTTGGTCGTGCCGAGGTCGATCCCGATCGCGCGCCCCTTGCACGCCTCTTTCACGCGCGACTGGCCGGGCTCGGAGATCTCGAACAAAGCTTCGACGGGCATCAGGGACCTCGCATCTCGGCGCTGGGCGGCGCGGCCTCGGCGACGGTGTCATCGTGCAGCGCCACCTCGTCCATGAAACGGCGGTAGTAGCGCAGCGCGATCAGCTCGCCGGCCACGCGCGGCAAGTCTCCCGAAACCAGCCCGCTCGCGACCGCCTGCATGGCGGCCTCGACGCGCGTGCGCATCGCGCGCGCCATCGTCTGAACGCGACCGTCATCGCCGGCGGCGCGCGCCTCGGCCAGCTCCTCGCGCAGCTCCAGGGTCTCCATGAGCAGCGCCGGCGGCACCTCCTTCGCCAGCGTCACGCCCGACAGCGACAGTAAATATTCGGCGCGCTTGAACGGATCCTTCAATGTCCGCCAGGCCTCGTTCAGCTGCACGCTCCGCTGCAACGACGCGCGCCGGGCGCGCGGATCGGCCTTCGCGAAGCGATCGGGGTGCAGCTTGCGGCTTTGCTCGCGGTAGCGCGCTTCCAGATCCGCGAAATCGACGTCGTAGCGACGAGCGACGCCGAAGACGGCAAAATAGTCCGCCTTCGCATCCGGCGGCTGGATCGCGCCGCATGCGGCGCACTCCCCGCCCGCGCTGGTCGCGCGTTCACAAGACCAACAGATCATGAATTCACCACCTACGATCGGGGCGCGGGCGCAATCAGCCCGCGCGAACGCGTCAGAACTGAACGCTCTCGCCGCAACCGCAGGAACCTTTGACGTTGGGATTAACGAACTTGAAGCCGCGGCCCATCATCGAAGTCGCGTACTCGAGCGTCGAGCCGTCCAAGTAAAGAAAGCTCTTGGGGTCGACGAACACGCGTACGCGGCCGTCCTCGAAGGACAGCACTTTGTCCTCGGGACGCGGCTCGGTGTCCGACCACTCGAACAGGTAAGAAAACCCCGTGCAGCCGCCGCCGCGAATGCCGACGCGCAGCCCTTTCGGCAAGCTCGCCCGCGCGGCCGACGCCTTCTTGATCTCGGCGACCGCTCTGTCTGTCACTTGAATGGCCATGTTCCCTGTCCGACCTCTGCGCGCTTTCGCGCGCCAAAATGATTACGCGTTGCCCGACGCCGCCCGCGCAGCCCGCTTCGCCTTGTAGTCGGCGATGGCGCTCTTGATCGCATCCTCGGCCAGCACCGAGCAGTGGATCTTGACCGGCGGCAGGTTCAGCTCCTCGACGATCTGCGTATTCTTGATCGCCATCGCCTGATCGAGGGTCATGCCCTTGACCCATTCGGTCGCCAGCGACGACGACGCGATCGCCGATCCGCAGCCAAACGTCTTGAACTTGGCGTCCTCGATGACGCCAGCGTCGTTGATCTTGAGCTGCAGCTTCATCACGTCGCCGCACGCGGGCGCGCCGACCAGGCCGGTCCCCACGTCGGGATCGTCCTTGGCGAAGCTCCCGACGTTGCGCGGGTTCTCGTAGTGCTCCAAGACCTTCTCGCTGTATGCCATGACGGTGCCTTTGCCTTCCTTTTATCCTGTGTCTCGCTACTGATATCTGGCCTGAATCCGGTCTAGTGAGCCGCCCAGGTGACGCTCTTGAGATCGATCCCCTGCTGAGCCATCTCGTACAGCGGTGACAGCTCGCGCAGCTTGCCGACCTTGTTGGCGACCAGGTTGATCACGAAATCAACCTCTTCCTCGGTGTTGAAGCGCCCGACGCCGAAGCGGATCGACGTGTGCGCCAGCTCTTCGCCGACTCCAACCGCGCGCAAAACATACGATGGCTCGAGCGACGCCGACGTGCAGGCCGAGCCCGAGGACACCGCAACGTCCTTGAGCGCCATCAGCATCGCCTCGCCCTCGACGTAGGCGAAGCTGATGTTGAGATTGCCCGGCAGCCGGTACTCGAGCGATCCGTTGACGTAGGTGTCGGTGACGCGCTCCATGATGCCCTTGCGCAGCCGCTCGCGTAGCGCAAACGTGCGCTTCGACTCCTCCGGCATCTCCAGGCGGCAAAGCTCGGCCGCCGCTCCGAAACCGACGATGCCCGGGACATTCAGCGTCCCCGAACGCATGCCGCGCTCGTGCCCGCCACCGTCGATGAGCGCGGTGATGCGCACGCGTGGCTTGCGGCGCACGTACAGCGCGCCTACGCCCTTGGGCCCGTACATCTTGTGCGCCGACAGCGATACGAGATCCGCGCGCGACGCATTGACGTCGAACGGAATCTTGCCGACGCCCTGAACCGCGTCGATGTGGAACAGCGCGCCCTTTTCCTTGACGACCGCGCCGATCTCGTCGACCGGGTTCACCGATCCGATCTCGTTGTTGGCGAGCATGATCGACACGACAATCGTCTTGTCGGTCATCGCCGCGCGCACCGCCGCCGGATCGACGCGCCCGTCCTTCTCGACGGGCAGATAGGTCACGTCGAAGCCGTCCTTCTCGAGGCGCTTGCAAGTGTCGAGCACCGCCTTGTGCTCGGTCTGCGCCGTGATGATGTGGTTGCCGCGGTCCTTGAGAAATTCAGCGGCGCCCTTGATCGCCAGGTTGTCCGACTCGGTCGCGCCCGACGTCCAGACAATCTCCTTGCCCGATGCACCGATGAGGGCCCCGACCTGCTCGCGCGCCTGGTCGGTCGCCTTCTCCGCGGTCCAGCCGAAGGAGTGCGAGCGGCTGGCGGCGTTGCCGTAGACCTCGGTGAAGTACGGCATCATCGCCTCGAGCACGCGCGGGTCGAGCGCGGTCGTGGCGTTGTTATCCATGTAGATCGGAAGCTTCAGGGCCATCGTCTTGTTTCCTTATTTGGAGATCCCATCGACCAGCAGCGGCGCCTTGCCCCCATGGCCGTGGATGTCGCAGGTGCCGCACTCCGCCTGAATGTGGGTCGGCTCGCACGAACGGCAGCTGTCCATGTACGTCAAAGTGTCATTCAGCTCGACCACCAGCCGGCTCAGCCGGTCGATGGTCTGCTGCGTCTCGCGCAGCTTGTCGGCGAAGATCTCACGCACGCGCGCCATCGCCTTGGGAGCCGTCTCACAGTCTTCCCATTCACGCAGGAAGACTTTGATCTCGGTCAGGCTGAAACCCATGTCCTGCAGCTTCTGAATCCACTCGATGCGCGTCGTCGCTCGTCCGGAATAGAGCCGGAAACCGCCCTTGGACCGGACCGCCGGCAGCAGCAGGCCGAGCTCCTCGTACAGGTGAATGGCGCGGACGGTCTTACCCGTCTTTTTCGCCAATTCCCCAATCTTCAAGAGCGACAGGCTTTCTGCCGAGATTTCCAAACAGCGGACCTCCGAGGCCATTCCCAATTCTGTGAATCTTGCCGAATCTTCGGCCGTGGACTCAAACCCTTACGTTAAGGTGAGGTTAATATGTTGACCGGGTCCGCGCGTGTCAAGCAGTTTTGCCGACAAGAACCCAGGCCTGGCGCGGATATCGGCAATCGTCGACAGTCTCCGTGCACGGTCTTAGGATGAGATCGGAGGGTTGACGCACAGTGTGGAGGCTCGGTAGGGCCGCCCCGGGTCGACTGCGGGCGGTGTTTCACGGATGGGTCGTGCGATCGGTCTTCGTATCGGTCTTCGCAACGGTTTTGGCTGGAAGCCTCTGCGGCTGTGCGACAGCCCGCGCCGTCGGCCGAGGCGGGACGGTCTACGAAGTGCGCGTCGACAGCGTCGACGGTGTCCACACCGCGCTTCGCGGGCCGGTTGGACGTCCGGCCTGCGTGGTCCAGGTCGGCGATCGCGTCGCCACCGTCTGGCTGGCGGCGCCGTCGCACGCCGATCGCGAGAGCCCGGTCGTGTTCGAGGCCGACGCCGCGGCGCTCAAGGACGGGATCCTCGTCGAACGCAGCTGGAGGACAGCCGTGGTCCACAGCGTGACCGATGAGGAGCTCGCCACCGGCATCGCGGTCGTGCTGCTGCCGGGTGGGCCGCGGCCGATTGCCGTCGAGCTCCGCTTCGATCCGGTGTCGCGTCTCGCGGCTCAGACCGCGAGCACGACCTTGCCGAACGTGGCGCGTGACTCAAGTAAACGGTGAGCGTCGCCGATCTCCGCGAGGGCCAGCACGCGATCGACGACCGGCCGCAGCTTGCCCGCTGCCATCAACGACACGACCTCGAACAGGCGCGCCTTCGACGCCAGCGTCGAACCGAGGATCGAGAGCTGGCGCCAGAAGACGTATCGCAGGTTGAGCACCGGTTCGAAGCCGTCGGTGGCGCCGCAAGTGACGATGCGCCCCCCGCGCGCGGCGGCGACCACCGACTTTGGAAACGTCGCCGCGCCCACGTGCTCGACGACGACGTCGGCGCCCCGGCGGCCGGTCAGGCGCTTCACCTCGGCGACCAGCTCGGACGTGCGGTAGTTGATCACGTCGTCGGCGCCGAGCGCGCGCGCCCGCTGCAGCTTCTCGTCGGTCGACGCTGTCGCGATCACGCGCGCGCCCAGGAGCTTCGCGATCTGGATCGCCGCCGTGCCGACCCCGGACCCGGCGGCGAGCACCAGCACGGTCTCGCCTGGACGCACGACCGCGCGCTCGACCAGCATCTGCCAGGCCGTGATGAATGTGATCGGCACCGCGGCCAGCGCCGTGTCGTCGAGCGGCACGGTTGCGCGCGGCACGGGCACCAGGTTGGCGCGCGGCACGACGACGTACTCGGCGCAGCCGCCCCAGCACTGCTCGCCAAGCAGCCGGCCCTCGGGGCAGAGGTTGTCACGGCCGGACAGGCAGGCCTGGCAGTGCCCGCAGGAGAGCCCGGGATTGATCAGCACGCGATCGCCCACGGCCACGCCGGTGACGCCGTCGCCGATCGCCGAGACGTGGCCGCACACGTCGCCGCCCGAGACGTGCGGGAGCTCGACGTGCAGCGCGGGCAGTCCCTGGCGCAGGAAGAGATCGATGTGATTGAGCGCCACCGCGCTGACGCGCACCTGGACCTGGCCGGCGCCGGCCACTGGATCGGGCACCTCGGCGATCTCCAGCACCTCGGGACCGCCGTGCTTGCGAAAGAGCGCCGCGCGCATCGCTAACCCGACGTCAGCGCGGCGCGCGGTGCCGTGACCGGGCGCGCGGCGGCCACGACCTCGGTCACCGCCGCCAAAAAGGCGTCGAGCGTGGTGTCGGGGATCTCGCCCATGTTTGCGACCTGGACGTGGCGCGCGGCCAGCTGCCCCTTGCAGCCGTAGATCACGAACCCGCGCTGCTTGAGGCCGCGATAGAGCGCCTCGACGGTCAGAAAGTCGGGCAGCCGCAACGTCGAGATCGTGTGCGACTCGCGCCCGGTGTGCGTGAACTGCTCGAACCCGAGATCGGTGAAGACGCGCCGGATGCGCAACGCGCGCTTGCGATAGATGTCGCGGCGCGCGGGGACGCCGCCGCCCTCCGCCAGCTCGTCGAGCGCGGTCTCGAGCGCGAAGAACGACGACACCGCGGGCGTGAACGGCGTCTGCCGCAGCTCGTCCAGGTAGCGCCGGTGCCGCTTCAAATCCAGGTAGTAGACGCGCGGCCGGATCTCGGCGATGCGCGGCCAGACCTCCGGCGCGACGCACAGAAACGACACGCCCGACACCGAGTGCAGGCACTTGTTGGCCGACGAGTAACAGATGTCGACGTGGTCGCGCACGACGTCGACGTCCTCGGCACCCAGCGCCGAGACCGCATCCACGATCAAGGTCACCCCGCGCGCGTGGCACAGCCGCCCGATCTCGCGCACGGGATTGAGCAGCCCGACCGACGTCTCGTGGTGGATCAGCGCGGCGCCCGCGATGTCCGGATCGCTCGCCAGCGCGCGCGCCACCGCCGTGGTGTCGGGCAGCTCGCCCCAGGGATAGCGCAGCACCACGCGGCCGATGCCGTGCAGCGCCGCGATCTCGTCGAGGCGGTCGCCGAACGCGCCGTTGCTGACGATCAGGATCTTCTTTCCCTCGGGGATCGCCGACGAGATCGCCATCTCCATCGCCGCCGTGCCCGAACCGGTGAGCAGCAACATCTCGTGCTCGGGCGACGCGCCGAACACCGGCCGCAGCTTGGATTGCAGGCGGCCCACGACCGCCGAATAGTCCTCGTCGCGATGACAGACATCGTGATGCACCAGCGCCGCCTTCACGCGCGCCGACGTCATCACCGGCCCCGGGCTGAACAGCACGTGTCCGGGCAGATCCTTCTCGGCCAGCAGCCGATCGACCAGCTCCAGCGTATCGCCCGCGTGCGAGTGCGTCGCCGGCGGCACCGACGGACGCGCCAGCTCGTTGCCATAGACGCGCAGCAACCAGTCGGCGTGCGCCTTCATTGCCGGCGAGTCGACGTCCTGCCAGAGCTTGGTCCCCACATCGCACGCCGTGACCAGTCCGCGCGCCGCGGCCGCCGCCACGCCCTGGGTCAGCGACGGCTCGGGCAGGCCGTCGAGCGCGTTCAGCAGCGTCGGCGACATGACGAACAGGCCGGCGCTGACCGCCTGGTACTGGCGCAGGTCCTTGCCGATCGCGCGCACGGCATCGCCGGCGAGCTGCACCTTGGTCGCGTCCTCGATGTCGAAGACGCGCGCCAGATCGCGGTCGACGCACAGCACGGTGCGATCCGGCGGCGAGGGCAACGCCACGACCTCGCGCAACAGAGCCGGCGCCGCGATCTGATCCGCCATCACCAGCAACGTCCGCTCGGTCAGGAACGCGCGCGCCGCCTGCACCGAGAGCCCGTTGGGCTTGTCCCAGTGGGGATTGTCGAAGTAGGTGATGCTTCGCTTGATCGACGGCGTGATGCGCGTCGAATCGGCGATCGCGTCGCGCAGCTCCGGGGCGCGCCAACCGGTGGTGATCGCGATCTCCCGGATGCCGATCGCCTCCAGGACCGCGAGCGTCCGCTCGATGAGCATCACGCCACCGACGGCGGTCAGGCAGTTCGGCCCGGGTTCTTCGCCGAGGGCGATCCCTTTTCCGGCCGCCAGAATCAGCGCGCGGGTCAACATCTCGACCGGCGGCGCCGGTGCGCGGCCCCTATTTGACCCTGGCCACGACGCGCGGCATCGCGGCGTTCATGTCGGAGACGAACGTCAGTTGGTAGACCGAGTTCTCCGTCTCCACGTAAAGCTTGTCGCCGCTCGGCTCGCCCAGAAGCCGCTTCACCGGCGTCGTCACCATACGATGGCCGTTGGGATCGCGGAAGATCACCATGCCCCGGCCGACGCTCGGATAGCTGATCAGGTAGCCCGCATAGACCCGCCCTACGCCGAGCGATCCGTGCTCGCGCCCGTGATCCCGAATCTTTCTCGCGGTTACGCTGACCACGCCTGTGCTTCCTCTTGAATGTTAACACACTCGCGCTTGGTCGACGGACCCCCCACAGCCACCGGGAGCGACACGGTAGGGAATGCTCCCCCAGACTCAAAGGAACATACCCAAAATGTGGCCCCGTGGGCAGACTTTTGCCGCGCCACCGGTACGATTTCCGCGCGGGAGTTCAGCACGACGACGGGGTACCGACTCACCACGCGGGGCCTCACCGTGCTAGTCGACGGCTTCGGGTCATCGCTTGACTCTTCGGTCATTCCGGCTCCCGGAACCGTGATTCCTGGCACATTCGGCCCCTTATGCGTGTGGGTTATACTGCGGAGCTTGCTGATGCCAGGCCGTGCGCGCGCAGGAAACCTGACAGCCGCGCTGGTGTTCGTGGCCGCGATGGAGCTGGTGCTCAACCGCCTGGCCAACCGCCTTTTCCTGCCGCGGTCGATCATCTCCAGCGCCGCGTCAGGGGCGTCCGTCATGGCGCGTGCGATCGCCGACGCGGGTCCGTTCCTGTTTCACCTGACGGGCATCCTGGCGCTGGTGGTATTCGCGCTGGCGCTGACCGGCCTGCTGCGGCGGGGCGAGCTATTCCCCAGGCCGGCCCCGGCGCGCGTGGCCGTGAGCACCATCGGGATCGCCTTCTGGACGCTGGCGACGCTGGTCATCCTGGTCGGTCAGGTGCCCCGCACGTTCGCGCTCCCGCTCGAGGGCAGCTTCGGGTTCCTGTCGCTGCTGATCGCCGGCGCTCTCCTGCGCGCGCGCGTTCCGACGCGGGTCAAGGTCGGCGTCGCGCTGTTCGCGCTCCCGGGGATCTTTCACGTGATGTCGATGGTTTTCGAGCGTCTCGGCTGGACGCGCGAACGTTCGTCGATCGGTGACCTGTTTCCGTGGGGTGAGGCGAGCCTGATCCTCGCCGCCCTGACCGCGCCGTTCACGCTCGTGCCGCGGCGGTCCAGTGAAACCGGCGGCGGCGCAAATGCGCTGGCGCTGGTGCTGGCGGCCGTCGTGACCGCGACGTTCAGCGTCGCGCTGGCGACGCGTTACGATCTGATGCAGGCGATCGCGACCTACGGGCCGCACCTGGAGATGCCGCGGCTCGCGTCGTTCATGGGCCTGGCGTATCTGATCGCGGCACTCTGCTGGACCTATGCCGTCGTGCGCCTGCTGGCCCGCCCCGGCGGAACGCGGCTCGCCGGGTATGGCCTCTTGCTGCTGGCGATCGGCGGCTACCCGCTCGGGTCGCCGGTCGAGCTCTCGGTCAGCCTGCTCGGACTGCTCGCGCTGTCCGTCGGCGAGCTGCGCGCGCTCGGCGGCGCGCACGGCGCCGCGTCGGAGAGCGAGACGCCCAGCTTGAATCGCTCGGAGTGGCGCGCCTGGATCGGCCGCCTGGCCACCGCGGCGAACGACGGCAGCGCCGAGGCGCTCGGCCCGCCCGAGGCGGTCGTGGTCGAGGAGGACGATCTGGAAGCCAGCCGGATCCGCGGCCAGCGACGGGGCCGCGGCGTCGGCCTGCGCTTTCTGCGCCGGCGCGGGCGCATCACGGAGGTGGAGCTCACCGTCGGAGATCCCGGCCACCGCGAACCGAGCGCGAGCATCGAGCGTCACCGTAGCTGGCTCGCGCGCAACCCCGATCAACGCCTGGCGCTGCCGCGCGTGAAGACCGGCGATACCGCGTTCGATCAGAAGTTCAGCGTGCACGGCAACGCACCGCTCGCCGAGGAGTCGGTTCGCAAGCAGCTGATGCGCCAGGACGACGGCGTGTTGAGCCTGTGGACCGGAAGCGCCGCGCGCTATCAAGCGGCGACCGGAACCCCCGACACCGACGCCCTGCTCGCGCTGCTCGACTTGATGATCGATCTGGTCGAAACCAGCACGACCAACGCCGCCTGAAGGGCGCGACGGCGCTACGGCGTCTTCTCGATAGCTGATGCGGCGGCAGGCTCTTCAGACTTCGAAGTCTCTTTCGCGGGCGCCGCTTCCGGCGCTGGCTTCTTGGGCATCAGGCTTTCGATCTCTTTCAGCTGCCGGCGCGCGGCCGGCGCGTCGGGTGCGGTCGGCGCGACCGCGATGTACTTGCGGTAGTTCTCCGCGGCGGGTCCGATGTCGCCCTGCGCGCGATAGGCCTCGGCCAGGCCGAAGAGCGCGGGTGGAAACTCGGGGGAAAAGCCGAGCGCGCGTTTGAAGGTCGAGATCGCGGCCAGCGGCCGCGAACGGTCGAGCTGGAGGTACGCGACGCCGCTGAGCGCGGCGACGCCGTTGGGTTGCATCGCCAGCGCCTCGTCGAGGAGCTTCTGCGCACGCGCCGGCTGGCCGTTTTCCATCAGGCGATCGGCTTCGCCGACCAGACGTTCATAGGTCTTGGGCTTCGCCGCAATCGCTGGCTCAGCGTTGGGGTGCTCCGCCGGCGCCGCCTTGGCTGCGGCGAACGGATCGACCGGCGCCGCAGGCACCGCCGGAGGTTGCGCGGACGACGGCCCGCCGGCGGGCGGAAGGGCGGGAGCCTGGGCGGCCGCGGGCGCTGCCACGACCGGAGCCGCTGGAGCGACCGGCGCCGCCGGAGCTGCCGGCGGAACATCGACCGCGCGCGCGGTGGGTGGCTTGACCGGCGACCATTGCGGACGGCGAAACCCGATGACGGCGGCGACGATCGCCAGGCCGACGAACCCGGCCACGGCTGCAATCTTCAGATTGCGGCCCTGCCGGAAGATCGTCATCGTCTCGAATTTTTCTTCCTCGGCGGGAATCATGCCCCCGTCCAGGGAAGGCGTCGGGCCGGAGTCGATGCGCGCCGACAAGACGCTGTCGTCGCCCACGCCGTTGGCGCGACGGCGCGTGCCAGCTCCCGAAACCGCCGGCTGACGCGTCGGCGTGGACCGCGCTATCAATCCATCAGCGGAGCGCCCGCCGGATCGGCGCACGCCTTCCGTCGAGCGCGCACGATCCGCCTGCTCGACCACCGCGAAAAAGGGAGCCAGCTCCTCGACTTCGCCGAGCGGCAGCCAGGGTCCACCGCGCTGCGAGACCCGGTCTTCGCGCGTCGCCTTGCGCTCGACGACCCACTTTTGCAGCGTGGTCAGATCGCGAAAGCGATGCGTCTGGCCGTCCTCGGTCGCCAGCAACCAATCCGCCGCCTGCGGGCCGAGGTCCGCGAGGCCGCCCGGAGGCGTGGGCACGATCTGGGCGATGGTGACGCCATCTGGACCGACGACGAACGTGTGGCCACACGTCGTGCACTGTACCGACGCGCCCCCCTCGGTGACACTCTCGTCATCGAGCTCGTATTCGGTCTGACAACGATCGCAGCGAACGTCCATCTAACCGTCCATCTACCCCGGCTGGGCGCCTGCGGGCCAACGGGCAACCCAACGTGCGTCCGACAATAGCACGTCCGGACGCGTTCAGAGGCTCTCGGGGAAGAGTGCGTAGAGCTGGGCCGGCGGCGGCCGATAGGCGCCGGTGACCATGAGGTTGCCGAGGTGATCGACGCGGAAACCGCGCTCGAACGCGCGGTGAAGCACGGCAGGCACGGCGGCCGAGCCGCGGATCACCGCGGGCCGGCCCGGCAGCGCCGCGGCGACGGCGTCGACCAGGGTCGCCAGGATCTCGGCCGACTCGCCGACCGCAGGCCCGATGATCACGCGCGCCGGCAACGAACGGTAAAATAGATAGCCAGCGACTGTCCGTGGATCGCCCTCCTCGACCACGAACGCGGAGCCGCTCTGCGCGAGGAGAGCGAGATCACGGCTCCGATCGGCGCCGGTGCGCGACAGGTCGTATGCTTCCAGCTGGCGCAGGTCCGACGCAGAGGCCGGGCGCACGGCGCTCGGGCGGACCGTCGGTGGCAGCAACTGATCGGCCAGCAGATACGGCGCGACGTCGGCGACGCTGTAGCCGAGGCGCGTGTAGAAGCCGAACGAGTCGGGGTTGAAGCTGTCTTGAAACAGTCGCACGCTCTCGCACCCCAGCGTCACCTGGTGAAAATGCGCCATGAGGGCGCGGCCGACACCGCCCGGCGCGCCGGGCCGCGCGGCGATCGGGCCGATGCTGGCGACGGGCCCGCGCCGGTGAGAGAAGCCGACGCCCATCGCGTAGCCGTCGTGCTCGGCGAACGCGCAGCCATCTGGGTCGAGATCGAGGTACGCGCGGCAGAGCCAGGCCGCGCTCTCGACGTTGGGGAACGGCGGCGTGTGCCCCCGCTGGCGGTAGACCGCCGAGAACGACTCGTAGAGCAGCCGTGCGGCGTCGTCGACATCCTCGTGGGTCAGGCGGCGCACGTCGATTGTAGACGACAAATTCATGATGATGATGGGCTCCCACGGCGGAGCCGTCTACGCCCACACGTTTTCAAACGAAGTCCCGGCGGCGAAAGATCCAGACGGCGAGTCCTAGCACGAGCAGCGAGTAGCCGGCGCCGTAAGCGGTCACTGACGCCAGATAGTCGGCGCCGACGAACTGGCCGTGAATCGAGACCTGACGCGCGCCGACGATCGCGCCCGACGGATAGAAGAGATGCAGGTTGGGCACGAGGTATGACACGAAGTCGATCGCCCGACCGACCGAGCCGCCCACGCGCGCGGTCACGAGGCGGATGTCGGGGACCGAACGGCCGACGATGAAGACACCCAGCGAGAAAAAGCCCGACAGAAACGGGCTCGAGAACGACGAGAACAGGATCGCCACCGACGTCACCACGGTGACGTTGACGAACAGCAGCCACAGCGCCTTGACGATCGCCGCGTCGAGCGGCGCGCCTTGCGCGACGGTCACCAGAGCCAGCACGACACCCATGACCGCAATTTGTAGCGCGAGCGTCACCAACATCCCTAGCCATTTGCCGAGCACGAACTGCCAGCGCGCGATCGGCTTGGGCAGGATGGTGTAGACGGTTTTCAGATCGAGCTCCTTGTAGAGCAGATTGACGCCGACGAAGATCGCGATGAGCACGCTGAACACGTCGACGCCGAACAGGCCGAGATCGCGCGTCATGCGCACTTCTTCGTTCATCGACAGCTCACCCAGCGCCAGCGCCGAGACGATGAGCAGGATCGCAAAGAAGAGCAGGCTGTAGAGGATCTTGTTGCGCGCCGCCTCGCGGAAGGTGTTGCGCGCGATGGCCAGCACCGCGACGGTGCCCGCCACGAAGCCGCCGTGCGCGCGCGTGTGAGACGTCCCGCTCAGGACCGTCGGCGCGACGCTCACGACGCCGCCCTCGCTGCCGACACCGGCGCGGGCGCGGGCGCGCCGCCGGGACCGCTCGACGCGAGCTGCGCCTCGCGCACGAAGAGATCCTCGAGCGACTCGCGGCGCGGCGACACCGACAGCACCGAGGCACCGGCCGCGAGCGCCGCCCGCAAGAACGCGTCGACGTCGGCGGTCTCCGGCAGCTCCAGGCCCACGGCGCGATCGCCGGCGACGTACTGCCGCGCGCCGGGAGGAACCGCGAGCGCCGCGATTCCGGCCGCGGGCAGGCGCAGGACCACCTCCGTCGACAGCAACCGCGCCGACAGGAGATCGCCGAGCGGACCTACGTTGCGCAGGCGGCCGCCGATCACGATCGCGACCCGATCGCACGTCATCTCGACGTCGGGCAGGATGTGCGTCGAGAAGAAGACCGTCTTGCCCTCCTTGCGCAGCTCGAGGATCAGATCGCGCACCTCCTTGCGCCCCAGCGGGTCGAGGCCGGTCATCGGCTCGTCGAGGATCACCAGCTCCGGGTCGGCCATCAGCGCCTGCGCGATCCCGATCCGCTGCAGCATCCCCTTCGAGAACTTGCGCAGCGGCCGCCCGCGCGCATGGTCGAGCCCGACGCGCGCGATGAGCCGGTCGGCGCGCGCGCGGCGCGCGGACGACGGCAGCGCACACAGCGCGCCGATGAAGTCGAGGAACTCCTCGGGCGTGAGGTAGTCGTAAAAGTACGGGCTCTCCGGTAGGTACCCGAGCCGGCGCTTCGCCGACAGCGACGGGACCGGCAGGCCCAGGACCTCGGCGCGCCCCGAGGTCGGAAAGATGAGGCCCATGAGCATCTTCAGTGTCGTGGTCTTGCCGGCTCCGTTGGGGCCGAGGAAGCCGAAGATCTCGCCGCGGTGGACCTCGAGGCTCACGTCCTTGACCGCCTCGACCCGCCGGCGAAAGAAGCCGACGTGGAAGGTCTTCGCGAGGGCGTCGGCGCGCAGCACCACATCGCGGGGAGAGTCGGCGGTCATGGCCACCGCCATCATACCCGGGTTATGGTCGAGGGTGATGTGCATCCCGCCACGACGACCGGGGGCGCGGCTGGCGCCGGTCTGCTACCGTAGTCGCGCTACGGAAACCGCGCTTGAACACCCGCGCCCAAATCGATCTCGAAGCGCAGCCAGCGGACGAAGCCCACGGTGTCGCCGAGCTGGACGTAGAACCCCAGGTCCGGCATGACCTCCCACATCAGGCCGTTGCTGTTGTGAAAGCCGAGGTCGTAGCCGGTGAGCGTGCGATTGTGCTGCTCGGTGGTGTCGTAAGCGAGCTGGAGCGTGGCGAAGAATTTCAAGCGCGCCTCGGCGTCGGTCCAGTAGCGAAAGCCGGGCGCGAACGCGAATTGGTGGGTGCGCGCGAAGTCGGCCTCGAGGCCGAAGCGCAGGTCGACCAGCACGTCCCAGTGCGACCCGAGGCCGTACGAGGGTTGCACGTCGAGGAAGAATGGCAGGCGCGCCGAGCAGACGCGTTCGTTGAGTTGACCGCAATAGACGTTCTCGCCGTACGGGACCAGCACGCGAAAACCCGAGCCGGGCAGCAGCGCCAGGCCGAACTGCGAGCGGTGACTCAACGACGGGGGGACCAGCGGCGGGAAGTCGGTGGCGACGGCGGCCCTGGAGGAGCCCAGATCCAGGAGGATGGCCGCGAGCAGGACGGCCCGCACCGCCGGCAGCGAGCCGCGGGTGAGCCGCCGATCGGTGGCGCACGTCATCGGTCGGGCAGCATAGTCGAAAGCCCCGGCGCCGCGAAGGGGCGGTCCAAGTGAATAACGACGACAACAGCGACGACAACAAAGACCACAGCAACAAAGACGGCCTCAACGACGCCCGCCCGGCGGGTTTCTCGCGCCGTCGTTTCGTCGCCGGAGCCGCCGGCGCGGCGGCGCTGCTGTCGGCGCCGCGCTGGGCGTCAGCGATCGGCGATCGGTCGCTGTTCCGCTTTGCGCGCCTGGCGCTGCCGGGGCTGCCCGACCCCCGGCCGACCGCGCTGCAACGCCTGGCGTGGGAGCTGGTGCGCCGCACGAGCCTGGTCACGGCATCGGACCGCGCCGAGCTGCGCCCGACCGATCCCAACCTGTTTCGTTTCCCGTTCTTGGTCTTGTCGGGCGATCGCTCGTTCGCGCTGCCGTCCGATGCGGAGATCGCGCGCCTGCGCCGCCACATCACCTACGGCGGCTTCCTGCTGATCGACTCGTCGGAGGGGCGCGCGGGCGGCGGCTTCGACGAATCGGTGCGCCGGCTGCTGGCGCAGATGCTGCCCGGCGAGCTGCCGACGCGCATCCCCGACGAGCACGTGCTGTGGAAGTCGTTCTACGTCCTGCACGGCGCGCCGGGGCGCATCCTGGCCGCGCCGTACATCGAAGGCGTCGAGCGCGATCGGCGCCTGGCCGTGGTCTACACGCAGAACGACCTTGGCGGCGCGCTCGCGCGCGACGGCTTCGGGCGCTGGGAGCACGAGGTGATCCCCGGCGGCGAAGGGCAGCGCGAGGAGGCGTTCCGGCTGGGCGTCAATCTGGTGATGTATTCGCTCTGCCTCGACTACAAGACCGAACAGGCGCACATCGATTACATCCTGCGCACGCGGAGGCAGCCGCGGTGATGGACGCGCCAATGGGTGGACCGCCAACGGGTGGACAATGACGGGCGGCGAGTTCAACGACTGGCGCGTCGCCTTGGGCGGGGCCTCCCACCTGGGCCAGATCGGCGTGATCCTGGCCGTGGCCGCCGCGGCGGTGGCGATCGGTCTGTCGGCGGTCTCGCTGATCGAGGAACGGCGCGGGCGCTGGTGGCTGCTGCTATTGCTGCGCACCGCGGGCGTGCTCGCCTGCTTGATCGCGGCGCTGGAGCCGGCGATCGAGCTGCGCCAGATCATTCGCGTCGCCAACCACGTCGCGGTGCTGGTCGACGTCTCGCGCTCGATGGAGGTGCGTCCGCCGAGCGGCGGCGCGTCGCGCACCGAACGCGCGGCGACGCTGGTGCAGCGGGCGGCGCCGCGCTTCGCCGCCTGGGAGCAGGCCGGCCACCGCGTCGACCTCTACAGCTTCGGCGAGGTGCTGGCGCCCGCGACGCCCGATTCGCTGGCGGCGCGCCCGACCGGCGAGGCGACGCGCATCGGTGAGGCGCTGGCCGAGGTGCGCGCGCGCTACGCCGGTCGCGACCTGGGCGCGGTGGTGCTGATCTCGGACGGCATCGACACCGGCCGCATCGGCGAGGGCCCGCTCGACGCCACCACGCGCAACACCATCCAGGCGCTGGGGGCGCCGATCCACACCGTCGGCGTGGGAGAGAGCTCGCTGCGCGACGTCTCGGTGGCCGCGGTGCTGGCCGACGAGTTCGCGTTCGTGCGCACGCCGGTCACCGTCGAGGCGGTCATCCGGCAGCACGGCCTGCCCGACCGGCAGATCGAGCTGACGCTGAGCCGCGACGGCCGGCCGATCGCCACGCGCAGCGTGATCCTCAAGGGCGATCACTCCGAGGAGCGCGTGTCGTTCGACTGGCTGCCCGACCACCCGGGCAACTTCGTGTTTCAGATCGCGACGCCGGTGCTGGCGGGCGAAGCGCTGTCGAGCAACAACAGCCAGGTCTTCACGGTCAAGGTCATCCGCGATCGCGTGCGCGTGCTGCACCTGTGCGGCCGCCCGTCGTGGGACCAGCGTTTCCTGCGCGCGATGTTGCGCCGCGATCCCAACGTCGATCTGGTGTCGTTCTTCATCCTGCGCACCGAGACCGATGAGCAGCCCTGGAACCGCAACGAGCTGTCGCTGATCCCCTTTCCGACGTTCGAGATCTTCGAGGAGCAGCTCAAATCCTTCGACCTGGTGATCTTTCAAAACTTCAATTTCGCGCCCTACGGCGTCGAGCCGTTCCTGCCCGGCGTGCGCGACTACGTCGAGGAGGGCGGCGCGATCGCGATGATCGGCGGGGATCTGTCGTTCGCCAGCGGCGGTTACGGCTCGACCGCGCTGCGTGACGTGTTGCCGGTCGAGCTGCCGCCGTCACCGCCCGGTCTCACCGGTTCGAACGACGCCGACCTGACCACCGACAGCTTCCGTCCCAAGCTCACGCCCGAGGGGCGCGCGCACCCGGTCACGTCGCTCGTGCTCGATCCACGCGAGAACGAGCTGCACTGGGGCAAGCTGCCGCCGCTCGAGGGCGTGAACCGCGTGCCGCGCGTGCGGCCGGGCGCCGCGACGTTGTTGACCCATCCGACGTTGCGCACCGACGGCGGCAAACCGGCGCCCGTGCTGGTGGTCGGCGAGGCCGGCAAGGGCCGCTCGATGGCGCTGCTGACCGACAGCGCCTGGCACTGGGGGTTCCTGGCCGCGGGCGAAGGCGACGACGGGCGCGCATTTCAGCGCTTCTGGGAGAACGCGATCCGCTGGCTGGTGCGCGATCCGGCGCTGACGCTGCTGCGCCTCGAGCTGGACCGCATGGAATACCGGCGCAGCCAGCCGCCTTCGGTGCGCATCCGCGCCATGCACCCCGACTACTCGGCGGCGCAAAAGGTCGACATCACGGTCGATGTCAGCGCCGCCGAGGGCGACCCGCAAGCGAAGCCGCTCAAGCACCTGGAGGCGACGACCAACCAGGACGGCGAGGCGCACGTCGACCTGGGGACGCTGCCGGCGGGCGCTTACCGCGTCACCGGGCGCGCAATGCTCGACGGGCGCGCGGTCACCGAGGACAAGACGTTCGTGGTGCGCGCCGAGGGGCGCGAGCTGGAGGACGTCGCGTTTCGCGATCGCGTCCTGCGCGAGATCGCCGACGTCAGCGGCGGGAGCTACCACATGGAGGATCTCGGCGACGTCAGCATCTCCGATCCGCGCGAGGTGCGCGTCGGGCGCCAGCGATCGGTCGAGCTCTGGTCGAGCCCCGAGCTGCTGGCGGTCGGCATGTTCCTGCTGATCGCCGAGTGGTACCTGCGCCGGCGCGCCGGCCACAGCTAGTGCGGTGCACCCGTCAGGGCGGCCTCAGCGGCGGCGGCGGACGATCAGACCGAGCGCGACGCCCGCTAGCAGGAGCATGCCCAGGGGCGACGGCGCGCGGCTGCCACGGCCGGCGACGCTGCAGCCGGTATTGGCCATGCCGTCGGCGGGCGCGCCATCGGTCGGCGCGTTGACGGTGATGGTCGTCGTCGCGGTCTGGCCGCGCGTGTCCGTGGCGGTGACCGAGATCGTCTGCCGCCCGCTGATGTTGGTCAGATCCCAGTCGTAGGGAGGCGTGACACCGACAGCGTGCAGAACCTGCGGCATGACATTGACCTCGACCTTGCTGACCTCGCAATCGCCCATCGCCTTGACGTGCATGGTGAAGTCATGGCCGACCTGGCTGCCGTCGCCGGGTCCCATGACCATCACGGTCGGCGGTTTCGAGTCGGCCTGACAACCGAACGCCGACGGTTTCGGGCCGCCGGTCCAGGTGCCCAGGCGATCCTTCATCATCTGGTACGAGTTCTGAGTCGTTCGGTTGCAACGGTCGCCGGTGACCGGGTTCTCGACGTTGGGAAAACCATCGCAGTTGGTGCAAACCGTCGGCAGCATCAGGTCGACGTCGCTGGTGCTGTGCTCGAGCCCGACCAGGTGGGCCTGCTCCTGCGCGATGATGACGGCGGTCTGCTTGGCGTCTTCGCCGCCGAGGAAGGTGTAGGCGACGCCGCCGTCGAGGTCGTTGCACAGGAACGGCGCGACGCCGGCCACCTTCGCCTCGACGCCGCACCAGGCGCCTCCGCCCGAGCTCACCACCTCGGTGTAGAACTTGCCGCTGGTCGGTCGGGTGAACGTGAAGATCACATTGAAGTCGGCATACCACCGATCGAGATACGACTGGACCTGTCGTTGACAATCGAGCAACGACGAGCCGAAGTTGCAATGAAACTTGGGCGGCGTTCCGTGGCACGCGTTGACGTTGGTCTTGGGCAGCGCATTTCCGTCGGCGTAAAAGAGGTAGATGACCCGGGGCTCCGCCTCGCTGCCGTCGCTACCGCCCGTGCCCGACAGCGCCGAGCGCGTCTCAGCCACCTCGTCGGTTTCGGGCGGCGAGACCAGGTCGTCACCAAGCCCAGGCATGGACGATGCGACGCTTTCGGGACCGACGGTGGGTCCGATGCCCGACGGTGACCACTCTCCTCCACAACCTGCGCCGGCGGCGACGCCGGCGAGAATTCCGGCCACGAACATGCGAGCCAGGGGCGCCTTCGACTTCACTGATTCTCTCCTGAGTTCCACTCTTGGGTTGGCGACGAACCGCGAGTCGTGTCAGGGTCACGGCTCGATCTTCGACACCACTAGCCATCGACACCTCTTGGAAAGCCTTGACGGTGCACCGCATCGAACGACAGGATTGAACGCCCATGGTGACAGCCGACGGATTCGTAACTGAGCTCGACGCCAAGAATCACGCGTCAATCGAGCGCCTGATCGGATCTTTGATCAGCGGCGTCGCCAAGGAGTCATTCGACGTCCCCGATGTGATGCGATTGATCTTGAAAGCGTCGATCGAAGCGGCCGAGGTCGCGGCATTGTGGATGGCCGACTGCGATGATTTGGAAATGAAGCTGTTGCTCGCCGAGCAATGCGGTGAGGGCGCCAAACAGTACCGCGCACTCTCGGCGCGCCTGGCGGCGGTTGGCGCTGATGTCGCCGGCTACGACCCGCGGCACGGTGGGTATTCAAAAGTCTTCGCTTTCCTACGTTCACTCCAAACGCAGGAAGAGCGCTCGTCGGCCGGCCACGTCACCGCCAAGGCGCTGTCGATGGCGCGCCTGGAAGCCCTGGCGACGTTTTGCGACAACAAAGGCGACGCGGACACGGCGCACCTGTTTCGCGAGCAGCTCGCGATCGACGAGCGCCGCTATTACGAAGAGGGCAAACGCATGCTGGCGGCGGCGGCGGCGACCGAAGAGAGCCAGGCGCGCGCGCGCCGCGCCGCGTACCGGACCCTCGAGCTGGCGGGCGACATGCACGAGCCCATCCAGCTGCGCAAGATCCTGCTCAAGAAGCGATAGCCAGTAGCGGTTGCGACAGGCGCTCGGCGCGGCGCGCGCGGCGGCAGTCAGCCGCGGCCGAAACGCCGCTGGAGGCCGATCAGATCGGCGGCCGCGGGTGTTATAGTCATGTTGAATGTCAACCGAGGGTTCAGTGGCGCTGCCCTCGCAGTTCGGCCGTTACACGTTGATCGAGAGGCTGGCGGTCGGCGGAATGGCGGAGGTCTTCCGCGCGAAGATCGTTTCGTCGCACGGCTTCGAGAAGGTCATCGTCATCAAGCGGATCCTCCCGCATCTGGCGGCCGACCGGACGTTCGTGTCGATGTTCATCGACGAAGCCAAGCTGACGGCACAGCTCAATCACCCGAAGATCGTCCAGATCCTCGACTTCGGTGACGTCGCCGGCCAGTACTTCATCGCGCTGGAATTCATCGACGGCTTCGATGCGCTGGGGCTTTTGCGCACCTGTGCGCAGAAGCGCGTCAAGGTGCCGGTGCACATCGCCGTGTTCATCATCATGGAGGTGCTCGAGGCGCTCGACTACGCGCACAACGCGCGCGACATGGAGGGGCGCGCGATGCAGATCGTCCATCGCGATATCTCGCCGTCGAACATCTTCATCTCCAAGCGCGGCGACGTGAAGCTGGGCGACTTCGGCATCGCGCACGCGCAGCAACGCGAGTCGAAGACCCAGGCCGGAACGCTCAAGGGCAAGTACGGCTACATGTCGCCCGAACAGGTGACCGGCGCCGTGCTCGATGGGCGCAGCGACCTGTTCGCGGTCGGCATCGTGCTGGCCGAGATGCTGATGGGCAAGCGCCTCTACACCGCGCCGGCGGATCTCGACGTGTTGCTGATGGTGCGCGATGCGCGCACCGACCGGCTCGACAAGCACGCCGCCGATCTGCCGGCGACGCTGAACCACATCGTGCGCCACGCCTTGAAGAAGGATCCCGCCGAGCGGCACCAGAGCAGCGTCGCGTTCCGCGACGAGCTGGCGGACTACCTGTTCGAAGCGGGCAAGCGCGTGAGCGCGGCCGATCTGCGCGCGTTCGTGGCCGAGCTGTTCCGGTCGGGTGCGCCGGCGACGGGTGAGACGTCCGTGAAGGCCGCGGCGCCGGCGCCACCGAAGCCGGCACGCGCGCCGACGCCTCCCCCGGTTCCCGCGTCCGCGCGGCGTCCGCCGCCCGCTGCGGCCGTGCGCCCCACGCCGCCGGCGGACGCGCCACGGCCGACGCCGCTCACGACGCCGGCGGTGATCCTGGCTGCCGAGGCGAGCGCGGTCGCCGCGGTCGCGGCGCTCGGCAACGCGCTGGCGCAGCCGCTGGCGGTGGTCGATCTCGATCAGTGGTCGGGCGAGCCCGATCGCCAGTCGAGCGGCGACAGTGGCTGGACGCCGATCTCCCGCGCCAGCACCGACGACAAGTCACGAAAGCAACGCGCGGGCCCGAATCAGGGGCCGCGCGCTTCGGGGACGCGCAGCGACATCGGGCGCTTCGTATCGGGCGCGCCCGCGCGGCCGCCTGACAGCGCCGGCGACGTCGGCGTGATCTCGCCGATGCGGCTCTTCGCCGATCTGGCCGTCGCCGGTGAAACCGGTCTCTTGCGGTTCGAGGTCGCGGGGCAAGCCAAGGAGATCTACCTGGTCAAGGGCGTGCCTCAGTCGGTCAACTCGAGCTTGCCGGGGGAGCGCTTCGGCGAATACCTGGTCGCGCGCGGTCACCTGGATCGCGCCGACCTCGAGCGCGCGCTCGCCATGCTGCCCCACTACGGCGGCAAGCTCGGCGACACACTGTCGGGGCTGGGACTGATGAAGCCGCTCGACGTCTTTCGCCTGCTGTCGCAGCAGGTCCGCGATCGGGTGATCGACGTCTTTTCCCGCGTGCAGGGGACGTTCGCCTTCTATCGCGGTGTGATCAACGACAAGGAGAGCTTCCCGCTGGGCCTCGACACGTTCGAGATGCTCGGCGCCGGCGTGCTCACACTGCCAGTCGAGGTGCTGGAGCGGGGCTTCGCGCCGCTGCTCGACTTCCGCCCGTCGGCGACGGGGCGCACGCACATCGTGCCCGATCGATTCCGCCTGGGGCCAACACCCGGCGACGTGCTGCGGTTGCTCGACGGCGCGCGTACGCTGCGCGCGTGGCAGGCGCACTTCACGGCGCCCGCCGAGTGGGTGACGTTCCTGCGCTCCTTGCACCTGCTCGTCGAAACCGATCTGGCCCAGTTCGACTGAGCGGGCTGCGCGCTACTTGAACGGGTCGATGGTGACGTCGCTCGAGAGGCGGTGCGCGGGGCGCTTCTTCGCGGCGTGCGCGCGTGCCGCCGGCGGCGGATCGATGGCAGGCGCTCCCTTCGCCGGGTCGGCGGCGATCGCGACGGGCGGCTCCGGGGGCGTCGCAGGCGGGACCACCGCGACGTTCGCGGCCCGCGTCGGCCAGGTCGGGGCGGGCATCTGCGCGACGGACGGCGGGTGCTTGTGGTGCGCCAGGGCCCAGACGAAGCACGCGATCAGCGTCGCCCCCGCGGCGGCGGCCACCAGGCCGCGTATCAGGGGGCGCCGATCGGGAAGGACCTCCGAGAGCGAATTCGACTCGGCGGTCGTTGCCGCGGGCGCCGGCGCCACCATCGCGGCGAGCTCGGCGGCGGCGGTCGGCGGCGGCACGTCGGCCTCCATCTCGAGCACCGCCGGCGACAATTCCGAAGCGCTGGTCATGACGCCCGGCAGAGTCGTGCCGGCCGCTACACCCAGCGCGGCGAAGTCGGGCGTCTCCTCGACGTGCTCCTCGCCGAACAGATCGTGCAGCAGCCGGCCGAGCGCCGAGCTGTGGCAGGGCACCTCTTGCAAGAAGCGCTCGAGGTCGTCCGCGAAGTCGCCCGCGCTGGCGTAACGCTTGCTGCGCTCGCGCTGCAGGGCACGCTCGACGATCGTGTCGAGCGCCGGCGGCACGATCGGTCGCTTCGAGGAGGGCGGTGCGATCGGTTGCGAGAGCACACCGCGCATGGTGAGGAGCTCGTTCTCGGCCGCGAACAACCGCTGGCCGGTGAGCATCTCCCAGAGCACGATGCCGAGCGTGAAGACGTCGGAGCGCGCGTCGAGCCCCTCCAGACGCACTTGCTCGGGCGACAGGTACGCGAGCTTACCCTTGACGCGCCCGCCGCCGGTCTCGACCTGGCGCGCGAAGTTCGTCGCCTGCGCAATCCCGAAGTCGAGCACCTTCACCGCGCCGTTGCGCTGGAGCATGATGTTCGACGGCGTGACGTCGCGGTGAACGATGCCCAGCGTCTTGCCGTCGGCGCGCGACAACGTGTGCGCATAGTGCAGCCCGGTCGCCACCTGATGGGCGATGTGCGCCGCGATCGGCGGCAGCACCGCACTCTTCACCGCGCGCACTGCCCTCATCACCACGGCGAGGTCCTTGCCGCGCAGGTACTCCATCGCCAGGAAGTAGGTGCCGTTGATCTGACCGAAGTCGTAGACCTGGACGATGTTGGGGTGATGCAGCAGCGCGGAGAGGCGAGCCTCGTCGACGAACATGCGCGTCAGCTCGACCGACGCCGACTTCTCGGGACGCAGCCGCTTGATGACGAAGACGCGCCGAAAACCTTCGACGCCTTCGGCGACGGCGCGAAAGACCTCCGCCATCCCGCCGCGGCCGATCCGTTCGATCAGGCAGTAGCGCCCGTAGCGCTCGACGCCGGGTAGTGGAGCTCCCGTGCTGGCGTTGTTGGCCGCGGCCGGACGGGGATCGTTCTCCATCTTTTCTGGCGTCTCCCCGCGGCTAGACCACGACCACGGTCTGCGCGCTCACATCGACCGCTTCCGTCCACGACTTGAGCGAACCGCGCAGGCGAATCAGGCCGCCGAGGTGAGCCGCGACGACAGCGAATCGTCGCTGGGAATCGAGAAACGAAACGTCGTGCCTCGCCCCGGCGACGACGACACGGTCAGCGTCCCGCCCATCTCTTTGCAGGCCCAGTAGCACGCCGAGAGACCCGCGCCGCGGCCCGAGTAGATCGTCGCCTCGCTCTTGGTCGACAGCCCTCCGGCCAGGAGCGCGGCCACCAGTTCCTGGTCGGTCGCCGCCGGCAGACCGCGCGACGTCGCCAGCGCGCGCACGCCCTCCCAATCGACGCCGCGGCCGTCGTCGCTCACTTCGAGCACGATGCGATCGCCAGCTTCCTTCGCCACCAGCGCGAGCCGCCCCGCCCGGCCTTTCCCCGCGCGCTCGCGCTCCTCGGGCGCTTCGATGCCGTGATCGACCGCGTTGCGCAGCAAATGGATCAACGACGACCAGAACGCCGCCCAGCGCCGGCTGTCGAGACGGACGCCGTTGCCCTCCGTGACGACGTCGATGCCCTTGCCCAGGCCTGCCGCCAGGCGCCGCGCCTGATCGGCCAGGCGCGCCAGTCGCGGGTCGACGGGGTCGCGCTCGATGTGCCGCAGCAGGCGCGTCAGCTCGGCTGGCGGCATCCCCGTCGTCACCGCCTGCGTCACGCGCGCGAAGTCGGCACGCGAGATCTCGACCTGGTCGTGCTGGTTGCCGCCGATCAACACCTGGACCTTGTCGGAGATCCTCGACCAGACCTCCGCGAGCCGATCGATGTCGGCGTCGGGCAAGCCCTGGCCGGTGTCGACGATCTTCGCCTCCAGCTCGTGGCACAGCGTCGCCAGCGAGGTGAACCCATACATGCCTGCGTTGCCCTTGATGGTGTGCAGGGTGCGCAGCAGCGCGGGTCGATCGGGGCAGCCGCAGTCGAGGATCAGTTGCACCAGCCGATTCAGCTCGGCGAACGCCTCTTCGAAGTTCGGGCCGTCGATGCGCGCGTGCTGGAACATCATCAGATGCTCCTGCTGCTCTTCCTCGCGCCGCTCGCGCTCGAGATGCTCGGTCACGTCGGAGATCACGATGAGCACCTTGTCGGGAAGGTTCGCATCGCCGATGGGCCGGTAGCTGATGCGATAGCGCCGCCCCGTCGCCGCCGCCTTCAGCTCCGCCGGCAGCTGGCCGAGCGCGACGTCGACCGGCAGGACACTGTCGCGCAGCTGCTCCCATCCCAGCTCCAGCCAGGTCGATGCGCCCGGGTCGACCGGTCGCAGCACATCCCACAGCGGGCTCTCCGGCTCGGCCGACGGGAACCACGCATCGAGCAGCGCCGACCGCTCGCGGCCGAGGCGCCCCGCGAAGTCGACCGTGACCAGCGCCTGCTCGACGTTGTCGAGCACCGCGCGCAGATCCCGCGTGCGCTCGACGACGCGCTCCTCGAGGCGCTCGTTGCTGGCGGCCAGCGCCCGCGCCGTGTGCTGCAATCTACGCACGCCGTAGGCCAACAAGCCCAACAGCGCCACGCAAAGCGCGTACAGCACCACGCGATAGCGCTTGGCTTCACGCTCCGCGGCGGCGTAGCCCGCGTAGTAGACGCGGGCGACCTCGTCCTCGTGCTCGATGATCGGTTGTCGGAAGATCTGCGAGAGCAGGCTGTCGACCGCCGGCTTGACCTTGAGCAAGCGGTGGATGTTGGTGATCAGCGTGCGCAGCCGGCGCCGGATCGCCGGCGAATCGGTCCGCTCGGCGCCCGCCGAGAGAAGGCCGAGCCGCAGGCCGATCACCGGCGCGTACTCTTCGTCCGACGTCAGGTTGTAGAGCAACACCATCTGCAGGACGTTATCCACCTGCTCGCCCAGGAAGCGGTCGCCGTTGTCGGAGGCGGCGCGCGCCAGCGCCGTGCCCGCGCCCGGCAGGTACTCGAGCAGCTCGCGCAGATCGGCTGACCGATACTTCACCTGTTCGATCAGCCGCTGCTTCGCGGTGACCGACGCGCGGTAGTCGTGCACCGCGGCGGCCAGGCGCTGCTGCGCGTGGGCGTCGAGAAACCGCGGCGGCGACGCAATGACCAGCTCCAGCTCTTCGACGCGCCGGTAGCTGCTCAGGACCGGCTCATATGAATCGATGAGCTTGTAGCGCGCGCGCAGGACGTCCTGGTTGATGGTGCGGTCCAGGCTGCGAAGCTCGCGCAGCGCGGCGTCGAGGTGCGAATGGTCCTCAGGATTCAGGCTTTGGGTCTTTTGCCAGAGCCACGTCAGAGCCGCCGCCAGCACGACGAGCAGGGCGGCGACCACCAGGCCGCCGCCCGCGCGGACTCCGCCCGGCAGAGCCCAGCTCCGTCCATCAGTCTGAACGTGATTCGGCCCCGCGGATCCCACCGTTCCCAGGTCAACGGTACCTCTCGCACGGCACTTGAGGCTGTGGCGCGAACCGGCACGGAATGTGCGGTCGACTCAAGTTTCCCCACCCGAAGCCGTTGATCGCCGCAAAGAAAGTGCGTCGCTTGAACCCCCGGATCGCGCGGAGCTCGACGGCGGCGGTCGTCCTCGGCGGCGTTCTGCTGCTCGGCAACGGAGCATGCCAATCGCGGGGCGACGCGCGGGAGGCGGGCCCGGCGCAGGCGCGCGAGCTGGTCGAAATCTTTTCGTGGTGGTCGGCACCGGGCGAAGCTGACGCGCTCGAAGCGCTGGTCGCCACGCACCAGCAGAGACACCCGGATGCGCGTATCTTCAACGCCGCCGCCGCCTCCGGCGCCCGCGCGCGCGAGTGGCTGGAAGAACGACTCGACCGCAACGAGCCACCCGACATCTTCCAGCAGTACATCCACGAGCTGCGCGCCGCCGCGCGCCACGGGTCCGAAAAGCAGGTGCCGCTCGACGACATGTTCGATCGCCTGGGACTGCGCCACGTGGTCTTTCCCGAGCTGATCGACGACGTCACGCGCGACGGACACGTCTACGCGATGCCGGTCAATGTGCACCGCGAGAACACGCTCCTCTACAACCGGCGCCTGTTCGCCGCGCACCACCTGGCCGTGCCCAAGACGCTGCCCGAGTTCCTGGCGGCGTGCCGCAAGTTCAAGGCCGAGGGCGTGGTGCCCCTCGCGACGGCGGACCAGGGCTGGATCCTGCGCATCATGTTCAACGCGCTCGCGGCGGGACAGATGGGCGGCGCGTCCTATCACGACTACTTCATGGGCACGCGCCCCATCGACATCGCTCCGTTCCGCGAAGCGATCGACCTGTTCGCCGAGGTCCTCGAGAACTACGTCAATGCCGACGCGGGTGACGACGGCTTCGGATGGACCAACGCCGCCCAGGCGCTGTACGACGGCGACGCGGCGATGATGCTGCACGGGGATTGGGCCAAGGGCTACCTCCTGCAGCTCGGCTGGAGCGGCGAGAGCGACTTCGGCGTGATCGCGGCGCCCGGGTCCGCCGACCTGTTCCTGTACGGCGTCGATGCCTTCGCGCTCGCGCGCGGCGCGCGCAATGAAGAGGGCGCGCGCGAATTCCTGGAGACCGTGGCGTCACCGGCGGGCCAGGTCGCGTTCAACCGCATCAAAGGGTCGAGCCCGATCCGCCCGGACGTCCCGCGTGACGAGCTCGACCAGCTGGGCCGTGAGACGCTCGACCACCTGGAGCACGCCAAGATTCGCATGCTGGTGCGCAGCCGCCCGGTCTGGGAAGAAGCGCTGGTCGCGTTCTCGCGCGATCACGATCGCGGCAAGCTGCTGCGCGCGTTCCTGGACGCGCCGCCGGGAGCCTAGGCTCCTAGTGCCCCGCTCTACCGCGGTTCCTGCTGCGTCATGCAGTGGAGCGTGCCGAGGCCCCAGACGAGATCGACGGCGTGGATGCCGACGACGCGACGGCCGGGGAAGAGGTCGGCCAGGATTTGCAGCGCGCGCCGGTCGTTGGGGTCGTTGAACGTCGGAACCAGCACCGCGTGGTTGCCGATGTAGAAGTTCGCGTAGCTCGCCGGCAGCCTCACGCCGTCGAGCCGCAGGGGCGCCGGCATCGGCAATCCGACGACGCGCAGGCGCTCGCCGTCGGCGTTGGTCATCGACTCGAGCCGCATGCGGTTCTCGGCCAGGTTGGCGAAGTTGTCGTCCGCTGGGTCGGCCTCCTCGGCGATCACCACGGTGCGCTCGTCGACGAAGCGCGCGAGATCGTCGACGTGGCCGTGAGTGTCGTCGCCGGCGATGCCGTTGCCGAGCCACAGCACTTTGCGCACGCCCAGGTGCTCGCCGATCACGCGTTCGAGGTCCTCGCGCGAGACGCCGGGGTTGCGCGCCTGGATCGGGCTCAGCAGACACTCCTCGGTCGTGAGCAGCGTGCCGCGGCCGTTGACGTCGATGCTGCCGCCCTCGAGCACGACGCGCCGCGGGCGCGGCCCCGCGCCCAGCGCCGGCGTCCAGGACTTGCGGCGCAGGCGCTTTGCCAACCACTCGTTGACCGCGTCGTCCTTCTTGTGATTGGGGTACTTGCCCCAGCCGTTGAACTTCCAGTTGGTGATCGCGACGTCGCCGTCGTCGCGCGACTTCACGAACAGCGGACAGAAGTCGCGCGTCCAGCTGCGGTCGGTCGGTACGCGAAAGAAGTCGATCTGCCCGAGGTCGACGCCCACACGCACCAGGAGCGCGCGCGCCTTGCGCTCGGTCGTCGCGTCCTTGACCAGGATGCGCACGCGCTCGCCCGGGGACAGGTGGCGCACCACCTCGCCGTAGACCCAAGGGATCGGCGCCAGCTTGCCGGGCCAGTCGGCCCGCTCGTGCGGCCACGACAGCCAGGTTGCGGCATGCACCTCCCACTCGGCCGGCATGCGGTAGCCGAGCTCTACCGGAGTCTGTGACGGTTTCATCAGTCGGTCGGATCGATGAATCGCCGAGCGATCGGCGGATAGGCGTCGATACGCCGATCGCGCAGGAACGGCCAGTGGCGCCGCACCGTCTCCTGATGGCGGCGATCGCACGGCACGATCAGGATCTCTTCTTCGGTGCGCGACGCCTCGGCGAGCACCACGCCGAACGGATCGCTCACGAACGAACCGCCCCAGAACTCGATGCCGGCGCCGCCGACGCGCGCGAGCGTCTCGTGCCCGACGCGGTTCACGGCGGCGACGTACACGCCGTTCGAGATCGCGTGCGCGCGCTGCATCGTGCGCCAGGCGTCGGCCTGCGCGGCGCCGAACTCCGCCTTCTCCGACGGATGCCAGCCGATCGCCGTCGGGTAGAAGAGCACGTCGGCACCCTGGAGCGCGGTGATGCGCGCGCCCTCCGGATACCACTGGTCCCAGCACACCAGGGTGCCGATGCGCCCCTGCGCGGTGTCGAAGGCTCGGAAGCCGAGGTCGCCCGGCGTGAAGTAGAACTTCTCGTAGTAGAGCGGGTCGTCGGGGATGTGCATCTTGCGGTACATCCCCTTCATCGATCCGTCGGCGTCGATGACCACCGCGGTGTTGTGATAGATGCCCGCGGCGCGCCGCTCGAACAGCGAGCCGATGATGACGACTTTCTTCTCGGCGGCGACCTTGGCCAGCGCGGCCGTCGTCGGCCCCGGGATCGGCTCGGCGAGATCGAAGTTCGCGTGATCCTCCGACTGGCAGAAGTACTGTGTCGCGTAGAGCTCGGGTAAACAGATCACCTGCGCGCCGCGCGACGCCGCCTCGCGAATCTTCGCGAGCGCGCGCTCCCGGTTCTCGGCTGGGTCGTCCGAGCAGCGCATCTGGATGAGACCGACCGTGAAGATCTGATTGGCCGACATGGGAGTGCCTACTATTCTCGCCGAGGCGGGAATTGCAAGCGCGGCGATGGGCGCGCGGGCACCTCCGTCAGTCTGCCGGTCCGAAAGTTGCGAAGATGTTACGGAGCAAGCGATCGCCGGCCTGCGCCGCATCGGGCATGAAGCGCTGAGTATCGGCGAGGATGCGCTCGCCGCCGCCGGGTCCGTTGGCGCCGAGCACGTAGTCGGCGTCGTCCCGCACCCAGGCGGCAACGGTGTCGGCGCGCAGCTCGCAATGAAATTGCAGGCCGAACGCACGATTGCGGATCTGGAACGCTTGGTTGGGGCAGATTGGCGTCGCCGCCAGGTGGACCGCGCCCGCCGGCAGATCGAACGTGTCGCCGTGCCAGTGCAGCAGCATCTCCTCTGCGCGGAGCCCGCGCAGCGACGGCTCGCGTTCGATGCCGAAGAAGCGAACCGGCGCCCAGCCGACCTCGCGCCGCGCAGCCGGGTAGACGCGCGCGCCCGCGGCGCGAGCCAGCAGCTGTGATCCGAGGCAAATACCCAGCACCGGACGATCGTGCGCGATCAACCGCTCCAGCAACGCCAGCTCGGCGGCCAGGTAGGGAAAGCGCGGGTCGCCCGCGTCGGAGACGCCCATCGGCCCGCCCATCACGATCAAGATCTCGTCGCCGGCCAGATCCGCCGGCACGGGGTCACCGCGGTAGACGTGGCGCACGTCCAGCGTCAGCCCCTGTTCGATCGCGAGCTCACCGGCTCGGTCAGGCCCCTCGGTCGGCGTGTGTTGCAGGACGATCGCGCTCCTCATCGTGCTCCTCTTGAGAGCCGCGATTCTAGCCGACGATCAATCGACGGACGATCAGCCCATGATCTTGGCCCACGAGGGCGGCGGCGCCTCGATCGAGATCGACTCGCCCGACATGGGATGCCGCAAGCGCACCGACTCCGCGTGCAGGCGCACGGACGTCGCGCCCAGCCGCTCGGCGACGTCGCGCTCGGGTGCGTGTCCGTAGAGCTGGTCCCCGACCAGAGGATGCCCGAGCGCGGCCAGGTGCGCGCGCACCTGGTGCGCACGGCCGGCGTGCAAGCGCACGCGGAGCAAAGTCGAGTCGGCACGCAGGTTGATGACCTCCCACTCGGTCGCCGCCGGCAGCGGGTTGCGCCCCTGCCCGCCCACGACCACGCGGCTCCCGCGACGGCCGCGGCGGCCGATCGGCTCGCGCATGCTGCCGCGCGACGCCCCGGGCCGGCCGACGACCTCGGCCAGGTAGCTCTTCTCGCAGCTCGGTGCCTTCAGGGCCGCGCGCAGCGCCAGCCAGACGTCGTGGCGGCGGGCAGCCAGGATCACGCCGCTCGTGCCGTTGTCCAGGCGATGGCCGAGGCCGGCCTCACGCCGATCGTCGCCCGCGCCGGCGCACTCGGGAAAGCGCGCGACCAGTGCGTTGGCCAGCGTGCCGCGTTCACCGGCGAGCAGCGGGTGGGACGGCACGCCCGCGGGTTTGTCGACGGCGACCAGGTGCGCGTCGGCATACAGGACCGCCAGCGGCAGCTCGGGCTCGGGCGTCACGAATGCGTCCCCGCCGTCCAGCTCGACTGCGACCGACTGCCCGGCGCTGAGGTGTTGCCCTTTTTTCCCATCGCTGGCCGATCGTCCGTCCAGGCTGACTCGCCCGTCGCGAATGAATCGGCGCGCGGCGTGAACGCTTGAGCCCGCGAGACGCGCAACGAACTGATCGAGACGCACACCGTCGTCGGCGACGTCGACCGTGGCGCGCGGCACGCCGCTACTTCTTCTTGGGCGGCGGCTTGGTGGGGTGAGCCGCGACCGAGCGCGACGACGATGTGCCGCCGGACCTCTCGCCGGTCTTCTCCCCGGTCTTGCCGCCGGACTTCGCCTCAGCGCGCTCGCTCTTGTCGCTGCGTTCACCCTTCTCGCCGTTTCGTTCACCATTCTTGGCCACCAGCGACGAGCTCTTGCCGTGCGGCAGCGGGCTCGGCGGACGCTTGCTGTCCGAGCGCTTCGCCTCGGGAGTCAGGCCCATCGTCACCTCGCGCGGCGCCTCGCCGGTCGGTGAATAGACCACGATCTTCTGGCCCTCGTGCAGCTCGGTGTTGTACGAGAAGCGGTTGATGCGCGCCAGATCGCCCGCGGTCAGGCCGTAGCGCCGACCCACCTTGGCCAGCGTGTCGCCGGTCCTGGCGGTGTAAGACACGCGCTTCTTCCCGCGCCGAGCGGTCTCGAGCTCGAGAAACTCTTCGGACCCGAGCGTGACCACGCGAACCTTCGAGGAATCGACCAGCAGCACGCCGAGCGGATCGAAGTCCTTGCGCACATAGACCTGCAAGATCAGCTTGGGCTGCAGCTTCGCGGTCGGATCGAGGTTGTTCCACTCGATGAGATCGTCGGGTAGCACCGCGAAGGTCTCGGCGATCTCGTCGATCGAATCGCCGTCGCGCGTCCGGTAGAAGATGCGCTCGCGCCCCTCGTAGCTGAAGATGCGGTCGGGGACGGCGACAATGACCTGATCGTCGTCGGACGTGTCCGCCGAATCGCCCTCGCGGTCGCCCTTCTCGCCCGAATCAGCTTTCTCGCCATTCTTGTCGGTCGTCTTCTCATTTTTGGCGATGATGGTCCGCTTGGGCACCACGATCGTCACACCGGCGCGCAGCTCGCCGCTGTCCTTGACGCCGTTCAACTTGCGCAGCTCGCGCGGCGACAGACCGCGTGCCCGCGCCACCTCGTCGATGGTCTCGCCGAAGCGCAGCACCACGGTATCGACGCGATCCCCGGAGCCGCGCGCGTGCTCGAACGCTTCGGCGAAGGCGGCGCCGGTGCCGACGGGGATGCGCACCGCGATCGGCGAGCGGTCGGGAGGCGTGCGCTCGCGCAGCAATTGCGAGTTGAGCGACGCGACGACCTCGGGCCGCGTACCAGCCGCGCGCGCGATCGCGGCGAACGTCGTGCCCGCGGGCGCGTCGACGCGATCGAAGACGTAGGGCGCATCGGGCGTCAGGTCGGCGAACCCGAACGCCTCCAGGTTGTGGCCCACGATCGCCGCCGCGATGATCTTGGGCACGTAGATGCTCGACTCCCAGGGCAGCCCCGATTCGTGGCGGCACAGCTCCCAGTAGTCGTTGGTGTTGTAGCGCGCAATCGACGTCAGCACGGCGCCGTAGCCGGCGTTGTAGGCGGCGAAAACCAGCGGCCAGTTACCGAAGCGGACGTACAGATCTTTCAAGTAGCGCGCGGCCGCGTCGGCGCTGCGCTCCGGATCGCGTCGTCCGTCGACCCAGTAGCTGATCTCGAGACCGTACATGCGCGCGGCGCTGGGCATGAACTGCCAGATGCCGCCCGCTCCGGTGCGCGAACGCGACGTGAAGTCGAAGCCGCTCTCGACCATCGCCACGTAGATCAGGTCGCGCGGCAGACCGTAGCGATCGAGGGTCTTCTCGAACATCGCGCGGTAGCGCCCGGCACGGCGCAGCCAGCCGGCCATCACCGCGCGCCCCTTGGGATCGCCGCGAAAGTAGTCGAGGTAGCGCAGCACCTGGGGATCCCATCGCACCGGCAGCTCCGGCAGCTTCAGCGTGCGCAGCCAGTCGGAGTCGGGATCGTCGGTGGGCGGTGATGTGCGCGCGGTCGAATCGGGCGTGCGAACCTCGGGCGGCAGGTCGCCGCTGCCCGACCAGCGCCCGCGCAGCGGTCCGCCCAGCTCCGGCACCGCGCCCACGCCGCCGAACGGACCACCCAGCGTGTCGCGGCCCAGCGACGCCGACTCCGAGCGGGGGAAGGCCTGCTCCTCGAAGCGGCGCAGATCGCGCAGCTCGGGGCTCTCGCTGCCGTCGTCGACAGGGACGCCGCGGACCGCGCGCCGCTCCGACGCGCTCTCCTCGACCGGCGGCGGAACGGTTGCCGCGCGCGCTGCGCCAGCCGGCTTCTTGGCCGCCGCGGTGCTCGATGCCGCCCACGCCGATCCGCCCCACGAGCCCAGCGAGATCACGGGCAAGATCACAGGCGCGAGCGTCAGGCATACGGCGACTGCCGAAACCGCCGAGCTGCCACGCGCCGAAATGGCCATCAGAGAGGAATCGTATCGACTTTTCGGGGTAGCGCCAAAAATCCTGAGTGATTGCGCCGCGCGTGGTTGATTGTTCCCTGTGGGGTGCTATAGGGTGGCTCACAAGGGGTGCAGCAATGTTCGGAATGGGATTCGGCGAACTCGTCCTCGTTCTCCTGATCGTCGTCGTCGTCTTCGGCGCGACAAAGCTACCCCAGCTCGGCGACGGGCTCGGTCGCGCGATCAAGAACTTCAAGCGTGCGGTGAACGCACAGAACGAGATCGAGGTCGCGCCCAAGAACGAAGCGAAGGGCGCCCTCGACGACGAAAACGACCGCGCGGGCAAGCCCGCCAAATAGCGCAAACCGCGCCGTTCGTTTCGTCAATCGGAATCGTCCCGCACGCCGATCGCTGCGTTTCGCCGATCGCGTGCGGCACGTACACGCACGTCTTTGCACTGCGTGCGAGTTGCCATGATGCGTTTAGTAATTGATTTCATTGCCTTAATTTAAGCACTTTCAAAATCTTTTGGTTATATTCATTACAGTATTGACGCGGGCAATTGGCCATGACACCCTAGGACAATGACCACCGCACGCACGATCAAACGCTACGCAAACCGGAAACTCTACGACACCCGAGACAGCCGCTACGTGACCCTGGATCACATTGCGGCCATGGTCCGCGCCGGCGACGACGTTCGCGTCGTCGACAACACGACGCGCGCCGATCTCACGACGGCCACCCTGGCCCAGATCATCTTCGAGGAGGAGAAGAAGACTCCGCGGCTGTCCGTGGCCGGCCTCCGGAAGATCATCCAGGGCGGCCTGCCGATGCTTCCAGCCGCGTAACCCCCGAACGCGGGAATGACTCCGAAAAACCCCCCGAGGGGGCTCGACCGGGCTGAGACGGATCGGGCCTCCTCGGGGGGGACGCTGTCCCGCACCCCGAGATCCATCGGCGGGAGCGGGCTAAAAATCGAGCCCGGTCGACAGGGAGAAGGACTGTTGCTGCTGGCTCGCGTCGATGGTGCCCTTCTGCTGCGTCTCGTCGCGGCTGCGGCCCGCGGGCACCAGGTCGTACTCCGCGGCCAAGAAGACCACCCCCAGCTTCAACTTGAAGCCGGCAAAGATCCTTTGCCGCGTGATCAAGTCCTGGTGGGGGAACGTGAAATCGGCGAAGTAGTCGTTGGCGGTGCCCGGCTGCCCACAATACGGGCTCGGCGACGTCGTCGCATGCTGGAGCGCGTAAGCGTCGCAGGCCGGCGTTGCGTCGATGACACCGCTCCGCGCGTCGATGAAGAGTAAGTTGTAGCCGCCGAACGGCTCGAAACGCGCCGTGCCGGCGATGCTGAACGCTTTCGAGATCACCACGTCGAAGCCGAAGACGGTCAGGTCGACCTGATCGGTGCCGATCAGCTGCGACGCCGCGGCGCGCACGGCAACCGACGGCAGCACCCAGGATTGGAAGCCCTCCTGCAGCGCGAGCTTGGCGTAGCCCTGCAGCGCGAACATGCTCGACCCGACGACGTTCACCGCGCCGGCGCCGATCTCGAACGCGGGGAACGGAATCAACATCCCCTTGCGAACGAAGCCGCCGACGGTCGTCAGGTACGCATCCGGGCGCGCGGCCGTCCTGTTGGCCGGATCGACACCCTGGACGCCGTCCCAGAACGCGGCGTTGTGGCTGATCTGGGTCATGCCCAGCTCGGCCGAGAATTGAAAGCCGGCGTAGCCGAGCGTATCGGCCGGCGTGAGCAGGCGCGGCGCGATCACGACCCCGAGCTCGGACATCAGGCTGCGAAAGTTCCCGAGCGCGGCGTCGCTGGGAACGACCTGGGCCGTGATGCCGTGGCCATTCGCCGGATCGCGCTGCACCCAGGAGCACTCCTGGACGCCGCCGCCGAGCGCGCTCTGCTGCGGCGGACAGAGGTTGAGCAGGTCGAGATCGTTCTTCCCCGCGCGCGCCGGCGGCGCGGCGACCAAGCTCGACAACGCGACCGCGAGGACGAGGGCGCTGGCGAAGAGAGAGCGCCCTGCCGGAAAGGACATCGGCGAGTACGGTAAGGTCCCGCGTCGAACAGTGTCAAGGCGCGCGAAACGGCCGCTCGGAATCCGAGCGATTTGACCACGGGCGATCCCTCCCTTAGCGTTCGTCGGTTCATGCCTGGTTCGATGCCCCGCTCGATGTTCCGATGGGTCCTGCGCGTGGTCCTGCTGGCGGTGCCGCTGCTCGAGACGGTCGGCGCCGCCTTGCTGCCCAACCGCCAGCACGCCCTGATCGGCGCGGCGATCGGCGGCTTCCTCGCGTTCGGCATCGTCGAGCTGTTCTGGCCGGGCCTGGAGCGATTCGTGGGCCAGCGCTATCTGCACAGCAGCCGGCGGCCCACGCGCGCGCTGGTGAACCTGGTCATCGCGCTGGCGATCACCGCCGTCGGCCTGGCGGTGTTCTTCCTCGCCCGCAGACACCAGGCGCGCGGCTGGGAGACTGTCGGGGTCATCACGGCGCTCGTGGGCGGATTCGACGCCGTGCTGTCGGTGCTGTTGCTGCAGTTCTCGGTCTTCTCGACCGTGTCGGCGATGGGCGTCGTGCTGGGCGTCGCTTCGCTGATCGTCGTGCTGGCGGTCACCAGCGGCTTCGAGCGCGAGTTCCAGGACAAGGTGCTGGCGCTGAACGCGCACCTGATCGTGATCCCCTACGGCAACGTCGACATCGATTCACCCGAGGCCGACCACATCCAGGACAAGCTGCGCGGCATGCCCGGCGTGGTGCGCATGGCCAAGTTCCTGTTCTCCGCGGGCGAGGTCATGGTCGGCAAGGTCGGCGCGAACCTGAAAGGCATCGATCTGGAACAGGGCGCCGACGATCTCAAGAGCGCGATCATCGAGGGCAAGGTCGCGGATCTCGCGCGCCCGGCGAGTTGCCCCGGCCAGCTGCCCGGCGAGCAGGCCGGACGCATCATCCTGGGCGCCGAGCTCGCCCACCGCATCCACGCGCACGTCGGCGACTGCGTGCCGATCATGATTCCGTTCAGCCTCAACGAGGCCGCGGCGCCGCCGTCGTTCGCGTTCCGGGTCGTGGGCCTCTTTCGCATGGGCTTCAACGAGTACGACACGCGCCTGGCCTATGTCAGCCTCGAGGACGCGCACCGCCTGGAGAGCGCCCGCGGCTCGGTGTTCGGCATCGAGCTGCGCTTCTCCGACCCGCACCTGGCGCTATCGCAAGTCAAGGAGGTCAAGCGCCGGCTCGACGCCCCCTATCGCGTCATCGACTGGAAAGAGCTGAACCACAACCTGTTCACCGCACTGACGATGCAAAAGGTGATCATCTCGATGCTGCTCCTGCTGATCATCCTCGTCGCCGCGTTCAACATCGTCGCTTCACTGACGATGATCGTGCTGTCCAAGGTTCGCGAGATCGCGATCCTGAAATCGATGGGCGCGCGGTCGGGCATGGTGGCGCGCATCTTTCTCGTCGGCGGCACCGCGGTGGGTGGCATCGGCACCGGCCTCGGGATCGTGTACGGCCTGCTGATCTGCGAGCTGGCGCGGCTCTATGGCTACCCGCTGGATCCCAAGGTCTATCTCATCGGCAATTTGCCGGTGGAGATCCCGACCGCCGAGATCATCGCGGTCGCCGCGGCGACCCTGGCCATTTCGTTCCTGGCGACGATCTATCCGTCGGTGCGCGCCAGCCGCCTCGAGGCCGTCGACGGGCTGCGACACACCTGAGGTCGGCTACAGCTACAGCTGCTTCGCGACCGACGGGTCCATCCCGCCCTTGGGCGGGCCGCCGCCGATCTTGCCCGCGTCGTACTTCGACGGGCACTTGGCCATGATGCCGTCGGGAATCACCTGGAGCGCGTCGCCCTCGCCCAGCTTGCCGCTCGCGACGACCTCGGCGCCCGACTTGAACGTGTCAGGGACGAGACCGGTGTAGTTGGCGGTGATGACCGCGTGCGGGCGCGGATCGCGGGTCTCGATCTTGAAGCGATACTCCAGCGTGCCCGGCTTTTGCTCGATCGAGCCGTCGACCACATTGCCGTGCACCTGCAGCTTGCGGCCGCGCATCGCCGGCAGGTTCGTCATGACCTCGTCGACGTGCTTGTAGGCCTGGACTTCCTCTTTGAGCGAGCCCTTCATCAGGAAGACCACGGCGCCGGTGATCACGACCACCGAGGCGACGATCTTCCAGGCAGCTCCGCGGGTGACCGGGGCGGGGGCGTTACTCATCGAAGGAGCTTACTCCGGCCCGCAGAGCTTTCAAATGCGAACCCCGGAATGGTTGCCACGAACGGTTGCCACACATTGACCCACGCGGAGACCCACGGCGCGGCCTCAGCTGCGGCGCGCCGCGGGGCCGAGCTCGCCAATCTTGTGGAAATAGCGGCAGAACATCTCCATGCCGCCCGAGGCCTGCGTCCAATCGTAGTTCTCGTTGACGGCGTGGTAGCCGTGCTCGGGAAGCGACAGGCCCATGAACGTGATTGGAACCTTCAGCAAACGGCGCATGGTGAGCACGGCGCCGATCGATCCGCCCTCGCGCGTGAAGCCCGGCTGCTTGCCGAACGTCTCGCGCATCGCGTCCGCGGCGGCCGCGTTCTCGATGCCGCCGAGCGGCGCCAGATAGGGATCGAGCGACGCTTCGTGCGTGACCACCGCATCGGGCATGCGGCGCTTCATGAACGCCTTGATCAACTTGAACACCTTGGCCGGCTTCTGATTGGGCACGAGCCGCGTCGACAGCTTGGCCTCGGCCCGGTGCGGGACGATGGTCTTGATGCCCGGGCCGCTGTAGCCGCCGACCAGGCCATGCACCTCGAAGGTCGGGCGCGCCATGATCGCCTGCATCAGATCGACGTCGTTCTTCGCGGGCCGCAGGCTGGTCAGCTCGTGCGCCGCCTTGAAGCGCTTCGAGGAAAAGCCGGCGCGCGCGAACCCGGCGCGCTCGGCGGCGGTCGGTCTGGCGACGTCGTCGTAGAAGCCGGGGATCTTCACGCGTCCGGTGCGCGCGTCGTAGCACTCGGCGATCAGCGCACAGAGCTCGCCGATCGGGTTGCGCGCGGCGCCGCCGGTCGTCCCCGAGTGCACGTCCTTGGCGCCCGTGGTCAGCGCCACCGTGAATCCCATGAGCCCGCGCAGCCCGTACGGGATCGCCGGCTGCCCCGCCGCGGTCCAGATCGTGTCGGAGACGACGACCGAGTCGGTGGCGAAGCCGGCGCGATCCGCAGCCGCGTCGCCGGCGATCGCTGCCGCCAACCCCACCTCGAAGTTCGGGCTGCCGATCTCCTCTTCCAGCTCCCAGAGGAACTGAATGTTGACCCGCGCGTCCTCTTCCAGCGCCAGCCGCGCGCCGTAGAGCGCGGTGAGCGCCGGTCCCTTGTCGTCGGTCGAGCCGCGCGCGATCCAGCGATCGCCGTCGCGCGTGAACGTGAACGGCGGCGTGCGCCACTCCGTCGCGTCGGCCGGCTGCACGTCGAGGTGGTTGTAGATCGTCACCGTCGGAAACGACGGATCGCGCTGCACGCGCCCCAGGACCATCGGGAAGCCGCCCGTGTCGATGAGGTCGACGCGCGCGCCGATCGCCCGCAGGTACTCCGCCGCGACGTCGGCGCCGCGGTCCATGTCGCCGCGGCGCGCGGGATCCATGCTGACCGTCGGCACCTCGACCAGCGCCGCCAGTCGATCCTCGAACTCGCCGCGCAGCTCGCCGATGCGGGCGCGGACCCGATTCACGTCCATGCTCATCCTCTCCTCATCCCCCGATGGAGATCATCGATTTGCGCGGCCCGCCGATCCCGAGCAGACCGAAGGTGTGCCCGGGCCGCTTCGCCCCGACCGCACGATGAATAGCGGCGATCACCGCCGGTTCACCGTCGCTGCGCAGGACGTCACGGAGGTTCACCGCATCGTCGAAGCCCAGGCACGCGTGCAACGCGCCTGACGCCGACAGCCGCACGCGGTTGCACGCGTCGCAGAAGTGCTCGGTCATCGCCGAGATGATACCGAACCGCCGCACCGGACCACCACCCGGCACCTCGAGCCGCCAGTAGCGTGCGGGCCCGGCGCCGCGCGCGCCGCCCCCGTCGTCGGCGACGAGGCGCGAGCCCGGCCAGGCGGCGACGACGAGATCGCGGATCTCGTGCGCCGCGAGCAGCTCGCCGGGCACGAACATCTCGCCGCCCGCCATCGGCATCTGCTCGATGAAGCGTGGGATCATTCCGCGCGACCAGGCGAAGTCGCAGAGCGCGCCGATCTCGCCGTCGTTGAAGCCCTTGACCGCGACCGTGTTGATCTTGATGACGGCGAACCCGGCGGCGCGCGCCGCCTCGATCCCGGCGCGCACGCGCGCGACGTCGCCGAGCCGGGTGATGCGCGTGAACTTCTCGGCGTCGAGCGTGTCGAGGCTGACGTTGAGCCGCGCGACGCCGGCCGCGCGCAGCGGCGCCGCCAGCTCGGGCAGCAGATGGCCGTTGGTCGACAGCGACATCTCTTCGATGCCGGGCACGGCGCCCAGCCGGCGCACGAGATCGCACAGGTCGCGCCGCACGGTGGGCTCGCCACCGGTGATGCGCAGGCGCCGCACGCCCAGCGCGGCGAAGCAGCGCACGATGGCCAGGATCTCCTCGAACGAGAGGATGTCGCCGCGATCGATGTGGTCGATCCCAGCCTCCGGCATGCAGTAGGTGCAGCGGTAGTTGCACCGGTCGGTCACCGACAGGCGCACGTAGTCGATCCGCCGCCCTTGCGGATCGGTCAACGGGTCAATGGCGGTGGTGTCCATGGTCCTGACCATGATCCGCGCGACCGCCGCGGCGCGAGAGCTCCCCGACCACGTGGGCGAGCTCGGGCAAGATCAGCCGCTCCATGGCAAGCCGCACGCCGGCGGGCGAGCCCGGCATCGCGAAGATCGCGACGCGACCGACGCTGCCGGCGATCGCGCGCGACAGCATCGCCGCCGGACCGATCTCGGCGAACGAGAGCATGCGGAACAGCTCGCCGTAGCCGTCGATGCGCTTGTCGAGCAGGCTGGCCACCGCCTCGACGGTGTTGTCACGCTCCGCGAGGCCGGTCCCGCCGGTGAGCAGGATCGCGTCGGCCGCGCGCTGGTTGACGACGCCGCGCAGCGCCTCGCGAATGGCGTCGCGATCGTCGGGCAGCAGCGATTCGCCCGTGATGCTGAAGCCCGCTGCCTGCGCGAGCTCCCGCACCAGTTGACCGCCCTGGTTGGTTTCGGGCGTGCGGCTGTCGGATGCCGTGACGATGAAGACTCGAACCGCGGCCGCAGCCGGCGCGTGAGACCTATGGTCCTCGACCCCCACGGTCAGATTGCCATCACCCCGGCCACCAGGCCGCAGACGCCGAGGGCCAGCACGCGCAGCGGCATGCCGCTCCACCCGCGGCGGGCCAGGTGGCCCGCGATCCGCGCACAGGCGAACCCACACATGATCGGAATCAGCATCAACGTCACATAGCCGGTGCCGCTGACCATGAGCCAGCGCATGGCATGGCACAGGTGCCATGACTTCAACACCAGGAGCAAGCCGGCGGCCCAGCCGAACAGGAACGTCGCGGTGACGAAGGCCACGAAGCGGGCGGCGATCGGGTCGCGCTGCGGCGCTGAGGAATGGCTGTGGTCCTCTTCGTCGAGGACAAGACCACGGCGCCGTCCGGCTCCCAGAATCACACGCCGAAGCATGCCGCCGCCCCCTCGTTGACGCAAGCGTGGCGGCGTGGCAAATACTGCGGCCATGTCGATGCTCGGCGCGGTCAAGAACGCGGTTTTCGGACAGGCGATGAAGCTGATGAGCGACCCGCGTCTGTCGAAGATGGTGTCCGATCCACGCGTCATGAACGCTGCGATGAAGGCCATGAGCCTGGGCGGCACGGTCAAGGCCGAGATCGACAAGGCCAGCCGCTTCGCCGCCGGCGTCTTCGGCCTCGCGACCCAGGAAGAGGTCACCGCCCTGCGTACGACGATCCAGACGCTGGAAGACACCGTAGCCATCCTGGAATCCAAGGCCAACGGCGCCGCTCGCAGCCTCTGACGCCCGAACCGTAAGCCCGCCGCCCGGGCACGGCCCAAGACCTACACTTTTTCGGCGATCCGCCGTTGTGAGGAGTGTGCAGGGGCCTATCCGTGCCCCCGCCGCGGTTCATGGGCGCAAACACCGACTCCTACTACCTTCGGCGCAAATCCGGCAGTCCCGTCGGTCCGTTCTCGCCGCATGTCCTGACGACGATGCTGCAAAAGGGGACGCTCGACGGCAGCGAAGAGGTCTCGCGCGATCGCCGCAACTGGATCTCGGTGCGCGATGTGCCCCCATCCGCGTCGCCCGCTGCACCAACCCCGCCGGCGCCGCCACCCGCGCGCGCCGTACCGCCGCCGCCGCTCGCGCGCGCGGCGGCGATTCCCGCGCCGTTGCGCGCGCCGCCATCGGCCCCGGTTCGGA
>Ga0265342_10000458_pt1 | contig 44443 bp, 40 predicted proteins | sample 4CB327metaG_FD_203125 | JGI IMG/M metagenome (GOLD analysis project Ga0265342, IMG submission 203125) | Rhizosphere microbial communities from Carex aquatilis grown in University of Washington, Seatle, WA, United States - 4-CB3-27 metaG | ecosystem: Host-associated > Plants > Roots >... | reverse complement strand
TCGCAAGGCCTGCCCTCTCCCTAACCCTCCCCCCGCGGACGGGGGGAGGGGATCGGATTTCGCACGCGGTGACACTTTCTCGACCGTGCGGTGTTCCTCGGTCATGTCCGGTTCGAAAGCAGTCCCACTCCTGACCCAGAGGTCCGCCATGAAAACGCTCACCATCGCTTCGTCCGTCTCCCTCGTCGCCCTCGTCCTGGCGAGTGTCCCGGCGTTTGCCCAGTCGCCGCCGCCCACCGGTGCCGAAGAGGAGACGCTCGTGGGCTATCACCGGGCGGAGACCACGCGGGTGTCGGGGTGGTTCGTTGCCCCGACCTTCGCGACCACCAGCTTCGCGAGCCAGCTCGGTTATCTCCCCGGCCTGCGCGGCGGCATCTACTTGAACCAGCGCTTCGCCATCGGCGTCACCGCCAACGTGCTCGCGACCCAGGACACTCATTTCGGCGATCACGACGGGCGCAACGTCGGCACCTACGGCGGCCTGCTCTTCCAGTACGTGGTGCATTCGAACAACCTGATCCACGCGAGCGTCGAGTCGACGCTCGCCAGCGGCCGCTGGTGCAACACCTTCGGCGATGGCAAGGGCAGCGCGCCCGACGGCTGCAGCGGCCGCACGTTCCTCGCGTTCGAGCCTGCTGCCAACCTCGAACTGAACATCGCGCCTCACATTCGCGTCTCGACCGGCGTCGGCTATCGCTTCGCCGTCGCTGCCAAGGGCGATGGACCGACCAGCGGCGACCTCAGCGGCATCGTCGCCCGGACCAGCGTCATCTTCGGACGCTTCTAGTCCCTGGTTGCGCGATCAGTTCGGCGTCGCCGACGCCAGCTGATCGCGCATGCGCTCCATCAGGCCGTCCATCCCTTCACGCGCAACGAGCTTTCGAAACTGACGGCGATAGGTGGCGACCAGGCTGGTGCCGTCGACGATGACGTCGGTGATCCGCCATTCGTTGTCCTTCCGCTCCAGGCGATACTCGATGTGCGAGCCGGAGTCGGGCGCCGCGCCCAGCGCGCATGTCGTCGCGGTCACCCTTGCCTCGCGGCCCTGGATCGTCTCGGCGTCGTAGTTGGTCCGCAGCTTCTGGTTCTCGAGGCGCGTGACGAAGGTCCGGCGGGTCAGTGCCGCGAAGGTCGAGATGAATTCGCGCCGGCGCTCGGGCACGAGCTTCGAAAATGCCGTGCCCAGCGCTTCGCTCGCGATCGCATCGTAGTCGAGCAAGCCGCTCAGCAGCCGCTCGATCTGGCGCCGCCGCATGTCGGCCTCGGGCGACCAGTCGGGCACGTGCCGGCTCACCGCCGCGCGAATCTCGGCCTCGGTGCGCCGGAGCTTGGCCATGGGGCCAAGCTCCTCCTTGGCGTAGGCGGAAGCAGGCGACCACACGAGCGACGCGGACATCAGCGCGGATGCCGACACGATGAACAGCCTCGAGCGCGCGCGCGCGATCACGGCCGTCGCCTCTCTGGGTGCGGGCACCATCGTCGCGTGGCCGCGGTCGTTCATCCCGCATGTTTCTGCAGCGCTCATGCCAGCCGGATCACAGCGATGAGCTTCGAGGACCGTCGCATTTTTGGTCGGCTCCGACGCGCGAGCGACTGCTTTTGCAACGCCGAGCACCCCAGTGATCGCCGTTCCCCCCATCCTCGTGCGTCTTGCCCGCGGCACATGCGATGCACAGTTTGGCATCTCGAACGTCGCCAGTCCCGTGCTGACGACAATCATCGGAAGGCGGCCTGCAATAATGAAGCGCGTCGCGTTGGCTGGGTTTTCGTTGGCTTGTGTTTGGTCGTTCTCACTGAGCGACGCCGCCGCCACGCCGGGGCCGCTGCCGCCGGCGATGGCCGCGGCCGCCCCGTTGTGCGCCGGCTCTTACGCAGATGATTTCGCGGCCTTGACGGCGCAGGCCCGCGACTTCGACCGGCATCCGGAGGCAACCTTTTCCTACTGTACCCGCAGCAGCGCCGTTTATGAGTGCCTGTCCTACGGTCCGGACGCCACCGTGCATCGCGAGCGCCGCAAGGTGGTCGCCCACGGCACGGCATTCGCGTATCGGCGGCAGGGCCCCGACACCTTGCTGCTCACCAACGATCACGTGGCCGCCTGGCCCGCGGTGACCGATGTCCAGCACGTCGTCGAAGGCGTGCCCGCCGGGTGCAAGCGCGTCTCGGAGTCACTGGCCCTGGTCGACGATGAGCACGACGACTACGCGCGTGACGACGTCCCGGTCACGCGTATCGTGACTGATCCCCAGCTCGACGTCGCCGTGCTGAAAGCCCACGGCGATCTGCACGTCATGCCCTGGAAGATCGGCCGCAGCAGCGCGATCCGCGAGCGCAACGCCGTCGAGGTGCGCGGCTTCCCGCTGGGCGCGTTCCGCGCCACCAGCCTGGGAAAGGTCATCTCCGAGCACGATCACGACGACTACGGGGAGTGGGACCACGACGACTTCGTCGTCGATGCATTGCTGTCGGCCGGCAATTCCGGATCGCCGGTGCTGGCGGTGTCGTGCACGACCGGCGAGTACGAGCTGGTCGGGATCTTCCACGCCGGTTACACCGCGGGAAGCGCGCTCAACGTGGTGATCGGCATCGACCAGGTCCGCGACTTGATGACGACGCTCAAGCGCGCGCCGCACGAGCACGTCGCCGACGCGCCGGTGCTCGACGGCGCCTTGCGCGCGGGCCTCGAGAAAACGCTCGGCAGTGAGCTCGAAGTCTTCTTTCCCTTTGGCGCGAACATCGCGGTGCTTCGGCCGGGCGTCAGTGGGGCGCTGTTGTTCGCGATCTTCGGCCGCGATTTTCCGCAGGTGGTCGAACCGCTGGCAACCATCGAGGACCTGGCGCCGGCACCGGGCGCGAGCACGACCCCGAGCAGCTTCGGCACCCTCGGTCGCATCTGGTTCGGGTCGTCGCGCGGGCTCAAGCTCTACACACACGCACCGCTCGACGGCGACGGTGACCTACCAATCGCGCGCGTGCTCGATGCGCTGCGCACCGATGCCGCTGCGCACGTCGCGTATCGCGGGCTAGCGCGGCAGGACTCGAGGACGAGACAGACGGCGGAGCGGATCCTGCGCGAGGCGAAGACGCTGGCGAGGACGGCGGCGTCGCGGGCGGATCTACTGCAAGCGATCACGGATGCGGGCGAGCGGTTGGGGCCAGGGGCGGACGAGGAAGGGACTCGCTTCGCCGAGTTGTTCGCAGGCGATCACGTCAACGTCCACGATCACGTCAACGCTCACGATCACGTCAACGCTCACGGGGGCGGTCCCGTTCACGTGCACGTCAACGACCACGCGAACGATCACGTCAACGGTGGCGTGATCGGGCTGGGAGTTTCTCCCAGGGAATAGTGGGAAAAACTCCCGACGGGGCGCTAGTGGGCGCGGCGCGGGCGGGGGCGCGGGCTGGCCCCGAACTTGCGTTGGGGGGTACCGCCCATCATGCTGGTCCTGGCACGTGAGCGATACGCGGAGACGCGAAGCGGGAAGATGGGGCTCGTGACCGGGCTCGAAGCCCCGCTGAACGGATGGCGCCGCCAGCGCCTAGCGGTCGCGATGGTGCTGGTCGTGTGTGCGATCGCCGGTCTCGCCTACGAGGACGCGGCGCGCGAATCGACGGCCGCGCTAGAAGACTTCGCCGAGGAGCAGGCGACGCTGGCGCACGCGCTCGGGGCGGCGCTGCGGCTGCGCGCGACCGGTCGCGTCGAGATGAGCGAGGCTGACCTGCTCGCGGGTCTCCGCTCGGTCGAGCGTCCGAATGCGCTGGTGATCCTGGTCGGCCGTCCCGGCGATCGCTCGCTGCAGGCCACCGATGGCCGGCGCGTGGTCTCGGACCGTCTGGCCGATGCGCTTGCGCGCCAGGACGCGGTGGTGCGCATCCCCCGCAACGAGTCGGCACCGCTGGGGCTTCCGCCGCGCACCTCGCTCGCCGGTCTGGCGCGCGTCGACGGCGTTCCCGGCGGACCCTGGCAGATCGTCGCGGTCGCTAGCGCCGAGCGCGAGCGCGACCGCGAGATCTGGGCGCGCCGCCGCCTGGTGCTGAGCGTGCTCACCGCGGCCGGACTGGTGCTGGTGTTCGGCGGGCTGGTCATGCGCCAGCAGCGCAAGGAGCTGGTGCTCGAGCGCGAGCTGGCGATCGCGGGCCTGCAGCAGAGCCGCGACGAACGGCTCGAGCGTGCCAGCAAGGCGGCAGCGATGGGGACGCTGGCGATGGGCGTGGCGCACGAGATCTCGACGCCGCTCGGCGTGATCGCGGCGCGTGCCGAGCAGATGCGGCCGCGCGTCGTCGGCGACGAGCGCCTGTCGGCCGGCGTGAACGCGATCCTCTCGCAGACCGATCGCATCAACCAGGTCATCCGCGGGCTGCTCGGGCTCGCGCGCGGCGAGGCGCCGGCGAGCGAACGCATCGAGCCACGCGCCATCATCGAGAACGCGGTCGCGCTGGTCGAGCATCGCTTCGCCAAGGCCGGGGTCGGGCTGCGCCAGGAGATCGACGGCGAGTTGCCGGCGGTGGTCGGTGATTCGCGGCTGCTCGAGCATGCGGTCGTGAACTTGCTGCTCAACGCGTGCGATGCCTGCCGCGCCGGCGGCGACGTGCTCATCCGCGGGCGCCGCGACGAGGCGGAGATCGAGATCCTCGTCGAGGACTCGGGCGCCGGCATCTCGCTCAGCGACGTGGGCCGCGCGCTGGAGCCATTTTTCACGACCAAGGCGCGCGAAGGCGGCACGGGCCTCGGCCTGGCCATCGCTCGAGAGATCGTCGCCAACCATCGCGGGCGCTTGGTGTTCACGCCGGGCGAGCCGCGGGGCACGCGCGCCGCGATTCGCCTACCGCCCGTCGAGGCCGCCGCACATGCCTAGCAAGCGCTCGCGCATCCTCGTCGTCGATGACAACCTCGAGATGGCGACCACCATCGCCGACGGGCTCGCCGACCGCGGCTACGACGCCGTGCCGGTCGCTTCGGGCACCGAGGCGATCGAGCGGCTGTCGTCGACCAGCGATCGCTTCGACGCCATCGTCACCGACCTGCGCATGCCCAAGGTCGACGGGCTCGAGCTGCTGGCGGCGTCTCGGCGCCTCGACCCCGACCGTCCGGTGATCGTCATGACCGCCTACAGCGCGATCGACACCGCGGTCGAGTCGATCCGCCAGGGCGCGTACCACTACCTGACCAAGCCGTTCAAGCAGGACGAGCTGGCGATCTTCCTCGGGCGCGCGCTCGACGACGTGCGCGTGCGGCGCGAGGCGGTCGTGCTCAAGACCGCGCTGCGCGCGCAGCTCTCGAAGTCCGGCATCATCGGTCACAGCCCCGCGATCCAGGCGGTGCGCGAGCGCATCCGCCGCGTCGCCGACGCGCCGGCGCCGGTGATCGTCTTCGGCGAGACCGGCACCGGCAAGGGGCTGGTCGCGCGCGCGTTGCACGTCGACAGCCGCCGCGCCGAGCGCCCGTTCGTCGCGGTGAACTGCGCGGCGCTGCCCGAGACGCTGCTCGAGAGCGAGCTCTTCGGCTACGTCAAAGGCGCGTTCACCGGCGCCGCGGGCGACCGCGCCGGCCTGTTCGCCGAGGCCGACGGCGGCACGCTGTTCCTCGACGAGATCGGGGAGATGACGCCGGCTCTGCAGGCCAAGCTGCTGCACGTGCTGGAGAGCGGCACCGTGCGCGCGGTCGGCGCCGTGCGCGAGCGTGAGGTCGACGTGCGCATCATCGCGGCCACGCACCAGAACCTGCCGCAGCTGGTGCGCGACGGGCGTTTCCGCGAGGACCTCCTCTACCGCCTGGACGTCGTCTCGATCGTGATCCCGGCGCTGCGCGATCGCCGCGAGGACATCCGCGAGTTGCTCGATCACTTTTTCGCGAGCGTGCGCGAGAAATATCCGCAATCGACGGTGCAGCGCTTCGGCGCCGAGGCGCTGCGCGCGCTCGAGCGCTACCGCTGGCCCGGCAACGTGCGCGAGCTCGCGCACACCGTCGAGAAGCTGGTGCTGCTGGGTGGCGACGTCGAGATTGCTGTGCGCGATCTGCCCGATGCGATCACCGGCGCCGCGCGTCCCGAGCCGCTGTCGTTCGGCGGCGAGATCCTGCCGCTGCGCGAGCTCGAACGCCGCTACGCCGCCTGGGCGCTGGCGCAGACCGGCGGCCACCGCGGCAAGACCGCGGAGAAGCTGGGCGTCGATCCGAAGACGCTGCGCAAGTGGCTGGGCGACGTCGACCGCGACGACGACACGTAGTCGGGCTATCGAATCAGGCCGGTCGGCCCCACGCGCGTGGCGCTGACCGCACAATCGTCGGCGTAGAGCACCGCCGGGTTCGGCATCAGGTCCTTGCCGATGCTGCACACCTCCCACTCGATCCACGGTGTCGGCGCCATCGGGTGGCCGTTGATGTCGATGATCTGCTGCCCGTCGAGCCAGAAGGTGATCCGGCCGGTGTTGTCCTGGTTGTTGCGATAGTACGACTCGATCTGGAACCAGCTGCCGACCGGCACCACGGGGTGGGGGACGTCGAGCGGGATCTCGTGCACCTGGGCCAGGTGGTTGTAGAGCACCAGCGACATGTGGCCGGGAGAGCTGTTGACGAGGTCGAGGTCGTAGAACTCCGTGGTGGTCGACTCGTCGTCGACGTTGGTGCGCAGGCGGAACTTGAAGATCACCCAGTAGGTGCCGACGGTGACCGCGCCCGGCAGGTAGTACCAGGCGCTGTAGTAGCCCTCGACGGGCAGATCGCCTACGCGCGAGAGCAGCGTGTTCTGCTGCTCGCCCATCACGCTGGTGTCGATGGTCAGCTTCACGGAGTAGGTGCCGTCGTGAGCGCGGTCGTTCGACACCACGATCGAATCGCCGGGCTCGGGAAACGCCTCGGCGCCGCGCGTGGGCACGGCGGTCCACTCGCTGAAGGAATTGCTTTCGAAGGTCGCCGACCAGAGCACGTCGGAGCCGACGCCCAGGTCGGGCCCGCAGCTCGCGCCGAGCGCGGCGCACGCCAGCGCGAGCGCAACGGCGCTTCCCCGCGCGGGGCCGCGCACGCGGAGCGGCCGTGACATCAGAACATCCTCCATGCGGCGCCCGCCGTCGCCCCGAACCAGACCAGCGGCGTGTGGCCGACCACGCCGCGCGGGAGCGCCGAGATCGCGGGCGGGATCGGTACCACCTCGCCGTGTAGCTCGAAAAAGGGCGAGAGACGCGAGACGCCGGTCAGGTGCACGCCCGCGGCGACGCGTACGCCGAGCTCGGCCGACGTGCGCGTGGCGTTGCTCGCGAGGTCGAGGCCGCTCTCGCGCAGGAGCGCCACCGCGGCGCCGAGCTCGGCGTAGGGCTCGAGCATGCTGCGCTCGCTGTTCTGGTGCGCCCACTGCGCGCGGAGGCTCACGTCGGCGGGTACGCGCCACTGTCGAATGGCGACACCGCCGATGCTGGTCTCGACGGGGGCCATCGCCATCGCTCCCACCGCGAGCGCCCAGCGCCCGCCACCCACGACCACGCGCAGGCCGAGCCCCGCCTGACTGATGTGTGCGTCGGCGCCGACGCCGCCCTCGATGCCAACGCCGAGCGCGAGCCGGACGCGCGCGCGCTGGGGCGAGCCGGGTTCGGGGTCCTCGGCAACCGTGCTCACGAGCGTCGTCGGTTCTGGTGGCGGAGCCGGTGGCGCGACCGCGCGTGGCTGGCGCGGCGGCGGGCTCGCGCGTGTCGCCTGCATCGCGCCCGGATCGATCACCAGCGCAACGAAGACCGCGGCGACGCGCGCGCGATAGGCGCAGTCGCGCGCTTCATCGCGGTACTCGCGCACGCTGCCGGCGGCGACGTCGAACGTCGCGCCCCGATCGGTGATCTCGACGATCGGGCCACTGCCGGCACTGGCGCGCAGTCGCGCGTTGAGCTGGTCGCGCGGCACCAGGAGCTCGACCTCGGTACGTACGGCGGCGGGCGAGGGACAGGTGCTGGTGCCGCCGATCAAGCGACCCGGCGGATCCGCGGCACGCGCCGGAACCGTGGCGCCCCACAGCGCAATCACGGCGAAAAAACGGACGCCCCTGGGGACCCGATCCGGCACGCGGCCACGATATCCGAATGCGAGACCGGCGGATCGCGTAGGGGACGACTTGGCAGGTGAAAGCGCGCTCACCCCTTTCCCTCCGCCGTTGAGCTAGAGTGCGCTTTGCGTGAAGGTTTTCGTCTCCACGGGCCCTCTCGGGGGCGTGCAAGAGTCGGTGTCCCCCGCGGCTCGGGCCAGGGCCGAGGCGGCGCCTGCCGTCCCGCCCACCGCCGCCGTCAAGGCCGCCGGCCACGGTGAGGCGCGCGGCGATTTCCGCGCGCTCTACGACACCTGGTTCGATGACGTCTCGCGGTGGATCGTGGCGCTGGGCGGCATCGACGCCGATCGGGACGACATCGTGCAAGAGGTCTTCATGGTGGTGCGGCGACGCCTGTCGTCGTTCGACGGCGCCAACCCGGCCGGCTGGCTCTACCGTATCACCCGGCGTCAGGTACGTGATTTCCGCCGGCGGAGCTGGGTGCGGCACATCTTCACCAAGCGGCGTCTGGAAGAGCCGGACGATTTGCCTCACGCGGGCACCACCCCGGCCGCTGCGCTCGAGCGCAAGGAGGACCGGCGCATCCTGCACACGATCCTGTCGAAGATGGGCGAGGAGCGGCGCAGCGCGTTCGTGCTGTTCGAGATCGAGGGACTGTCGGGCGAGGAGATCGCCCACATCCAGAGCGTTCCCATCAACACCGTCTGGACACGGCTCTACCACGCGCGCAGGGAGTTCTTTGCACTGGCCGCCAAGTATCAAAAGCGTCTGGAGAGCGCCGAGCGCCTGCCCGATCGACGACCCAACGGGAGCAGCAAATGAGCGATGGCGGCAAGGGCCCAGGTCGTGGTGGCCCTGAGGGCCTGGGGGAGGGAGCCGAGCCGGTCGTGATGCGACGTCTCCTGGACGAGATCCCCGGAGATCCCCTGACGCCGCGCGCCTGGGCGCTGGGCATGCTGCGGCGCACGGCGCCTCATCGAGCGCCGGTCGGGCGCAAGCAGCGGGTGCGCCTGGCGCTGGGACAGGGGGGGCGGCGTCGCGCTCTGCCGGTGCTGCGGCTCGCGATCGCCGGCGTGATCCTGGTCGGTTTCGGCGCGGCCGCCAGCGCGGCTCTCGGGCGCTGGCCCGAGATCGTGCAGGCCTACCATCGGTTGCTCGCACCGGCTGCATCGCCGGCCGCCGTCGCGGATGCGCGCGTGCGGCGGTCGACATCCGGAAAGCCGGCGCGTTCGGAATCGCCGGGGTCCGCCGTCGAGGCGGCGCTCGGCGGAGGGCCCGCGCCTTCTCCCGTCATCGTGCCGCTCGTCGAAGTCGAGCCGAGCGCTGCGCCTCCGGGCTCGACGGCGACGTCACCGGTTCCCGAGATACAGCAGGTTCGCGACAGGCCGTCGCTGGCGAGCCGCGCGACCCTGCATGGCTCGAACGCGTCGTCGAACGCTTCTTTTAACGCTTCTTTTAACGCTTCGTGGCGCCCGCGCCGCGCGTCGGCGCGAGTCGCCGCCCCGGCGGGCAAGAGCGCGACGCGCTCGACGATCAAGACGAATCCACCGGTTGCTCTCGCGGCGGCCTCGGATGCTTCCGACGACACGAGGCCGGTGCTCGAAGCGATGCGAGCCCTTCGCGTCGAGGGGAATCCGGCGCGCGCGCGCCGATTGCTGGCGAGTTACCTCGATCGGCATCCCAACGGCTCGCTCGCCGAGGAGGCACTGGCGATGTCGATCGAAGCAGCGGTCGCGCACGAAGACGACGACGCGGCGCTGCTCGCGCGCAGGTACGTGCGTCGCTACCCGGCGGGACACTTCTCGGCGGTGGCGCGACGAACGCTCGACGGAGCGGCGGGAACCGCGAACTGATGCGCGCGATTCCTTCGTCCAGTCGCTGGCTCTTGACGCTGGCGCTGGTGGCTGGAGCATGTGCCGCTCCTGGCCCGTCCGGGCCGACGGACTCGTTCGACAACGGCGCGGGCGGCAGCGCCGGGGGAGGCGCGACGGGCGCCGGCGGCGCGACTGCGAGCACGGGCGGTGCGACGGGCGGCGGCGGCGTGACCGGCGCGGGCGGGAGCAGCGCCGGCGCTGGCGGGAAGATGACGACGGGCACGGGCGGCAGCGGCGCTGGCGGCGTCAGCAGCACCGGCGGCCACGGAACTGGCGGAACCGGTGCGGGCGGCAGTGCCGCGGGCGGCGCGACCGGCGGCGGCGGTCACATTGCCGGCACGGTGCGCATCATGGCGCTCGGCGACTCGACGACCGGCTCGGTCTGCTGGCGCGCGATGCTGTGGACGATGCTGAATCAGGGCGGTTTCAGCGGGCGTTTCAACTTCGTGGGCAGCCGCAACAACGACCCGGGCTGCAACGTCCCGGGCTACGACGCCGACAACGAAGGGCACCCGGGTGTGCTCATCACCAACTTCATCAACGACGCCGACGAGGTGGCCGCCGGCGTGCAGACGCCGCAAGCGCTGCTCGCGCAGAACCCCGCCGACGTCGTGCTGTTCCACTTCGCGACCAACGACGTCTGGAACGGCAGCATCACGCCCGCGGCGATTCTCGCGGCATACACCACCGTGCTAGCGGCGTTGCGTGCGGCGAACCCGAAGGTGATCGTGCTCGCGGCGCAGCTGATCCCGCTGGTGCCGATCAACGTACCGGTGACCTGCCCGGCCTGCGCCTGCCCCACCGCCTGCGATCAGCGCATGGTGACGTTCAACAGCATGATCCCCGCCTGGGCGGCCGCGAACTCGACCGCGTCGTCGCCGATCATGGTGGTCGATCAGCACACCGGCTTCGTCTCGACCACCGATACGGTCGACGGCGTGCACCCCAACGCGGCCGGTTCCATGAAGATCGCGACCAAGTGGTACGCCGCGCTGACCCCGCTGTTCTAGCAGGGCAACCGCCCTGCACGCCGGCGCCACCATATGGTCGAGCCGCTTTACCGCGGTCGCGACACTAAACCTGCATAGCTGCGCAACTGGGAATTGTCGCGGCTCGCCGATCCTGCGAAAGTGGCCTCTCGGGTGATGCCGGCGACGTGATCGCGACAACCGTGTCCGGGTAGGATGGAAGGGGGAGCGGGCGGCGCTCCAACATGGCTGGTTTGGGAGGGAGATCATCTTGGCTTACGCATTGCTGATTCGGGGGGCGTGCGCGGCACGCAGGGTGAAACAGTCGGGGCGAGCGGGGCGAAAAGAGCGCCCCGTGGCGGTGATTGCCGCGCTGCTCGCGCTGGCGGCGGCCGGTTGTTTCACCGACCCCATCAACCGCCCGCCCGCGGTCAGCCTCAAGGGGTCGACGATGCCGCTGCGCAAACAGGCCGGGGCCTACACCGCCCAGGTGACCGATCCCGACAACGATCAACGGCCGGAAAAAACCATGTGGGCGGAGGAGACCGGTCCTTGCACCGAGGATACAGGGCCCGCGAGCTGGCCGCCGTCGAGCGACTGGTTCCCATCCATGCCCGACCCGGTCACGCTGATGCTCGACGGTAGCAAGATCGACGCTCCGTTCTGCCTCTGGGTGTTCGCGACGGATTCGCACGGCGCGATGAAGGCAGACCACCTGTTAGTCGTTCCGCAGGATCGGGCGCCAGTGCCGGCGATCAGTGTCGTCGCGCCGAACCCGGCTCCAAACAGCACGTTCTATCCGCTATACAGCACGATCGAGCTTTCTTACGACGGGTCGAGTGATCCCGACGATGACCTTCAGCAGCTGAAATGGACGTGGGACATCCGGGACCCCAACGGGACGAGGGTCACGCCGATGGATTGCGGCGATCACGACGCGTGTTTCCCCGCCAGCGTCCACGGCAACTACCAGGTCACGCTCACGGCCACCGATCCGTTCGGCAACACGGGCACGACGGGGCCGTACCCGATCACCGTCAACACCGATCAACCCCCGTGCATTCAAGTGGAGGGCGTGACGCCCGACTTTCAGTCGCCGATGCCCGTTCCGCCCCCCAGTGACGATACGCTCACGATCAAATCAGTGGTCGATGACGGCAATCCGACTCCCCCGGGGCCAATGGGCTGGACGCACTTTCGCTGGTTCATCTCCTCTAAGAGCGGGGTGGGGCTCGCTCCTCTCGACAACGATCGCAATCAGCTGGAACTGACCGGCTACAACTTCGGCGACCTCGTGAAGGTGCGGGTCGAAGTGACCGACAAAATGCCTGCCACCGAGGGCGCGCTGACTGCGTGCGGACCGGACGCGGCGATCTGCACGTATCCTCAAGGCTCCAGCTGCTTCCTGCGCTTGACCTGGAGCATCCAGTTCTGATGACCCGTTTTCGCCTCGCGGCTTCCTTCGCGGCGGTGGCGGCCGTCGCCCTTGCGCTGGCGCTCTCCGCTTTCGTCGGCTGTGCCTCCACATCGAGCTCGGGCGGTGTGGGGGGCGGCGCCGGTGGGGCGTCTGGCGGCGGGACGGGAGGTAGTACCGGGGCCGCCGGGCAATCCGGTACAGGTGGTGCCAGTTCGGGCGGAACCGGTGGTTTCAGCGGTGGCGTGGACGCAGGCAGCGACGCGGGGATCGGCCACGGTGGCGCGACCGGCGCCGGCGGCGCGAGCGCCGGTTGCAACGTGGTCGTCACCCGCATATCGCCGTCGCTTTCGATCGTCGTCGAGGACGGGCCAAACGCGACCGTACAAGTCCAGGCGACCGCGACCGGCTCCTTCTCTTCAAGTGGGGTCGGCGGCGGCGGGGGCAGCGCGGTACCCTGGCAGTGGACCGTGACGTACCGGATGTCGGCCGACAGCCCGCCGACCATGATCTCCCCATCCGCGACGGACAACACGAACGCGACCTTGGAGTTTCCGGTTGTCTCCGCGGGGATCTATCTGGTGCAAGCGCAGCTCACCAACGTCCCGAGCTGCACGCCTGGCTCTCTGAGCGTCGTGGTCAAGGATCCGGGACCGATGCAGTACCTGTTGCGCGCGACCGCGGCCGGCTATCCGGTTCAGGACACATCGTTCACGCTCGGCGATCCGCTGCAGAAGGATCTGCTCTTGGAGAAGGGGACGATCATCAGCGTTTCCACCCAGAGCGCCGCTCCGAACGCCGGTCCGCTCGTCTCATACGTTCGCGTCACTGATCAGGGGTCGGGCGTGAGCGTCGATGGCGATACCTCCCGAGGCGCGCTGTCGGTGCCAATCATCCTGATGAATAGCTATGAGGTGCTGCTGTTTCCCCCCGATCCCTATGCGCCCAAAAAGGTGACCTGGGCGGGAGGGAACTTGCAGTCGATGGTGATACTCGACCAGGGGATTCCGATCGGTGCGACGACCGTGGACAGCGGCGGCCACCCGGTGGTCGGGGCTCGGATGGTGCTGCGCAGCGGCTCGCTGACGTCGACGCTCCGCGAGAGCGACATCGGTGGTACGGCCACTTTGTGGGCGCGCGCCGGTACCATGGCGATGGATATCGTGCCGCCGGTCGGCTCGGGGTTACCCAGCGCCGCTGTCGGCGAGGGGAACAATCCCGCTACCGATCCTGGGATTCTGATTGGTTCTGATACCGCTTCCCTGACCGTGTCGATGAAATGGGATCCGGTGACCAAGGCGCCCCTCACGATTCATGTGCTCGCGCCCGGAGGCGCGGCGACCGGCGCGGGCGCGCGCGTGCGGGCGACCGCGCAGGCCACGCCCGGTCTGGTCGGGACCCTGATCGTTCAGTCGGCCGGCGGCCTGCCGGCCACCTTGCGCGCGACCGGGACCACCGACGTCGAGGTCGTGACCGACGCCACCGGCACCGCCAGCTTCACCGCGCTTCCGATCGGCGCCTACACGGTCATGGTCATTCCTGCGTCGAGCACCGCCCCGATCGCCGCGAGCTCGCTCGCCATCACCAGCACGACCGTGACCCTGGCCGCCGGTGGCCTCACACGAAGCGTGATGCTGTCTACCAAGGCGACGCTGACCGGGATGCTGGACCCTCCAGGAACGCTGGTCACCGCGATCGACCACAGCGTGACCGCGTCGGGCGCGGTGGTGTCGGCCACGGTTGCGACCGACGGCACCTACCAGCTCTTCGTGGATCCCGGCCGCAGCTACGAGCTCCTCGCGCAGCCACCGGCGAACATCGCGCGCGGGCGTGCGGTGCTCGCGCAGAGCATCTCCAGCGCGACCCCGACGATCCCGTCAGCCACCCTGCCGGTAGGGCATCCGCTGGGCGGAAAAGTTCTCGATAGCCAAGGGAGCGGGGTGCTTGGCGGCACGCTGGTTCAGGCCTTTTGCATCAGTACCTCGTCGAGGTGTCTCGACGCCACGTTCCCGCTCGCCGAGACCGTCGCCGGCGCCAACGGGGCCTACACTTTGATGTTGCCCGATCCGCCCGCGAACTGATGATCATTCGCCGGCGCGCGCTTTCTTGAGCTCGATCGTCACGGCCTGAACCTCATCGCTGGGCGGCGCATCGATCGGGAACGCGCGCTCCCCAAACAGGGCGGTCACGATCTCCCGGCCCGGTGTCGCGTCGATTGGCAGAACGCCTGGCAGGGTCTGGTCGGGCTGCACCGGCGCGGCGGTCGTAGCATCGCGCGCGGGAAAGAGCTGGCGCTCGTGTCCCGCGCCGTCGCGCGCGCGCAGCACCATGTAGCGCGGCGCGCTCGCCCGCACCATGAAGCGCAGCTGATCGCCGTCGCGCAGCTCGGTCGCGGGGTCGAGCACGGTCAGCTCTTGCCCGCGCTGCAGAAAGATCTTCAGGCCAGGCGGGCGCGGTCCGCGCGTCGCGAGGTAATTGACCGCCACCGACTCGCGGCTGATGTACAGCCGCCCGACCACGAACGCCAGGCCGACACTCACGCCTATCACCGCAGTCAGGACGAGCACATGCTTGAGCCGGGCGTGTTCGGGCGGCGGTGGTGAATCCATCGCCGCCTCTTTTACACCGGCGCGCGCGCCTGCGGATCAGTCGGTGCCGGCGTCGGGCGTGCCGGTGGTCGTGGTCGTCGTGGTGGTCGTGCCGGCGTCGGGGCTGCCGGTGCTCGGGCAGCCCTCGTCGTAGAGGCCGTTGCAGTTGTCGTCGGTCTGGTTGCCGCAGATCTCGGACGCGCCCGGATGAGTCGTCGCGGTGGTGTCGTCGCAGTCCTTGCACCAGATGTAGCCGTCGCCATCCTGATCGACGCCGCTGCCGCTCGACTGGCAGTCGAGCCACTTGCGCACGAAGTCGGCGCGCGTCTGGACGCCCTGCCGCGCCTGCGCGATTGCGTTGTCGAAGTCCGCAGTGGTCGTCGAGCTGGGCTTGTGTGGATCGGCGGCGACCGCATCGCGAACCTGCGCCGACCACTGATCCAGCCAGGTCTGGATCTGCGAGACGTCGAAATTGCCGAGCTGCGTGGCTACCGCGCTCATGTACTGGCCGCGCAGCGTGGCGTCGTTCATCGCCGTCCGGTACTGGTCCCCGATGAATTGAAAGCCGGGACGCGACGACCACCACCAGACCGGATCGCTGGTGAACTTCGACAGAAAATCGAGGATCGAGTCCAGGTCGGTGGGCAGAAAGACGTAGCCCTTGTTCGGCCCCAAGTCGTAGAGGTAAAAATTGTGGTCGCCGCCCCAGTACCCGTCGCCGTCGTTGAGCATCATCTCGCCGGCCCAGGTCAGGAACGAATGCGGCAGATCGACGATCGCCGCCAGCGCCGACGGTGTGGTCGCGTTCCAGAACTGGCTCAGCTTGTTCCAATTCGCGGTGCTCGTGTTGGTCTCGGCGGTCGCGCCGCCCTTGAACAGATCGTTGGTGGAGTTGCCGGGGAAGAACTCCTCGAGGATGCGGTGGCCCATGCGCTCCTCGGCGACGTAGAGCCCGTAGTAGTTGCCGTTGACCATCAGCTTGCCGCTGGTCGCGCACAGCGCTGCGATGCCGCTCTGGCGCATCCAGGTATTGCCGATGCGCTCGTGCAGGAACGACAGATCGGCGCGCGGCATGTCGAACCCGATCTTGCCGACGCCGTGAAACGTGGCCGTGCTGTCGATCTGATCGAACGAGACCACGAACTGCATCTTGCCGGCGGCGCCGTCGTACTGGACCGCCTCGCGCCACGATGAATCGCCCTTGAGGCGGATCCATGCGGTGTTGATGGAGTCGCTGCCGAAGTGGAAGACCACCGGGTAGTACTTGGGCTGATAGTCGAAGAACGCCTGGTCCATCAACATGCCCGCTGACAGGAACTCGGCCTGGATCGCGGCCCAGTCGGAGTCGCTGATGTCGACCGAGTACGTCTGCAACGTCGGTCCGAAGAGATCGGAGCAGGTCGGTCCGCCGCCGGCGTCGGGAGTGCCCGCGTCGGCAGTGCCACCCATTCCGCCTGCACCGGTCGTGGCGCCCGCCGCGCCGCCGCTCGATGCATCGACGCCGTTGCCGCCCGCGCCTCCCATCCCGGATTGACCCGAGCTACCACACCCGAGGCTGCCCTGCACCGCCCACGACCACACCAGAAACGCGACGCCGTAGCCGAGACGCCTTTTCATAGCTCGCCCCTCCGCCATCACCGAGATGCGATCCCCGAGCGCCCCTGAATTTGCGAGCCGCTCTTCGGATCAACCGTAGTGACAGCAACCCACGTGCCGCGATCGATGACGGGGCCGCAAGCCCCTCACTAGAGGGGCGAATTACACGGCGGTAACCGAGGCGAGCGCACGGTGACGACGAGGGACTGCGCTTTAGGGGGGAGTTACGCAGGTCAGCGCCACCGGATCGCAGACCGTGCCTACGGGGCAATCACGCGAGTCTTTGCACTGCACACAACGTCCGGTGAATACCGTGTCGCAGAAGCGATTCGTCCCGACGCAGTTGGTGTCGCCCAGACACTGGACGCAGGTGAAGTCTGGAGTGCAGGTCTGACCGGCGGGGCAGTCGGTGATGGTCTGGCAGTAGATGCACAGGTCGACGCTCTGGCCGAGGCCGATGCATGTGAAGCGGAGCGGCTTCGAGGGGCAGGTCGGAACCGGCACCGAGCTGTCGTCACACCCGTTGAGGCAGTGGTGATTCGCCGAGCATTGGGACGCTTTGATCTCGCCGCCCGGGACCGGCGGGCAGTCGCCCCCGGTATTGCACTCGACGCAGCGGTGGCTGACGGTCTCGCAGACCTTGCCGGAGGCGGTGCAGTCCGCGTTACTCACGCATTCGACGCAGCGGTTCTCGGAGGTCAGGCAGACTAGGCCGGGCAAGCGACAGTTCGTATTGCTGGCGGAGCAGACGATGGGCCCGTTCAAGTCGGGGCCGGTGTCGCGGATATCGGGGCCGGTATCGCGGATGTCCGGCCCGGTGTCGCGCACGTCGGCCGGAACGTCGATACGTTGATCGATCGCCGCGTCGACCGAGCCGCCGGCTCCACCGCTTCCGATGATTCCGCCGGTCCCGCCGCCGCTCCCAATCATTCCACCGGTCGCGATCACGCCGCCCGAGCCGCTCGCGCCCTTCCCACCGGTGCCGGCGTCGGCATTGTTGACGCCCGTCACGCCGCCGGTACCGTTACCCACCTGGGTGAATACCAGCGGCTTGTTGCATGCGCCGGCGCTCAGCGCCAGGGCGCAGGCGGCCAACAGCCATGCCCGCCCTCCCCAGCCGTGCGATGCCCTCACCCGGGCGCATGGGCCGTCAGCACCCAATGCGGTCATCTCCCAAACCTTACCCCATCGGGCAGGATGTGGGAATCGCGCCCCCATGGTGGGATCCCGATCGCCCCCGCGCGCGTCAATGGGATTGCCGCACCACCGCCTGCTCGCCGCGGCCACGGTTCGAGACCCGCCTCACGCCCTCTGGTCGTCGTCATCCTGTTCGTGGGGGTAGTGCCTCGAGACGCATAGAATCAGGCTGGCGAGGGAGCCCGCTCATGACGTTCAAGGACCTGTTTTCGACGCAGTCGGCCGACTACGCGCGATTTCGACCGGGTTATCCGGAAGCGCTGTTCTCCTGGCTGGCGTCGCTGGCTCCGGGACGGGGGTGTGCGGTCGACGTCGCGACCGGGAACGGCCAGGCGGCGCTAGCGCTGGCGGAGCATTTCGCGGAGGTCGTCGCCGTCGATGCCAGCGCCGCGCAGCTGGCCGAGGCGCCGGCGCATTCCAACGTCGTTTATCGGGTGGGCCAGGCCGAGGCGACCGGCGCCGCGGACGCCAGCGCCGACCTGCTCACGGCGGCGCAGGCGTTTCACTGGTTCCGGCAGGACACCTTCTTCGCCGAGGCGGCGCGCGTCCTGCGTCCGGGAGGCGTGCTCGCGGTCTGGAGCTACGGGCTCACGCGGATCACCCCGGCGATCGACGCGCTGGTTCAGCATCTCTATGGCGACGTGCTCGGCGGCTACTGGGAGCCCGAACGCCGCCTGGTCGAGGAGGGTTACGCCAGCGTGAAGTTTCCGTTCACGCCGATCCCGGCGCCGCCGTTCGAGATGGCGCTCGAGTGGGATCTGGCGGCGCTCACCGGTTACCTGCGGACGTGGTCGGCGCTGCGCGCCTACGTGCGCGCGCAAGGTGTCGATCCGGTCGTGGCGCTCGAGCCCGAGCTCGCGCGCGCCTGGGGCGGCGCCGGCGCCCACACCGCGCGCTGGACGCTGGCGCTGCACGTCTCGCGGCGCTGAAGCGCCGTCAGTCCGATCACATCACGAACGAGAGCACCGCCGCCGCGCGCCCCTCGTCCTCGCTGCGCGTGAGGTCCTTCATCTCGCCGTTCCGGTGCTCGAGATCGAACGACAGCCCCAGGTGCACGTCCTCGATCGGCGTCGGCAGCTCGGTGTAGACGCGGACCTTCATTCGCTGGTCAGTGATAGCGAAGTCGTCCGTGACGCCCGCGTGATAGACGCCCGTCGGCCCCGTGTACGCGTCCTGCGCGCGATCGAGCCCCTGGATCGAGTCGTAACCGCTCCACTCGAACGCGGCGCCCGCGCGCACGCCGCCGTAGCGTGCCTCGGCGCGCGCGGCGGCGGTCAGCCCCATCGCGTAGTAGTAGTCGTGCTCGCGCAACACCGACTTCGCGCCGGTGAGGACCGACTCCGGCGTGTCGGGGCCGAGCGCGAACGGCCGCACCATCGCGAAGTCACCATAGACGTCGCTCGACAGCCGGAACGTCAGCGGCCCGCGGTAGATCAGCGCGTCGGCGGTCGGGCCGAGCATGTGCACGGCGGTCACGAAGTCACTGGTGCGCTCGCCCTCCGTCAGCCCGAGATCGAACGCCGAGCCCGCGGCCAGCAGCAGCGAGCCGCCGCGACGATCGCTGCTCTCTCCGACGATGTTCTGGCTGAAGCGCCCGAACAGCGACGTGCGCGCGGCCACGGTCAGCTCGTCGAGCCGCTCGGGCGTGCCCTCGTATCCGGCCGAGAATCCAGTCGCCTCGCCGCCGGACAGGTTTCGTTGCGTCGCTCCCTCGCGGCCGTAGGAGCGCAGGTTGACCAGCTCCAGGTCCAGATGAGCGGCGAAGCTGCTCGCCGACGGAGCGGCCGCGGTGGATGGTGCTGCCGTCGCCGCTCCCATCACCGGCGTCGCCGCGAACGAGCCGCCCGCCGACAGCACGAAGCGGTGATAGCAGTCGTCGGTGATGCCGTGGCTGTCCACGGAATGCGCCTGCGGCGGAGGCCCGCCCTCGGTCAGCGCCAGGAAGGCACGCGCCGGCGAGAACAGCGTCAGCAGCAGGCGGTTGCGCCAGGTCGGCGCGCTGCGCGCGAACAGCTCGCCCAGCTGAAACGCCGACTCGCCCAGCGAGATGCCACCGATGCCGGTGACGATCGTGTCGTTGATGCTGAACACCTCCTGGCTCTCGATGCCGGACTCCCACAGCGACGACGCCGTCAGATCGAACAGCACCGCCTGCCACATCGTGGCGTGGTTGGTGCGCGCGATGCCGTGATAGGTGCGCCCCACGAATGCGTGCGCGATGTTGGTGGTGCGATCGTTGTCGTCGAAGCGGTAGCCGCGGCCGTCGATCAGCTTGTTCCACTGGCTGCTCCACGAACGTTCGAAGTCGAAGTCGCGGCCGTTGAAGTCGATCTCCGCCTCGTACCAGGCGGCGCCCAGCGCCAGCACGCCCGCCAGCTCCAGGCCGGCGCGCGGCAAGCGCAGCGATCGGGGCGCGTCGTCATCGGAGCCGGTGGGCGCGGGCGCCGCGAGGCGCAGCGTGTCGGCCGGGGCGGGTGGGTCCGCGGGCGGTGCCGCCGTGGCGAGCAGGAAAAAGGGGAGGGCGAGGGGCGCGAGCGCGAGGGCCATGCCCGTCCCCATCGCAATCGCAGTGCCAGCGCGAACGCGGCGGCGCGCGGGCGCCGGCGACGCCGCGAACCGTCGCGGGTGCCAAATCTCACGCAGCAGGTGTTGAGGCTTCACCTGGGCCGTACCGTCCAGCCCGAGGCTCGAGGCCGGTTTTCATGGCATTATCCGGCCGCATGGAGATCGCAGCTCAGAAGGCAGTCACCATCGGCTACACCCTCAAGGACGATGCGGGCAAGGTACTCGACTCGTCGGAAGGGGGAGAGCCCCTCATCTACCTCCACGGCGCCGGTGACATCGTGCCCGGCCTGGAGAAGGCGCTCGCGGGCAAGCAGGTCGGCGATGCGATCTCGGTCATCCTGTCGCCCGAGGAGGCGTACGGCCACCGCGACGAGGGGCAGGTGCGCAACGTCCCGCTGCGCAAGCTGCCCAAGGGCAAGGTGGAGGTTGGTATGCAGTACGAGGTGACGACCGACGCCGGCCCGATGCTAGCGCTGGTAACCGCGGTTCGCGGCGACTACGCGACCATCGACGCGAACCATCCGCTCGCCGGCATGCGGCTCCACTTCGACGTGAAGGTGGTCGCTATCCGCGACGCGACGCCGGAGGAGCTGGAGCACGGGCACGTCCACGGTCCCGACGACCACCATCATGACGAGCATCATCATCACGACCACGACGATCATGGGCATCACCATCACTAGCTAGCACCAGGACCACCAAGCGGCCCCAAGTGGGGCGGCCTTGTGAGCCCCCGAGCCCCGCGCTACCCTTGATTCACATGCAGACATTCACAGCCGTGATCGAGCGCGACCCCGATACGGGGCTGTTCGTGGGCTATGTGCCCGGCGGGCCGGGTGCGCACTCGCAGGGCGCCAGCGTCGACGAGCTGCGCCAAAATCAGATTGCTTTCGTCGTTCCCGTCCTCCGTGCACGATGACGCCAAGAGGCCCGCCCACAAGGCTTGAACATCTGGAGCGTCGCACCAGGAGCCTTTGTCAATCGCTTCAAGAACCAATCTCGGGTGAGCCCGGCCGTTTGTGCCACCATTCTCCAAAAAGAACTGCTCAGCTACCTTTTCAATCTGAGCTAGATTTTTTCGCCGCCATCCAGGAGTCCGAACTCTTCCGCCGCCGGCAGGCAGATGCGACCAAGGAATGCTCCTATCCCGTCAACCATCCCCTGCGTAGCGACCTTAGACCGCCATCGGACCTAAGTCCTGCGACGAGCTAACGGCGAAGTGCGCACGCGACGGCGATTGCTCGCCGCCGCGGCTCCGGCCTTGGGTGCGCGCCGCGCACCGGGTCACTTGACGTCGACCTTGATTGTGCGGGGCTTGGCCTCTTCACGCTTGGGGAGGCGGATCTGCAGGACGCCGGCCTCGTACTTCGCGGCCGTGCGCGTCGAATCGACGTTCGCGGGCAGCGTGAACGAGCGGGCGAACTTGCCGACGATCCGCTCGCTGCGCTGGTAGCTGTCGCCCTTCTGAGCGCGCTCCGCCTTGCGTTCGGCCTCGATCGTCAGCACGTCGCCGTCGACCTTGATCTGCAGCTCCTCCTGCTTGCGTCCCGGCAGGTCGACCTCGACGACGATCTCTTCGGCCGTTTCGTAGACGTCGGCGGCGGGTACGCGGACCGCCTGGGCGCTGAAGCCGAGTGCCGGAAGCGCGAAGTCGCTCCAGACGCGGTCGAAGGTGTCGCCTCTGCCATTGGTGAATGCGCGCGTGAGCTCGAACATGACTGTCTCCTTTCAGTAGGTCCGAGACGTCTCGGGGACGTCGTTCGGGACCTGGGTGTTGAGTGTCGGAATCTGGTTTTTGCCGCCGCGCTCCGCGGTGGCCCGTTCCTGACGACCCCTAAAAAAGCACGGTCAGGCCGGCGTCAAGCGCGCGGGCGGCCTTGTTTTGGCGGTGTTTTCGCGCCACCCCGGCCTCATCCATGGACAGGCGACGCGGCGGTGTGCTTTCATCGCCCGCGAACTGACCTCGGAGCACTCGATGCGCGCGCTGAAATTTCCCCTGGTTCTGGCCCTGTCGATGGCCGTCTTCTCGGCGATCGGATTCGCTGGATGCAGCGGTAACAGCACCCCGAACGGTGGCACGGGCGGAGCGGGCGGCGGCGTCGCGGGTAGCGGCGGAGGCGGCGGCGCCCAGAGCGGGATGGGCGGCAGCACCGGTTCAGGCGGTCGCGTCGACGCCGGCTCCGACACGCGCACCGGCGCCGGCGGTGCTGCGGGCCAGGACAGCGGTGCGGGTAAGCCGAACTGCACGGCGCTGCTCACTTGTTGCAACATGGCCCCCGCGGGACCGCTGAAGACAGCCTGCATGGGCCAGTACAACACGGCCAATGCTCAGGGTGACAGTGCTTGCGCCACCACCCTGGAGACCATCCGGGGCTACGGCGTCTGCAACTGACAGACCTCCGGTACCGGCGTCACTTCCCGACGTAGCTGACGCGCCAGATCGAGTTCGAGCCGTCGTCGCTCACCATGAGCGCGCCGTCGCGCGCCACGGCCACGCCGACCGGGCGGCCCCAGACCTGGCCGTCGGCGGTGACGAAGCCGGTCAAGAAGTCCTGATACTCGCCGGTGGCGTGCCCGGTCTGATGCAGCGGCACGCGCGCGACGTTGTAGCCGGTGCGCGGCGCGCGGTTCCACGAGCCGTGCTGCGCGGCGAAGATGTCGCCCGCATACTCGGCGGGGAACTGCTTGCCGTCGTAGAAGGTCAGCTCCAGCGACGCATGGTGCGACTGCAGCAGCACGTCGGGCACGATCACCTTGTCGCGTAGCTCGGGGTGCTTGCCTGCGTGGCGCGGATCGATGTTGCCGCCGATGTAGTACCAGGGCCAGCCGTAGAAGCCGCCTTCTTTGACGTGCGTGATGTAGTCGGGGACCAGATCATCTCCCAGGCGATCGCGCTCGTTGACCGAGGTCCACAGGTCGCCGGTGCGCGGGTCGAACGCGATGCCGACCGGATTACGGATGCCCCAGGCGTAGACGCGCGTGCCGGTCCCGTCGGGGTTCATCTCCAAAATATCGGCGCGGTGAAACTCGTCGGGGTTGTCGTCGGTGTCGTCGTTGTTCGAGTGCGAGCCGACCGAGACGTACATCTTCTTGCCGTCCGCCGGGAAAGCGATGTCGCGTGTCCAGTGGCCGCCGCCGCGCAGACGGCCGCCGCCGGGGATCTTGTCGTTGATGACCTCGCGCGGCCCGCGCGCGGTCAGGTCGCCGTTGCGGTACGGGAAGCGCCAGACCGAATCGGTGTTGCCGACATACACCCATTGCGGGTCGGGACCGGGCGGGTAGAACGCGATGCCGAACGGCTGCTTGAGGTCGTGCGCGAAGACCACCGACTGCTGCGCGCGCCCGTCGGGGCCGATGCCGCGCAGCACGCGCACGTCGTCGCCCTTGCTCTCGGCCACGAAGAGATCGCCGTTGGGCGCGGTGCGGATGTAACGCGGGTTGTTGAGCTTGTCGGCGTAGAGGCCGACCTTGAAGCCGCGCGGCGCTTGCGGCCAGGCCGTCGCCGGGCGGTCGATGATCTTCGATCCATTGTCGACGGACGGCGTGGCGTGCGCCGGCGGCAAGTCGGCGGCACGGTAGAGGTGGACGGCGCCGGGAGTCTCGTTGCGGAAGTCGGCGCCGACCATCGGTGTCCGCGTGGGCGTCGGCTTGAGCATTGGCGGCGACGGTGGAGGCGGTGCGGGCGCGTGCGAGCCCGACGTCGCCGCGCCGGCGGTGGCGGCGGCCTCCGCTTTCATGGGCGGGCGCGCATCGGGTTGCCCGCCCGCCGCGGCGGCGGCATCCGGCAGCGGCGCCAGGCAGAGCAAGAGCGAGAGCCCCATCGCCGCTCGGTGGCCCATCGTCATCTTGCTGGCCCCGAATCGCCTGTCGGTTCTCATGAAGCGCGCAGCATTCCAGCGCGACGCGCGGCGCGCAAGTCTGATGAGCACCTATTCCGCGCACCGGCTCGGACCGTCGGCAGGCTATGCTGATGACATGCTCGATCGGTTGTCGGGGCTGGTTGTAGCCGCGGGGCTGACCGTGTCGGCGCTGGTGCTGGTGCCGCCCGGTCCGGCGGCCGCGGTCGCCGCCGAGCCCAATCCGATCGCCCTGATCTGGAATCGCGAGCACGCGCCGTCACCCGGGCCGGCGCAGTCGATCGGTGGCTACTCGAACGGATGCGTGCAGGGAGCGGTGCCGCTGCCGGCGAGCGGCCGCGGCTTCGAAGACCTGCACCGCTCGCGCAACCGCTTCTACGGGCACCCGGCGCTGGTGGAGTTCATTCGCCGCCTGGGCGAGTCCGCCAAGACGCAGCACCTGGGACTGGTCGTCATCGGCGATCTCTCGCAGGCACGCGGCGGGCCGACGCCGTCCGGGCACCGCAGCCATCAGACCGGGCTGGACGTCGACATCGGCTACGTCGCGCCGCCTGGCGCCCACGCGCGCATGCGCGCCGCGGAGCGCGAGCGGGTGGGGCCACCCGCGGTCGTGGATCTCAAGACGCACGTGATGAGCCCGCTCTGGACCAAACGCACCGTGCGCCTGCTGGCCGCCGCCGCGTCGGATCCGGCGGTCGATCGCATCTTCGTCAACCCGGCGATTCGCCGCACGCTGTGCGCCGGGCCCGCGCGCCACGAGCCGTGGTTCGCACGCCTGCGCCCGTGGTGGGGGCACCACGATCACTTCCACGTGCGCCTCAAGTGCCCCGACGATAGCCCTCTTTGCAAGGCGCAAGATCCCCCGCCGGTAGAGCCCGACGACGGTTGCGGCGCGACGCTGGCCTGGTGGTTCAGCCCCGACGCGCAGAACACCGAGGTCAAGAAGAAGCAGACCGACGAGGCCACGCCCGGCCCCGCGCTCCCCGACGAGTGCGCCGGGCTGATCGCGCCTGCGACGCCGCCGCCAGCGTCGGTCAGTGTTCCGATTCCGGCGACGACCGACCCACTGACCTATTAAGCTTGCGGGCATGAGCTCGACTTCGGACCGTTCACGAACCGCGCTGGTGATCGGCGCTAACCGCGGCATCGGCCTCGCGCTCTGCCAGCGTCTGGCGGCGCACGGGCGCGCCGTGATCGCCGCGTGCCGGCACTCGTCGCCCGCGCTCGACGCCGAGGCCGCGCGCGGCGTGCGGGTCGAGAGCGGCGTCGACGTGACCTCCGACGAGTCGATCGCCGCGCTCGCGCGCCGGCTGGACGGCGTCGCCATCGACGAGCTCGTGTGCAACGCCGGCATCCTGCGCGACGGCGACCTCGATGACCTCACATTCGAGGACGTGCGCGCGCAGCTCGAGGTCAACGCCATCGGACCGCTGCGCGTGGTGCGCGCGCTGCGCGGGCGGCTCGGGCGCGGCGCGAAAGTCGCGCTGGTCACCAGCCGCATGGGCTCGGTCGGCGACAACGGCTCGGGCGGCAGCTACGGCTACCGCATGTCCAAGGCGGCGCTCAACGCCGCCGGCGTGTCGCTGGCGCGCGACCTGGCGTCCGCTGGTATCTCGGTCGCGATCTTGCACCCAGGCTACGTGCGCACCGAGATGACCGGCGGCCACGGAAACGTCGAGCCTGCGACCGCTGCCGCACAACTGGTCGACCGCATCGACGCGCTGGCGCCCGCGACGTCCGGGACGTTCTGGCACGCCAACGGGCAAGTACTGCCCTGGTGAGCGGGCGTCGCCGCTCGCAAGGCCTGCCCCGACCCTCTCCCGCAGACGGGAGAGGGAGCAAGAACGATCCGGTCCCCTCCCCCGTCCGCCCCCGTCCGCGGGCGAGGGTTAGGGAGAGGGCAGGCCTTGCGAGAGCTCGCGCTACGGCGGGCAGCTCAGCGCGCAGGTCGTGATGGAGTCGAGCTCGTCGACGCGGGGCGCGCACACGTTGGTGACGGAGGTCAGGAAGCAGCGCGCCTGGCAATCGCGTGCGGCGGTGCAAGCGGGAGGCGGACCGCCGCCGGCGCCCGCGTCGGCGGCCGTCGAAGCGCCGGCGTCGGGAGCCGTCGCGGTACCGCAGGTCGCTTGCGCCGCGGTCAGCGCCGCGCACGACGTATTCCTCGTCGCGGACGCGAGGCAACTGTCGAGCGCCGCCAGATCGCCGTCGCATCCGGGAAAGACCGCGGTCGCTCCGCGACACGAGTAGCTCGAGTCCGCGCACGCGTAGTACGCGTCGAAGGCGGGGCCGCATCCGTTCATGGAGGCCTCGGTACCGAGCGCCTTGGCTTCATCCTGGCAGGCGGTGATGAAATCGTCGCTGCCACCGTGCGAGCAGTCGCCGACGTTCTCGCAGACGTTGTCTGAATGCGAGTTGCAGGCGGCGCCGAGGAGCGCAAAACAGGCCGCGAAGCAGGCGAAGGAGAAGTGAAAGACGAGGCGTGCTGAATGCATGACTGGCGGGCTCCTCAGAACGCGACGTGCAGCCGCCCGGAGAAAATATGGACCGGTCCTCGGTCTTCGTTGTAGGCGGGATTGATGACCGGCTGGTAGATAGCCGAGAAGGCGACCATCTCGTTGATCTGCAGCTTGTAGTAGAGGTCCGCAATCACCTCGAGGCCATAGTTCAAGGCGCCGTCGCCGATGATGAAACCGTAGCCGCCGCCCGCGAGGTAGCGTTCGTGCCAGGGCGACAGTCCGCTCAGCACGACCGCCGCGCCGACCATGTCCCGCGGACGATGCCATGGCCGTCCATTCTGGGCTGCGCCGAACGCGAGCGACCGGTCGATCTCGGTGAACGCCCACGACTCGTTGTGCCCGTCATTCCACGACAGCCGCATGAACGCGCCCATGGTGTCCGTGAGCTGCTGTTCCACCGACAGTGCAAATCCATACTTGTTGCGTCCGTCGGCGCGCGTCGCCGCGACGCTGTTCCCGTAGCGAGCGGGATCGGCGAGCACCTGTTCGTAGCTGCCCATCCGCGCGGTGTTGAAGAACACGAGGAGGCTGGAGGCGCCGGGCCGCCCGCGGAAGTTGTAGCGTGCTTCGTACTCGGCCATCAGACCGTGGGACTTCGTGATGCGCCAGTCCATCTGCGCCAGGTTCGCGTAGTAGGGCTCGAGCGCGATCCCGCCCCGGACCGACCACCAGCTCTTCGACAGATCGGCCAGCAGGCCCCACGTGTATCCGCGCGTGTCCGCGGGATAGTCGTAGGCGCCGGACGCGAACAGCGCCCAGTTGAAGAACTCCGACGTGGCGTCGTTGGCGTAGCGGTTGCCGTCGACGATGTCGACGACGGAAAAACGGCCGACGGTGATCGCGAGGACGTCGCGGTCCCGCGTTCCGACGAGCTCGTTGGGCCCGTCCTCGTTGAGGACCTGACCGCCGCCGAGGTTGAACGTCTGGCTGACCGCGAGGCGCGCGATGTAGATCGCCGGCGCGGGATTGCCGACGCGATAGACGAGCCCGTCGGGAAACGCGGCCACGCCGAGCGTGCTACTGAGACCGCGTCCGCCGCTCATCTCGGGGTTGAACAGCAGCTCACCACCTCGCCAGAGGCGAAAGTCCGCGAACAGCGTGGTCACGAACGCGCTGGCGCTCTCGGCTTCGGGGCTGAGGCTGTTGCTGTTCGGGAGGGTGTACTTCGCGTCGAATGACGGGTGGTACTGGGTCGCCGCTGTGAACTGGTAGTGCAGGCTGTACCAGGTCGGCGGCGGGGGCGGCTGGCCGTTGGCGTCGAGCGCGACCTTGTCCTCCGACGGCAGATCGCGCGGTCCGTGAGCCGACGCCGCCAGCGGCGCAAGCGCCGCGACGACGAATGCCCCAACGGCGGCTCCGAAGATCCTCATTGGAGACGTCGTATAATCGAAAACCAGGCCGCGATGCTAGCGCAGTCGCATCACCTGGCCGTTCGCACCGACGATCAACAGATCCTTCTCGACGACGCCCAGTGCGACGCCGCCCGCCGGCACCGTCGCGTAGGACGACCAGCTCAATCCCTCGTCACTCGACACCAGCACCGTGAGCTGCGTCGCGGGCGCCGGCGCCGAAAGCGACGCCGAAGTCGTCGGCGACGCCGAAGTTGTCGGCGACGCCAAGGTATCGTCCGCGAGCAAATAGAGCTGGTCTTCGCGGCGGCGCATGGCGATGAACGTCGTGCTCTTTCCAAGCGAGGTCACGATCGGTTGAAACGTCTTGCCCGCGTCGGTCGATCGAAAGAGTCCGTGGTTCGGCCCCAGCGCCCAGAGCGCCAGCGTGCCTTCGCTCCAGAAGGCACCGGCGCGCCACGCCGGCACCGGCGGGGCCACGCCCTGCCAGCTGGCGCCGGTCTTCGACCCGCGCTCGAGTCTCCCGGTATCGGTGAACGAAAATCGGTCATTGCCGATGCCGAACAGCCCGCCGAACCAGTCGGCCGGCGTCCGCGAGCGCGAGCCGTTGACCATGCGCCAGCTCTGCGCGTTGGTGGTCGAACGCCAGACGCCATAGCCCGCGGCGTAGAGATCGGTCGCATCGCTGCCCCACACGTGCCACAGCGCCGCGACCGGCGCTGGCGGCGAAACCACCGCCCAGTGCTGCCCGCGGTCGACGGTGCGCGAGACGAACGAGCCGGCGATGTAGATGTCGTCGGCGTTGCTGCCCCAGACCGAGCGCACCTCGGTGCCGGCGCCGGCGGGGCAGGGGCGCTGTGCCTCGAAACGAGAGCCGCCGTCGGACGAATGCAGCACCGTGCAGTCGTCGCCGACGATCCAGACCTGGCCGGCGCCGTCGCTCCACGATGAGCGCAGTGTCCCGGTGCCGAACGGGTGGGTCGACGACTCTTCCCAGGTCCGCCCGTCGTCGCGCGAGCGCAGGATGAGGCCGAGGGGACCGACCGCGATGAGCGGGCCGCTGCTGTCGCGCCAGAGCGCGTTCACGCCGCCCCCGCGCGGCAGGAACGACCGCCGCTCGAACGTCGCGCCGCCGTCGCGCGATACGATCAGGCCGACGCGCTGGCGCTCCTCGACGGGGCGATCCCATTGCTCGAAGGTCGCGACGCCATAGACGGTGCGATCGTCGGCGGGGTGGAACGCGTGGAAACCGGGCGAGGGCGCGGGCGTCGGCTCGACGTGCGGTTCTTTCCAGGTCTTGCCGCCGTCGGTGGTGTGTTGCACGCCGATCGCGCCCGTGTTGCCCTTGTGCGTGGCGGTCCACGACGTGACCACCGCTAGCCAATCTCCGCGGCGGGTGCCGGTGATCGACAGCGCGCTGCTGCCGCCGAGCGGTGCCGCCGGTGCCACGGGTGCGGTCGTCTTGGCCACCGCGGCCGGCGTCGGCTGCCCGGCCGGCAGGGGGCGCATGGTCTGCTTGCGCATGGCGTTCCAGCTCTGGCCGCGGTCACTGCTCGACACGATCGAGCCGCGGTCGCCGCTGACGCAGATCTCCTCGTTGCCGGTGCCCCAGATCGCGGTGAGCTGCTCGTCGGTGTCACCGAGCGGGCGGATGGTCGTGAAGGATCGGCCGTGGTCATCGGTGTGCAGGAGCTGGCCATTGCTGCCGGCGAAGTAGACGTCGTGCGCCTCGCTGCCCCAGACCGCCGCCAGGTTCCCTCCGCCGGGCGGGATCAGCCGGTGCCAGCCGGCACCGTCGTCGGTCGAACGCAGGATCGTCTCGCCGTCGCCGACGATCCAGAGGTCGCCCTCGGTCGAGCCCCAGATCGCCTTCAAGTTCTGGGTGGTGCCGCTCTCGACCGCCAGCCAGAAGCCTCCGTGGTCGGCCGACTTCAGCACGGTGCCGGCGTCGCCGATCGCCCAGAGCGCCTTCTCGGAGCCCCAGATCGCGCGCAACGTTTCACCGGTGGGCTGCGGGCTTAGCCAGACGCGCGCCACCGGAGCCTCGGCGGCCCGCGCCTCCGGCAAGAATCCCAGGATGACCGCCACGCCCGCGACGACGGCCAGCCTCGTCCCCCCAATCCTCCCGATGCGACGCCCGATCCGATTTGCCGCTTTCACCGGCCTCGAATGTACACCGGCGGCGCGGTGATTTTCAGAGGACGTGCATCTGGCCGCCCAGCACCAGCAGCGAGATCAGGTAAAGCAGCCCGGTGAAGTAGCGGTTGCCCATGCTCGGGATGTCCATGTTCCAGACCGCGTCGACGAAGGTCGTCCGTTGCGCGGTGGTGGCGATCGCGGCACTCACGCCATTGGCCGCCACCAGGGCCGGGTCATGGTTCATGTTGAGCTCGGTCAATCCGTCGAGGGTGAATGTCTGGCCATAGAGCAACCCCTGGCTCGCGAAAAACCCGAGGAGGCGGTCGGCCTCTCCGGGGCTCCAGCCATCGCCGCCGACCCAGATCTGGTCGAGCGCCATGGCGATCTGACCGCGGTAGGCCTCGGACGAGAAGACCTCGTAGCCGGTGACCGGCACCCCCGAGAACGTCGCGCGCACCGGTGTCAGACCGGTCGTCGGGTTGGCAGTGAGCCGCCAGTAGTCGCGCGCGGCTTTGGCCGCATTGGTCCAGAACGGATCGCCGGTCGCCTGCGCCCAGAGGTCGTAGTAACCCGGCATCTCGATCGATGGCCGACCCACCGCGGCCCCCGAGGAGTTCGGGACGTCGTAAACCAGGTGGGTCATACCGTCGAACGTATCGGTGACACCGTCGACGATGCCGCCGTTCTCGAAGACCTTGTTTCTCATCAGCGTCAGCAGCTCGCGCACGTCGGCGACGTAGTCGACGCGCGCCGGCGTGCCGGGCACAGGCGGGTACCGATCGTGAGCGAGGAGCAGCGCCATGGTCATCTGCTGCAAGCCGAACGGATCGAGGCAGGGGACGGGAAGCATCAAGGCGTTCTCGCAAAACGAGTTGAAGTATCCGGCGGCGGATCCGCTCGTGACGCGCATCATCGTCTTTGCGTAGGTCCACAGGTTGTCGAATTCGTCGCGGTGGTCGAGCTCTACGGCGATCAGCATGCCGATGCCGATCCCCTCGGTGCGCTTGTCGTTGTGAAGGACGTCGTTGATGTAGGCAATACCGCTGCTTCCGGGTGGGACGACGTAGATCGCCTGCGTGTCCGACATGCCGTGGAAGAGCTGCATGAAGGCGGTGTTGATCTTGGCGGCGATGTCCGCGTCGGAGTGACCGCGGTCTTTGAACGGGTTCGGATATGACGCCGGCGGCGTCAGCGGTTTGAGAGGCAGATCGAATCCGAGGGAATCGGTCGTCTGGCACGACACGACCAGGCCCAGCGCCAGCGCGAACAGAAAGGCCCGCGCGCACACGCGTACGCGCGGGCCAGCGTCGCGGGGCTGGTTGTTGCCGCGCGGGCGCATTCGCGCGCTCAGTCGGCGAGGTACTGGCGCGCGCGCGCCGCGAGGACGCTGCTGGGGTGGAGGCGAACGAAGGCCTCGGCGTGAGCGCGAGCCGTCACCGCGTGTCCGCCCTGTGCGAGCGCGTCGATGCGCAGGATCTCCGCCTCTGGGCCCAGGGTGCCGGCGGGAAAGGCCCGCGCGTAAGCATCGAGCAGCGCGAGAGCGCGTCGCGGCTGTCGGTGTACGACCGCCGTGCGTGCGGCGTCGACCGCCGCCAGCTCGCGCGCCAGAGTTGCCGCAGCGACCGGCGCCACGCCGCCAACAGAGGTCCCGGATGCGACCGGTGTCGGATCCGGTATCTCGGCCGCCGGCGCCATCGTCACGACCGCCGCGGGCGCAGCCGTTGCCTGGTGGCGCTGCCAGGCGCGGTAGACCGGCGGTGCGACCGCCACCACGCCCGCCACCGACAGGCCTAGCGCCAGCTTGGCCCAGATGGTCTTTGCGGCCGCGACCGACGCCCGCGCGGCCGCGGCGCTGACCGCCGTCGCCGACAGCGCCGCTGAGCCCGTGATCCCGAGCGCCATCAAGGTCTTCGCTCGCGCCTCGGGCGAGCTCTTCTCGTCGCGCGCAACACCGAGCAGCCGCCGCTCGAGCGGGCTGTCGCTGCCTTCGAAGAGCCGGATCGGATCACTCATGGCTGCTTCTCGCTTTTGGAGATCCCGCGGAGCGCGTCAGTGCACGCGCGGAACTCGGCGCGCGCGCGTCGCAGGCGCGACGCCACCGTACCCTGCGGAATCTCCAGCGCCCCCGCGATCTCGATCATGCTCATCTCCTCGATCTCGAACAGCACGAACACCGTACGCAGATCGGCGTGCATTCCTTCGAGGATCCGGTCGAGCATCCGGCGCGCCTGCTTGCGGTCGGCGATCTGTTCGGGCGACGCGGCGGCATCGGCCATCTCCAGCGTCGGCTCGACAGCCACCTCGCGCCGGCGCGCGAGCGTGCGGCGCGCGTGCGCGGCGACGTTGAGCGCGACGCGCAGGATGAAGCTCTTCTCCGCTCCGGGGCGCACGTCCTCCAGCTTGCGCGCCGCGATGATGAACGTGCGCTGCACGTCGTCGTCGATATCGGCGGACGGCGACCCGGCGTTGCGCAGCACGCGCGTCACGAAGTCGATGTGGCTCTCGACGATGTCGCGCAGGCGGGCCTCCCGCTCGTGGGACGCTCTCGCAGTCGGCCGCGGCAGCGCCAGGCCGGCGTCGGCGCGCGCAGCGACAGGCGCCGGGCCAACCGGTTGCAGATGCATCGTTCGATATACCGACAAGGGGGCCATGCGCTCCGGGTTCCTGACTCTATCTGGAAATTCCCTGCGCCGCGCCGATTGATCACCCGGCCGCGCGGTCAGAGTCTACGGGAAAGACCGATACCGACCAAGAGGGAGACAGGTGGGGTCTCGGCCACGGTCGCGCGCGGCGGCGTGGTGATGAACTCGCGGTGGAAGAGCGGCGCGTCGACCCCCGCCTCGAGCTCGAGCGCGAACCCCGCGCCCAGCGCGGCCCCACCGCGCAGCAGCGCGCCCGCGCTGAGCCAGGCGCGTGACGCCGAGCGCGGGTTGGTCACCGCGACCTCCCTGGCCGTGATCCACCCGCCGATGCCGCGCGCGCACACCTGGACGTCGAAAGCGCCCCCGCGCAACCCCCAGCCCGGGCAGGCCGTGAGCGTGAACGCGTACCACTGGTCGATGACGGCGCTGGTGTGCAACAGGAAATCATTGGGTAGATAGAGCCACCCGGCGCGCAACGAGCGCGAAACGCGGTCCCCGCGCAGCTGTGAGAGCCCCAGCATCACGCCGCCGCCCAGATTGGGGCCGGGGCCGTCAGACAGAAGTCGTGCGCCGGCGGCGTTGACGCCGACTTCGAGGTAGGTGCCGACAAGATTGGTTGCGGGCGGCGTCCGGGGCTCGATGACCGCGGGTGTGGTGGGCGCGGGTGCCGGCGAGGATGGCGGGGCGGGAGGGGGCGGTGGCGGTGGTGGGGACGTCACGAGTTCGGCGGGAGCCGGTATCGGGCTCGCCGGCGCCGGGGGAGCGGTGGCGCTCGCCACCGCGGGGGCTTCGCGGGCCGATCGCGGTGCTGGCGACGCCGTGCCCGAGCGCGAAGGGGCGGGTGGCCCCGCTCCCGCGGTGCGTGGGGCAGCCGCACGTGGGGCGGTCCCGGCCTCTTTTCCTGCGCTCGGGCCGCGCGCCGGCGGCGCCGACGCTGGACCACCGGGGTGAGCTGCCGGCTGCAGCGCCAGCGCCGCGGTCAGCGCCAGGACGTCGACGACCTCGTCGCACGTCGCCCCCTCGACGGTGCGCGTGTCGGGAGCCGCCGCCTCATGGCTGAGCCGCAGCTCGCCGACGACGCGCTGGCCCTTGCGCGTGAGTCGGACCTGAATGCGCGCCGGCGGCAGGCCCGCGGTGGTGGTCGTGCGCTCGAGGCGGGCGGCGACCCCGCGCCGGAATGCCTCGGCGCTCGAGCAGCCCGCCGGCGCGTCGAAGTCGACGCGCATCATCGGCTCGCGCGGCGCCGCCACGCCGGAAGCGGTCGCGATCAATGCGAGAAGCGGGATGCCTCCGCCAAGGGCCACGCCTCAAGTTGCCACGAAGCGTGGGCGCGACGCCAGGCGCGCGCCCGATCGGCGTCTAAATGGTCTAGTAAAACAGGAGCGGCCACCAGTTGCGCATGGGGGCGCCGTAGGCGGTCTTGGCGGCGTTGTTCAGGCCGGGGATGTTCTGGCGCCAGTAGATTTGCCAGCCGCCACCGCAGTCGGGGTAGGTCTTGTCGACGGCGGCGACCTTGTCGGAGGTGTACGTCTCGAGGGCGTCGGCACCGTTGATCCCGTCACCGAGACCAAAGTGCTCGCAGCTCGACTGGACCGGAGTGAGGTTGGGAGTCGGGGCCGATCCCCAGTCCCAGCGCTTGCGCGCGTTGGGCGGGAAGTCGGGGCTGCCGCAGCCGGAAGCGAACGGATTGATCGTCCAGGCGGTGCCGTTCGCGTAGGTGCCGGTGGCCATCGTCGGAGAAGGATAGGAGACGCACGTTGCACCGGTGGAATCACACAAGTTCTCCCAGCCGTCGAACTGCACGCCATAGCGCGACTCGAAGTCGCGATTCAGGAACGTCGCCGCCGTGGGCGCGAAGGCCGGCAGCGCGTCGAACATGTCGTCGATCCCCCAGCCGCGCACCTCGAGATCGCAGCCGGGCCCCCGCATGGGATCCAGGTGCGCCATGCGCACGGTGACGCGGCAGGTGACATCCTGCAAGCAGCCGCCGCCGCTGCCGCATGCGTCGAAGGTGTCGAACATGTTGGGCCTGGCATGGTTCGAGGTGTCGTAGACCTGCTTGCGTTCCGCGTTGAGCGGCACGCGGCGGATGCCCGTCTCGCCGTCCTCGATCCACACCTCGTTGATCAGGCCCTGTTCGAACAGCTCGCACAGCGACAGGTAGCGCGACGGTGTCGTCGGGTCGATGAAGCCGTAAGCGGCGCTGTAGCGCGCCGAGAACAGTGCGAGCGGATCGAAGGCACCGCCTGGCGTGACCGGCAGCTGCGTGCTCGAGGGGTTGGTCCAGCCGGCCGGCACCGTACGGTCGGTCAGGTCGATAACCCTGTTGATCTGGTAGTTCAGGAAGATCGGCGCCTGGGGGTCGGAGTAGCCGTGGTAACGCGAGCCCTCGGCGATCCCGTAGACCTGGCGTTGCGCCGTCGCGCGCGCGGCGTCGGAGCTGACGCCGTTCAAAAAGTTCAACACCAGCACGCTCGGTGACATCTCCGTGATGCTGTCGTGGTGGGAGACGATCCAGGGGTCTGAGTTGGCGCTGTGGCCGGTCGTTGGCCACGGCGTCGGCGCGCAGTCGGGATCGTTCGGACGCGCGGAGCAGTCCTCGGAATGGACGACCTCGACCACGCGCGAGCAGGCGCCGCCGGCGACCACCAGCGCGGCCAGCGCCAGCGCGGTTCGCACGCCCCTATTTTCGTGGTGCAGCGTCATCGAAACCTCACCCCTGCGGCCAGCGCGATCCAGATGATCGGGCGGCCAATGCGCGCGATCTGTGCGTTGTTGATGTTGACCGTGGTCGCGGGCCAATTCTCCACCGCGCGTGCGTCCAACGCCAGCATGAGGTTTGGGTGAAGGTTCCACGCGACGCTGGCGCCGGCGCCGGTCGCGGTCGACCACAGGCTCTGGTTCCCGCTCACGAAGCCCGGCGCGCCCTGACCCTCGATCGAAAGGTGGTGCGCGCCGGCGCCGATCGCCAGCGCGGCGCGCAGCCGGTGCCAGGCGCGAGACCAGAGCAGCAGCTCCGCCATCGCGATTTGCTGCGTCAGCTGTGCCGAGCCCTCGAGCTTGGTGACCTCGCTGCTCGATCCTAGCCCCGCCAGCGTCAGGCGCGCGGCCAGGCCGGAGCCGCCCAGCGCTGTCGCGATGGCAATCACCGGCGTCCAGCCGCTCACGCTGCCTGCCTGCATCCAGCCTGCGCCCGCGCTGAGCGAGAATCGATCGGCGCGCCTTGCCGCCGCATCGTCCACCGGATGCTCGATGACCACGGCGATCGGTGGTGGCAGTGCGACGGCCTCCGGTGCGGGCGGCAGCGGCTCGGGCTCGGCCGGGCCCGGCGGCGGTGTGCTCCAGATCTCGGCCAGCGTCGCCTTCAACAGATCGACGGCTTTGACCGCCACGATCGCGGCGCGGCGGTCAGGCGTGCCCTGGTCGAGCCGCATGTTCTGCATCAGCGTGCGGCCGGCGCTCGCGTCGGTCGCCCACATCTCGACGCGCCCGCCGCCGAAGAAGATCCCCAGAGCTGCCGAGGTCCCCTCGCGCGCGGCCATCTCCTCGACGGTGGCCCGGCGCGGCGCGTCCGCGGCGATCGTGGCCACGTCCATCTCGAAGCGCGCGGCACGTAGCTCGCCACGCAAGCGCGTGAGCACGGCGGGCGCGATGTCGCCGCCCGGCTCGGGCGTCACCAGCAGCACACGGCGCCCCACCGATGCGTTCGTCGCCGGCGCGTCCACCAGAGCGGCGGCACGCCCGATCGCGGGCATCAGCGCGAGCGCCAGGAGCAAGCCCAGAGGGCCGCTCCATCCGAGGCGCCCCGTCATTGCGGCTTGATTATTCGCCTCGCCGCCTCAGCGTACGATCCAGTCGGATAGCGACGCAGGTACTCCCGCGCGTTGGTTTCTGCCTCGGCGTTCCGTTCCCGCGCGTGAATCACCATCGTGTGACCAAGCGCCTGCGAGGCGTAGGTCCCGGCCGGGTTCTCGTGTCGATAGCGCTCGAACCAGGAGACCGCCTTGTGCGGCGCGCCCTCGTCTTCGGCCAGGTTCCCGAGAAAGTAGGCGGCCTCGCGGCCCTCGGCCGAATCCGGGAAGCGGCTCTGCTCGGCGCGCAGCACCCGCCGAGCGAGCGAGCCGCGCCGCGTGTAGCGAGCCGCATCAGCCAGCGCGCCCAGCTCGCGACGCGAGCCACGCACCAGCACGCTGTCGATCCCGCGCCGTTCCGCGGCGGTGACCACCGCTTCGAAGTCGCCGCGCGCCAGGTGGCGCGACCAGCCGCGCTCCAGCATCGCCCCGCCGTGCCGGCTGGGCGCGATCTGCGATGGCAGAGCCGTGCCGGGAGCCTCGGCGGCGGTCGCGATCGCCGACGGATCCTCGGGCGCGTCGAGCTCCTCGTCGACCTCGTCGTCGCGGGCCACCAGCGTTCCCGAGCCTGCGGGGTGAGCTGTGCCGGCCGCCGCCTCGAGCCCGTTCTTGTCGAGGACGATCTTGTTGTCACGGATACGCATCGTCAGGTGCTGCCCGCGCGTCATCACCACACCGCCGTCGATCAGCGGGCCGCGCACCGTCACCGAGCCCTTGTGCAGCCAGACGTCGAGCGCCTGATTCTCATCTGACCACTCGACGTCGAAGATCGTCCCGGTGACCTGGACGACGTAGGGGCCGGCCGCGACCTGCCAGTGCGCGTGGGGCCGCGGAACGAAGTAGGTGTGTGCGCGGCCGCGCGACAGCACGATGCGCGCACCGTCGGCGGCCAGGTCGCGCACCTGCGTGCGCGCGCCATCGTCGAGCACGACCTGCGAGCCGTCCGAGAACTGGATGCGCGTCCCGCTGTCGAGCGGGCGGATCTCACCGCTGGCGGCGACCGTTCCGTGAATGACCTCGAACGTCAGCGCCGACGGCCGTTTCAGGACCAGCCAGGCTGCTGGCAGCATGACCGCGAATGCGGACACCACCGCGATCAGAGACCAGCGCACGCGCGGGCGCATCGTGCCCAGGCGGTCCTGCAACCGCCGCAGCTCGCCCTCGCGCGCCGGCCAGCTTTCGTCGGTCAGCGTGTCGCGTGTCAGCCGCAACAGCCGCTCGAGAGCCTGGTCGGGCGTCCGCTCGACCGGGCGCCGGTGCGCAGTCTGGCTCACGGCGCGCCTCCGTTCTTCTGAGCGCCGGTGCCGGGCTCTTCCTCGGGCATCTCGCTCAAGAGATGCGCCAGCGCCGGATCGCGACTCACCAGCTTGGACACGCGCTTCCAGGCGCGCGACAGCCGCCGCTTGGTCGTCGCCAGCGACAGATCGACGGCGGTCGCAACCTCGCGCAGCTCCAGCTCCTCGACATAGCGCAGGGTGAACACCGTGCGATCGACCGGGCTCAGCCGATCGAGCACCTTGAAGAAACGAACGAGCGCCTCACGCGCTTCGGGCGCCTGCTCGACAGAACGGAGATCGACCGGCTCGGTGCGCCCGGGCAGGAACAGCCAGCGGCGCAGCCACCGCCACCGCAGGTAGTAGCGGATCTTGAACGCGGTGATCGACATCAGGAATGCCGTCACCGTGCGCGGATCACGCAGCGTTTTCACGCGGTCGAAGAAGGTGATGAACACCTCCTGGGACAGATCCTCGAGGTCGGCCTCCGGTCCCAGCGTGCGCAGCAGGAGGCGGTGCACCATCGGTCCGAACCGGTGCCAGGCCTCGCGCGTCGCCCGTGGATCGTCCGCGCACAGCCCCTTGACCAGGGTTGCGTCGTCGGCGCCCGCCAGCGTGGCGCTAGGCAGGAAGACGACGCTCGACGTGGGATCTGGGCGATGAGCTTTCATGAGGTGGGACGGCTTGAAAGTCGCCAGGAAACGATGCAACGGCTCAGGATTCGACGGAGGAGCCTGCGACGGAAAAATACGTATCAGGATCGCACGGAGACACCTCGGTCGGCCACTAAAACATGTGATCCCGAGTGCGCTTGGTCATCCTCTGACGCCGTTTCGGGCGGCGATGGCCCCGGTTGCCCCGCGTCGCGTCGTCGGAGAAGGGCATCGGGCTGCTGCCGCTCGGTGCTAGACTGCGCCGACACGGACGCACACGGCCATGCCGGAAGAGATCAGGGTTGCCGAGCCGCTCGATCGTCTGGCGGCGCTTTTGCTGCAAGCGCCCACACCGATCTGCGTGACGCGTGGCTCGACCCACCTGGTGGAAATCATGAACGCCGCCTTCGAGGCGATGGTGGGGATTGGCGGCGCGTGTGGCCGGCCACTCGGCGAAGTCGCGCCGGCTTTCGACGGCGCGCAGCTGCGATTGATGGCCCAGTCGCTCGGCCGCGACGAGCGCGTCGAGGCTGTCGAGGTTCCGATGCCGCCGGCGAAGGACGACTGGGCCGGCGGCAACGGAGCTGCGATGGGTGTTGTGCGGCAACCGGGCGAGCGGTCCTTGCATGGCGAGCGGTTCTTCCATCTGGTGTATGAGCCGCTGCATGATCGCTCGGGCTCGATCGACGGCCTGATGATCTCGGCGGTCGACGTCACCGCGCACGTCGCGAGCCGGCGGGACTTCGAGCAGGCGCAACAGCGCGCGCGCTTCCTGGGCGACGCGAGCGCTGCGCTCGCCGAGTCGCTCGACTACGCGCGCACGCTCCGCCGCGTCGCCGAGCTGGCGGTGCCCTCATTTGCCGACTGGTGCACGGTCTCGGAGACCGACGAGCACGGCGGCCTGCGCCGGTTGGCGGTGGTGCACCGCGATCCCGGGCGCGCGCCGCTCGTCGCCGAGTACGAACGGCGTTTCCCGCCCGCCGAGCACCGCGCGGGCGACATGGCCCACGCGCTGGGATCGAGCCACGCCGTGCTGCGCGCGCGCGTCACCGACGCCGAGCTCGTCGAGGCGGCACAGAGCCCCGACCACCTGCGCGTGATGCGCGGGCTCGGCTGCGCATCGTGTATCATCGCGCCGATGATCGCGCGCGGCGCGACCGTGGGCGTCGTCTCGTTCATGCGCTCCGAGGCCGACCATCCCTACGGTTCCAGTGACGTCGCGGTCGCCGAGGAGCTGGCCCACCGCGCGGCGCTGGCGATCGACAACGCGCGCCTCTATCGGGCAGCCCGCCGTCGCGAGGAGACCATGCGCTTCTTCGCCGAGGCCAGCGCGGTGCTGTCGAGCTCGCTCGACTACGAGGCCGCCTTCGACAAGGTCGCGCAGCTGGTGGTGCCCTCGTTCGCCGACTGGTGCGCCGTCGCGGTCAAGGAGGACGCCGGCATCCGGACCGTCGCGGTCGCGCACGTCAACCCGGCCAAGGTCGAGCTCGCGCGCGAGCTCGGGCGCCGCTATCAGAGAAATCTCGATGCGCTGCAGGGCAGCGCCCAGGTCATCCGGACCGGTCGCTCCGAGCTCTACGGCGATATCTCCGACCCATTGCTCGTCCGAGCCGCGCGCGACGAGGAGCATCTGCGCACTTTGCGCGCGCTGGGCCTGCGCTCGTCGCTGATCGTGCCGCTGGTGGGCCGCGGTCCGCCCATCGGCGCGCTCACGCTGGTGTGGGCCGAGTCGAACCATCGCTACTCCGAGGAGGATGTCGCCTTGATGGAGGATCTGGGCCGGCGTGCGGGCTTCGCGCTCGAGAACGCGCGCCTCTACGGCGAGACGCAGAGCGCGGTGCGACTGCGCGACGAGTTCATCTCGATCGCCAGCCACGAGCTCAAGACGCCGCTCACCAGCATGCAGCTGCAGATCAGCGGGATCCGGCGCGCGGCGGCGAGCCCGGCGCGCCTCGACGTCGAGAAGCTCACGCGCCGGGTCGACGCCATCGACAAGCAGGTCGGCCGCCTCACCGAGCTCGTCGACGGGCTGCTCGATGTCAGCCGCGCCGTGGCTGGGCGGCTGCGTCTGAATCTGGAAGAGGTCGACCTGGCCGAGGTCGTGCGGATGGTCGCCGAGCGCTTCGCGGGCGAGATCGGCGCGGCGCGCTCCGACTTTGCGCTCGAGGTGCGAGGGCCGATCGTTGGCCGCTGGGATCGCTTGCGGCTCGACGACGTGGTCACCAACTTGCTGGGCAATGCGATCAAGTACGGCGCGGGACGCCCCATCCGGCTGGCGGCGCACCTCGACGGCGATGTCGCCGCGGTCGAGGTGCGCGACCACGGCATCGGCATCCCCGAGGGGGAACAGCAGCGCATCTTCCAGCGCTTCACGCGCGCCGTCTCGTCCGAGCACTACGGCGGCTTCGGCCTCGGGTTGTGGATCGTGCAGGTGTTGGTGGAGGCGATGGGCGGCTCGATCGGCGTCGAGAGCGTGGTCGGGCAGGGTGCTCTTTTCACGGTGAAGCTGCCATGTCACGCCGGCGGGCCGTACGCTAGGCCGGATCATGAGCCCGCCGGGCTGTGAGCGCGTGGTGCTGGTGGTCGACGACGACCCCGGCATCCGCGAGGCGCTCGCCGATCTCCTGGGCGAGGAGGGCTACCAGGTGGTGACCGCGATGAATGGCGTCGAGGCGCTCGACAAGCTGCGCGAGCCGTCGCAGGCGCGGCCGTGCGTGATCCTGCTCGATCTCATGATGCCGTTCATGAACGGGCACCAGTTCTTCGCCGAGCAGCAGCAGGATCGGACGCTGGCGTCGATTCCGATCGTGGTCATCTCCGCCGACAGCAAGCTCCGGCAGAAGGCGGCGCAGTTCGGCGGCGAGTTCCTGGCCAAGCCGGTGCGCATCGAGGGCGTGCTCGAGGTCGTCGAGCGGCACTGCGGTCGGGCGGCCTAGCGCGGATCTTCGGCTCGATCGCTGGCGATGAAGACCATGATCAGGCTCCATGCCGCCAGCGCGAACGCGAACATCAGGAATTGCAGCGGGCCCGGCAGCGCGTAGACGATCGCGACGATCGGGATCCAGAAGCACCAGCACGGCACCAGCAGCGGCATGACGCGTGTGGCGACGAAACCGCGCCGCAACGCCGGGCGCGTCCGCCCCCAAGACCAGCCGCGCTCGCGCAGCAGGAACAGCACGGTCGCCACCGTCATGACGATCGGCGTGAAGGCGAACTGGTCGAAGGCGACCTTGGCCGCGATTGTGCCCACACGCGCGTCGTTGCCGACCACACGAGCCAACGTTCGATACATTCCGTCGACCAGAACGCCGTTGACCGCAAAGAAGGTGCCGTTGAAGATGAGGTTACGCCAGACGCGCGCGCGATCACCGACGGGGCCTCGCCCCACCAGTCCCTTGGCGATCTCCGGCAGCAACCCGCCGGCAACGGCGCTGGTGATCGCCGCGAACGGGAGCCCGCCGGCGGTCTTCCAGTGAGCGAGCACGACGCAGGCGGAACGGACGACGTCGCTGAAGCGATAGGCGAGCCCGAGGGCGACCGCGGCGCTCTGGATCAGCACGAACGGGCGCCAGAAGCGGAGCAACGCCGCTCGCCCCGCCGCGAACAGCGACGGAGCGACGGCCGGCGCCGAGGCCAGGTCGGCCGCGCGCGCCGCCTCTGCCTGTTCTGGCCGAGCGTCACCGGACATACGGAGACGCTTACTACTGCGAATCAGGGCGCGAGCGGAGAACTTTTCGTGGCGTCACCGCGCGCCGCCCAGCCCGGCCGGAGGCTCCATCTCGACGATTAGGCTGTGCTCGAACGGCACGTTGAACCCCTTGTTGGTCCGCCCCACGATGGTCGCGATCGCAGTGCCGCCTTCGGGGACGTTCATCTCGTGCGTGCTGTCGAGGTTGAACGTGTAGCCCTTCAGATACGTGAAGATCGCTCGGCTCTGGCCCTGATAGCTGATATGGCTCGTGATCACGTGGCGGCCGGGCGCGATCGGCCCGGTGAAGATCACGTAGTCCTGGCCGTGCGCGGCGCTGGTGAGCAGCGTCGGCAGCAGGCGCCCGTCGAGTGAGAAGCGCGCCTCGGTCATTTGAAAGGTGTCACCGACGTCGTTGCGGAATCGCAAGGTCGCTTCTCCGCTGGCGGCCGGCGCCGGCGCCTCCTGCCCGCCGGTATCGGGATCGGCCGCGCTTGTCGTCGCCGTTGGCTTCGCCGCGGTTGCGGCAGGCGCCGCCGCACCTGCTTTCGAAGCGGTCGAGGGCAATGCGCCCGCCTGTGCCACCACCAGGATCCCCACGCCGATCGCCGTCCACATCTTGTCCGCCCCCTTGCTCGAGGTCTCTCGAGCTCACCCTCGGGAAAATAACCCTCCGGTCGGAGGCCGCCAGCGGGGGGAGGTCCGTGCGTAACCGGCCGAGCTTCGATGCTGCCGTGCACGTGTGCACTTTTCTTTTTCGAAGCCGAACCTTGGTGCAAACTCCCGCGCCATGAAGAGACCTCATCAGCTGACGGCCATGTTCAGTTTTCTATGGCTCGCCGGTGCTCCGGCGCGCGCGCAGATGGGCGATCCGGCCAAGGTGACGCTCAAGACCACGCCGATCGCCGGCGGCATCTCCGTGATCGAGGGCGCGAACGGATTCGCCGGCGGCAACGTCGCGGTCTCCGTTGGCAATGACGGTGTGTTCATCGTCGACGACGAGCTGCAGCCGATGAGCGTCAAGCTCAAGGCGGCGGTGGCGGCGCTGTCGAAGAAGCCGGTGCGGTTCGTGATCAACACCCACTGGCACGCCGACCACGCGGGCGGCAACCCGGCGATGGGCGCCGCCGGGGCGGTCATCGTCGCTCACGACAACGTGCGCAAACGGCTGGCCGTCGACCAGACGATCAACTTCGGCGGCCAGGTCCGCACCATCGCGGCCACGCCGCCCGAGGGGCTGCCCATCGTCACCTTCGGCGACGACGTGACGCTGCACCTGAACGGCGACGATGTGCACGTCATCCACGTCCCGCCCGCGCACACCGACGGCGATTCGATCGTGCACTTCGCCGCCGCCAACGTGATTCACATGGGCGACACCTTCAGCACGATGGGTTATCCGTTCATCGATGCGTCGAGCGGCGGCAAGTTCGACGGCCTGATCGCGGCGGCGGATCGCGCGCTCCCGCTCTGCAATGACGCGACCAAGATCATCCCCGGCCACGGCGCGGTCGGCACCACCGCAGACCTCAAGGCCTGGCGCGAGATGCTGATCAAGATTCGCGACAAAGTGGCGGCGCTCGCGGCCGAGCACAAGTCGCTGGACGACATCAAGGCCGCCAAGCCGACCGCCGAGTTCGACGCGCAGAAGGCGGGCGGATTCATCAAGCCCGACCAGATCGTCGAGGCGGTGTTCAATTCGCTGCCGCCCGCACCCGAAAAGAGCAAGGCCGCAAAGAAGCCGAAGAAGTAGCGGCTCCCTAGCCCTCGCCCCGCAGACGGGGGGAGGGGATCGGAAGGATTCGAGCGGGCTCGGAATGTTGTGCCACGGCCGCCGTCGGCGGCGGTTGCTGCCCAAATAACCGCTGAAGCGCCTCGGGCAGACCGTCGAGCGCCGGTTTGAAATAGACCGGCGCGTCCAACGTCACCGCGAGCATGGTGTTGTTGCTGCGGGTCACCGCGAAGCAGGTGATCTCGCGATGTGGGCTGCGCTGGAGCGTGCGCAGGAACTTGCCGCCCGCCCGCGACTCCATGTCCAGGTCGACCATCACCAAGCCCGGCGGCTCGGTCTGGATTGCAACCGCTGCTTCCGCCTCGGTCTCGACGGCGCGCACGCCCCATCCTTCTTCGATGGCCAGCTCCATCAGGAGGTCACGCACCTCGGGGTCGTCGGTGATCACCAGGAATGCCGCGGGAACACGGCGTGCCGGGGCGGTGGCCGCGCCCGGAGGAGCTGTGACACCCT
>Ga0265342_10000456_pt1 | contig 44706 bp, 38 predicted proteins | sample 4CB327metaG_FD_203125 | JGI IMG/M metagenome (GOLD analysis project Ga0265342, IMG submission 203125) | Rhizosphere microbial communities from Carex aquatilis grown in University of Washington, Seatle, WA, United States - 4-CB3-27 metaG | ecosystem: Host-associated > Plants > Roots >... | reverse complement strand
CCTGGTTGCCTGCATGCGCAAGCTCCTCTCCATCCTTAACGCGATGGTCCGCACCAACTCCCGTTGGACTCACGAGGCTACCTCTTGACTCGAAAGACAGATGCTCCCCCGAGTACGGGGGAGGGGATCGGATCTCATTCCGCACCGTCGCGTCCGTGCGCGCGGCGTGGTTTAATCCGCCCACTTGCTGCGTCGGTTTTCGGTCAAAGTCGGAACCAAGGAACGCGTCGTCGAGCTCGACTCGGGCAACGGTGACGGCGGTGCGCTCCGAATTTCCGTCGACGGCGCCGTTCGCGAGATCGACGTCCGGCAGGTCGAGCCGGGCGTCTGGTCGCTGATGGAAGGGACGCGCCAGACGATCGCCCAGGTCGACGGCGCTGCGCCCAAGCTCACCGTCGAGATCGCGACGCCGGGCCACGACCCGCTGGTGGTGCCCGTCGAAGTGACGCCGGCGCGCAGCGCCCGCATCGCGGCGCTGGCGCAGCGACCGTCGGCGAGCGCACCGGCGCCCGCGGCGCTGCGGTCGCCGATGCCGGGCCGCGTGGTGAAGATCCTGGTGAAGGCCGGCGATCGCGTCACCGCCGGCCAGGCGGTGGTGGTCGTCGAGGCAATGAAGATGGAGAACGAGCTCCGTGCCACGCGCGCCGGCACGGTGCAGGCGCTCCGGTGCGACGAGGGAGCAGCGGTCGAGGCCGGGCAAGACCTGGTCGTGATCGGTTGACGGCTCCAGCGGCGATCGGGCGATGAGACGATGATGAGCCCCCCGCTCCTGGCGCTGGCCGCGCTGTTGGCGCAAGCCGGCGCCGCCGACCCTGGCCCAGGCCCCGCCCCCCCCGCACCGGCGCTGGCGGTCCCCGCCCCCCCCGCGGCCAAGCCAGGCGGCCCCGCCGAACCAGCGCCGCCCGAAACCAGCGGCCCCGCTGAGCAGGCGCCGCCCGAGTCGGGCACCCCCGGCTCGCCGGAACCGCCACCGGTGCCCGCGACCCCAACGCAGCCCGACATCGAGCCCGAGACGCCCCCGCGCAACACCGTCGCCCTGCTCGGCGGCGTCTCCTACCGCCTGACGTCGACGGCACTCAGCCCCTCGGTCGGATTCACGATCGGCGGTGGGTACCAGCGGCGCTACGCCACGCTCGCCTCCGCCGTCGAGCTCGGCTGGGCGGTCGAGTTCGCGTTCGACCGCTTTTCGACCGGCGTCATCGGCTCGGCCCCCGATGCCAACGGCGTCGAGCAGAGCTACGCCGCCACGCGCACCATCACGTCGACCAGCTTCGCGGCCCTGCAGACGCTGGCGGTGCATCAGGACCGCTTCCGCCTCTGGATGGGGGCCGGCGCCGGCCTGTCGATCGGGTTCTTCTCGAGCCCGGAGCTGGCCTTGCGCCCTGGCTCGGCCAACGCCTACCAGCCACTGGCGCGCGCCGCCGCCGGCGCCGACGTGGAAATCAATAGCCAGACCTCGGTTGGGCTGCGCGCCGGGTACAGCTTCATGCTCACCTCGTCGTCGCTGAAGCCCGACAGTGGCCCGAGCATCGCATTCATCGGTGATCTCTTAGACATCCAGGCCGGGCTCTTCTATCGTTTTCGCTGATCGTATGAGGCGCGGGCTCCCCTTCCTTTTGCTGCTCGCGCCAGCGCTGGCGCTGGCGGCCCTGGGCGTATTGATGGTGACGTCGACCACCGCGCACCATGCCACCGCCGCGTTCGGCGACCCGCGCCACTTCGTCGTGCGCCAGGTGATCGCGACCGCGCTCGGCGGCGTGCTCGCGCTCGCGATCGCGCGCGCCGGCCCCGCGCGCGTGCTGCAGGCGGCTCCGGTGATCTTTCTCGTCGCGCTGGTCGCGGCGGTGTCGGTGTTCATCCCCGGCATCGGCGTGCGCGCCGCCGGAGCGCGCCGCTGGCTGCACATCGGCGCGCTCACCGGCAGTCCGGCGCCGATCCTCACCATCGCCGTCGCGCTGATCATCTCGGCCTGGGGCCGCGATCCCGAGGATGCGCCAGCCCCGCTGCGCGTCGGCCACCCGCCCGCGGCCGGCTCGCCACCGCCCCGTACGCGCACGGCGGATCCGACGACTCGGCTGGTGCTGGCTCTTGCGATGGCGGTCGCGGCGCTGCTGGCGCTGGTGATCGAGCCCGACTTCTCGGCCGCCGCGATCGCCGGCGCTGTCGGGCTGGCGGCGCTGGCCGGCCTCGGCTTTCGCGGGCGGCGCCTGCTGCCCGCCGCGGCCGCGCTGGTGCTGGCGCTGGTGCTGATCGCGTCACAGTTCGCCTACGTGAGCGGCCGCCTGCGCGGCTTTCTCGCGCCCGAGCGCGACCGCCACGGCAAGGGCTTCGAGGTGCTGGCCATCGCACGCGCCACCGCCGTCGCGACCCCCGGCGGCGCCGGACTCGGCCACGGTGAGGCGCGCCACCGCCTCTCGTCGCCGGGCAGCGACTACGTCTTCGCGATCGTGACCGAGGAGATGGGCAAGACCGTCGCCCGCGGTGTCGTGCTGGCCTGGCTGGCGATCGCCGCCGCCGCGGCGCTGGTCGCGCGCGGGCTGGGTGACCGGCGCATGCGCGCGCTCGCGCTGTCGTCGGCGCTGGCGATGGTGGCACCCGCGGCCCTGCACATCGCGGTCTGCACCGGCCTGGTGCCGATCATCGGCGTGACCATGCCGCTCGTCAGCTACGACCCGGCGGCGACGGTCGCCGCGGGCGCCGCGATCGGACTCATCGCCTCGATTGCGCTGAAGGCGCCGGTGCGCACGCCGGAGCTCGCCGAGGCAAGATGACGACGACGATGACGACGCCCATCGCCGATCTGCGCCTCGCGATCCTGGCCGGCAAGGGTGGCGTCGGCCGAACCACCGTCGCCGCCGCGCTGGCGCGCGCCGTGGCCGCCCAGGGCCGGCGCGTGCTGATCGCCCAGACCGACGCCCCCGACCGCCTGGGCAAGCTGTTTGGCCACGCCCAGCCCGTGGGCACCGAGGTCGTCACGCTCGCGCCCGGCATCGACGCGGTCAACATGAACCCCAAGAGCGCGCTGCACGAGTACGGGCTCATGGTGCTGCGCTACGAGACCGTCTACCGGGCGCTGTTCGAGAACCGGGCCGTGCGTGGCTTCCTGGGCGCGATCCCCGGCCTCGACGCGTACGCGATGCTGGGCAAAGTCTGGTGGCACACCACCGAGATGGTGCGCGGCCGGCCTCGTTACGACCTCACGATCCTCGACGGTCCCGCGAGCGGCCACGCCACGCTGATGCTGCACCTGCCCCAGGCGGTCCTGTCGGCGATGCCGCGCGGGCCGCTGGCCCGCGACGCCCAGGCGGCCCTCGACCTGCTCACCGACCCGGTGCGCACGGCGATGGTCATCGTGACCCTGCCCGAGGAGCTGCCGGTCCGCGAGACCATCGAGCTCGCCCGCAACGCGCGCGAAATGCTGAAGATCCCACTCGGCCCGATCGTGGTCAACGCCATGCCGCCGGGCTCCCTATCGACGCCGGCTCTGGACGCCGTCCTCGGCCTCCTGCCGCTCCCGACCGGCGATCCCGACCTGGACGCGACCCTGGCCATGGCGGCGCGCGTGCGGGCCCATCGTCGGACGGCGGACGATATGGTCGCGCGACTCAAGGCGAATCCGGGACTGCCGATGGTGGTGTTGCCACGTGTGCCCACGGCCGACCTCGGGCCTGAAGATGTCGAGCAGCTTGCCGGACTTTTGCGCTAAATGTCGTGATCTCGCCTCTCCTCGTCCTCCTGGCCACAGACGTCGCAGCACCTCACCTCGCGGCGACTAGGGCCGAGACCCCTCCCGTTATCGACGGGAGTCTCGACGACGAGGTGTGGAAGACGGCGGCGCCCTCGTCGGCGTTCACCCAGCAGACCCCGTTCGACGGCGTGTCCCCGTCGGAGCACACGACCATGCGCGTGCTCTACGACGACCAGGCGATCTACTTCGGGTTCGACTGCCAGCAGTTGCACTCGCCGAGCATGGGGCGGCTCACCCGCCGTGACCACGACTCGGAGAGCGACTGGGTCTATGTCCAGATCGACTCGCGCCGCGACGGCAAGAGCGCGGTCATATTCGCGGCCAACGTCGTCGGAGTGATCGCCGACGGAACGATCCGCGACCAGACCGTCGCGTCGTTCGACTGGGACGAGAACTGGGAGGCGCGGAGCGCCCGCCACGCGGACGGGTGGTCGGTGGAGTTCCGCATCCCGCTGCGCATCCTGCGCTTCGCGAGCGGACTGCCTGCGCAGAGCTGGGGAATGCAGGCAGCGCGCTACATCGCCGACCGGCAGGAGACCGACCTTTGGGCCTACACCTCGCGCGACGTCGCCGGCGGCGTCGCGCGCTTCGGCAGCCTCGACGACCTGCGCGACCTGAAGCGCGGCGGTCATTTCGAGCTGCGGCCGTTCGCGCTCGGGCGCTTGCGCCGCCGCGACGCCGCCGAAGACACCGTCGCCCACGGCTACGACAGGAGCGGGGCACTGGGCCTCGACCTCAAATGGCACGTCACCCAGGACCTGACGCTCGATGCGGCGATCATGCCCGACTTCGCGCAGGTCGAGGCTGATCAGCTGATCCTCAACCTCACCAACGTCGAGACATTCCTGCCGGAGAAGCGGGCGCTGTTCCTCGAGGGTGCCGAGGCGTTCGCGACCCCCCTCCAGGTCTTCTACTCGCGGCGGATCGGCAACGCGCCGACGACCCCGACGCTGCGGACCGACGTCGGGATGAACACCGAAAAGCTGGTCGAGGTCCCCGAGACCGCGCTCATCTACGGCGCTGCCAAGTTGGTCGGCAACCTGAACGACCACTGGACCGTCGGCGCGATGAGCGCGTTCACCGCACCCAATCAGGTAGCGGTGCAAGAGTCGATGAACGGCGTAGTGACCGGAACGACCACTCGCCTGGCGCAACCGGCGATGTCGTTCAACGTGCTGCGCCTCAAACGCGAGCTGGGTCGAAACGCGTACCTCGGCCTGATCGGCACGGGCGCGACGGTTCTCCGCGAGCAGACCTTGGGGTACCCGACCGCCGACCCGAACGACATGATGAGCGACCCGATGGCGACGCGCCTCTGTCCTTCGGGCGCAACGGTGCCAGGCGGATCGCGGTGCTTCCACGATGCTTACCTGGGCGGTATAGACGGCTTCTGGCGGTCGGAGTCGGGCAACTACATGGTCGCAGGCCAGGCTGTCATGTCGTTGATCGAGAATGGGCCGCCGGCCGGCAGCTCGACCCCGCTACTCGACGGTACGGTCATCAACCCCGGCGACCACGCCCCGGGCGGCTGGCTGCGGCTCGCCAAGGAGGGCGGCAAGCCGTTCGTCTGGGCCACCGAGTACACGTACGCCGGGAAAAAGCTGGACTACAACGACCTCGGATTCCAGCTGCGCCAGAACCTGCACGAGCTCAAGGCCAGCCTGGGCTACCGCACGCTCGAGGCCGGGCGCTACACCATCGACACCGAGACGAGGCTGGAGCTCGACGTCCGCCGCAATCTCGCCGGCCTCGACCTCGGCGACACGCTCGAGCTGAACACGCGCTGGCACCTTCGCCGGTTCTGGACGCTCGTCTTCGCTGCCGACGCGAGCGGCTCCCGCTTCGACGACCGCGAGGTCGGGGACGGCACGGCGCTGGAGCGCGCGTCGTGGCTCGGCGGCAAGTTCGAGGTCTTCAGCGACCCCCGCCGCAAGGTGTCCGGCAGCCTGGCCAACCAGACGCAGTTCATGAGCAACGGGGTCAACACCTTGGTGCAGGGTTCACTGGTCCTGCACTTGATCCCGCCGCTGGAGATCGAGATCCTGCCCCAGATCACCTACACGCGCGGCGAGCCGCGCTTCGCCTGGAACACGACAGCCACTTCGGGTACTGGCCAGCTTTTCGGCGATCTCACCGCGAAGAGTGCAGGCGGCACATTGCGCGCCAGCTATGCCTTCACACCGGCGCTGACGCTGCAATCCTACGCGCAGCTCTTTCTGGCATCGGGCCACTACGATGACCTCAAACAGGTCACACCGGCCAACGGTCGGGTCACGCTCTCGCAGATCGCGGGGGTCATGCCGCTGACAATGCCCGCGACCGCCTTGTCGAGCGCCGCGGACTTCGAGGACGCGGCACTCAACGTCAACGTGGTGCTGCGCTGGGAGTACCACCTCGGCGCGACACTGTTCCTGGTCTACTCGCGGTCGCAGATCCCCAGCGTCAACCTGGGGATCACCGACGTCGCCCAGCTGCATCCGTCGGCAGTCCTGCGCGGCTCGGCTGTCGACGTTTTCCTGGTCAAGCTCTCGTACTGGTGGGCGAGCTAGGGCTCACGCCGGACAAGAGCGCCGTAAGGGCCCCATCTAGCTGATGGAGAGCGCCGACCGCGCGATGTACGAAGAGAAGCGCGGGCGGGCCCGCCCGCACCGTGAGGTCGAGCGCCGCGCCTGAAAGGGATAGGATGCACGCTGGTGGCAGATCGCTCCGACGTTCTCCTCGAACGCGCCGCCCGCGAGCACCGGCGGGCAACGGCCTACCGTCGGGAACGCCGGCTCTCGGTTGCGGAACGCAGTTGCCGCCGGGCGCTTGCTCTATATGCGGCGGCCGAGGGTCCCCGCAACCCCAACGTCGCCAATGCCCTCTTCGAGCTCGGTCAGATCCACGACGCGGCCGAGCGGCTGGCCAGCGCGGGCAGCTGCTACCGGCGCGCGCTGGCGATCCTTCGCGCGGTGATGCCGCGGCCACCTTTCAACCCCGAGCTGGTCCGACTACGGCTGCGGACACGGTTGCTGCTCGGGACGGTCGAAAGGAACCTGGGCCACTATCCAGCTGCCGATCGTAACTACCGGCGCGCGTGTGCGGAGATCGGGTCACGCCATCCGGATCGGGGCGAGCTGCTCAACGACTGGGGGGTCCTGCGCAAGTCTCAGGGGCGCTACAGCGAGGCGGCCGCTTTCTATCGCCGGGCGCTGCGGCTGATCGGCCCGCGGGGCGATCGCAAGGCACGCGCGACCCTTCATCACAACCTGGGCGGGATCGCGCACGCGCGCGGCCGCTATGCGGCCGGCGAGGCGGACGGTCGGCGCGCGGTCATGCTCCGCGAGGCGGCGCTCGGCCCGAACCACGTCGAGGTCGCCGCCGACGTCGCCGCGCTGGCGGCGTTGGTCGAAGGCGCGGGGCGGCTGGACGAGGCCGCTGCGCTCTACGGGCGCGCTCTCTCTATCTTTCGACGTCGTCTGGGACCGCACCACTCGGAAGTCGGGCTCAGCCTCGCGGGGCTCGCCTGGGTGCGCAAGGAACAGGGCGACCTGGCCGCGGCCGACCAGCTCTATCGCCAGTCGGTCGCAATCTTGGAGCCGGTCTTCGGACGAGACCACTCCGACGTCGCCCTCACTCTCGCCAACTGGGCCTCCGTTCTTCGGCAGGCGGGTGACGAGCGCCGCGCGCGGCGGCTCTTCGAACGAGCCCTGCGCATCTTCGAGAAGAACCTCGGCCCGCGGCATCCCCACACCCGCGCCTGCCGCGCGAAGGTATCCTGGCGACCATGAGCGGTTCCGACGGTGACCCGAGCGCGACTGCCGACCCCGGCGATGCCTGCGCTTTCGAGGCGATCCAGGCGCTCCCTGGCTTCTGCTCGCTCATCAAGCGATCGCCGACGCTGGATGGCCAGCTGCCGCTGCGCGCGGCTCAGCACTGCAGTCCGGTCTTCGAAGGGAACGAGGCCGGCTTCCAGATCGTTCTGGCCCAGCCGATGGCGCTGCGCCGGAACCGGCGGGGTCTGAAGGTCGACATGACGCCGCCGGCTTTCGAGCAAACGCAACAACAGGTGCGCGGGGCGATCGACCGTCTGGTCGAGGGCGGGCTGCTGGAGCGGGGCGGCTACTGGCATCGGCTGCTCGCCGAGGATGCCTTGCCGATCCGGCGCAACCGGATCTTCCTCTGGACCGGGTTCCTGGTGAAGCCTGCGCCGGGCGTGGCGCTGCGCATCGGCCGCGCCTTCAACCGCAACAGCCGCATTTCGATCGTAGAGCATGCGATCGTCGATCGCTCCGGCTTCACGCCCCTTGTGCTCGTGATCGACGGGAGCTCCCTGCGGGACGAGCCGGTGTACATCGACGAGGAGATCGGTTGCGTGCTCCCGGTCGCGAGCCGGGCCAGCCTCCGCTTGAGATCGATCCGCGCCGCTCCGCAAGTGGTGCAGGCGTTCGAGTCGTTCTTCGATGGCCACTACTTCGAGGTCAAGGCGAACAAACCGTCCGGGAAGTACCGCCGCGTGCTTCGCGCGCTCGTGGTGCCACCGGCTGCCACCTGCGACGGCGAGGTCTTCTACGCCGGCCCGGCCGTGCATGCCGTGTCCACATTGCGCCTGTTCCACGACCCACGCGGCATCGCCCACCAAGCCCCCGCTGGCGTGTCCCTGCCGTACTGCACCGTGAGAAACGTCGTGCGAAGCACGGCCGACTGGGACGGACTCGCCTTCACGAGCGAGCGAAAAGAGACGCCGAAGGCAATGTCCGCCCTGGCGCGAGACTGGCGCGCGGCCGGCGGCCGCACGTCCGGCGATGCCTACGATTTCCTGAGCGGATATTTCTACCGGCCACCTCGAGCGGAGCCCTACTGGCAGTTGCAGCCCTGGGTCTTCGCGGTGACTCCGCCCGGATGGTCTACGGTCCTCGACGGTCTGCCAGCCGGCGGGACCGACGGAATGCGCGGCATCATCCACTCCGACCAGTTTCACTCGGTCGCGATGGTGTACCGACTCTTCACGCCGGGCCGAGTGACCATTCGGCTCGGCACCCCGCTTCTCCGCTTCTTCCCGATCCCGCGGCGCCTGCAATCCGCCGGGATGCGACTCCTCGAAACATCGTGATACCGTCGTCGGGGCTGGTCGGCGTTCCGACGGCCGACGGCGGCAGAAATGGGTAAGCCTTTTTCGCTTTTCGGACACGAGCTCAGTGCCCCAAAGGGGCATCTCGCGGAATCTCATCGTGCCCGAACTCCCGCCGAGACCCTGAACGCCTATCAGCGATTCATGCCGATGATGGGAATCACCCGCATCGCGAACATCACCGGTCTCGATTCGATCGGCTTGCCGACCTATACCGCCATCCGGCCCAATTCCCGGGCCCTGACCACTGCACAGGGAAAGGGTCTGGACCACGACGCCGCGCGTGTTTCGGCGCTCATGGAGAGCATCGAGAGCTGGCACGCCGAGCGAATCGAGTTGCCCCTGCGATTCGAATCGTACGCAGAGCTATCGCGCGGAGCAGCGGTCGCCGACATTCACCGATTGACCCGCGCCGCGGGACGACGGGTGTCGACGGATACGCCGCTGCTCTGGGTCGCGGGTGAGGATCTTTTCGGACAGCGCCCGACGTACGTTCCCTACGACCTGGTGACGATGAACAACGTTCATCCGCCTGAATACACACCGACGTTCTACGTCGGCACCGACGGCCTGGCGTCAGGCAACCATCTCCTCGAGGCGCTGGTACACGCTCTGTGTGAGCGCATCGAACGCGATGCTGCGGCGCTCTGGTACGCTTCACCCGCCGAGCCCATCGCGGTGGATTTGGATACCGTCGACGATCCCGCCTGCCGCCAGCTTCTGCGGCTCGTCCACGAAGCGGATGTGGAGGCAGTGGCGTGGGATCTCACCAGCGACATCGGCATCCCGACCTTTACCTGCAACGTGATGGAGCGGCCGGGCCGGCAAACCGGCCGCGGTCTCGGCTTCTACCACGGCTTCGGATGCCACCTCGACGCTACGATGGCTCTCTACCGAGCGATCATCGAAGCGGTGCAAGGGCGCGTGACCTTCATCAGCGGCTCGCGGGACGACCTCCTTTACTCGCATTTTCAGGCGGTTCGCGATCCCGAGCTGCTCGAAGGAATGTGGCGTGAGATCCTCGCGGGAAAGCCTAGAGCTCGACGCTGGACCGGCGAGCCGCGGTTGTCGACCGACAGCTTCGAAGACGACTTGCGCGTCTTGCTCGCGGCGCTGGAAGCGGCGGGCTTGGGCAGCGCCATCGCGGTCGATCTGTCGCGTGCCGACGTGGGGATTCCGGTCGTACGGGTCATCGTTCCCGGCCTCGAAATCATTCCCGATCCCGGCGCGGAGGTGGGTGCACGGTACGCAGCGGCTCAAGCGCAGGGCAGTCCGATGGAGCCGGAATGAGCCTCTTCGTCTTCCTCGGGCCGACGATGCCGATCGCCGAGGCGCAGGTACTCTGCCCGGCCGAGTACCTGCCTCCGGTCGCGATGGGGGATGTCTACGCCCTGACCAAGCGCCGGCCGACGACGATCGCGATCATCGACGGCACGTTTCAAAATGCGCCTGCGGTCTGGCACAAGGAGATTCTATTCGCGCTCTCTCGGGGCGTGCGGGTCGTCGGCAGCTCGAGCATGGGGGCTTTGCGGGCCGCCGAGCTTACCTCGTTCGGAATGGAGGGGATCGGAGCCATCTACGAGGCGTTCCGCGCCGGTGTCTACAACGACGACGACGAGGTGGCGGTCGCCCACGCGACCCGAGAGCACGAGTACCGGGCGCTCTCTGAAGCGTTGGTGAACATCCGGGCGGCGCTGGCGATCGCCTGCCGTCGAGGTCTGGTCAGCACCGCAACCGCGGACCACCTGATTGCACTCGCAAAGAAGGCTTTCTATCCCCATCGCTCATGGCCCGGGCTCCTTCAGAGTGCGCGCGGTGCTGGTCTTCCAGCCGCCGAGCTCGCGGCGCTGGAGGTCTACGTCCGAACCGAGAAGCCGAACCAGAAGAGAGAGGACGCCGTTCTACTCTTGCGGCACCTCGCAGCCGGTCTGCCGAGCGCGGTTGATTCTGCGGTTCGCTTCACCTTTGAATCCACCTGGTTCTGGAAACAGCTGGTGGAAACCGAAGACCTTCGGCGCGACGCCGCGCAATCTTGCGGGCCGGCCGCGCCCACCATCGACCACGCTGCCCTGATTCGACACGTTCGCCTCTTCGCCCCCCAGCGCGCGGAGCTGATCCGGTCTGCATTGCTGCTTCACCTTGTCGACCACCGGCGCGGAGCCGCCCCTTCCGACCCGGCAACGGTCGAGGATCAGTTGGAGGAGGAAATGGCGGCCTCGCTTCGCAAAGAAGTGGACCGCCAGTTGCCAATCGAGCTCCGGCGTCGCGGGATCTTCGACACGATCGCTGCCGCGGTCGAGGCCAAATGGCGTCGACTGAAAGAACATGGGCTCGATGATCCAGGGATCGAAGCGACCGGCCTCGACGAAGAAAGTCTGTTGGCGTGGCTGAGACAAAGATGCGGGCTCCCGGCGGTGCCGGACGCGGAGACGTTCGCGGCAGCGGTCGGCCTGGCCTCGGCGCAGGAGCTTCTACGAGAGGCCGCCGCCGAATATATGACTTCTCGCTGGTCGGAGAATGACGAGCGACCGAAGTCATATGACTAGTGGTCGCTGAGGCGCCCGTAACCGCAGAGAACCGAGGCGTCTGGTCGGCACTCAGATTGCACACTCCAGGGTCGTACTCGAAACACGGCGAAGGCCGACAACCCCTAGATGATGGAGTGAATCATGAACAAGACCAACATCAAGACCTCGGCGAAGGCCCCCGTTCTCAAGGTCAAGACGCTCGTTAAGGCCGGCGGCCTGCAGGGCAATCACAACGTCCGCGTTCGCTAGCCCGTCACGCACGGACGCGCGCCGGTCGGCCTCAATCGGCCTGCGCGCGTCCGATCGAACGATCGCGCAGCCGCTCGGCTTCTCTCACAAGGAGTCGTGCGTGGCTAGCCAACGTGCAACTTCGCCGGCCGCTTCGTCGTCCAAGACGTGCGCGTAGTGGCCTTTGGCGTCCAGCGCCAGTGTCAGCGCCTTTTCCCGGCCGTCCCGTTTCGGCCAGAGCGCCTGCGCCAAGAGGAACTCAGTTTCAGCCAGGCTCGTGGGTTCGGGATCCGAAGTCTGGCGAATCGTATAGGCGCGTTCCAGGGCAGAGATCGCCTCTCGCGTATTTCCCAGACCAAGGGCGCTTCGACCGATGGTCGTGAGCGCCCCCGCAACGAGGGGATCGTCCGCGCCAATCTCGCGCTGCCATACAGCGAGCGCCCGCCGGGCCAACCCGTCCGCCTCAGCGAAGCGTCCCGCAAGATTCAGAATGTCTGCGTGGTTCTCCAGGAGGTGTGCCGTAGCAGGGTGGTCGACCCCCAACACCTTCTCGTCGATGGAGACCGCGCGTTCGCTCTGAATCAACGCCTCCTCCAGTCGATGTAACTTCGATAACATGTAAGCAACGTTTCCCAAGGAAATTGCCACGTCCGGGTGCTCCCCGCCCAGGATCTGCTCTTTCAAGCGCACCGATTCTTGAACCGACGCGAGCGCATCGGCGTACTCACCGTGTGCCATGGCGATCACGCCGCGGTTGTTCACCAACCACGCACGCCAGAGACCGTGCCCACCGAGGCGCCGCAGCGTCGCTTCGGCCAGTTCCGACCAAACACGGGCCTGCGCCGGCTCCCCGCATCGGAACCCGAGTGTGAACGTCAAATTGATCGCGCCCTCGGCGACAATTTCGTCGTCACCGCCAGATTGCGCGTCCCAAACGGCCTCTTCGACCATCTGCGCTGCATCTTTCGGGCGAGCGGTCACCTCGGCCAATCGGCGTAGCGCCTGTGCGGTGAGCGGCAGGTATCCCGCCGTGCGTGCATCGTCGACCAGCGGGCGTGCCAGCGCCAGCGCTTCCGAGATGTGGCCCGCGTCGGTCAACGCTTTCACACGCGCGAGCTTGGGCTTTATCTGCTCGACGCGCGCCTTGGTCACCGGGTCGTCAGGTGGCTTCACCACCGCGCGCAGGACCGGGATGTCGCTGCAGCGCTCGAGATCACCGAGACCGTCCACCGCGGACGTCGCCTTCTCGACGGTGTTGCCGTCAGCGTGCGCGAACAGATCGGTGAGCGCCTTGACCGAGTCGAGGCGGCCCTGCAAGCACGACATGCGCAGGTCGAGCACCTCGGCGGACTGCTCCCCGCGCACGGCAGTGGCTTCGCACGAGTCGGTATACGTCGCCGTCCACGCCGCCGTGTACCTGTCGAGCGCGTGCTTCACGGTCTCGAACGTCTTTTCCGCGTAGCCCTTGCCCGTCGCCAGGAAGGCCCTGTGGATGGCTTGCTTGCGCGGGGTGGTCGCCGGGATCGGCTCCCAGACACCGGAAAGCTTCAATTCGCCACCCTCACACGGTGACTTGCGCGCCTCTAGCGTGCGCGCCACGCCGATGACCATGCCGACCGCCATCAGTACGGTTACCGCGCCGGCCGCCCAGCGCCGGTGCGCCGCCGACGGATCCTTCTCCAGCGCGTCGAGCAGCGCGGTCATCGAGGGGTGACGATCCGCGGCCGCGGGCAACAGGCCGCGCAGGATCACCCGCCGCACCCACGACGGAACCTTGGTCCCTGCGGGCGCCTCGCGCACCACGCCCTTGGCGACGCTCGCCATCAGCGCCATGAAGCTCTTGCCCTCGAACGGCCGCTCGCCGTAGAGCGACTCGTAGAGCGCCACGCAGAAGCTGAATTGATCGGTGCGCGCGTCGCCCGGCTTCGATGCGAACTGCTCGGGGGCCATGTACGCCGGCGTGCCGAGCATCGCACCGGTCTGCGTGAGGTTGGCGTCGAGCGCGCGCGGCGAGGCCGAGCTATTGCCGTCGAGCATGAGGCGCGCCGACTGCGTCGGGCTCTTGCGCCCGTTGGGGGCCGGCACGACGCGCGTGACGTCCACATCGACCGCTGCCGACTTGTTCGGTCGCTTGGTCCAGCTGGCGATCGGACGCGGTACACCGTCGGCGAGCGATGGCATCACCGGCTCCAGCAGTAGATCTCCGCTCTTGGCGATCTCGGCCACCACCGCCTCCGGCGACGAGGCCGGAAACGGATCAGCAACGCCGCTCTGGCGCGCCAGCCCGAAGTCCATCACGCGGACCTTGCCGTCGCGACCGACCATCACGTTGTCCGGCTTGAAGTCGCGGTGGATCAGCCCGGCGTCGTGCGCGGCCGCTAGCCCGCGCCCGGCCGCGACGAACACGCGGAGCACCTCGCGCCAGTCGCGCGGGCTCACGTTCAGCCAGTAGCGAACGGTATCGCCGTCGATGAACTCCATCGCGATGAACACCGCTTCGCCGAACGTGCCGACGTCGTAGACAACGACCACGTTGGGATGCGAGAGCTTCGCGATCGCCTGCGCCTCGCGCAGCAGGCGCGTGCGTCCCTCGGAGGTGCTCTGGCCGGCGCTGGCGCGTGCGCGCAGCAGCTTGACCGCGATCTTGCGATCCAGCTCCGGATCATACGCCGCATAGACGTCTCCCATCCCGCCGCGCCCAACCAGCCCCAGCACGACGTAGCGGCCAATCGAGGCACCGCGGGGCAGAACATCCGGGTCGTGATTGCTCGGTTGATCCTGCTCGGGAGGCATCGAAAAAGTGAGTCCGAACGGGACAATCGGCAGGCCTGATCGCCAGGTTTAGCGCGCAACAGACCTATAACTTTTCGTGTTTGTGACTACTTTTGAATTCGGGCCGGAGCGTAAGCCCCGGCATCTCTGGAAAGCAGCCCGAATACACAGCGAACGCACGATCGCCTGCCTGAGCCGAACCTCCCCAACGTAGGTTGAAGTCGCCACAAGTGCGCCAGCACCAGCGAGGCTGAATCGGCCTACGATTCCGCGACCGCCCCGAGACGGGAGTGACCGCCAACAACCTGGGCATCCTGCTCGCCGCGCGCGGCCGCACGGCCGAGGCGCGCGCGCCGTGCCGGCGCGCGGTCGCGATCTTGCGCCGTACGCTGGGCGCGCGCCACCCCCACGCGGCAATGCGCGGCGAACGGGAAGTAGTGTCGGCGAGCGACGCAGCTCGCAAGGTCTGCCCTCAGCCCTAACCCTCTCCCGCCGACGGGAGAGGGGATCGGACCTCAGTGCCGGGTGGCCAGCGCGCGCGGAGGCGTCGCGAGCCGATGCTTGGCGATCCATGCGTCGATCGCCGCCACCTTGTCGTGCCACGGCGCCTTGTCGCCGTACGCCTCCTTGGCCGCCAGCGCCAGCGCGCCGGCGCGCGTGCGATCGCGGCCGCTGTCCCAGAGCGCGCGCGCCAGCAGGAAGCGCGTCTCGCCGATCTGCGACGGCTCGCCGCCGCTCTTCTCGCGAATCGCCAGCGCGCGCTCGAGCGGCGCCAGCGCGGATTCCGGCGCGCCCTGCTCCAGATAGCCCCGGCCGATGCCGTTCAGCGAGTCGCCATAGTAGGGATGATCGGCCGGGAGCTCCTTCTTCCAGACCGCGATCGCGGCGTTGAACAGCGCGCGCGCTTCATCGTAGCGGCCGAGCGCGTTCAATATCTCGCCGCGGTTGCTGACGTGCATGGCGACCTCGGGGTGACCAGCGCCGAGCGCCTTGCGCAAGATGTCGACGGCTCGCTGATTGTAACCGAGCGCTTCGCCGGGCCGCCCCGCCTCCGACAGCGCCATCGCCAGATTGCCGATCGGGCGCGCAGTGTCGGGATCGTCGGGGGGCAGGCTCGCCTCGCCGATCGCGCGCGCGCGCTGGTAGGCGGCGATGGCCTCGGGGTAGCGCCCCTGGATGTGGTACAGGATGGCGACGTTGTTCTCGACCCAGCACTGCAGCCGGTCGTGCCCGCCGATGCGCCGCAACGTCGCGCGCGTTTGCTGGATCCAGCGCTCGGCGTCGGCGTAGCGCCCCTGGTGGTAGCCGATCGCTTCGATGAGGTAGGCGGAGCTCTCGGCCTTGAGGTCGTCGTCGCGCGCCGCCTCGGCGATGAAGAACGCCCGCTCGAGCATTACCTCGGCACGCTTGGGATCGCCGACGGTCTCGAGCTCGCCTTGGATCGCGTCGATCTCCGCCTGCACCGGCGGGTAATCGATATGACCCGCCTCGGCGACCAGCGAGCCGGCCATCTTCAGCGCCTCGGCGAGCCGGCCCGCGTCGCGCGTCGCCTTGATCTCGGCGATGCGCTGGCGCGCGTGATCCACGCGTGCGCGCAGCTTGGCGTCGTCGGGCGGCTGCACCAGCGAGCGCAGCAGCTTGATGTCGCCGCACCGATCGAGCGTCGGGATCGAGCCCGCGGCCGTCACCGCTTTGCCGACAACGTCGCCGTCGGCGCGCACGAAGATCTCGCTCAACGCCTTGACGCCGCTCAAGCGCTCGTTGAGGCACGACATGCGCAGGTCGAGGACCTCCGACGACTGCTCGCCGCGCGCGTGAGTCGCCTCGCAGGCTTCGGTGTACATGCCGAGCCAGCTCTCGAGGTAGCTCTCGATCACGCGGTTGACGTTCCAGAACGCGTCGGCGGCGTACTGCTTGCGCGTCGCCATGAACGCGTGCCGCGCCAGTGCCTTGGTGCGCGGGTCCCAGATGCCCATGATCTTTTCGCTGCCGCCCTTGCATAGCGCGGGACGCGCGACCAGCAGCATCGCGCGCGCGGCGACGACCGCGACGATCGCCGCCATCGCCACCAGCCGCAGCCGCGGGTGACGCCGGTAGACGGCGCGCCCGCGCAGCCAGATGCGCGCCGACCACGAGCGCGGCCGCGCCACCTCGGCAGCGGCCAGACGACCGACGACCGCGACGGCCGTCGGCGGACGCAGCGCCGGATCCGGCGCCAGGCAATCGCGACACAAGCGCGCCAGCTCTTCTTCGACCGGCGTCGCCTCGGCGGCGCTGGGCCAGGTCAGCGATATCTCGCCGTCGGTGCGCGTGAACTGCGGCCGGCTGCCGAACAACAGCTCGTGCAGGATCGCGCCCAGCTGCCAGACGTCGGAGCGCAGATCGGAGCGCCCGCCCATCACCGCCTCCGGCGGCATGTACGCCGGCGTTCCGCCGTGCACGGTCGTGTTGTCGTCGCTCTCGATCGCCAGGCCGAAGTCCGAGATCACCAGCCGGCCGTCGGTCATGCGTAGAACGTTCTGCGGCGTGACGTCGCGGTGGACGATGCCGACGGCATGGATCGCCGCCAGCCCCGCGCAGAGATCGCGCGCGTCGACCAGCCGCTCCGCCAGCGGGCGCATCGGCTTCTCACCGCCGGCACCAGCCCCCCCCTGGCGCAGCATCTCGCGCAGATTGCCGCCGGCCGCGAGCTCCATGGTCACGAACCAGTGGCCGTCGGCGCGCCCAAGGTCGAACACGCGGCAGACGTTGGGGTGGCGGATCGCGCGCGCGACCTTGACCTCGCGGGCGAGCCGCTTGATCCAGCTCTTCTCGGCGGCGCGCGCCGGGTGAAGGATCTTCACCGCGACCGGCTCCCCCAATACACGATCCCACGCACGAAAAACTTTGCCGCTGCCGCCTTCTCCGATAACCGCCTCGATCTGGTAGCGCGCGTCCAGAACGGCGCCCGCGGCGAGCGCGAGCACGGGCGCATCCTTGCGCTGCGCTACGCCAGTCGTGACGGTGTGCTCGTCCTCGGAATCGGGCTCCGGCCCGGGCGACTCCGCGGGAGAAACGGGCCGCGACTGAGAGGGGTCGTCCGTCATGCTCGCCGTTTCCTCGCGATGACTCCGCCCGGACTGTTATACCTCTACACACGATGGGCGCGCGGCCGCGGCGCGCACTGACGATAGGCAGGTTGCGGCAATGGTTTCGGTAAATGGCGTCCATTTCTGACGAGGTGAGCCAAACAATCCCGCATCGAGGCGGTCCGCGCGAGGCCACACGCGTCCCGGTCTTGCTGCTCGCCGGGACCGGCGCCGCCGTCGATCTCCTCAATCAAGCTGGGATCTCCCGCCGCGTGATCGCCATCGAGGCAGGTGTCGACATCGGACGAAGACCAGCGCCTGCCGCCGAGGGACGAGCCACGCTGGTGCTGCCCGACCGGAGCGTGTCGAGCCTGCACGCGCGAATCCTGAAAGTACCGGCAGTGGGCGACCGCCCCGAGAGCTTCGAGATCCAGGACCTCGGCAGCACCAATGGCACCTCCGTGGACGGGCGCACCGTCACCGGCCCGACGCCCCTGCAGTCGGGCGCCGTCATCTTCATGGGGGCGCAGGTGGTCGTTTTCCGCACGGTGACGCCGGCCGAGATCGCGGCCATCGAGGAGGACGCCGCCCATCCGTTCGCGCCGGTGCCGACGTTGTCTCCGGCGCTGGCCACGGTGTGCACGCGGCTGCGCCGGCTCGCGCCGTCGCAGGGCGAGATCTTTCTCCTCGGCGAGACCGGGGTCGGCAAAGAGGTCTTCGCGCGCGCCATTCACGAGCGCAGCGGGCGCAAGGGGCCGCTGGTGGCGATCAACTGCGCGGCGATCCCGCGCGAGCTGGTCGAGAGCGAGCTCTTCGGCTACGAGAAGGGCGCGCACTCCACGGCGCAGGGGCGCAAGACCGGCTTCATCGAGGCGGCGCAGGGCGGGACGCTCTTCCTCGACGAGCTGGCGGAGATGCCGCTCGAGCTGCAATCGAAGCTGCTGCGATTCCTGCAGGACCGCAAGTTCACCGCGCTCGGCTCGACGCGCGTGCAGGAAGCCGACGTACGTATCATCGCCGCCAGTAGCCGCTCGGCGCTGGCGACGAAGGCGGGGGCGGCCAACGCCAACGTGCAGGCGGCGCTGGTCGGGCGCCTCGGCGCGCACCCGATCCAGCTGCCGGCGCTACGCGAGCGCGTCGAGGATCTGGGCCGCCTGGCCGCATTTTTCCTGCGCGGCACCGACCGCTTATTCGACACCGAGGCGTTCCACGCGCTTTGCCTCTACGACTGGCCGCACAACGTGCGCGAGCTGCAAAAGGTGGTCGCCGAGGCCAAGCTGCTGAGCGAAGGCGCGCCGGCGATCTCGTTCGAGCACCTGCCGGTCAGCATCACCGCGCTGGTCGAGCCGGGCGAACCCGCAGGCGCTCCCTTCGATGGCCCCGCGCCCGACGGCGTCGTGCGCGAGGCGATCGATCCGGCGGTGAAAACCGCGCGCACCCGGCGGCCGGCGCCAACCGCCGAAGAGCTGACCGAGCTGCTCGGCCGTTACCAGGGGAACGTCGCCCACGTGGCGCGGCATCTCAAGCGGCAGTACGCGGTGGTCTGGCGCTGCATCCAGCGCTACGGCATCGCCGCGGGCAGCTTCCGGCCCGACGCGGGAGCGGGCGCCGCGACGCCGGAAGAGCCGCCGCCGCCCAGCGAAGGCAACCACGATGACGCGGAAGATGAAATGAGCGACGACGATCTCGAAGCCGAACGCGTAAAAGGATCGTAGAAGAGGCGATCATCGCCATGTCGACCTCTGCGAAACCCCGAAATCGGCGCGGGCATGCCCCGCCTCGTCCCCGAAGCGTGCGCGCCCTCCCCTCCACCGGCGAGGGCGGGCGCGACTCGTCGGCGCGCGTCTACCTGCGCCAGGGGCGGTCGCGGCCGCTCTGGTTCGGGCACCCCTGGGCCTACGAGAACGCCATCGATCGCGTCGAGGGTGATGCTGGTCCCGGCGACGTGGTCTCGCTGGTCGATCACGACGGGCGCTTCATCGGGCGCGGCTTCTACAATCCGCGCTCGCAGATCCCGGTGCGGCTGTGCTCGCGCCAGGACGGGCCGATCGACGCCGTTTTCTTCCGGGCACGGATCGCGGCCGCTCGCGCCTTGCGGCGGCGGCTGGCGCTGCCCGGCCCGGCGACGACGATCTATCGCCTGATCAACAGCGAGGGCGACGACCTGCCCGGGCTGATGGTCGACGTCTACGATGACGCGGCGGTGGTGCAGATCACCACGCTGGCGATCGCGCAGCGCAAGGCCGAGATCTTCGACGCGCTCGAGGCCGAGGTTGGCGTGAAGACGATCTTCGAGTCGTCGTCGTCCGGCTACGCCGAGCTGGAAGGGTTCACCGCCGCGTCGCGCGTGGCGCGCGGGGAGTCACGCCCGACGGTAGGGGGGCTCGAGGACGGAATCCGCCTGGAGGTCGAGCCGCTCGCCGGTCAGAAGACCGGCATGTTCATCGACCAGCGCGAGACGCGGATGCGCGTGGGTGCGCTGGCGCGCGGCGCGCGCGTGCTGGACTGCTATGCCTACGCGGGCGGCTTCGGGCTTCAGGCCGCGCGCGGTGGAGCCGCGGCGGTGATCGCTGTCGATAGCTCGGCGCGCGCGATCGCGCGCATCGAGAGCCATGCAACCGCCAACGGCGTGCGCATCGACGCGGTGGAAGCCGACGCGTTCCGCTTCCTCGAGACCGCGACCCCGCGATCGTTCGACCTCCTGGTGATCGACCCGCCGAAGTTCGCGAGCGCGCGCAAGGACCTGGAAGCCGCGCGCAAGGGCTACGAGCGCCTGAACGCGCTGGCGCTGGGCGCCGCGGCGCCGGGCGCGGTGCTGGTGACCTGCTCCTGCTCGCAGAACGTCGACGCCGAGACCTTCGAGCGCATCGTCGCCGCCGCCGCCAAGCAGGCCGGCCGCCACGTACGCGTCTTCGAGCGCCGCGGCCCCGCGTCGGATCACCCGCTGCCGCCGGGGTTCAGCGAGGGGCAGTATCTCAAGATCTTGTTGCTCTACGTCGACTAGATCAGGGCGCGGGGCGCACGCCCGAGGGGGCGCCGTGCAAGAGGGCAATGTAGTAGATCAGCATCGCGACGATCATCACCAGTGACACCCACTCGAAGGGGACGCGGCCGAACAGCTTCCAGCGCCGGCCGAAGAAGCGACCGCGCGAGCGCGTGAAGATCTGGTTCTGGATCGACGGCAGAAAGCTCGGCGGTGCCGCCTGCTTGAGCCGGCCCAGGGATCCGAGCGCGCGCCGGAAGCCCTCGAGCTCGGTGCGGCACTGGATGCAGACGCCGAGGTGCTTCTCCAGCTCTTGCTTCTGCGCTTCCGCCAGCGTGCCGTCCGCGTAGTCGCTGAAGAGATCCGATGCTTGTTGGTGATCCATGTCGTGATCAGCGCGTGTGCTTGTCCAGGTACTCTTTGATCGCCATGCGCGCTCGATGCAACCGCGACTTGATCGTGCCTTCAGCCAGCGCCGTGATCTCGCCGATCTCCTGGTACGACAGCTCTTCGACGTCGCGCAAGATCACCAGCAGGCGGTGCTCCTCCTCGAGCGCCGCGATCGCCGCTTGCATCAGCTTCTCGAGCTCGGCGGCCTCCAGCATGACGTCGGGCGCGACGATCTGCGCGTGCAGCGGCGATCCGCCGCGCGACGAGATCGCCCCCTCGCGCTCGTCGTCGAGCTCGCCGCCGTCGGTGTGCCGGCGCGACAGGTACTTGATCCGGTTCTTGCAGTGGTTGGCGGCGATGCGGAGCAACCACGTCGAGAACTTCGACTCGCCCCGGAATCCGTCGACGGTCTTGAAGACGGTGACGAAGACCTCCTGCGCGATGTCCTCGGCCTCGGGCCGACTGCCGATCATGCGATAGACCAGGCTGAACACCTTGTCGCCGTAGAGGCGCACGATGTCGTTGAACGCCTGCTCGTCGCGCTCCTTGAGGCGACCGATCAGCAGCCGCTCGGCGACGCTCATGACGTAGGGGGCCCGGCGGAGGCGGGCCCTCGCCAAGCGGAGAGTTGCCTCCACGCCCCTTCGGACAGCCGAAGAAGGGGAAAGTTCCCGTCGTCGTGCATCGAGCCAGGCAGTTTAACGCGGGCACGCCATCGCGCGCGCTCCTCGCACTTCAGGGCTGCGGCACGAAGATGCGGAAGCTGGCGCCAAGGATGGTGTCGCGCGGAGCGTCGCCCTTCTGGACGACATCCTGGCGGAGGCCAAAATCGAGCGCGCCCGCCTCGGAGACCGCGGACAGCCCGGCGGTGAAAAACCCATTCTGGGTGACACCGTCGTACCCGCCGCCCGCGCGCAGGACGACCTTCTTGGCCAGAAACAGCTCGGCGCCGGCGGAGACCCGCGTCCCCTTGCGCGGCAGCGGCGAATCCGCGGTCAGGTTGGTCACGCCGTCGACGGCGATGAGCAGGATCTCGCTCGGAGACAGGGCGACGCCGTATCCGATCGCCTGCGGCGCCACGCCGACATTCAGGTCGCGGAGGTTATAGCCGACGACGCCCACCGAGAGCACGCTCGCCGGCCGCAGGGTGATGCCGACGTCGTAGGTGAATCCGCCGGTATCGCCCGCGAGCGACGTCTGGTCACCCGAGAGTCGGAAGTACTTCGCGGTGGCGCCGACCGCCACGTGGTCACCGAACGGCAGCGACAGCGCCAGCCCGACCTCGTGCCCGTGCCCCTCCAGGGCGCCGGTTGGGTTGTCGGAGTGATAGGTATAGTAGAGGCCGCCGGCGACCTTGTAGCCCGACGTCGAGTCGACGATCGACGCGTGCAGATACTGGTTGTCGCCGTTGTGCACGAAAAAGTAGTCGGCCTCGATATTGTACTGCTGGCTCAGGGACATCCCCGATGGGTTGAGGAGCGGCCCGGTTCCCGAAGTGGCGGCGCCCCGCAACGTCTCGCCCATGCCGAGCGAGCGCGTTCCGACGAAGCCCTCGGCGGCCGACGCCGACGACGTCGCAAGCAACCCCAGCAGCCAGGTCGATAGGATGGCTCGAAGACGCGTTGGGCGTAGGCGGGTCCCCCGCCGGAGCCCGCCCCCTTCGGGGACTTCGGCACGGACAACCCACCCTCCCCGCCCCGCCGCGACGGCGGCCTCGCCGCGGGAGGGTCTGGGAACCCTCCGAGGGTTCCCAGATCGGACGGGGGAGCGGGTCGGCAGACGCATGGGGGTCGATTCTAGGGATAGGGCCTCGATCGTCCAGTATTGACTGCAGCCGCACGTCGCTGGTTGCACGCCGGGCCGCTAGCGCCAGTTGCGCTCGGCGAGGCTCGAGAAGCCCTCCCAGCCCACGACGATGTGATCCAGGACGGAGATCCCGCACAGATCGCCGACCTCACGCAGGCGCGCGGTCAGCTCCAGGTCCTGCCGCGACGGCGTCGGATCGCCCGACGGATGGTTGTGACAAAAGATCACGGCCGCCGCCGCCGACCGGATGAGGGGCCGGAAAACGTCGCGCGGGTGCACCTCGACGCCGGTCAATGACCCGCGCGCCAGGCACCGCTCCGATTGGATCCGGTGGCGCACGTCCAGCGCCAGCGCCCAGAACTCCTCGACCGCCGAAGTCGCCAGCCGCGCGCGCAGATGGGTCCAGACGTCGCTGGCCGAGGTCAGGCGGCGTCCCGGCCTCGGACGCTCGCCGACCGACCGACGGCCGAGCTCGATAGCAGCTTGGATCAGAGAAGCACGCGCCCGGCCGACGCCGCGGTGGGCGCACAGCTCCTCGATCGAGGACTGGGCGATGCCAACGAGACCGCTGGCCTCCGCCAGCAACGCCGTCGCGAGATCGATCACGTTGCGACCCGCCATACCCGACCCGAGGACAATCGCCAACAGCTCCTGGTCCGACAGCTGAGCCGCGCCATGGGATAGCAGACGCTCGCGCGGCCGAGCGTCCGGATTCAGAGCCGCAATGGTGACCATACGCAACGACTTCGCAACCGACATGCCACGCCGGGGTGTGGAACCCTCCGAACGTTCCGAGGCGGAGAACGCTGCGTGACCTGTGTGCACCCGCTGCGGACACAACCAACCGCAAGAGGCCACAGCGAGGGTCCAGCAACTCGCAAAATCGCAAAATCGGACGAAACCTGGAGAACCCGCAAAAAGAAGCGGAAAATAGGAAAAAACTGGGTTGGCTTGTGTGGAAAGTTCGTGCTAGCGTTCATCCAACGCTCGTGCTTGGCGGGTAATCCCGCACCGGCGCTGACGGGTTGCTGAGGTTCCTCGGCGATCCTCGACTTTCCGACGATTTTTCAAAGCAGATTCGACAGGGTGCAGCAGGGTGGGTTGGCGCGCATGGGCGTAGCGCCCCTTCGTTCTGACAGGAGTTCAGCCTGAGTTCCGACGACGATTCAAGGCTCGCGCGGGCTATAAGCCACGCAGAGCCGGATGCAGATCTTTCATCTTCTTCCCCGAGTGACGCTCCCGAACGCGGGAGCCTGAGCGGAGGTGACCCGAGCGACGGCGGCGCTGGCGATGGTGTGCCAACGATCGTCATCCACCGCTCGGATCACGACGACGAGGTCACCAGCGCGAGCGCAGTCTCGGTGCCTGTGCCTGTGCCTGTGCCGGGGGTGCAGCAGACGTTCGTGACGGGAGGCTCGCCACCAGCAGCTGCCCCCGCAGCGCCCCCATCAGAGGCACTCCAGCGCGCGCTGCAGAAATTGCGCGAAGTGTTTCACATCCGTGAGCTGCGCCCAGGCCAGGCGGAGATCATGGAGTCGGTGCTCGCCGGGCGGGACACGCTGGCGATCATGCCGACCGGCAGCGGTAAATCGCTGACCTACCAGTTACCGTCACTGATATTGCCGGGCCCGACGCTGGTGGTGTCGCCGCTGCTCGCGCTGATCGAGGACCAGGTCCTCAAGCTCAAGGCCCTCGGCATCCCGGTCGCGCGCATCGATTCCACGCGGACGGCCAAGGAGCGTGCCGCCGATCTCGAGGCGGTGTGCGAGGGCAAGATCAAGCTCGTGCTGATCACGCCCGAGTCGGTCGGCAGCCCGACGGTGCAAGAGGCCCTGGCCGGCGTGAAGTTCTCGCTGTTCGCGGTCGACGAGGCGCACTGCGTGTCCCAGTGGGGTCACGACTTCCGCCCCTCGTATCTCGGCTTGCGTCGCGCGGCGCAAGTGCTGGGGCGCCCGCCGATCCTCGGCCTGACCGCGACCGCGACGCCGGCGATCGGCGACGACGTGCTGGTTCAGCTGGGGATGAAGGACGCGAAGGTCTGTCGCGTCTCGTTCCACCGCCCCAACCTGGCATTCGACGTGCGCAAGGTCGCCGGCGAGGCCGACAAGCTCCGCCAGCTCGGCAAGCTCATCCAGAGGCTGCGGCGCCCGGGCATCGTCTACTGCTCGACTGTGCGCGCGGTCGACGACCTCTACGTGGCGCTCCGCCACGGCAAGATCCCGGTCGAGCGTTACAACGGCAAGATGTCGACCGACGAGCGCGAGGCAGCGCAGGCGTCGTTCATGCAGACGGGGCGCAAGGTCGTGATGCTGGCGACCAACGCGTTCGGCCTGGGCATCGACAAGCCCGACATCCGCTACATCATCCACTACCAGATGCCCGGCTCGCCCGAGTCGTACGTGCAGGAAGCGGGACGCGCGGGACGCGACGGCAAGCCGGCGCGCTGCGTGCTGCTGTTCCAGCCCGACGACATCGCGATCCAAGAGCACTTCCTGAAAGAGGCGCACCCGACCAAGACCCAGGCGCGCATGGTGGCCGATGGTCTTTATGCCTGGAGCGACGAGGGCAAGGAAGTCTCGGTGCGCGACCTGGCGCTGTCGATGGCGCTGCCCGAGCGGCGCGTGCGCGTAATCCTGTCGGTGCTCGAGGCGATGGGCGTCGCGCAAGAGGTCAAGGCCGCGCGGTGGCAAGGTGCCGAGCCGCGCCCCTCGCGCGAGCAGATCGACAAGGCGGCGTCGGTGTTCGAGGCGCGGCGCATTTCGGACCGGCGGCGACTGGCGTCGCTGCTGGCGTACATGAACACGCAGCGCTGTCGCGTGCAGATGATGCGCGCTTACTTCGGCGAGCCCGAAGGCCCGAAGTGCGGCCTGTGCGATTCCTGCGCGGGCCTGGACAGCGAGGTGTTCGATCCCGGGTCTGCCGACGAGCGCCACGGGCTGCACGCGGCGACCGACTTTCACGCGCGTCCGCGACGGCGGCGGCGCGGCCGCAGCGGCGAGGTCCGAATCGAGGCACGCGAGGGCAAGGTCGCTCAGACGCAGAGTCCCCGGCCGGCGCAGCTATACGTGCCCCCGGCGCCGGTCTTCGAGACCGCGATCCCCGGCGACATTCTGCCGCCGCTCGCGGCTGCCGAAATTCCAGCTCCGCCCGAGAGCGAGTCCGCCTTCGACGAGGGCGTCTGGTACGCGGCGCCCGAAGCCGGCGCATGGCTGGCGGGCGATGCGGTCGTCGATCCGGACGACGGCTGGTTCCACGAGGACGCGCCGCCCATCGCGCTACCGGCGGTGTCGAACGGCGTTCACGAAGCGATGAGCGACGGTGGGCGCTCTGCGACCGACGGCGCGCTCGCCGCACCTGAAGGCGAGGTGTCCGCGCCCGCCGATGCGACAGTGGCTCCGCCCGCGGCGCCAAACTTCGAAAACGACTGGGCCGCCGTGCGCGACGCCAACATCCGGCCCTACGCAGAGTGGCGCGCGACCGTGCCGGTCGCGTTACCGGTCACGAGTGGCGGCAACGCCAGTGGCAATCGCCCGCAGCACTCGTTCCAGCATCACCCAAACAGCAACAGCCACCACAACAACGGCAACAAGCGTGGTCCGAACGGTGGCGGCATGAATGACGGTGGCGGTGGTGGACGTCGTCGCCGGCGGCGTCGACCGAACGGAGGCGGACCAAGCGGCGGCGGCGGCGGCGGCGGGCGCCACACGCGCAACGGCCGCGAGGGAGGCGAACGCAACCGCGATCGCGGGCCGCGCCTGCCCGGGTTCTACAACCCCGGCGGGGACTAGCCAACCTCGCGAGCAGCGGGTTCCGAACTTACTCGACCGATTTGAACCAGCTCACGAAGCGCGCGATGCCGTCTTCGATCGCGACCCGCGGCGCGTAGCCCAGGTTCGTACCCGACAGAGTGACGTCGGCGAGCGTGCGGCGCATGTCGCCCGGCTGCTCCGGGCGCCACTCGATCACCGGCTTCTTGCCGAGCGATTGCGAGATCAGCTCCACCAGCCGGATCAGCGGCGTCGTGCGCGAGCCGCCCAGGTTGTAGATGCGGTAGCCCGGCACGCGCGCGCGCGCCTGCTCGTCGATCGAGGCCACGATGCCGTCGACGATGTCGTCGACCCAGGTGTAGTCGCGTGAGGTGCTGCCGTCGCCGTAGAGCTCGATCGGCTTGCCCGCGTCGATGAGTCGCGTGAACTTGTGGATCGCCAGGTCCGGCCGCTGGCGCGGCCCGTAAACGGTGAAGAAGCGCAAGCAGGTCACGTCGAGCGACTGCAGGTGGTGCGCCGTGAAGGCGCAGAGCTCGCCCGCCCGCTTCGTCGCGGCGTAGGGAGACGCCGGCTTCCCGCACGAGTCGGACTCGCGGAAGGGCACCGCGCTGTCGACACCGTAGACCGACGACGAGGAGGCGAAGACCATACGCGTGACCTGGTTCTTCGAGCACGCGTCGAGCACGCGCGACGTGCCCGCGACGTTGACCTCGCCGTAGCGGAGCGGATCCGCGATCGACGGGCGCACGCCTGCGAGCGCCGCCAGGTGCACCACCGCGTCGGGCCGCGCCTCGGCGAACGCGCGAGAAAGATCGTCCGACGAGGTGATGTCTCCCTCGATGAAGCGGAACTCCGGCCGCGCGCGCAGCCCCGCCAGGTTGCGTTCTTTCACGGCGCGCGGATAGAAGGCGTCGAAGTTGTCGAGCCCGACGACCTGGTCGCCGCGCGCGCAGAGACGCTCAGCGAGATGCGATCCGATGAACCCCGCCGAGCCCGTCAAGAGAATCCGCATGCGCCAAGAATAACGGCCGGCGAGCGATTTGTCGCGCGCGGCGGCGTCTCAGCCTCGAGAATCGGCCGGCGCTTGCGAGTCGGTGGCGGGCGCGCGGAGATGCAGCAGAAACTCGACGTTGCCCTTGCCGCCGGTGATCGGCGATGTCGTGCGCGCCAGAACTTCGTAGCCCAGGCCCGCGGCCGCCGCTTCGATCTCCGACAGCGCGCGCGCGCGCGCCGCCTCGTCGCGCACGATGCCGCCCTTGCCAATGTCGGCGCGGCCCACTTCGAACTGCGGCTTCACCAGAGTTATCAAGTTTGCCCCCGGACGCCCGAGCGGCAGCAGCGCCGGCAGCACCAGCCGCAGCGAGATGAACGAGACGTCGACCACGATCACGTCGACCGGCTCGGGTAAGAGATCGGGCGGGGCCAGGCGAATGTTGGTGCGGTCCATGACCCGGACGCGGGCGTCGGATGCAACCTTCCAGTCCAGCTGCCCGTGCCCCACGTCGACGCAGTAGACGCGCCGCGCGCCCGCCTGGAGCAGGCAGTCCGTGAACCCTCCCGTCGAGGCCCCCACGTCGAGCGCCACCTGTCCCGCCACCCCGACGGAAAAGGTGGCGAGCGCGTGCGCCAGCTTGAGCCCCCCGCGCGATACGTAGGGCATCGGCGCGCTGCGCAGCCGGAGCTCGACACCCGAATCGACCAGCTCGCCGGCTTTTTCGACCGGCCGGTCCCGCGCCAGGACCTCGCCCGCCAGGATCAGCGCCCGAGCCTTCTCGCGCGACGGCGCCAGCCCCTGCTCGACCACGGCCAAATCCGCCCGGACGCGCCCCCCGCCGCGAGGCTCGCTGCGCCGCTCATCCGGGGGTGCCACGGGTCGATTCTTACCACCTTCGGTTGCAAACTCGATCGCCCTGCGTAGAATGTCGCCGCGGTCGAGGCAACCCGGAAGACCGCGATGGGGCTGTAGCTCAGCTGGGAGAGCGCCTGAATCGCACTCAGGAGGCCGACGGTTCGATCCCGTTCAGCTCCACGATCATTGAGGAATTTGGAGTAGGGACTCAGCTCGAGCGCCTGAATGAGAATTCAGACGAGCGACACGCAGACAATCAAACGATCGCGGCGGCCCGCAACTTCATTGCGGTGAGGCGCGATCCGGCGCTGGCCGATTCGACCACCTGCCGGCCGCCGCACGCCCCGATGAGCGGCGGCGACAGCCAGGAGGCGACGGCGGGAGCGCCGCCGTGGTCATGGGGTCCTTGAAGATGCGAAACGCCTCGCCGAGGACCAGGCGGCTATTGGCTTCGCGGATTTACGGCGTGAAGCGGAGGTTGTCCATGATCCAGGTCCGATTCGTCTGATTCACGTTCAGCCCCCAGCTAAAGAAGCAGTCGTTGAGCGATCGCTGCAGCGTACTGATGGTCTGCGACGGCAGGGCGAATTGCAGCGTCGAGAACTGATTCAGCGGTTTCCCGGTCAGCGCGACTTGGCCGATGAACTGGTTGTTGACGCCACCCGACGGGCAGCCCAGCAACACCTGAAGGTTGCCGATGAAGGACAGGTTCGGCTGGTTGTTGGGGATGAACAGGTCGACGCTCAGCCCCGGCTTGACGGTCAACCCAGAGGTCGTGAAGGGCGCGCCCTGGATCTGTATGAAGTTCTGGCCTGCCACGCCCAGCCCGCCGCACCCCTGCGTCTCCGGCGACGTCGCGAGGGAAAGGGACGAGTTGGGCGACGACCAGGACTTCGACCACGTTCCGGGTAGCCGATCAACGTGGGTCTCCGCCGACGTTCCCGTGTCGTTTCGCGCGGGTGACCATGGTAGCCAGCACGCCGGAGTGGTCGGGACGCCGCGATCGCGATATCTGCGTCGCGGTCTCGGGACCCTTCGGCGCCCGTTCCGTCTTACGCGCGACGCCCGCACCATGGCCATGCTATCTCCTGTCGTGCTTGCCCGTCTGCGGCTGCCGACCCTGGCGGTGTTCGTGGCGCTGTCGCCCCTGGTGCTCACTGGCGGCTGCGGCGCCACCCGCGCGCCCGGCGGCGGCGCGGTGCGGTGGGATCCGCCTGCTCCGCTGACCCGCTCCGGGATCGCGGCCCTGATTCCCGGCCACGTGCGAGATCGTGGCGGTTGGAGCGAGGCCATCGCAAACGCCCTCGCCGCCAACGAGGTGCCGCTCGAGCGCACGACGGCATGCGCGGTGATTGCCGTCATCGCCCAGGAATCCGGGTTCGACGCGGATCCCGCGGTGCCGGGCCTCGCGGCGATAGCGGCCGCACGCATCGACCACTACAAGGCGAAGCTCGGGCCGCTCGGTGATCCGGTGTTCGACAGGCTGCTCTCCGGGCGCGCGCCGGACGACGCGCGCCCCTTCCGCGCGCGGCTCGCGCGGCTGCGCACCGAGCGCGACGCCGACCTGCTCTTCCGCGATCTGCTGGCCTACTACGAGGTCAATCACCCGGCGCTGTTCACCGCGGCCGAATGGGCGGGGAAGCTCACCGACCTCGACGGGTTGGCAGCACTGAACCCGATCACCACCGCTGGATCGATGCAGGTCAGCGTGCGCTTCGCAGAGGAGTGGGCGCGCGAGCACAAGGGAAGGACCGCCACGCCCGGCGGCGTGCGCGATGCGCTGTACACGCTCCCGGGTGGCGTGTATTACGGCACGGCGCGGCTTCTGGCGTACCCGGTTCAATACGACCGCGCGCTCTTTCGCTTCGCGGACTACAACGCCGGTCTGTACGCCAGCCGCAACGCAGCCGTTCAGGCGCAGCTGTCGCAGCTCAGCGGCCGCAAGCTGACTCTCGACGGCGACCTCCTCTCCTACGATCGAAGCGGAAGGCCGAGGGACGAGGAGAGCGAGTCAGAGCGGGCCGTGCAAGCCTTCGCGCAACGGTATGCGCCGCAGCTCTCCGCCGGCGCCATCCGGCGTGATCTGCTCGGTGAGAAGACCCTCGGCTTCGAGGGGACCGAAACCTACCAGGCCATCAAGACCGTGGCCTCCCATAAGCTTGGCCACCTCGCCGGTTACGCGACCTTGCCTCAGGTTGCCGTCATGAGCCCGAAGCTGAAGGGCACCCATTCCACCGCCTGGTACGCGCAATCGGTCGACCGCCGCTACCAGACGTGCGTCGGTACGCTTGACCGCACCGGAGACGACTAGATAGACGTGCTGGAGCTTGGGCGAGCGTGGAGGTAAGCCAATCGTAACCGCTACGCGGTCCCTGCCGCGAGCGGGGACGACGCGCGCCCCGACCACGCCCGCCAGGGGCAGCGCCGCCAGATCTCGCAGGCGAGGAGCGCGCTGGGTACCGACGAGCCGGTCGCCGACGGCAGCCGCGCCGCGCGAGGCCCTCAGGCCGATTCTAGCTCAGACGTCCTGCGCTCCACGATCGTCCGGAGGCGCTTCGACGGCACCTTGCGCGTCCAGTTCCTCACCGTCCCGAAGTCGAAGCCGTCGGGCAGCTCGACCTCCGGCAGCGACGAGAAGGTGCGCGGCTTCGTACCGGACAGGTAGAATACGTCGAAGAGGGCCTTCTCCGGCGAGGCGATGAGCGCGCCTTCGGGGGTCGCCACGAACCCTCCGAAGACCTCGGGTGCCATGGTGTGGATAGAGAAGTCGCCCATTGACGTCTCGATCTCTTGGGGCCTTCCGAGCGTCATGACGTACGTCGAGCGCGGGATCTGAGAGATCATCCCATGGAACCTCAGCGCGGACAGGAGAGAGACGTAGCTGGGCGAGGGCCCGACCACGAAGCGCGACAGCACCTTCGGATCGAGGTCGCGGCCGAGCGCCCACAAGCCCCTGGCGAGCGGCTTGACGACGCCTTTGGCTGTCAGCCTGCCGAGCATCTTGTTCGCTGAGTCCACTCGTCCTCGCATGAGGGCGGCGACCTCGGACGTCGTCACCACCGGAGAACGGAAGCCCTTCAGCAAGAGCGTGAGGTCGACGGCGCTCATCGGCTGAAGATCTCCAGCGCCTGGACGACGACCGCCATCTTTTCTTCCCAGCTCTGTCGGCTGCCGTGTTCCTTCCTCTTGGACTTTTCGAGGTACGGCAACACCTCTGCCTTGTACGCATCGAAGGTCATCGCCGACGCTCTCTTCAGAGCGACCCGCGCCTGTTCGCTCGACGGGTGCAAGTCTGTCACTGACCCGACATCCTTTGCGTAGCGCTCCAGGAGCATGGCCAGGTCGAAGAGGTCACGAGTCCTGTTCCGACCCGCCATCGCCGAGACTTTCTGAGCGATGCTCTCGGCGAGCCCATAGTGTAAGGCTGAAAAAGGGCTCGAACCGTAAGAGTCGGCTATCGGTTTGGCCACCGGGCCCAGCACGGACTCAACACTGGACTCTCGACGCGAAAACTCGATTCTCGTTTGAACGGGCTCGCTCAGACCCTTTACCTTCAGAGCCATCTTCCACCGCTGGGTGGTGTCGGTCTGCTTCGGCGTCGAGACCTGCTCGACCTCGATCCCGTAGAGAAGGAGCGTCTTCCTGAAGCGCGGCGAGGCCAAGATCTTGTCGACATTCTTCTTGAGCGTCTCCCTCGACGTGACAGACACGTCCATGTCGAGGTCGTCCGAGTGCCTGACGCTTTCGAAGAAGAGCCTCAGGTTCTGGCCCCCTTTGACGACGGCCTTGTTCGGGGCCCTCGACAGCTGGGCCAGGAAGGTCAGGTGGAAGGCGTCTATGGCCTCGTTTGGCGTCTCAATCATGACTGCAAAATAGTGACGTTTACATCAACAACTTACAATCATTATTTCTTGCCGCGGCTCAGCATGGGCATGGATGCTGGTTGGTTCTCTACTCTTTAGGACGCCTTTCGTGGCTCGCCGGCATGCGACCTTCCGGCGCCACCGGGATACGAGGTCGGCTAACATGGCGCGTTTCCGGCCGCGGCGGCGTTCTGCGGCGATGACGAGCTGCTGGCGTCGGTTTGCTCTTCCGCGTGCACGTCGTGCACAAGGACGGAACCGGTCCTCTCATCTCCGTACGGCCTGCAAGTGAGCTTGACCCCCGAAAGGCCGTTTCCCGATGAAGTCGTGCAGAACAACAGCGCCATCGTGAGCGAATCCAGGTGGTTGACGCCAACGCCTGTGAGCGCGACACTCAACCACTTCATGGCGCATCTACTCCTCGTGGACGACGACGATGACATTGTCGAAGCGATTGGCGAACTCCTGCGCGGTGAAGGCCATGAGGTAGATAGCGCCTCCACCGGCGAGGAGGGGCTCGTGGTTCTTAGAGCCTCACCGTTGCCCGACGCTCTGGTGCTGGACGTCGATATGCCGGTCTTGGGCGGCCCGGGAATGGCTCACAAGATGCTCCTGCACGACGCTGGCGAGGAAAAGATACCGATCATTCTCATGTCCGCGAGGGACGACCTACCCGAGATCGCTCGGAAGATGGGAACCCACTACGTCCTGAAGAAGCCCGCAACGCTCAAAGGCTTCCTTGCCATACTCGATCGAGCGCTTCTCGAAAGAGACGCACCGTCGTCCGCCTGAAGATCAGCCCCAGAATGGTTGCCGACAGACAGCGGCTCACCAGTCCGCCTATTCACAGGCGGTCGAGGAACGTGAGGATCCGGTCGGTGGCGCGGAAGCGCCGGGAACGGGTCGTGGGCGGCGCGATCTTCTGCAAGGTCCGCTCTTTTATCGCCAGGTCGGCCTCGACGTAAGCGTGTGTCGTGCCTGGGTTGGCGTGGCCGAGCCAGAGCGCGATGGACGAGAGATCAACGCCTGCCTGTAGAAGGTGCATCGCCGTCGTGTGTCGCCGCGTGTGCGGCGAGATCCTCCTCCGGGCGAGTGAGCCGTTGCCGGCGGCGTTGCGTCCCCCGGCCTCCCACACGTCGCGGCCTGCCTCGCGCGGCGATGTGCCGCGTTCGATCGCGTCTAACGCGGAACTCGTCTGGCCACCGATATCGAATGCGTGCCTCTGCCAAGCGAGATATCGAGCGGCGACGTCGATGACGTCAAATCCACTGAGCTGCCGGAGGCTGAGCGTGAAGCAGTTCGCTGCTGAGACTGGGATCAACGCACGGACGCTGCAGGTACAGCAAGTACAAGCTGAAGAAGCCCTCACGCCAGGGGTGTCTCACGGATCGCTCGCTAGCGCAGGCCGATCATGTAGATCACAACGGTAGTCGCTGCCTGTGACTAATCTGCGTTACGGTCAGATATACGTCGTGCACATCCACTGCATGCCCGCATCTCCTGCGGTACAAGTGCACTGGAAGCCGGGGTCTCGGTGGCATTCCTGTCCGGGCGATGCACAGGGTTTGTCGCGCAGGTCGTTGCAGGAGGAGATGTCGAGGCCGCCGGGCATGCACTGTGCCCACGCCGAGATCTCGGTGCCGGCGGGACAGACGTCGTGGGTTCCGTCGGCTCTGCACGGAGGCGCGGCCACGTGTCCCGTGGTCAGGTCGCAGCAAGTCTGCTGCACCTGGGTGCAAGCCTCGGCAGGACAGGTCGTGAGCAACGTGAACCCGGGGTTGCACGAATCTGGGGGGCACGAGAGAACACCCATCGCCGGGTTCTGGGTGAAGCAGCTCGACACGCAGCCCTGGGGATCTCCAGGGCGCCTCACGCAGATGGTCGGAGTGGGGGGATGGAGTTGGCCATCGCCCGCGTCGCCGCCAGCGGCGGGCGACGTGCAGCCCAGCGCCGAAGCGGCGAGTGCGACGATCCAACGCCCGTTCGGCGGCATTCGTAGATCGAACGGCGAGACTCCGATTTCTTCCCGTAGTGGCCTCCGGATCCCGACCGCCCCCGGTGGCAACTTACCGCGCCAAATACGTGCAATTCCTAGACGATCCGCCGACCGCAGCTCCTTGGCTAAACTGCTCCCTGGCTCTAAGTACTCGTCGAATACGAATTCTTGCGCTCATTGAATTGAGGCGCTAGCGGCTAAGTTACCTACGAACCCGAACCGATCACGAGCTCGATCTTGCCGCCCAGCGCCGCGGCCAGGGTCTGCAGAGTACGGTAGGTTGGATTGGCCTGGCCGCTCTCCAGCGTCGAGATCTCACTTTGGTTCAGTCCCGTCTTCTTGGCGAGCTTCTTCTGCGTCCAGCCCCGCTTCCGGCGAGCCTCGGCGAAACGGCGCGCCAACCGGTAGCGTTCTCGGAAGTACTTCAGCTCCGCGATGGCCTCGGGCCCCTCGGCCTTGGCCTGCCGCTCCAGCTCGGCCATGAAATCGGTGAACTTGGTCGCCATGATGCCGCTCCGTATCACCTAAAGCGTATGGGATAAAACCAATATCGTCAATCCGCGCTTCGACTCCTCTGCCGGGCCTTCCAGTTCTTCAGTCGGGCCCTCGCCAGCTCGATCTGCGTCTGCTGGTGACGTTTCGCTTGCCCTTGAAACGATTGCATCTCGTAACTACCGGACACCACAAGCCAGGCTAAGAAATCGCACTCAGGAGGCCGACGGTTCGATCCCGTTCAGCTCCACAGGTACGTAGGTAGCCGTATTCGTTTTAAATCTAGGCGGCTTTGAACAGGCCGCGGAAGGTAGCTGGCGCGGCGAGTGGGCCTCAAATGGGCCTTATCGCGCACCGCCGCGTAGTACCGCCAGTGCGCGATCGGCGACGAGCCAGTCAAGGCGATCAGCGCCGCCCGCGAGTGCTCGATGGCGGCCCTGTGCAAGAGGCTCGGAGAAGACTCCGCGTGACCGATCTGCGGCTCTTCACGGTGAAGCGGGGATGAACAGCTCGGCGCTCGGAAAGGTGTTGGGGGGGCCGGCCAGAAGGACCGTGCCGTCGGCGAGCCGCGTCGCCGTGTGATCGACGCGGTAGATCCGCAGGGTCGCTATCTCGGTGAAGGCGCCGGCGGAAGGGTCGAAGATCTCCGCGGGCAGGACGCCCGATCCGCCCGCGATGAGCACGCTGCCGTCATCGAGCAGAGTCGAGGTGTGCCCCCAGCGCGCGTACACCATTGGCGCGATGGGAGTATCCGTCTCGGTGACGGGATCGTAGATGCTCGCGGCGGCGCTGGCGGGACCAAAGTAACCGCCGGTGTTGAGGACGCGTCCGTCGCGTAGGCGAACCAATCGTCCCTCGGTGCGCATGGACACGTGAGCCGTCGCCCTGAAGGTGCCGGTGACCGGGTCGAAGAGATCGGCGTCCAAGCGCGCGCTGCCGTCTGAGCTGCCCGGCACCGGTCCGCCCGCCAGCAGGACCCGCCCGTCCGCCAGCAGCACGGACTGATGGGCGACGCGGTTCACGGTCATCGGGCCAACGGCAACGAAGGCGCCGCTCGCCGGATCGAAGACCTCGGCCGATTCGAGGATCACCTCGATGCTGGGATCGCTTCCGGCCTGATCCCCGCCCGCGATCAACACCCGGCCGTCCCCGAGCGCCGTGGCCGAGTGCAGTCCGCGCGCGGTCGTCATGTCCGCCGCCGGCGTGAAGCGGTGAGTGGCCGGGTCGTAGATCTCTGCGTGCGCCGTGGTTGTGTTGCCCGGGCCGACCAACCCACCGGTCACCAGCGCCCGCCCGTCGGCCAGGGCCGTCACCTCGAAGTTTGCGAGCTGGCGTGGCGTGATCAGGTCGGCCGCGAAGGTGAATGACTGCGTGCGTGGATCGTAGACCTGCGCCTGTACAATAGAGACGATCAGCACTTGTCCGTTGGTGAGCCGCGCGGCTCTGATGTTTGAGAGGCCTACGTCGACCATCTCGGTACCGGTGGGCCGGAACGCCGCCGCGGTGGGACAGGAGGAGGGGGGCGTTCCGACCGCGCCGGAGCCGGGGATGAACAGCTCTGCGCTCGGCGACTGGGTGGTCCCTCCCGCCAGGAGCACGCGGCCGTCGGGTAGCAGGGTCGCCGTGTGATCGACGCGGAACATGCGCAGCGTGGCCGTCTCGGTGAAGGCGCCGGTGGCAGAGTCGAAGATCTCGGCGGGCAACCATTGCCCTGTCTGCAGCGTGGTCCCGCCACTGACGAGCACGCGGCCGTCCGGCAAGAGCGTCATCCGATGACCGATGCGGGCATGCACCATCGGTGAGATGAGCGTGACCGCTTCAGTCGCGGGGTCATAAATGCGCGCCTCGGCGCCCGTCGTATCAGCAGCGGCGCCGGAGCCCCCCGTACTGAGCACGCGGCCGTCCGCAAGCCGGATCACCTCGTCCCCTCCGCGCGCCGCGACGTTGGCGGTCGCCCGGAAGGTTCCGGTCGCGGGATTGAACAGGTCCGCCGTCGGCGCGCCCGGGTCGCTGAGCAGGACTCGGCCGTCGGCGAGCAGCAGCCCTGTGGGGCCGCTGCGCGCTACGGTCATCGGAGCGACCGAGGTGAATACGCCCGTGGCCGGGTCGAAGAGCTCAGCCGATTGGAGCAGAATGAGAGCTGCGTTTGGCTGCCGCACAGAGCCGCCGGCGACAAGCACGCGACCGTCAGCGAGCCTGGTCGCCGAGTGACCGGAGCGCGCCGTCGTCATGTCGCCCACCGACGAGAAGGCTCCGGTGGCAGGGTCGTACATCTCGGCGTGCGCGGTCGTGCTCTGGAGGCCGGCCAATCCACCGGTCACCAGCACCCGCCCATCAGCGAGGCCGGTCGCCGCGAAGCCCCCCCCGGCGCGGGGGCTAACGAAGTTTCCCGCGAACGTAAACGTTTCCGTCGCCGGATCGAAGAGCTGGGCGCCTGTCGTATCGAGGATGAGCACGCGGCCATCGGGCAGTGGCGCTGCGTGACCGGAGAAGACGGCCCCGATCATCTCGCCGGCCGTGCGGCGGAACGTCGCCGGCTTGGGACAGGCACCGGAGCTACCCGCCGTCCCGGCGCCGCCAACACCGGCGCCGCCAACCGCTCCGCAGACGCTACCCGCGCCCCCAATTCCACCCGCGCCCCCGACGCCAGCCGCGCCGCCGACCCCAGCCGCGCCGCCGACCCCAGCCGCGCCGCCCGCCCCGCTTCCACACGAGGGACCGCTATTGCCTCCGTTCGAGGCACCAAGCGCCACCGATGATTGATCGCACGCCGAGCTCGCGTCCGACGGTGTTCCCACGTCGATTCGTTCAACGTCCGGGATTCCGGCGTCGATCATTGCCACGTCGGGCGCCCCGGTTTCGGACTGTTGCGCGTCCAATCCTGCATCGGGCGCTCCGGTCTCGGAGCTGTCGCCGTGTCGTGTCTCGCCAGCCCCCGTGATCGCGTCTCCGACGTCACCGCTTCGCGCATCCAAAGCATCTGACCTGGAAGGTTCGGCCGGGATACCTCCGCACGCGGGCAGCAGGATCACGGCGAAAGACAATGCGATGCGTTTGAGTCTACGGGGTTGCCGATTCATTCAGCTCTCCAGATTTATGGTTTGGCGCAGATGTCGGCGCGGTCCTAAAGCACCTCTTGGGCCACGCGCGGGATGCGAATCAGTCCCCGGGCTTGCGCTGACAATCCGCGAAGAGGACCAGTCAATCCATCAACGTGAACGACTACGTCATTCAATTCGGAGGAGAGGCCGTCAACCACCGGCCGCTAGGTATCCACCAGCGCTACTGCGTCGGCAGCAGGACACCGGTCAGATGCACAGGCCTGTTACTCAGTGAGTCCTTGATGGAGTGCACCGGTTTGGAGCTGAGGATTGGGATCGGCTCTCAGACGATCTCGACTGGTTCACGCCGAATTCCTTCGACGTGACCCGTAGGCGGCCCTTCCGGAGAATCCGAGCGGGCTGCGGAGAGATGGGCGCCGCAATAGGACGCTAAGCCAAGCCGACCGTTACAGGCCGCCTCGAGGTCGTGAGGATAGCCCCGCATCGGCGACCGCCGCAGCCCCCACGCTCACGCCGAGACCGGTCTCCCTTCTCGCAAGCGCTGCCGCGGCCGGCAGCGGACAGGGGCCTCCGCAGGTTGTGGACCGGCTCCAAGTTGGGCTATTCGGCGCCGGTTGGCGCTTGTTATTTGAAGCCGACAGCGACGCTCTTCTCGAAGGGAACGTTGAATCCCTTCTTGTCCTTTACGACGACCGAAAGGTTCGTGGGGGAACCGCTCACGGAGTAGATTTCTCTCTCGGTGTTCACGTTGAGTGAATAGCCGTGAAGATAGGTGAAAATTCCGCGGTCGCGACCCTGAAGCCGGACCCTACAGGTGATGTGATGACGCCCGGAGGTCAAGCGCCCCGCATAGATCACGTAGTCGCGACCGCGCTGCGCTTGGGTGACGACGGTCGGTAGGTCGGCATTGTCCAAGGTGAAGCGCGCATCGACGATTTGAAACCTATTGCCGACGTCGTTGCGAAAGAACAGCGTCGCCTTCCCCTGAATGGTGAGTGGGGGCGCCACATTCAGCCGGACCTCGCCCGGCGCTGCTTGGGGCGCCGCCGGCGTGGAACCAGGCAGGACCACCATCAAATCAGCGGCCACCGTCGAATCAGGTGTCGCCGTGGAATCAGGCACCGGCACCGTCGAATCAGATGACGCCGTCGAATCAGGCGCCGCCATCGCGAGCTGCCCATAGACAAGCATCCCTGAAATGGCAATTCCGATACCGCACAATTTCTGCCGCATGATGCCCCTCCTTCCAAACCCTCGACGTAGACTAAGTACGGTCTGCCATATAACCAGCCCTGGGAATGATCGACGGCGAATTGACGGTCCCGTTCGGTGAGTAGCCGATGTTGGTCGTGGAGATGTAGATCGTCGGCATGACCTGCAGGTTGGCGACGACGCCGTCGTCACCCACGCCGTTGAGCGCGCGCACCGTGCTGTGAGACGCCACGCACTGGCCGCCGCCCGCGGCAAAGGCGTCGCACGGCAGTGGCGCAGGTTCCATCCACCCGCCCGCACCCCTAGTCATCGCCCGGCTGGACGCGAGCGGGCCCGGCTGGCTACCTGGGAAGCAGAGGCGCGATCGCCGCGTACCAGTGGTCCGCCATGAACTTGTAGCCGGCGGTATTGGGATGAATGTTGTCGGGTCCGAACATCGTGGTGACGGAAAAGCCTGTGTTCATATCGACGAGAATGATGTGCTTTCCGGCCGCGGCACGCGCTTGCACGATGCTGGGTAGCGCCTGGTTGTAGGCGCGAATCACGGCATTGCTAGGATCGTAGCCGAGCGGGATTATTTCAGCGAGCACGACCAGCGCGTTCGGCGCATTGGCGAAGAGTTTGTCGAGGAGGGACTGAAGATCGCTCTCCATCTCGGTTGCGGGAAAGCTGGTGGCGTCGTTCGTGCCGATGTGGAGCAGGATGATGTCCGGCGTTCCACCGCTCGCGGCGCTCAGCGCCGGATTGGGGATTACGCTTGCGATTCCCGCGTTCCCGCCGCTAAATGGCGTGACCTCCGAAATGCCCCAGCCGCTGTGCCCTTCATTCCTTTGCGGGAACGGCTGACCCGAAACGGTGGTTGGCCCATTCAAGAGCGAACCCGTGAATGTGATCTTCTGGCCCCCCGCAACGGCATCCGAAAAGAGTGGGCCGCGATAACCACCGTTGGCTTCATCGTTGACTCCGAACGTGATCGAATCACCGAGCGGCAGGATCTTGCACGGGGTGGATCGGCAGGCCAGATAGACGCTTGATGATCCGTCCGAGGAGTCGCCAGTGCTCGCGTCGCGCTGCGTGCCTCCGTCAGCTCCCACAGAGCCGCCGGTGCCCGCCCCGCCGCCGGTGCCCGCCGCGCCACCGACCGAGGAGGAATCAGCTCCTCCGCCGCCGGTGACAGATCCGCCGGAACCCGTGTGGCCGCCGATGCCCGAGCCCGTGCCCCCCGCATGACCGCCAGTGCTCGAGCTACCGACGCCGCCCGCGCCTGAGTTTCCTCCGCCGGCCGAGTTGCCGCCGCTGCTGGACGCTCCTCCCTCGCCGCCTGCACCCGTCATGCCTCCCTGGCTCATACAACCAATCAGGAAGGCGCTTACGAGTGCCGCGCAAGAAGTGCCCTTCATAACCACGCCATGTTTGTCGCTCGACCGTCGTTCTTGGCATGAAAAACGCCCTGATCGACCGCTTCGAGCGAGGGGAGGCGCGGTCAGTGTGTGTCCATCAGGACTTTCCAGAACAGGCTCGTCGCGACAGCTCCATCACATCCGGTGACCAACCAGTCCGGGCCGATTTGATCGGCCACCAGATTGGGCTCGACGGTCGCGCCCCCGTCGCCGATAGTCGCGTTTGCGGACACGCGCGTGACTGCCGTGGCGAAACTGGGAAGACCTGCCGCCAAGATCGCGACCTGGTCCGACGCGGGCGACCATTGCCACAGGTTGGGCTGCTTGGCGGCGATCCACGCGCCAAGTGGGTTGTTGGGGAGATTGGAGACGCTCGAGCCCGGAACGTCGGTCTGCTGGTCGTACCACGCGCTAACCTGTATGTAGCGAAACTTGGAGGTTACGATGACGTCGGCCCAGGGATCGGCATTCCCGTTAGGAGCTCCCATGCCACCGCCTGCGCTCGTGACACTTCCCAACGAGGAGACGACAACCACCCGCTGCGTGACCGTCGGATCAACAAGGTATGCGTCGGCGACGTCCGTGAGCGCTCCGCCCGTGGCGACTACCAGGGGCCGGTGAGGCAGACTCAGGGCCTTGGAGGCGCTAACGATGAGGAGCGCGCCCTCAGATCGATTGGGCAGGGTATCGTCGAGGTTTCCGCTTGCTGGGATGGCCAGTGGCGCTCCGATGCTGGCGATCGGATCGGGTAAGTTGGTCATACCGCTGGATCGCGCGGCGGCAATCAAATCTCGGTAGCCATTCACGTTCGTCTGAACGTCCGGCCAGTCGGAATCCTGGTTCACGATGATCCCGGCCAGCGGTGAGCCGCCGCCATTCGCCAGCAGTACCGCATACTCGCCAAACCAGTTGTCGTAAGCGCCATCGTTCACGACAATCATTGGATTCCGGTTGTCGACGGGGAGAGGGCCGTGCCGAAGGTCGTAACCGGCGTCGAGTGTTTGCATGCAGCCGGCCGAGATGAACGCGCAAGTCAGCGTCTGGATGTACCGGCGGACGTGCAAGGTGCGAGCATCTCGTCGATGACACCCGGAGACCGCAACGTGCGTCATTTGCTTCCCACTCGGCATCGTTCGCGACGTCCTTCGCCTAGGCTGACACACTACCTCGGCGCTGTCGTCGTTTTGGTGCCATCGCCGCATCCTCGGCGCATTCGTTCACCAGATCCCAAGATTAAGGCGCGGCGGCAACTGTTTGTTTAACAAAATGGGAGGGCTTCTTACAAAGGGCCCTCGTGGGTGAAGCGCTGGGATAGGTTCGCGAGAACGACGAGGGTAATGTCATGTCTCCGCATCGAGTGATAGTCGCGATGGGGGTGACGCTCGTCGTCGTTGGTGCTTCACGCGAAGGCCTGGCGCGAACCGTCCTCGTGACGGCTCAGCTAGCCTATGCCGCTGCGCCAGGATGCCCGTCCGCCGGCAGGTTCAAGGAGATCGTCGCGGCGCACCTCGGCTACGAGCCTTTCCAGGGGGACGCTCAGGAGCGAGTCGTCGTGCAAATCGAATCATGGGGGCGAACGCTCGAGGGTCGGATCGAATGGCGGAACGTCGACAGAGGAACTTTCCTGAACAATAAATCCGGGCCCGCGGCAATTGTGCTCGATGGGTTATCTGCGCCTGGTGCGAGCTCCCGCGTCCAGGCCAGCCGCGGACAGTGGTTGCATCGAGGCGTTCGATCGAGAGCTCGACTTCATCTTCGAAACGCTGCGCCGCCTCGGTGCCGCCACGCGTGAGATCGAGGATCTTGCGCAAGAGGTCTTTTTCGTACTGCACAAGAACTGGCCCATGGTGGACCTCGACCGTCCCTTGCGCCCCTATCTGTTCGGGATAGCCTATCGCCTAGTCTGCGCGAATCGCCGGCGGCGTGCGCGGGAGATCCCCGCTCCCGATCTCGACATGGAAGACGCGGGGTTCAGCCCCGAGGGCACACTCGAGCGCAAGGAATCGGTTCGGCTCCTCATGGCGGCACTGGAACGCGTGCCCATACCTCGCCGCGCAGTTCTCATCATGCATGATCTCGAGGACATCCCGATCGTGGACATCGCTCGAAGCCTATCTCTCACTCGGTTCGGCACATACGCCAGGCTGCGAAAGGCGCGCGCCGAGCTAACTACGGCCGTCGGCCGTCTGATGCTGGCACGGGGGCGAAAGTGAGAAGGCCGGATCCAGAGCTGGCGGCGCTTCTGGAGCAAGGCCGACTCCACCGGCGGGTACCTGCCAGCGTCCGCGCGCGTGTCCTCGCCCGAGCGCGAGAGATCGCGTCCAGTCCCGCAGGGTCGGTCGAGCCGAGGACGGAAGCGGTTCCGTCGAGCCCCACGCGTGGAGGTCGGAGGTGGCAGATCCCGTTCGCGGCGACGGTGGCCCTAATCGCGGGGGGCGCGATAGCATCCACCGCCGTTCTAGCCCATCGTTTCGGTTCACTACACTCCGCCGTCTTAGCCGAGTCAGCCGCGGTCCGACCACCCCCCCCACCCCCGACCGTCTCCGCGCCCTCGCTCCCACTCGATACGCAACCGAGCCTGGTACGGACGCCCTCGCACTCCGCACGACCTGCCAATCCTCGGGAGTCTTATGCTGCTGAGCTGCAGCTGCTCAACCGCAGCCAGGCGGCTTTCGCGACAGGCAACCTCTCCGGCGCGCTGATGTTGCTCGCCGAACACGCTCGTCGGTTTCCCAGAGGGCGGCTCGCCGAAGAGAGAGAGGCGGTGCGCATTCGGTCGCTGGCAGGACTTGGACTGACGCTCAAAGCTCAGCGCGCTGCCACGATATTCGCCAATCGATTCCCGCGCAGTGCATTGCTGCCACGTGTTCGCGAATGGGTTGCTTCGGCCCCGTCCGGAGACTGAAACGCGGAGACTTGCGCATGCGAAAGGCGCCGGCGCGTCGCATCGTCAGCGACTTCGAGACCCGCTGCACGATTGGTGACGTAATCGCAAAGGATCGGATCGCGTTCCATGAGTAGCCGGACTTTCGACCACGCGTAGACAAGGCGTCGTTTTGCCGTTGCCAACGAGACTCCGGACGCGTCGGCCACCTGGAGTAAAGGGATCTCCTCGATAAACCGCAGGACGAACATTGTGCGGTCGCGGGCGCTGAGGCGATCGAGGACGCGGTAGAATCGCGCCAGCGCCTCGCGGGAGTCGGTATCGATCTCGACCAGGGCTTCTTCACTGGCGTCGCCCCTCACCGCCAGGCGGACCGAGCGGCGCACCCAGCGGCGGCGCACCTCACCTCGCACGGTGAGCGCCGTGACTGAAATGATGAAGCTCCTCAGCGCGGTCGGCTCTCGAAGCGTCGACACCTTTTCGAACACACAGAGGAAGATCTCTTGCGCAATGTCCTCCACGTCTTGAGTCGGGCCGAACGCGCGCCTGAGGATGCGAAACACCATCGGTGCGAAACGCCGCCAGAGCGCGCGCGGCGCGTCGTGCTCGCCCGCAATCAAGGCACGCACGAGATCTGCGTCTTCCAACTCTCGACGCCGTTTCACGAGAATGACTCCGGCCCTGACTACGGCCGCTGTCGACGATTCGGTCGACGTCGCCAGAGGCTGACGGCGAGCACGCCAAGTACGCACGATGGAGCGAGTGGTACTGGGTAGGAGCCCTGGTCGCACACGCGACACGCACAACCACCATCCATCGCGACCTCGCCGGCCTTTGAATCGCCACCAGCGCCTGAATCACCTCCGGTCATCAAAAGGCCACCAGTGCCACTCCCCCCCGCCCCTCTGGCGCCCGTCGCACCCCCCGATCCCGGGCCGCCACCGGATCCCATCGCACCGGCTGAACCCGTCGATCCCCCGGTCGCCCTGGCGCCACCGCTGCCCGTGACGCCACCGGTGCCGGTGGCCCCCCCCGCTCCCGGGGAACCGCCCGCCCCAACCCCTGCGTCAGTTCCGGCGAGCGGGCTACCGCTTCCGTGCAAGGTCGTCACGCTCTGGGCGTCGAGAGTGATCGAGAGTGAAGCGTTCGTCGCGGTGACCTTGCCGTCGTTGCTCAGGCTCTTGGTGGCTGACGTGGTGAAGCGATCGTAGGACGAGATGGTCGAGCCGCTGGTCGACACATTCAACGAAGCCGTTGCCGTGTTCGTGTTGACGATGACGACTACGACATCGGTCGCGCTCTTGTACGCCGAAAGGAATACGCCGGACATCGGGCTCGCCGTTGCGTCGACCCGGTTGAATCCGGGGCGAATAAACTTGGAGAACTGCGCCATGCACCACCCGCGCTTGCTGACCGTGCCGGGCGCCTTGATCGGACCGTAGCTTCGTACGATGTACCACCAGACGTAGGCGTTGAACTGAGCGTCCACCATCGCATGGTGCATCTCGGTCGCAACACCCAGAGCGTTGGGCCAGGAGTCTGCGTCGG
>Ga0265342_10000455_pt1 | contig 44726 bp, 60 predicted proteins | sample 4CB327metaG_FD_203125 | JGI IMG/M metagenome (GOLD analysis project Ga0265342, IMG submission 203125) | Rhizosphere microbial communities from Carex aquatilis grown in University of Washington, Seatle, WA, United States - 4-CB3-27 metaG | ecosystem: Host-associated > Plants > Roots >... | reverse complement strand
CCGACGGGTGGCGCGTCGTCGGCAGCGGATCGACGCAGCACGAATGCAAGGCGGTCGCGGAGAACCTGTAAGCCCTGTAGCCCTACCAACTGATCTGCCGCCCCTCCTGCAGACCGAGATCTAGGTCCGAGCCTTCGCCCCGCTCGCGAGGAGGAGGATGTGGTCGCGCACCCACGTCGCCATCGGCTTCTTGGCGCGCCGGCTCGCCCGGATCACCGCCTCGCGCTGCGAGGGGGAGACCTTGATCTGCAGCTTGCGCGTGAGCGCGCCGCGCTTCTTCTTTGTTTCCGTTGCCATCTTCCGAGTGATGGTACGTCCGGTGGACGTACGATGCAAGGCTTGGGTGGCGCGTAGGTGGCGGCCCTCGTGGTAGGATCCGCCCACGATGACGACGACCGCCGGAAGACTCCTCGACGCCCGAATTGCAGCTCCCACGCGCGGAGGCTGGGTAATATTCGCTCTCCTCTTGGCGTGCCCCTCGGCGAGCTCACCGCCGCCCGCACCACCACCGCCGCCTCCCCCATCGGATGCCTCGGCGCCCCCAGCGCCCGTCGACGGGGCGCAGGCCGCCCCGGCGGACGCGTCGATCGTGGACGCTCCCCCGGACGCCAGCGGATCCTCCTCCGTCGTCCTCTCCTTCGTCGCGCCGGGGACGACCACAAACTGCTCTGCGTCGTCAACTGGCGGGGCGGCGATCGACCAGCTGACGCTGTCAGCCTTCATGGTGACGAGGCCCGGAGGGACGATCTGTGCCCCGCTCTCGATGACCTTGCTGCGATCCGGGGAGAACGTCGGCTCCGCGTCTTCCGCTTGCCCGGGGCCCCCGGCGACCCTGCCTTGCCCAGAAGTCGGAGACGTCGTCAAGATCCAGCCGATCGAGGCCGGTGCCTACGAGGTGTCCGCGATCGGGATCTCCGGAGGGACCCACTGCTGGTTCGCGAGCGCGTCCGTCGGGGTCATCCAGGGCGCGTCAACCGCGCAGACGCTGACCCTCTCGCCGCGGGCAGGGTGCCCATCGAGCAGCGCCAGGAAGACGCTCGCCAGGTAAGCGCCGGGGGCCCGGCGACCCGGGTAACCCCGGCGCTGCACCCGCCCGCGTTGAGCGAAAAAGCGACCGTCGGCCACCGTCTCGGACAGGAGGGGCTCCTCACCGAAGAAAGGTAGGAATAGGAGCGGATAGGCCCCACGTTTGGCTCCGCGGGAGAAGAGGAAGAGCAAATGGAAAAGTCTATCAGCAGCGAGGCGACCAACGACGGAAACGCGAACGGGGGAGGGCGGATACAGCAACTACTCCACGAGGCAGAGCGAGGTCGGGAGACCGTCCTGTCCTCTCGATTCTTCGTCGAGCTGCGGCTCGGGACGCTCCACAGGCGCAGGTGGCTCTGGCAGCTCCTCCACTGGAGCGGGATGTTCACCCGCGCCCTGTCAACTCGATCGGGGCTCGGGAGGGAAGACAGGTTCTCGGACGTCTTCGCGGAGCACGCGTCCGAGGAAGCCCGGCACCCCGGGCAGCTGAAGAGCCTCATGCGGAAGTCCGGCTTCGGCCCCGTTGAGGAAGGCTGGACCCTCGATCACCCCGCCACGCGACAGACCGAGAAGCTCGCCGGCGTAGTCAAACGGGTCGCCGCGATGGGATCCTCACTCGAGCAGGTCATGGTCCTGAATGCGCTCGGCGAGGGCTGCGCGCTCGACTTCTACCAGGCCGTCCTCACGCACTTCGGACCGAGGGAGCTGCGGGGACCGTACTTCCACGTCCACGCAGAAGTGGACGACAGGCACAGGCTCCTGGGGGTCGACTTGCTGGCGGAGCCGGTACAGTGGGAGTACCAGGCGTGCCGCGGGACGCTGAGGGGCGCGGCCGAATCCTTCAAGGCGATGCTCGACTCGTGGGCCACGTACGAGCTCGATCTCCCGAAGGAGGAGGCCGGATGGTCTCCGCCCTCAAGCGAGACCAGGTGACGGATCGCTGAGCCGGGAAGCCTACCAGCCTACCTGTGACGAAGAACTGGACACCCAATCAAATGAAATGGTGCATATTTTTCGCAGACCACGCAGTAGCCATTCGTCTCGATGAGCCGCTTCACGCCGTCGAGGATCGGGCGGAAATCCGCATCAATAGCCGATAGCCGTTCTACCTCGCGCGCGGCGGCGTCCGCTTCCTTGTCGAGGTTCCGGCAGTTGTCGCACGGATCAGCGTTGTTTACTGCGCACTCGTGCTCCGGTCCATCGCCTTCTCCTTCAGAGAAGCAGTCCGAGCAGGGGATGCACCTGGGACATGTCATTTCACGAATCCTGCGGAAGCGGTGGCCGGCCCGATCGGCGCTGCAACCGGGCGAGGATTCCCCGGAGCGCCTGGCTGTGTGGGATCGGCCCCAGTAGCGCGTCGTAGGCCAAGGCGCGGTATCCGCCCGCACCCAAGACCTGGAAGAGCCCCAACTCTCGAGCGTGCTCCGAGAGCGCCGTGTAAGCGGCGCTCGACCGGAGGTCACTCGTGCGAGCTGAGAATTCCGTCCCTCGGATGACGGCGATCGGGCGAACGCGAGGAAGCAAGCGGGCCAACGCGTAGCTGACCAGCTCGTTCTCGCGCACCCCGTCCTGGATGTCTCCCCCGAAGTGGTAGGCGATGCGGATGGGGCACGATTCGTCGCGGGTATCTACGATGAGGTCGTCGGCAAAGTTTTTAGCGAATACGCGGGTCATGTTCCTCCTGGCTCCTGGCGCCTGGCAGGTAGACGATCCATCCGGAGGAGATCATTCCCGATAGGAACGATTCACCGAGAAGCTACAGCCGACCGATAGGGAGCGGGTCAGGGCCCGGATCCTCGACGTGAGCGGCGCCGTGCTGGCGGGCCTCAGTCGGATCGCAGACCCACGCCCCGCTCCACCCGCACGTGCAGTCGGGAGAGGACAGCTCGAGGTGCGCTACGTGGTGGACCGAGTACCCGCCCGTGACGACTCGGATGCGGTGCCTCACCCGCCGGACCTAAGCCCGCCTCTTTCATCTGGACGGCCCTGGAGGCGATCGATCGCGGAGAGCGCGATCCTCAGCTGATGGGCGAGCTGCCAAGAGTTGGCAACGCTCACGTTGGCGAGCATGTGCTCGCAAAACGCACGATCCGGTTCCTGGTGAACCGGATCGGCGCCTGGAACTGGCTGCGGCGCCGGATCCGGCTGACTGGTCTCCGCCTGTTGGCCCTGTTGGCCCAACGTAACCTCCGGAGAGAGGAACCGGAAGAGCAGCGGGAGGAACGGCAGGACCACGGACGCGCGGCGAGCCGCATCCTTCCACGGATTACCCGTCACTTCGATCTCTAGCTTGAGCTTCATGTGAGTGGGGCCAGGATAGCAGAGGGACCGCCTCCGCCACACCCGCGGGGGTCCCGATACCGGGGCCTCCGGGCGATTTCTGATCTTCCCGAGGCTCCCCGGGGAGTCCTCACCCGATCGGCCCGATCGGCCCGATCTCCAGGAGACCACACGCCAGGCGCTCGGCGACGCGGATATCTGTGACCGAGGTAGGCAGGCGGCCCTCCTCGACCTCCAGGAGCTGGCGGAATCCCGCCCCCGTCCTCGACAGCGTGTCCCCCGGCTTGCGCAGGGACTTCCCGATGCGGACTGGATCCCGCAGCACGACGTAGTCGGATCCGCCATAGCCGGCCGTCTCGCGCGCCGAGAAGGCGTGCGCGACGTGCCAGGAGAAGGGCAGGCGAGCCAGGATCGATCGTAGGTACGCGTCTCGCTCTCGCCGGAGAGCCTCGTGCGCCGACCTCGCGACCGCTTCGCCCGCCGCGTCCAGCACCACGCACAGTACGCGCCAGGCAACGCGGAGCTCCCCGTCGATGGACTCGTACGCTCCCGGCGCGATCAACCGATGCGCCTGGAGCGCTTGAAGCGCGAGGTCCGGATCACTCGGAGCAGGTTGCTCGATCACGGGAACCTCACGGCTCGCTCGCCGGCTCGACGGTGTTGATCGATGCGGCTTCCCTCCCAGTAGTGCCTGACGGTCGAATCCGCGTCGCCGTCGACGTGGTCGACGACCAGCTCGACGCCGTAGCTCACTGGCCGGACCTCGATCACGGCGCCCCACTGCTTCGTGCCGTAGTGGCGGACGCGATCGCCGACCGCAAACATCTCATGCCACGCTCGGAGCTGCGCATCAGTCATGGCGGACCCTCCATCTCGTGCAGGGGCTGGCCGTCGTACCAGTCTCGGTACACGACCGACCGGTCGACGCTCGGGAAGCCCTGGCCGGCCGCGACGCGGGCGCGGAGCGCGCGGAGGTCCGGCGTAAACTCCGTCCGGTCGCGCACCCCGAAGCGGCGGAGCGCGGCGTGGCTCTTGTCGTTGGGGGGCGTCCCCTTGTCGATCCGGCAGGCGCCGTGTCCCGTCCCAGCGCAGCGATCCTGCTCGACGAAGAAGTCGGCAGAGAAGTCGATCCGGCGACCCCGGTTCCCGAGCATGAGACCGAGCGTGTAGTCCTCCCCGCCCATGCCGTCGCAGCCCTCCTCGAAGCCGTTGACCTCGAGTAGCCACGCCAAGGGGATCGCGATCGCGCAGCCGTAGAGCCACCCGCCGCCGCACGACTGCTGGCCCCGAGGGGACTCGCGCAGCCGGTGATCGAGCGTGACCTTCGGATCGCCTCGCTCGCCCAGCTCCCGCTTCGAGTAGCTGCCGGCCAGCACGGCGACGCGGGATCGACACCCCTGGCGGACCGCGGACATCCAGTACGGACCCAGGCGGCAGCGATCGTCGACGAAGACGACGTAGTCCTCCCGGGCGAGCGCGATCCCCGTGTTGCGGGCGCTCGACAGCGCCCACCAGTCGCGGGTCGTCACCCGCTCGGACCCCTGCCACGGGGTCGGCTTGGGCCTCGTCTCGGTCAGGAGCGACACGCAGGGGGTCGGCCTGAAGCCGATCTCCTGCGCCGGCCTGCCCAGGCTGTCCACCACGACGAGCTGGACCGCGTCGGCGGGCTCCGCCTGCGCTTCCAGACCGTCGATCAGCCAGTCGAGGTGGGGCTCCAGGCGAGCCGTCGTGTACACGAGGGTGAACCGGGTCATGGATCTCTTCTTATCAGAGCAGAGGAGGCGTCGCGCGGAGCCGCGCTCGGATCGGCAGCCGGCTGGTCAGCGACGCGGACGTGCAGTGCGTCGAGCTCCACTGAGTCGCCGGCGCCGTCGCGCCCCATCAGGACGACGTGGGTGCCCGACTTGCGCCAGAATTGGCGATACACCGCCGGCTCCCACCGCTCGCGAGCGCGGCTCCAGACCTCGACGGGTTGACCACGCTCGAACCCCTTGCGCTTACTCAACTCAACCGACCTGCTTGCGCGCCTCGCCGCAAGACTCGACTCCCGCGTCAGGGAGCCCGAGAGGCGGATGGTCCCCGGAATCAGCGAGCACCGAGGGGTGAGCAGTCGAGTGACCTCCTCGACGTCGGCAAGGTGGAGCTCAGGAATGCCTGATCCGGCATCGCGAACCTCAACGACGTATTCTAGCCTGATGCGTGCTTTTCTATCCAAGGGATGCTCCTCTTCCTCGTAGAGACCAGACGGACGTAAGCTGACGGTCGCGCGCGATGCGCGCCGCCTCGCAATTCATTTCTGGTTACCGTCAAACTCTGGCCCCATAGAGCAATATCCAGCCAGAGCCGCATTAGTAAATGCCGACTCCCAATCCACGTCTGAGGTCCCGAACGTAACAGCCTTGGTTCCGTCGAGAAACGACGCACCGACCGAGAACCTCGGGCTTTTCTTTCCTCGCCGCACAATCCCGATGCTCTCGGTGAATGCGGTCCCGGATCGGCTCCACAGTTTCTCTGCCAAGGCTGCGGCCTCTCTGGCCTTCATGACTCACTCACGATCCGCGTACCCACTGACGTCTGGGTGCCACGGATCACTCACGAGCGCGTCTTCCGCCGCGAGTCGGCGGGCGGTGAGCCCCGATCTCCGGCCTCACCGCCGACGTCGGAGACGTCCCAGGCGGGGATCACCAGTGGGAAGCGGGGGATGTCCACGCGCGTGGGTTCCTCGACGGAGAAGTCATTGCTGGGCGTCCTGGGGTCTCGCATGTTCAGCCTCCTTGCTCGATGATTTGGTTAGCATCGATCGTGCCACCACTCGGCCATCTCGCAAGATCGCGCAACTCCCCTGAGCGACCGGCGGGATCCGGATGGCTGACCCGGGACTGACCCAGGGCTGACACGATCCGCCGTGTGCGAGCGGACGCGAGCCCCGTGGTACGCTTCTGCCCGCAAAGATGCCCAGGCCACTCCCCCATTCCCCGACGTGGGGCCACCCGGACTACGCGAACGCCCTGCCCGCCTTCCTGCGCCAGGCGGCGATCGACGCGCTCGCCCTCGCTGGCCAATCAAGCCCCGCGCTCACGATGACGGCGGCCCTCATGCCCGACCAGTCGATCTCGATGCACGCGAGCCTCGACCACGAGGTCCCGCCGTGGATCGCCGGACACGCCCTCGCCTGGGTCCAGGTGCACGCCGGGAGTGGCCAGGCGGTCAGCGCGTACGCCAACCACGGCCCGCTCGACCGGACGCCCGTGTCCGGGTGGCTCCTGGGCGTCATCCGCTGAGAGCTGAGAGCCGCCGGAAGGAGACGAGGAGACCCGAGTCAGCGCCCGTCGTCGAGGTGGATCGTGGGGTCGCCGCGGCACGACCCGTCTTCGGCGCCGTCGATGGCCTCCCCCAGGCAGATGGCGCTCTGGCAGAGGTTGCGGATCGCCGCGCGCGTGAACTCGACGCAGGCGTCGGCGCCGTGCCGGCCAGCCGTGTACGCCAGGGAAGACAAGATCAAGCGATCGCGCGCGCGGCCGACGCGCACCTCGTCTCCCGGCCTGAGCCCGCCCCGGTCGAGCTCGGTCCCCGGAGATCCGCGGCGCAGCTCCCGGTAGTACGAGCCAGCAGCCTCGACGACAGCGCGCACACCCTCGACGAGGAGGTCCCCTCCCTGCGGGTCGTAGCGAGATCCCGCGCAGGCCAAGGCGGCGATCTTCAGGCTGACCCGGGCCTCGGCGATCCTCGCGTTGTCCGCCCTCCCCGCGATCGAGTGCCCCCCGTGGCCAGCCCTGGGGGCCCCCTGGCGAGGAACCGGAGCACTCAAGATGGTGGTGATGGTGTTGGACCTGACCGCCACGGCCAGATGATATCACGCAAGTCGCCCGGGGGCGGAAAGTCGCGCTGGCCACTCGTCGGGTATGTCGGGCGCCTACGCCAAGAAACCGTACGGATCGTCCCGCTTCTTGGCCGCCTCCCGATCAACGATGAGGTGGAAGGTTGCCCCGAGGTGAGAGATCTCGGAATCCCGGATCGACTGGTAGTCAGCGATGTCCGTGAGATCGAGGGCTGCTTGTGGAGCAAGCGCCACACGGCGTCGATGAAGACGTTCACCCCTATCCTGCCCCTCCACTTTCCACCGCGCTGGCTCTGCTTGATCTTCGGGGCGACCTGATGGACCGCCTTCGCGACGAGCTCGGCCGTGTCGAGCGAGGCAGCACTCCCGGATGGGAGTGCGGTTGGATCGACGAGCTCGGCTGTGTCGAGCGAGGCAGCGCTCCTGGATGGGAGTGCGGTTGGGAGTGCGCTCGTCTTCGCCCTTCGCCCCTGCGCTTTCGCCCCTGATCTAGCCACCGGCCCAGAAGCGGCCCTCGGGCCGGCCGAGGCTGCGCCACCCTTCCACGCAGAGTGCGCCTCGTGCTGCTCCGGGGTGTGGAATAACCCGCAGTCCTTGCACCTGGAGTGCGTCTTGACGTGCGGGCGGACGACGGGAGATCCGGACTTTTTCCGTGTGCTACCTCCCCCTTGCGCCCCGCCTGGATAGTAGAGCCTGGGCTCGCCGGTCGCCGCCCGGATCTCCTTCGCCTCCAGCTCCATCTCCCTCTTCGACTTGCTCCTCTTCTGCATGTCCAGCTCGTCCTCGTTGAGTTTTCCCGGTTTCCTGAGATCCTGCGCCCCTGCGCTTCGATCCTATCACGCACGGTACGCGTCACGCAGAATTGTCAACCAGGAAGAGCCACCTCATCGTATGATCGCGGCAGATGAGCCGGATGAGCACGAAGGAAGCGCAGCGACTCAGGGGGGACGCGCTGATGGCGTCGCGCAGGAAGATCCGCAGCGACCCTCGCTGGCCCTTCTTCCTCTACTCCGTCCACCGCTGGCGCGGCGGCGCCGATCGGTCGAGCCTCCTGGGGCTCGACTCCATCGAGAACGCGGAGGACTCGCTGGACTACGACGCCAGGCACCGCAGCCCTTCGTACCAGGCCCTCCTCCTCGTCGCCGACGGAGACGTCGGGAAAGAGGTCTTCGTCGTCCGCGAGCGCGTGAACGGTGCCGAGACGATCGGCCCGCTCGCGCCCGCGTCATCTCCGGTCTCGGCCTCTGGCGGGACTGGGTTCCCCGGATTCTGGGACGTCCTCAGCGCGGGGTACTCGATCGAGCCTGGCATCGGCATCAAGGACGGTCGCGGCTACGGTCCCTATGGCAGGGGCTATTACCGCGACGCCTACGGGCGGAGCTTCCCGATCGGCCCCGACAGTCGACCGCTCCCACCCGAGTACGACTTCCAGCCGAACTCGAGCGGATCGTACATGCCCCCCTGCCGCCCCCTCCGGTGGCTCGGGACATCCTATCTCATTCCCCCACGAGATCCAGGGTCACGGTAGCGTCGACGGCGTTCACGTTGGCGCCGACGTTGATGGGCTTGCCCGCCGCCACGGAGATGCCGTCCCCCTGCGCGATCCGGATGACGTCGGAGGTATCCTGGCATCCGCCTATGACGCCCGTCCCGGCGTCGCAGGTGAGGAGCGTCGCCTGGCCATTCAGGAGGACGGAGTACGTGATGTCGACCCCGTCAGACGCGGGGGCCGCGTTGTGGCGAACGAACAGGTTGCGCAGCATCCCGGAGTACGGCGCGACGACGCGGAAGGCGTCGACCTTCGGCGTCGTGCTCAGCGAGGATCCCGGAGCGAAGAAGAACAGCGTGTCCGGAGACGACACGACGTTCTGCGCGGACCAGACGAGGACGGATCCCGACTGCCTATCCGCGTCGACCGCGGCGTCCGCTACTCCGACGTTCACCGCAGCGTCCGGCAGGAGGGCGTCCGCGATCTGTGCTGGGGCCGAATCGCCGGGCGGCTCCGTATTGTCGCCGCACCCGCCGCACCCCACAGATCCCTGGACGGCGACGGTGACGGAGAGCAGCGACGCCCAGAAGAGGAAGCCCTTGAGTGTGTGCCTGGTTGACATGATCCTCGATCCTTTCTCGTTCGCGTTCACTTGGGGCAACCCGGGGCGTCCTGCAGGACGAGCGAGATCGCCGTCGACTCCGTCAGCCCCTGCGCGGTGACGCGCAAAGAAGCCGCGCCAGCCCAGCACGGCTGCGCGTTGACCCGCCCCGTGACGCGCGCCTCGTACGCGCCAGACGGGATGCCGGCCGCCGCGAGGGTCTCGTCAGCGTCGAAGCACGAGGCGACGACCGGGGAGCTGCAGTTCACCTGGTAGCTCCCGAGTGGGGCCTGCCCTCGGTCGATGAAGAACAGGACGGGCTCGCAGCCGCCCGCCTGCTGCGTCAGCTCGACCGTCATCGCCGTGATGCCGGCCCCCATCATGGAGGAGGGCGCGCAGTTGCTGATGATGCCCTGGGCGACGGCAGTCAGCGAGATCTGGATGCCACCAAGCGGGTTCAGCGGGAAGGAGACTGGATCCAACCGGGCAGTCGCTCCCGGTGAGACGATCACCCCAAACTGCGTCGACCCGGTCGCGATCGAGAGGGCGCTCGACGACGACAGTTCGAGGGTCGCGTCGTACACCCCGGCGGGGATCGGCGACGAGGACCCGGAGAGGGCGCCGCACGGCATGGGCGTGTTCGCAACGAGTGGGCCGCCGTGCTCGCGGAGTGACATGGTCACCGTCGACGCGTCGACGAGGTCGCAGGTCAGGGGCGACCCCGAGAGGTCCGACAGGGACCACGAGGCCGAGATCGCCCCCGGAGGAGGTGGGGCGTCCTTCTTCTCGTCAGCGGAGCCTCCCCCGCCACAGCCGATCCCGGACAGGACGATCGAGGCGGCGATCAGTGCCAGCGGCGAAACAATGAACGAGGCAAGTGTAGTCGAAGATCTCATCTGCGAGCGCGCTCCCCTTCAGGTAGTCGCGCGCTCGCGACGGTTCGTTTTTCTTTTTCCTTTGATATCGCGAACGAGAGACCGGGCTACGGATTGAGCACGGGCAGGAGACCGGTCATCACGAGCTGCGTCGCGCTGATGGCTGTGCCAACTTGTACGGCGAACGTCCCGGACGCGACCGGCTTCGTCTTGGTCAGGTGACCCGCGGTCGCCGCGCTGAGCCAGTAGGCGTCCCCCACCTGGAGGCCGCCGGCGTCCCCGGTGACGGCGGTCCACTGCGCCGCCGTCAACGTGACGACGCCCTGGAATTGCACGACCGGGCCCAGGAGGCTCGTGACGATCCCGACGACCTGCGCCTGCACCGCGTTCGTCGCGATCGCCGCGTCGAACCGGACGGGGGTGACCGTCGCGAAGACCGCCATCCCCACAGTCGCGGCGCCGGTGGTATCCGGGAACAGGATCGAGTCGCCCAGGATCTGGACCGGTTCCTGCGGGGAGAGGAGCATCGTCGTCGCGGACGCCGCCACCCCGACGCGGACGGACATGAACCCGGCCTGATCGATCTTCGTATTTCGCAGGAGGTTCGAGTCCTGGGTGGAAAACGCGACGTAGTAGATCTCCCCCAGGACGAGGCCGCCAGAGCCCCCCGTGATGGAGTCCCACTGCTCGGTGGTCAGCGTCAGGAACCCGGCGCTCTGCACCTGCACGGTACCGTCCCCGTTGACGGCCTGGATGACTCCGACCGCCGAGGAGAACGAGAGCAGGAAGCCGAGATCCGGCTTACCCGGAGGACTGGGCGCCGGATCGATGGACGCCTGCGCGACCGTTGCCAGGGTGCCCGGAGCCGGGGCGAAGAAGCTGACGAACACGGCCATCCCCACGACCGGAGGTGAGGAGGCTTGATGGAACGCAGCCTTGAATGTCCCACCTCCGGCCGGCGTGGCGACGGCGCTGAGCGGGTTGGCCAGGGAGCCGTCGCCCTCGATGGTCACGTGATCGACGTTTACCAGGATGTTCGACGGGGTCGCAGCCCCTCCACCGATGATGATCGTCTCGCTCATGTCCGTCCCTTCCGCGTTTTGTTCTGGAAAGCTAGCGAGCCAGATCCTACCACGCGGTCGGTGGCGACTTCGACTGGCATCCGAGCTCGTCGATCCAGCCGCACCCCCATCCGGGGGCGCTGCCTCGCCCGGCAAAGCCGAGCTCGTCGATCCAGCCGCACCCCCATCCGGGGGCGCTGCCTCGCCCAGCAGAGCCGAGCTCGTCGATCAGTAAGCCGCACCCCCATCCGGGGGCGCTGCCTCGCCCGGCAAAGCCGAGCTCGTCGATCCAGCCGCATCCCCATCCGGGGGCGCTGCCTCGCCCGGCAAAGCCGAGCTCGGCTGGCGCCTGGCTCGACTGACCGGCGATCGCCTGGCATGATCGAGAGGATGGATGATATCCTCGCGATCTCTTCCACCCCTCACTGAGAGCTGATTCGCCTGCAGATCCTGAAAAAAGAGGCCGGCGAGAGGAGCGCACCTTGAGCAATCCCAAGAGACCGACCGAGGACGACATCAACCAGGAGACCGACGCGAGGTTCTGGGCGCAGACGGGGTACAAGGTCGGCAGGAAGCTCGACAGGAGCGTCCCTGCCGACCGGGAGATGGCCAAGGTGTGGGCCGACATCCACAAGAAAGTCGAACGCGAGGCCAAGCTCGGGAAGCTCGTCCTGACGCATAAGGACCCGGTCGTCGTCGACCACCTCGCGAACGCGCACGCCTCCCAGGCCGCGGCAATGGCCCACGCCGACGCAGCCCACGAGGCGGCCGATCCGGATCAGGCGAAGGCCCACGCAGCCGCCTCGGGGCACGCCGCGGCCTCCGCCGCGGACTCCTCCATCCGCGCAGCCAGGCGTCAGCCGCCCACCGTGTCCCCGGTCGTGGTCCACGTCGCTGCGAGAGCAGCCACGGACGCGCACGGCGCGCCCCCGCCCGTCATCGTCCGCGTGCACCACCGACACCCCGCAGTCACCTCGCCGGCCGCGTTCCCGGTCATCTCGCCAGCCGAGGCGGTCCACGCGACAGATCCGGCCCCGCCCCCATCGACAGCGCCCCCGCTGTGGGCGCCGATCATGACTCCGCCGGGGCCGCAGCCGGGCCCTTCGGTCGACCCGACCGCGCCCCCGCCACCCCCGTTCTACCCGATCCCGCCTCCGCCCCAGGGGACGCCGCCGTTCGACCCGTCGGCCGCCGCATCCGCGACTCCGCCGCCCCAGCCGCCCCAGCCGCCAGACAGCCCGGCCCACTCGGTCGAGCTCGACCAGGCGCGCGCGGCGCCCGCCATCGCGGTGCGCGTCCACGAGGAGGCGGCGAACCGCGAGCAGGAGGAACGCGCCAGACCCAAGCCCGGCGGCGCGGGGAACGCGGCCGCGCTCATCGTCGGGGGGATCGGAGTCGCTGGCGCGGCGGCGATCCTCGCGCGTCACCGAGTCCGTCGCCGGGGGATGGTGTAACCCTTGCCAGCGCCATCCGACCTCATCAGGTATCCCGTCTACGGGGCATACCCCGTCGACTACTACCAGAACTTCTGGCTCGACTACGAGCGAGGGCCTGCGTACCAGGGCCGCTGGATCGCCGGCCAGGCGCCGGGACCCTACGCGCTGAGCGGGGAGATGCGCTTCCCGACGCACGGGCTCCCTCCCAGGACCAAGGAGGATCGGCCAGCGCTGTCCCCGTGGGGGAGGCTGTGCGCTGGAGGCGCGATCGGCAAGAAGACGATCATCCCCTACGACGCGTCGGACAACGCTCGCCAGCCATCCCCCGTGACGATCCTGAACGTCACGGGGGACGACATGGACGCGACCCACGTCACCGTCACCCTCCTCCCGCCGCAGGTGATCGCGCTCGCGTTCTCGCAGACCCTCGCGCGGATGAGCGCCCAGAATCAGACGGGAGAGCAAGACAACCTCCAGATCTCCGCGAATAACTTCCCTGGAGGCTCCTCGCCGATCCAGTGGCCCCCCATCGAGGCGATCCTCGAGTGGGGCGTGGGGGGCAGCTCGGTCAGGGCGGCCGTCGACTTCGCCAACGGAACGACCGTCAACCTGACCGGGGTATCCTTCGTCCGCGTCCACGCGACCGTCCTGCGCAACGCGGGGATCGTCGGGACCTCCGCCCTGTACGTGCTGTCGGCGATGGTCGGACCCGGCATGGCCCGGCCAGGGAGCGCGCGCAAGACCGTCTACGTCGGGAGCGTCGACTCCCTGGCAGAGAGCGGCGTCTTCCCGGTCCCGCACTTCGCGACCAGAGCCTACGTCATCGGGCAGGACGACGGGGTCTCCCCGAACATCGCCGTCAGCGTGGCGACGCTGAGGTTCTGGCAGTCCCCGAACGGGACGAACAACGTCGGCAACTTCGTGGTCACGGGGAACCAGCCGCTGCCCTTCCCCATCCCGAACGGGGCGGCCTACTTCTCCGTCGCCAACGGGATGAGCGTCGCGTCGCGGATGTCGGTCGCGTTCGAGCTCGCGATCTGATTGCAAGAGGCTCGCCTTGAGTGGTCACCCGATAAGTGCTCAGTACGCAGGTCGCAACAGAGAGCCCTAGGATTCTCCGTGCTCTGCGGATTCGTGCTGGAACGCGATGGGGCGCACGGTATGTCTCCCTCCCGGGCAAGGAGGCTGGGACAACTCGATCGGACTAGGGTCAGGTGCGAGGCGACAATTGCCGCGACGTGCGAAACGTCCCAGATCTGAAGATTTCCTGGCGTGACCCTCGGCGTCGCCCAGGTTGTGGTACGGATAGTCTCGTAGCCTACCGTCAGGGCAGACCACCTCCCAGCCGGCGCAATCGGTGGCTCCCCGGTCTCGAGGCACATCAAGCATCGTTCTCCGATGGGCTGGTCGACTGCGGGCGATCTGGCCGCCGATCTGGCAGTCCAGGCCGATCTGGAGGATCGGCCTGGACTGCCGGGATCTCGAACGACTGGACAGGTATCCTCCCGCTGAGGATCGCGAGGATCGCCATCCCGGCGTTGTTCCGGATACCGCTCTCGCGGAGCCGGCGGACGATCTTCGATCGGTGGCTGTCCACCGTCTTGACTCGTATCCCGAGTCGATCCGCGATCCACTGGCTGGACATCCCCCTCGCCAGGCCATCGAAGACGGAGAGTTGGCGAGGGCTCATGAACGAGATGAGCGATGCGAGGTCGGAGCGGACGGCCACGCGCCTCACCGCTCGCGATAGGTCGATCAGTCGAGCGACGGACTCGCCGTCCCCTCGCGATTGGGCCTCTCGCCTGGCCACTTCGATGGCCTCCTCGATCCCGACTGCCTCCTCTTCGCTGAGCATCTCGTCCTCCCTGACGACGGAGAATAGCACGGAGCGACGTCACGCAGGGGAACCCGTCTCCCTTCCGCCGGAAACATTCACCCGGGGAAGTATTCGGGGAGAGCCAGGGGCGTACGAGTCAGCCCTTGCTCACCCTGCCGAGGCCGTCCACCAGCTTGCGCAGCGATGCCCTGGCATCCTCGTCGAGCGAGGACGGATCCGGCACGTCCACATGGATCGTCACGTAGTGGTCCCGGACCTCCCCCACGATAGACGTCCCCCTACCGCGGAGGACGATCTTCCGGCAGCACGAAGTCCCCGCCGGGATCCTCGCCTCGACCTCCCCATCGATCGTCGGGATACGAACGATGCCACCCAGGAGTGCCACAGAGAGGGGGACCCGGATGTCCGAAGAGACGTCTCCTCCGCGCTCGCGGCGGAGAGGCGATCCGTCGCTCGCCGACAGAACGCGACCGCCGCCCCTCGTTGACCTCCCGGGTTGGCTCGACGAGGTCCGACCCTGGGTGCGGCTCGGAGCACCCTGGGATCCGGAGACCGCGTCCCTGGCAAGATCCACCAGGACGGCGCCGACCATGTTCCCGAGGTCTCCGACGACGTCCCCTAGGCCGCTTCCTCTCCTCGTATTTGCAGTCGTATTTGCAGTCGAGCCCCCACGAGGTGCTGCCCTCAGCCGATCATACTGAGCTCGCTTGTCGGGGTTGCCCAGGACCTCGTAGGCGCCGGCAGCGCTCTTGAACTTGTCCTCCCGGATCCTATCTCCGGGGACAGCATCGGGGTGGTTCTCGCGGGCGATCCCCCGGTAGGCCCTCTTGATCTCGTCGCCGCTCGCCGACGGGTGGATGCCCAGGACGCGGTAGTAGTCGACGCTCGGATCGAATGGTTGTCCTGGCATGGAGATCCTCCCCGGGGGAGTCCCGAAATATCAGCCTACCACGAACGTCGTTATTTCCGTGCAGGTTGTCTGCAGTTGCGAAAAAGACAGACCCATCGAAAGAAATCGACGAGATCAGCCTGTCGCGACGCGCCTCGAGTGAGCCAGATCGCCGGAGCCTCCAGGAGCTGCCCGAGCTGCCGAGGCTGCCGGATCCGCTGGATCCCCAGGAGGAGGAGAAGCGAGGAGAAGCGAGAGCAGCGCGTCCAAGTGCGTCTGGGCGACCCACGCGTCGTGATCGTCCGTGCCGTAGGACAGGACGCACCGCCCGGTCGGGTCGAAGGAGAGTCCGGCGGCGAACTCGATCCCGCTCTGCGAGAGCTTGAACGGCACGCTCCGGTGTGTGAGCTGACCGAAGCTGTTCACGGCGTACAGCGTGTGCCAGTAGCGCTTCTTCCTCTCGACGCCGACGAGGTTCATCTCGTGGGCCACCCCCACCCAGAGATCCTTCCCCACGGAGACGAGCTGGCTCCCTCCCCGGAGCTCGGAGCTCCCCAGCCCCTGGGATCCGCGGCCCAAGATCCGCGGACCCACGGAGGGCGTCGCGGGGGGAGAGACGATCCGGACCTCCGATCCGATGCGGGCCGGGAGCCGCCTTGGGGCCGGTAGTGGCGACTTGGACATGGGAGGAGACCATGGCGCGACGCCCTCCTCGGTGATGACCACCCCGCGCTCGATGGAGGCGAGGAAGATCGGGCGATCCGCGCCGTCGAACGGGACCCAGTTCTTCTGGGCGCGGTAGTCCCAGGAAGAGTCGCGAAGCGGAGAGACGCGTGTACAAGACCAGGTCTTCTGATCCAGGTAGCAGAGGACCATCTCGGGACGACCCGGGTGTCTCAAGTTATGCTGGAGCGCCGCGGCGATCCCCATGATCTGGTCCCCCGCCAGGAACAGGCGCATGTCCTCCAGGCCCGACGACGAGCAGTCCGGGATCGTCAAGATGTCCCGATCGAGCTCGAGGACCTCCGCCGCTTCCCGCACGCGGAGCTCCTCGTCAAGGAGAGTGACGACCGTACGAGTCCTGGCCCGTCCGCGACAAGCATCCGGGGACATCCGGACCACCCCGTCCAAGAGGTTGTAATTCGCGAACCTGATCGCGCAGCGCCAGGAGCCGTCGCGCGGATCCCGGTGGACGCTCGGGTTGAACCCCCACCACCCGGGGCCCAGGGTGACCTGATCGGACAGGCTGGACACGCGCCAGGGCGCTGGGTAGATCAGCTCGGCCAAGGTGGGAAGGGCTTCCGGCGTGGACCCGTCCCCCGCCCCAGATCGCGGTCCCTGAGCCACGCGCTAGACTCGTCGCCCAGGGGAGGCGCCCGATTGTGTCGGCGCAACCGTCGAGGGTGATGCGGCCGATGCGGTCGGAGTTGCCGGAGCCACCGGAGCTGCTGGAGCTGAACGATCGGAGCCGGAAGGTGAGGAAGGCGAGGCGGACTCCCTCCGGAGGAGCTTATTGATCCCGACCTCCGCAGCGTGGAGGACGAGATCTGCGCCGCCGGAATCGTCCGAGGAACCCTTCGGCAGGGCAGCCTTCCGACGCCTCGTCCTGGTCACCGCCTTGCCGATCTCGGACAGCTTCTCGCGCCTCTCCCTCGATCCGCGCGGCTTCGCGATCGCGACCGCGGCGTCCACGAACCAGCGGCTCGCGTCGATGATCGAGCCGACGCTCACGCTCCTGATAGCCTTCATGCGACCTCCGATTCGTTGAATGCGGACGCCGTCTCCTCCGCATTCTTGAGGATGAGGGGGAAACTGGATCGATACGCCTCCGCGTGAGTCAGTGGGACCTGGACGACGTTCGTCCGGAACTCAGACCACGATGCCGGCGGACGACCCAGCCTCTTGGTCACGGCCGGGAGGCCCTCCCTCGAGAGCTCGGGGAGGCCGTGCTGCAGCTTGACTATCGCCCAGTAGTCCCGGCGGACCGGCGACCACGAAGGCCCAGCACGGACGGACAGGAGATCGCGCGCCGCCTCTCTCATGCTGCGCGAGATGAGCGCGACCATCGCGCTCGCCTGGACCGCCATCTCGGCGGCGGTGATGGGTCTGGACATCTGGCCAGAGAACCCTCTCAGGATCTTTACCGTCCCGTCATGCATCGGGATCCTCACCTCGTGCTGATCTCCGGGGACGCAGTAGGCCCTGAGCTCCGGGGCTGTCACGCCGAAGTCTTGCAGGTCATTGGGGTTGTACAGCTGCGCGATGCCCAGCTCCAGGGGGTACTCTGGCCAGGGGGCCGGCTGACCCGGGTGCGGGATAGCGCCGTGCGCCGGAGGGTAACCCACGGCGCACGGGTTGCCTCCGGATTCCACCGCCATCCACTTGAGAGCGTACGGGAGCTGGATCCCGTGCGCCAGGCATAGTCCGGCCAGGATCTTCGCCCACTCGTCAGGCGTGGGCTGGTGGACCACCGAGTCCCCCGCCGGAGCGTCGCTCGCCTCTTGGTGATCACGGAGGGGGCCCATGGACGGCAACCCACCGGCCGGAGCAAGGGCGCCAGGGGCACCGGGCCCAGCTGTCGTCCCGCCGGGAGGCGTCCAGTTCGCCGCGCGGCTGCCGGGCGGCGGACCCAGTCCTGGCTTTCCCTTCCTACCTCTCTCGCCCCTCTCGCCCCCCTCGCCCCTCTCGCCTCCGGGCGACGCGTCCGCGCGCGCGCCCCCGCGCGACAGCACGACGAGGCTCCCCAGGGCCGCCGCGGCGATGGCCAGTAGCCACACGGTCCGACGCAGCTCCTACGCCTGGCCAGGAGCAGACGACGGATCACCGTGGTGGTCCGCCGCATCCTCAGCGTCCAGCTGCGCCATCTCCGCCTCCAGGCGCTGGCGACGCTCCTCGCGGCTCTCCTCGCGGACCGGCGCCGACATCGGCACGGTCAAGTTGATAGGCGCGGCAGCGACGGTCGCGAGACCGAAGTCCGGCATGGCCGGCGCGGGGGCCGGGATCACGATGGTCTGGCGCGCCTGCGAGATGACGCGGGTGACCGGCGGAGACGGCGGCAGCGGCGCCGGCGCCGGCGCGGGCTGCACCTGGTGAGCCTGCACCTGGGCGTAGTACGCGTCGGCTTCCGCGACGCCGGGCTGGGGCTGGGCGGTGCTCGCCCGATTCAGGATGGAGAAGATCGCGCCCAGCGCGCGATTCGCCAGGGCGACGTTCGCCTCGTCTCCCGCCTTCGCGGCGCCCTGATGGAACTTCTCCAGCGTGTGCGCGATCAGCATGCAGCAGTCCACGTCGAGCTCGCCGCCCAGCGCCGGCGCGGGAGCCGCGCTGGGCGGCTGGAACACCTGGACGGTCGGGCGCTGCGCGCCGGGGCGCGGGCTCGCGGGGCCCGAGAGGATCTCCACCTTCGTGTCGGACTGGCGCGCCGCCAGCGTGACGCCGCCGGGGACCCCAGGCAGCGTCATCGGCTGCGCGACGCGACCGGCCCCGGCCCCGACCATCGGGACGCCGCTGGGAGACGGCGCCCCGTGCTGCGCGACGATCTGCCCAGATCGGTCGAACACCAGGACCGAGGAGTCGGCATTGCGCCTGGGCTGGATACCGGCCGCAGCCCTCGCCGCGCCGACCTTGTTCTGGATGTGCTGCGGCGCACCGGCGCTCGCCTGCACGTGGGCCATGGCGTTCGAGGGGCCGCGGGGGGTGCCGACCGCCGTGACGCGGGGCAGGCCGGTCGCGCGCGGGCTGTGGTTGGCGAGGTATCTGGTGTCGGGCATTTTCGTCCTCTCTGAGCTCTCGGGTTTCAGGGAGGATACGGATCTTTCCCCTGCAGCGCCAGGGATTCCCGCGGAAGGCTGCGAGAGGGCTCACCAGCCGGGGAGGGTATGGCGACGCGGCGCAGCGCGACCGCTTATCTCCCCGGAGACGGATCCCGTCTCGACCTTGGACCGCCCGTTAGCCGAAGACACCAGCCCCCTGGGTCCGGCCCCGTAGCAGCCCACGGCCAGCTCGATCTCGATCAGTGGGATCTCCTGAGTATCCTCACCGTCGATCCCTCCGCACTCCTCTCCGGGAGTGCTGCCTCGCCCAACAAAGCTGGGCTCGTCGATCACACCGCACTCCCCTCCGGGAGTGCTGCCTCGCCCAGCAAAGCTGGGCTCGACGATCGCGTCATCAATCTTTGTCATCAGGTTGGCTGACATCGTCATCATGGGATGTTCCGATATGCTACATGGATGCCAACATGACTTTGACCTCCTACCTATCCGTTATCCATGAGAAGTGGTGGGCAGTAGAGTACCTGAGTACACAACCGGGCATGTCTCGGTAGACGCACTCCACGCCGAAGATCGACGGAAGAGGAAATCCGGGAATACTCACAGGGAAGAGGGCGTAGGCTCCTGCAGCATGAGCAATGATCTCAGCCTCTCCGAGGACCCCCTCCCGATGACCCGGGAGCTCTTCGTCTCGATGACCGGAGACGAGGACGCAGCGAGCTCGGTCGAGTCACCTCACCCGGGATACTGGAGCTACTGGAGCTACCTGCCCGGATACCCAGAATGGCGGGAAGAAGATCCCGAGCACCCAACCGCCATCGGATACTTGCGCATCGCAGACCTCCTGATCTACGCGCTCCTCGCGCGCGATCTCTGCGCCATCGACGTGTGCGGGACCGCGTTCCGCTACCTGCGCGACCAGCAGCTCCGACTGTTCGACCGGGTGCCGACCGAGACCGAGCTGAAAGCGCTCCAGGCGTGCCGCCGCGCATGGTGCCTGCGGGCCGAGCGCCTACGTGCAGAGCGCCTACGGGCCGAGCGAGGAGCGCGCCCGTGATCTCCGCACTCAACGCGGAGATCGCGGCGTCCTTCAGGGACGGCGGGGATTGGTGCGACCTCGAGAAGGCCCAGACGCTGGCCGCCCTGATCGTCGGCCTGCGCCCGCGTGTCGTCGTCGAGATCGGCGTGTGGATGGGCGGGAGCATGGTCCCCATGCTCATGGCCCTCCGCGCGCTCAGCGTCCTCGACGCACAGGCTGGGCGGAGACCGGTGGCGAGGCGGGCAGTCGCGATCGACGCGTGGTCGCGCGAGGCGAGCGTTGCCGGACAGGAGGCCAAGGACGCGGAGTGGTGGGGCCAGGTGGATCACGAGGCGGCCTACCAGGCATTCCTGGGGCGACTCGAGCGCCACGGCCTCGCGTGCGACGTCCTCCGCCAGTCGTCGGGATCAGCGGAGGTGCCCAGAGGCATCGGGCTCCTCCACGTCGACGGGAACCACGCGGATCAGGCGGCCCTGGACACCCAGCGATTCGCGCCGGCCGTCCACCTGGGGGGGATCCTCGTCATGGACGACCTGCACTGGCGGGGCGGCCACGTGCAGCGAGCGCGCGGGATCGCGTCCTTTCTGGGATTCCACGAGGTGTACCCGCTCGGGACGGGCGTCGTGATGCAGCGGACCTCATACGGGACCCAGAAGATGATCCCGTCTAGCATGACGAAGTAAGGGGCTCGCCACTCCTGCCGCCATGCTCCTCGCGCTCATCGCCTACGCCGTCGCCTCCGGGATCGTCCTCCTGTGGACCTCCCTGGGCAGCTCACGCGCGCCGGAGCCCCTGGCGCCCAGCGTCGCCGACTGGCGGGAATCCAGCGTCGGGCATGCGGTCCCGAGCGAGTGGGCGTCCGCGATGCTGCGGAGGTTCTCGGCCCGACTCTTATGCCGTGCCGCGGCGGCAAGCCGCGGTACTGGCCAACGGGCCAGCAGGATCGCCGAGCTTCGCGCGATTACGGAAACGGGTCCGACGGGCCGAACAGGCCGAGCGACCATCGACCCCCAACTCTTCACGGTCCGCGAAGCGCAACTGACCTCGTAGCTCAACCGGATAGAGCGGCGCTTTCCTAAAGCGCAGGTCGCAGGTTCGACTCCTGCCGAGGCCACCCAACGACAGTCCGAGGGCACACGCAATGAAGAGAGCCACGACATGAAGATCTTGAACGACGTCACCTGCAAGCGCTGCGGCGGAACCACGTCGTGCATGTGGGCAAGATGACGAGGCGTCCCCGAGCATCGCCGTCAGCGTGGCGACGCTGAGGTTCTGGCAGTCCCCGGGCCAGCCGCTGCCCTCCGTCGCCTTGAGCGAAGCGGTCTGCGTTCCCGAGCAGGCAACTCACTTCTCCGTCGCCAACGGGACGGACGTCGCGTCGCGGATGTCGGTCGCGTTCGAGCTCGCGATCTGATAGCCGCAAGGAAAGAACACCTGATAAGCTCCTCGCCCATGGCCACCATCGGATGCGACGTCGCCTCGATCGATCAGGAGAGCCCCAACTGGCAGGAGGCGCGGAACCAGGGCGGCATGCGCTTCGCCAGCCTCCGCGCGGCGCTCGGACTCACGCAGGATCCGCTATACGCGACCAGGCGCGCCCAGCTCTCCGACCTCGGGATCCCGAGCTTCCCCTACCTGGCCCTGACGCCCAACCTGTCGACGCCGGAGGCCCAGGTCGACGCCGCGCTCGCCCACGTCGGTCCGCTCGACAGGAAGTGCTTCCCGATCGCGCTCGACGTTGAGGGAGACCGCCAAGGTCTGAGCGCGGCGCAGTGGCTGGACTGGGTCACCCGAGCACACGACCGCGTCCGATCCTCCATCGGTGCCTCCCCGATCCTCTACGCGTCGAGGATCTACTGGGAGGATCCGGCTGGGATGGGGGACCTCCCCGCACCGACCCTCGTCGACTCGCTCGGGTGGTGGAAGTATTACCCATACCCCGTCAACGCGCCCGCGGTCTACGTCCAGGCCACAGTCGACGCACTCGCCGCCCCGCCGGCGCCGGCCCCCTGGGGGGATCAGTGGGGGATCCACCAGTACCAGGGAGACGCGGAGGGCTTCCCCGGGTTCTCGTCCTTCTCCGATCTGAACCGCATACACGTAGTCAACCAAGGGGCGTCCGGGGACACCGTGCGCTGGATCCAGCGGCGACTCCCCGGCGCCTCCGTCGACGGCGCGTTCGGCCCGCTCACGGCGAAGGCCGTGGAGGCGTTCCAGTCGTCGCAGGGATTGACCGCCGACGGAGTCGTCGGCCTGGACACGATGCAGCGCCTGGCGTGGGTCCCGCCGGCTTCGTGAGCCTCGGCCAAGGCAGAGGACGGGAATAGCCAAGCCCGCGTGCACGTAGACCAGGGGATGAGCAACGACGATCAGGGAGAGCTGGCAGCGAGCAGGGTGGTCATCGCAAGGATGGCCGCCTGGGCGAACGAGCTGGAGCAAGACGGCCACACGCAAACGGCCCGCGACATCCGAGAGAAGATCGCCGCAGCCCACGCCGCGGATCGCTCCGTCGTCCTGTCCCTTACACCAGGCATCGTCCGGGCCATCGACGCGTACCTCGAGAAGGAGTGGACGTCGAGCGAGATCGACCGCATGGGCGCGATGAGCGCCGTCTCCTATATCGGGGAGAGGATCGTCGCGCTGTATCGCGCGGCGCGACTCGCCGAGAAGGCGCGCGCCGCGAAAGAAGCCGCCCGATGAGCGAGCAGGAGGGCAGACCTGACGAGTCGCCGAGCACCGAGGTCTGCCAGTGGATCGACCGGTGGTCAGGCGGCGGCGAGATGAACGAGCTCGTCGAGCGGCTCTCGTCGATCCTGCTCAGCAGGCCAGACCTCGTGACCGCGGCCGTGAAGGCGGCGTGCGGCGCGGGGCTCAGGGAGGCGCTCCTGAGCGAATGCGTCGAGCACATGCTCGACGTCGTCAGGGCCGACGGGCCCCTGGAGGGGGTCAGCGTAGCGACCGCCTACGAGGAGGTCGGGCAAGACGACGAGCGGGTCATCCGTCAGGGGTGGATCATCTTCGCCAGGGCGCCCAGAGAGATCCGAGCGTACCTCCTCCGAGACGCAGATCTCGGCATCGTGCGTGCCGAGAGCTGCCAGAGGATCATCCTCGCCTCTCCGATCGACCGCGTCTTCGAGGACATCATCCGGAAGTCCGGCTTCTCGATCAGTTGACGACGGGGGCGGCCGGCAGGGAGGGCGCGAGAGTCGTCGCGTTCAAGGCGACCCCGACCTGCGCGACGAACGTACCCGAAGCGGACGGCTTGACCGTGACCAGGTGGCCGATCTGCGTCGAGCTCACGTAGTACGGGACACCCGCGGAGAGCCCTCCCGTCCCCCCCGTGACGACGTCCCATTCCTGCGCCGAGAGGATGATGAGCCCGACCCCCCTGACCGTGACCGAGGGAGGATCGAAGGAGTCGTCGATCGCCGTGATCACGCCGATCGCCGCAGGCCGGCCGCCGACGCCCGCAGACGACGGCGCCACGGCGCCGCTCTCATCCGCCGAAGAGACGACCTCTCCGACGAACGGGGACGTCGGGAGATCCGGGAGGAACGTCGCTTGGGTCTGGCCAGGATCCGCCAGGCGGACGGGGTCATCCGACGTACCGTCCCCCACGATGGTCACCCCGTCGACCTGGACGATGGCCTCGGAATCGACGCTCCGACTACCCGCGAGTCGGCTCACGTCCGCCATGGTCAGTTCTCCACCGGGACAGATGGGGTAGACAGGAGGAGCGTCTCCGAATCTATGGCGACACCGACCTGGACGCGGAACGTCGTGGGAACCGACGGGGCGGTCACCGTGATCTGCCCGAAGATCACGCTCAGGTAGTAGGTGGCCCCGGGGATCAGGCCGCCGCTGCCCCCCGTGATGACATCCCATTGGGACGTCGACAAGGCCAGTTTACCCGACGTCTGGATCGTCGGAGCAAGAGGATCCGGGGCGACCGAGGACACGAAGCCGACCACCTGGTTGAAGTCGCCGGCGCCGGCGCTCGCCTGCCTGACCGTCGCGATCCCCACGGCAGGCGGAGCCGGGATGACGAACACGGGCATCCCCAGGACGGCGACGCCCGGGTGGAAGCCGAACCCGGAGAAGGTCGCGAGGAAGCTCCCCCCTCCGGTCCCTGCTCGGAGGGGAAACGCTGGCGTTCCATTTCCCAGGATGGACACCTGGTCGGCGGTCACCATCTGCAGGGACGAGCTCGAGGCGGCACTCTGTCTTACGCTGGTGTCTGTCACGTGAGTTCGGGCTCCTTGGCCTTTTGCTCGGCTCCGCAGGGAATCGCGGGCGCCGCCGAGGGATCCTACTACAGGGTGCGACGAAGTACAAAAGACGCAAGATACGCACCCCAGGCAAATGCGGGGTGGCGGCGGGCGGCGGATCGCGAGGATCGAGGAATAGCCAGCGAGGTCCCGGCGTCCGATACGGGAAGGAGGAGTTATGCAGATGCAGACGATCCAAATGACCGAAGAGAACAAAGGGCACCTCGACGAGGTCGAGGCGATCACCTCACTGGAGGCGGCCCAAGCAAAGCTCATCGAGGTATCGAAGTCGATGCTGGAGACACCCTTCGCGCGCCGATCGGCGGCGAGGATCGCCGAAGCGGTGGGAGCTGGCCTCGCCGCCTACCGGCGCGGTCGCACGATGCCCAACCTGGCCGGGCTGAGCGAGGAGCACCGGGCGATCCTCTCCGCAGAGGCGAGCGCAGAAGGCGAGTCCGCGGCGCACGTCCTGGCACCGGCTTATCGGTGGCTGATCGAGAGCTGCGGGCTCGGCGCAGCCGATCGAGCGATCCTGACGCTCTTCCGGGCGGCCCTCCCAGAGGAGGAAGACAGGCAGATCGACCTCGCCCAGGGGGAGCTGCGCGGCATCACCCGGGTCGAAGGTGTCACCAACCCGGCAGACCTCGAGGAGATCGCCAAGATCCAGGCTCGCCTGCGCAGCAATCTCGGCAACGTCGACTTCGCGGAGCGGATCGCGCAGGCTGTCGACAACCTGCGCACCGCGGTAGAGCGGCAGCGACGAATGAGAAGCGCCAGCTCGGCCGGATAGCCAGCAGATAGCCAGCGGATAGCCAGCGATCCCACCGCACTCCCCTCCGGGAGTGCTGCCTCGCTCGGCGCAGCCGAGCTCTACGATCCCACCGCACTCCCCTCCGGGAGTGCTGCCTCGCTCGGCGCAGCCGAGCTCTGCGATCCCACCGCACTCCCCTCCGGGAGTGCTGCCTCGCTCGGCGCAGCCGAGCTCTGCGATCACGCCGGGAGCGGTGGTCTGGCGGCGTTGGCGACGTCCGCGCCGACGGGGACGCCCAGGCCCGTACACGCGTCGGGTCCGGGTGCAGAACGGTACATCCCGTTGTCACCCTGAACGACGTCGACGAAGCACTGCGGGTTAGACCAGAACCGGTCACCCAGGAACCCGAGCTTCTTGCCGGCGGACGCGACGAGCCCGGCATAGAGCGGAGCCACGGCACTCGTCCCGCCGACGACCTGCATCTGCCCGCCCAGCACGATCTCGTACCCGGTGTCAGGGTCCGCGCACGCGGCGACGTCGGGGACCATGCGACCAGGGCTCGCAGTAGGGATCCTACTAGCTTGCCAGGCGGGGACCGGGAAGATCGTCGAGTAACCGCCGCCAGTCCCGCTGCCGGTCGCCTTGCCGGGGTCATTGTTCCAGACCTCCTCCAGCCCGCCAGGAATCTTGGTCGTCCCGCCGCACCCGATCGCATGCGGCGCTCCGGCCGGCAAGTCCACGTTCGCCGGGGTAGGGCCGCCGTCCGACGAGTCGTTATCGCCTGCCGCAGCAAACACGGCCATGCCTGCTTGCGCAGCTTGCGCCAGGGCGGCCTCCAGGTCGAGCGCCTCCTCCCTGCTCCACGATGCCTCGTCGGCGCCCCACGAGATCGAGCACACGTCGCACCCGCCTGCGGTCGCCGCTCGCACGGCGGAGGCGATATCCGAAGACCAGTACACGCGGATCTCCGCGGGCTTCCCGGTGGCGGCGAAGTACGACGCGCCGGCGACCTGGATGTCCAGCGCGACCTCGACATCCGCATCCTGACCCGGCATATTCATCGTCCCATCGACGGAGACGTCGACGACGTGGGGGAGGGGCTGACCCGAGAAGAACAGCTCGAGATCATCAGGGACCCAGCCGCCGCCCAGTTCAACGATCGCGATGACACCGCCGCCCGGCATCGACTGCGGCCAGTCGTAGGCGGTGCAGAGATCGGGCACGGACCACGATCGTGGCGGAGCGGAAGAGCGCGGGGCGATCTTGAAGTAGGGGTGCAGGCTGGCGCGGACGGAGGGTGTGCTCATCGTTCTATCGGCGATGATATCATCCACCAGGCCGCCAGAGCTACTTGGGTCGTCCGGTGACTGGATCGAGGCCCAAGATCACGCTCGCGTCGTACCAGGCTCCGTTCGACAGGTGGCGCTGCCAGGCGCCATCTGGGCCAGCCGAGGGCGAGAAGCGGAAGCCACGCGACTTGAATCTGCCGCGCAGCGACTCCCCGGGCTTCCCCGAGAAGGCGACCTGCGTCCGGTTCGACTCCTTGTTCTCGGAGAGAACGAAAGAGAGGCCATCAGCCTCCCCGGTGACCGGAAGGCGCGCCGGCGCCGCCGCCTTGCGAGCGAGCTCGTCGACGCGCTTCTCGATGCGCCGGATGTTCGCGCCGTTGTTCTTGAGCGCGTAGTCAGCGAAGCCCACGCGCCCGGCAAAGTCGGGCTGGAGGATCTTCCTCGCAGTGGCCTCCTTGAGTCCGACCGCGACGAGCGCGGAGATAACGGCATCCTCACCATCCCCTCCGTGAGCGCGGATCGCCTTGTTGGCGCGGACCATCAGCTCCTGGCTACCCCGGAGCGCGGCGAGCTCCTCCTTGAGCTTCCGGATCGCCTCCGGATCGTCCTGCGACACGCCGCCCGTACCCACCGCAGCCGCACGACGCGCGAGCTCCTCCGCCCTCTTCGCCTCCTCGACGCCCTTGCGCATGGAGCGGTCGATCTTCTCGACGTCGCGCCGATGCCTCCTCTCGCTGTGGTGGCCGACCAGGATGGGCTGCCCGAAGGGGATCGCGTCGCCGATGCGACGAGCTGCGCCCAGCGCTCGCTCGGACTCCGAGGAGGCTCGAGCCGCGCCGCGCTCGAGGGACGCACGACGCCTAGCCTGGCGCTCCTCATAGGGGTTGACGTGGCTGACGTGGCCGACTGGACTGATGGTCGAGGCGATCTCCCTCGCCTCCGCCTCAAGCTCACGCGCCGATCGCAGCGCAGGCACCGCGCGGATCTCGTGGATGGGCCTCGGCGGACGCGAGCCAGGGGACATCGAAGTAGATGGACCAGGCGAATCAGCCGGCGACAAAGATGAGAGTCCCTCGATGCGGATCGCGCCGCTCTCCACGGCTCGGGCCCATCCGCGACCGACGGACTCCTTCGAGGTGTGGAGCGTGTTGCTCGCGCGAAGACCGCCACTCGACGCGCTGACCCACCAGTCCTTCCCGCTGCGGGACTGACGAACCTCGACCGTGTACACGACGCCGTGCTCGTTCTCGAGATATCGGCGAGCCACGGCTCGCGCGACGTGCGGGATCTTCGGCTGCCTCGCCAAGAGACTGAAGTCAGGGAGGACGAGGACGGCCGAGCCAGGCGCAGTAGCCAGCTCGGTCGCCTCGGTCAGGGATGACGACGAAGGGGCCGGCATATGCAGTTCGTGCTCCCCCAGGGAGTGGTATCGCCGACACGACGTGCACCACGCATCCGTCTTGACGTGAGGAAGCGCGACGGGCCTCCCTGCACCCGATCGACGGTTGCCGCCGCCACCCTTGCCTCCGGGCCAGTACAGATCGGACGACTTCGCCATGGGTGAAACCCTATCCCAGTCCGGCTCAGTATGGGACCATCTCACGGATCAACTGCCCGTCGTACCAGTCGCGGTGCTCGACTGAAGCGTCCACGTCAGGGAGCGAGCCTCCCCGGGCAAGCGACGATCGGATCGCCCGCAGGTCGGGCGTGAGCTCGGTCCGCCTCCGGCAGCCGAACCGGACCAACGCCGCCCTCGTCTTGCTGTCCGCCCTCCCCTGGTTCTTGTCGCACGTCCACATCCGGTGGTGGTGGTCCCCGAGCTGGAGGCGCTCCTTGACTCCGCGCATCAACGCGTCGAAGTCGAGCCGTCGTCCGCGCCGCGACAGCATGTGCCCGAGGATCACGTCCTCCATCCCGACGCCGTCGCAGCCCTCCTCGAACCCGTTGACCTCGAGCAGCCACGCGAGAGGGAGCGAGAAGAGCCCGCTGTACAGCCAGCCTCCGCCGCAGTCTCGCCGCCCGCCTGGGCAACGTACCCGACGATGATCGACGACGACGCGAGGGTCGTCGAGGTAGTCGTATGATCCGCAGAGCACGCTGTCCCTCACGGACGCGCCGGCGCGGACACGCGCGAGGCACTGATCTCCCAGCTTCATCCGATCGTCGACGAACATGACGTAGTCGCGGGAGGCCAGTACGATCCCCGTGTTCCTGGCGCTCGACGCGGCCCACCAGTCCCGATCGGTCACCCGTTGCGGGCCCTGCCAGATCGTCGGCTTCGGGGGCGAGCAGGTGAGGTCCGAGATCGCGCTCGCCGAGCGAAACCCGATCTCCGAGGGACGCCTTCCCGCGGCGTCGATCACGACGAGCTGCAGGTCGTCGCCTGGGATCGACTGTGCATCGACAGCGTCGATCAGCCAGTCGAGCCTCGGCTCTCGCCTCCCCGTCGTGAAGACGATCGTCGCGGACAGCGGCCCAGAAACTGAACTACCCCTGGGAGGCCCGGATCTCAACCTGACCTCCGTCATCCGCGCGGTGACCTACCGATGATGCTCATGACCGCGTCCCTCGTCGCCACCTCGACGCCGGGCTCCTTGCTCTCGCGAGGACCGGCTACGTTCAGGACGGCGACGCGATTCTCGGCGAGCCACGTGCGGGCGCCGTCAACCTCTCGGACGAAATCCGAAGCGAGCAGGACCAGGTGCTTCCTGGGGCGCATCAGGCGAGCGGCCAGGGCCCAGGTGAGGGCGCTCCCGCCAGAGAGGCGGATAGAAGAAGAGCAGATGAGGGTCGCGTCGCTGTCCCGGATATTCAGCCTCGTCCTCGTCGACCAAGAGGAGTCGGCCGTCTCGCGGAGGTGGGCCGCGTACGGAGCCGGGATGACGCCGTCCTCTGCTCGGCGACCCGACGGACACCAACCACCGATCGGGATACCCAGGGCGATCGCGGCGTCGAGCCCGCCGCGATCCGCGCCTGTCTGGCCGCCGCTCACGATCCGGCGGATCAACGTCGGGTGGAGCACCCGGCGAGGGGCCCAGGCGATGAGGCTTCGCAAGTCGGAGACGGGACCCGGCGAACCAGGGCAGAGCGCGCAGTACCTGATCGACACGCGGAGCAAGAACGCCGCGCGTCGACCTGCCGCCTCGTCACCCGAGCCACCGCCACCCAGCCCATCGAGCAAGCAGCGGAGCAGTCGAAGATCCATCTGCCTCGGATCCTCAGCCATCACACCCGCCCGGCCCGGCCCGGCCCGCCCGGCCCGCGGGCCGGGCCGGGCCGCCGCGTGTCAATTATCTCGTAAACCGAAACCACATCTCCTAAGATCGCGAGATGTATACACCACCAAGAGCAGGTATCTTCCATCAAGCTCACTTAGCCTGGCTGTGCATCCTCTTCGGCTCAACTATCGTCATCGCAAAAACAGATCCAGTCAAGTCGTCCACTCCGAAAGATCTGGGCAGGAAGATCGACGTAGCCGGTGGGTTGCCGTCCATGGGCCCCCTCCGTGATCACCGAGAGGCGAGCGACGCTCCGGCGGGATGCCCCGTCATCTCTCCGTCCGGCGCAGATGATCGAGCGGCCCTCCAGGCGGCCAACGATCAATGTGCGGCGCTCGGTCAAGATCTGATCCTGTCCTCCGGCCAATTTTTAGTAATCACCCCGCCGCCCCCACGAGCCCACGGCATGATCAACGTGACCACCTCGTGGGTTGGGTCTGGATCCGGGTCCACGCTGATCGCCTTCTCCGGGGACGCCGGAGGGCTCGACTGGTACGGACTCTGGGTGAAGGCGGGAAGTCTGTCCGTCAACAATTTCACGATTGATACGAGTGGCCTCCTGGGCGGCACCACGGATGAGCAGACGCATGCGATCCACGTCGACGGCCTGTCCGGTTCGCTCTCCGACGTGCACATCTCCTACCTCACGATCGCGCACCCGATCGACAAATCAACGTCACCCACTCGACGGGGAGACTGCATCCAGCTCGTTGGCTACGAGCCACAGCCAGACGGTTCGGGCGATGAGCGGCTCACCAATTTCGAGATCGACCACATCAATTTTCAGGCATGCGCTCGCTCTGGAATCGGATGGCCCGGTGGACTCCATCAGTCAAGCTTTCATGACAACACTTTCTACAATACCAATGATCAGGACATGGACGGCGAGATCGGGGGAGGAGGGTCAAGCAACGTCGAGATCTACAGCAACACACTCCTCGTTGGAGTGGACACGACCTCATCCATCGCAGTGCAGATCCAATCTGCGACTTCGATCCACTTCCATGACAATGTGATCGCAGGACGAGGAATCAACGTGCAGACCTGCGCGAGCTGCGAAATCAACAATGACAGCATCGACCAGACCATGGCACTGGGCGGATACGGTGTGATCGACGTATCAAAGGACAGCCCCGGTATCTCCGTCCACGATGAGACGATCGCGCGCGAGGTATCAGCCGGCGCCGGCGCGCTGGTTCGCTTCACCCAATCCGCATCAGGCGCGCCAAGCGCCGTCAGCGTCCTCGACTCAACGCTGACACAAAACTCCTCTGCCAGCGCCATCATCGGATCCGGCATTGCTGGACTATACGTGCGGGGGACGACCATCGATTACACCGGAGCCCCGGGAAAGTTCGCGGTCGACTCCCTGGGAGGCGCCGGATCGGCAGGAATCCGGACCACCGACATCCAGCTCTCTGATGACGCCACCACGGGCAACCTGTTGGCCACGTTGCGGATCAGTGGATCCTACGCAGGAACAGGAACGGCTTCCGTCGATGGGTGCACGTCGAATGGCGCAGACGCCATCATCCAATGCGAGAACGTCTCGAGCGGGCAGGGAATCCTCGGACCAATCACGCAGGACGGAGTGATCAAGTGCGCGCACAGCCTTCATCGGGGACCAATCAGGCGCGCGCGCATCCGGTATATGGAATCCATCGTTTCTCTTTGGTAGAGATCGATCCATGTAAGCTCGCTGGCTCACCGACCGCCGTTTCCTCGCGAAGAACGGCGACCGGGGCCACGCCCACCGCGACATGATAGGGTAGCGACGAAGAAGCCAGCGAGGTCGCGACGATGACAGAAGCGAACACGATCGCCGGAGGCAGGCCGCCGAGTACGATCATCTCCGCGAACTCCTACAACCCAATCGTTCAGGGATCGGCCGGACACCCGGCAGAATTCCCGATCGGCACCCCCGTGTCGCAGTCGCCCTCCGAGGACGGCGCAGTCACCGCAGCCAGAGCGAACGCAGGAGGGACGGCGCAGATCACCGGGATCGCCGCCGGGCGAGGTGTCGTCGGGAGCCGCGTCATCGCGCAGATGATCGGCCCCCTCACCCTCTCCACCGATCAATGGGATCAGATCACGGGGGAGAGCGGGGGGCTGACGCGAGGTGCCACCTACTTCCTCGACGCCGCGGCGGAAGGGAGGATGACGACAACTGCCCCGAGCGGCGTAGGGGAGATCGTCCGGTCGCTGGGGATCGCGCTGTCCAAGAAGGACTTCCTGATCCAGGTCGGCCAGGGATCCCAGATCCCCCCAGCTCCCCCAACTCCCCCGCTCCTCCTCGACGTCATCCACTACGTCGTGACCGGAGCTGAGCTAGATCCGTCCTCGCTCCTGATCACGCTCACGACGCCGCAGCTCAGCACGGGCTACGGCGTGATCGCGCAGTGCCAGGGCGACGCGGGAATCGTCGCGTTCGACGTACCGGACGCGACGAAGACGACGACGCAGTTCGTCGCGGTCGCGACTGGCGATTTGTCTCCCGGAGACGCCGTCATCTTCTTCGCGTCTCCGATCCTCTCCTTCCTGATCGGACCTCCATGAGCGAGATCTTCAAGGCCAAGGAGATCCAGCTGAACCAGGCATTCCTGATCCAGCAGGCGACGGATCCTAGCGGCGGCGCCGGTACTCCAGCGAGCACTGGATCACTGGTCCTGCAGTCGGGCACGACAGGCAGGCTGTGGCTGAAGACGGGGATCCCGGATACCGCGTGGCAGGAGCTCACGCAATCGTTCGACTGGTTCGTCGTCACGGACTTCGGAGCCGTCGGAAACGGAATTGCCGATGACACGATGCCGATACAGGCAGCCATGAATGCCTGCGCCTCCGCCGGAGGCGGCGTCGTCTTCTTCCCGCCCGGGACGTACGCCATCCAGAACATCTCGCTGACGGGATCCGGACAGTCCAGCGTCCAGCTCCTGGGCTCGGGACCGACCTCGACCATCCGCTGGGTATTCAACGCCCTCGGGTCTCCAGGATCGATGATCACGATCTCGGCAGGCGTCGCGAACGTGCGGATCTCGCTCCTGAGACTCGACGGAGGCGGACTCACGAACCCGTCCGCCGGGCGCGACAACCACCTGATCTCGGTATCCGGAGCAGGGGGAGGCGTCACGACGACGCACGTCATGCAGTGCCAGATCGGAGACATGGCCCCTGGATCAGGAGACGGCGTCCACGTCGTCGGGACCGCCGGAAACCTGGTCTCGAGGCTCTGGATCGTCGACAACTACTTCGACGGCTGCTCTCGGTTCTCCATCGGCGTCGAGCAGGGGCTCTCGTATTGCTTCATCGTCGACAACTTCCTCACCAACTGCGAGACCGAGGTCGCCTTCGTCTCGACCGGTAGCACGCCGACCAACGCGGTCACCCTCTCGGGAAACCAACTGATCCACACCTCCGCGTCGATCCCGCAGGCCCTACGGCTCGAGGGAGACCCCGTCGGCCTCCTCTCTCGCGTCACCGTCGGCCAGAACGCGGTGATCGGCGGCTTCGTCACGGTGTCGAACGTCCAGTGGGCCTCCTTCGTCGGGAACACGACGACGTCGGGGATCTACGCGTCGGCCGAAGGGGTCTGGCGCTTCTTCAACGCGGTGACCGAAGCCGTCTTTTCTGGAGCCAACGTCATCACCCGATCGGCCGGCGCCGCAGCCGGGCCGTGCGTCTCCGTGGAGAAGGCGACTACGGCACCCAGCATGCTACGGATAGGGCAGAACGCCTTCCGCAACGAAGCGTCGGGTGACTTCGTCAAGATCGTCGACGCGGTCCAGATCTCGGTCGGGGCGAACGTCTGCCACTCGCTCAATGCGGGAGCGTCCGCCGTCTTCGGGATCGACGTGCAGGCGGTCACCGTGGCGATGACGGACATCCTGATCGGGCCAGGCAACCAGCTCACCACCGAGGCAGGATCGCTGGCAGCGTGCGTTCGGCTCCTGGCCAACGGAGCCAACATGAGCGACGCGTCGATCGTCGGGAACCAGGGGGACTCCTGCAGCTTCGGCGTCCAGTTCCAGATCGGCGGAGGCGGCGGACTGTTCAACGGATCCGTGATGTACAACGGGAACAACTTCAACTCGACGACGGGGGACATCAACGACGTCGGGGTCACCGTGCGCCCACACATCGGCTTCAACGCGTCGACCCTGGGCGCCAACCTCTTCACCGGGACCGGCGCCCCGGAGACGGTCGTGTCGGCCAGCGTCGCCTCCCTCTACCTGCGCTCGGACGGCGGCCTGGGGACGACGCTCTACTACAAGGAGAGCGGCTCTGCAGCGACTGGGTGGATCGGGGTCGGCGGCGCGCCCATCGTGTTCGGCGCCAACGATCTGGGAACCGCCGCTACGGCGCTGTTCTTCGCTCCAGGATTCACCGCGACGGCCACGGTCGCCGAGCTGAAGCTCACGATCACGAGACCAGGGACCCTGCGCAACTTCTACGTCGAGGTCGCCGCGGCGGGGACGACGGCGCAGACCGTGACGTACACAGTGCGCAAGAACGGCGCGAACACGGCGCTCACGTGCAGCCTATCCAACACGGCCGCCGGGACCGCCTCCGACACGAACACCGCCCACGCGGTCTCGGTCATCGCCGGAGACCTCATCTCCGTGTCCATCGTCAAGGGCGGCGCGGTAGCATCCGGGCAGACCGGCGTCGTGGCGACGATCGAATTCGACTAGGAGGGAGCAGGAGATGACGACGACGAACCGCTTCATCGCTCAGCGGATCCTCCTGGGCGACGACGTCCTCGCCTCCGAGACGACGAGCCCGAACGCAGGAGGAGGTACTCCAGCGACGACCGGATCCCTGTGGCTCCGCGCAGGGAACGGGATCAACACCCCGACGCAAGTCTTCCTGGACGTCACCGGGATCCCGACGGGGTGGACGATCGAGAACCTGACCCTGGGCGTCTTCAACGTGAAGAGGTTCGGCGCCGTCGGGGATGGGGTCACGGACGACACGGCCGCCATCAACCTGGCCACGTCGACGGCGAGCTCCGCGGGAGGAGGGATCGTCTACTTTCCGCCCGGCACGTATCGAGTCACCAAACCCCCAGGAGTGAACGCGTCCATCCGTTTGTCAAACGCCCACGACCTCGTGTTCCTGGGCGACGGCGAGGCATCCAGGATCTCCATGATCGGAGACGCTGGCGGAGCCAGCTGGCACCTGTTCTTCATCACGGGTGGCTCCTCCGGGATCAAGATCCTGAACCTGGCGATGAACGCCGTCATCTCCAACCCGAGCCCGACGAAATCGAACCACCTGATCTCCGTCGCCAGTATGACGGGCGATCCCCTGGGGGCACCCCACGACGTCGACGTCGTCGGCGTCTACGTCGGAGACACAGTTGGGGACGGCCTCCACGTCGCCGGCGCCGTTGGGGAGGTCACCTCGAACGTACGCTGCCTGCTCGGCGACTTCGGCATGACCTCGTCGAGATCCTGCGTGAACGCCAGGCAGCTCACCGAGCAGGTCAACGCGAGCTTCAACTTCCTGACGGGGGCCGCCACACAGCAGATCCAGTTCGACCCAAGCGCAGGGGAGGCCGGCCCAATCAGCTGGACGATCGTCGGCAACCACGTGGACGCGAGCACGAGTACATCTCCCGACGCGATCACGATATCCGGATCCTCCGACCTCTCGACGGAGGTCGACGACCTGCTCATCTTCGCGCTCAACACGATCACCCACGGCGGATCCATCTCCAGCCACCAGGGCCTGTCCAGGGCCGCCATCGTCGGGAACATCATCACGCTGGATCAGGCCGCGTCCGCGACCGCGCCCCTGTTCTTCACGGGAAGGACGCAGGACATAGCGATCAGCGGCAACCTCTGCGTGAACCAGACGGCCCTGAACAACATCGGGATCAGCATCGCGAGCACGGTCGCTGACGGTGGCATCGCGACTCGCATCTGCGTGACCGACAACGCAGTCGTCGCCCGGGGGAGCAACTTCCAGGGGATCGCGCTCAACGACTGCAGCGAGTCGGTCGCCTCGGGGAACCTGGTCCAGCTGATCAATACCGGCGTCTCGCTTCCTTCCGGCATCAGCGCGTTCACGGCAACCGAGGTCGTCGACCACGTCTGCGCCCACGGGAACATGATCATCGCGGTCGGCGCGCGCGCGAAGATGGGGATCAACTTCTCGGACTCGAACTTCGACCGCGGCAACTCGGCGGCCAACTGGAACTACGTGCGCAACGCGGCGGCGATCGCGCAGTTCGACCGACCCGACTCGCACCAGTTCTTCGGCTGGCGCTCCGTGATCGGCAACAACGGGATCGCGATCACCAACGCCTCCATCTCCCTCCCGACGTTGTTCCCGGGCGTCACCCTGGAGGGGAGCGCAGGACCCGGCGACCAGATCACCCTGATCCAGGACGCGAACGGCCCCGAGGGAGAGGTCCCGGCGCCGATCGGCAGCCTCGGGGTCAACGTGTCCGGCGGGCAAGGTACCACTCTCTGGATGAAGGCATTCGGCACGGGGGCGAGCGGAGGGTCGACGGGGTGGGTCCAGCATGGCGCGGCAGAGATCGACTTCGGCGCGCAGAGCGCGGGGACGGGGAGCGGGACCCTGTTCCTGGCCCCGGGAATGGGACTGGTAACGGCGGGCGCGACCGAGATCAAGATGACGGCGACCCGACCCGGAGCGATCCGCAACATGCGGTTCACGGGCACGGCCGGGGTCGGCGCCGCCACCGTCACCTACCGGCTGCGCGTCAACGGCGTGATCACCGCCGTGCTCGTCAGCGTAGCTAACACTGCCATCGTCGCCACGGGGACGGGGACCGTGACGGTCGCGACCGGGGACAAGCTCTCGGTACAGGTGACCAAGACGGCGGTCGTGGCGACGGCCCAGAGCAACGTCTGCGTGTCGTTCGAGGTGACGGCCTGACGATCCGGGATCCGATGGAGGGCCAACCGGGCCTCCGAGACCCGCCGACCGCCCGGCGGCCCTGCTGCTTTACAAAGAAATCGGCTTACAAAGAAATCGGCTCACATTATCCCTTGCAAAGTCAACGCCGATGGCTGGTAGGATGGAGTCGCCGGGCGGCATCGTCCGAGAGAAAGAGAGCGAGCTCCAGTGACCAATACCAGCATCATCGCAGGCGGACGCCAGCCCGTAAACAGGATCGCGGGCAGCACGTACAACCCGAAGGTCGGCGGGACAACCGCTCACCCGGCCGAATTTCCGATCGGAACCCCCGTCACGACGTCGCCCACCGCGGGCGGGACCGTGATCCCGGGAAACGCGGCCCAGGCCAGTACGGCGTCCGTACCTGGCCTGGCCGCCGGCAGCGCCGTGGTCGGCAGCTCGGTGATCGTCCAGATGAGCGGAGTCCTCCACCTGACCACGGAGCAGTGGGACGCGGTCACGGGGCAGACCGGTGGCCTGACCGACGGCGCGACCTACTTCCTCTCCGCGGACGCGGAGGGGATGATGACGACCATCGCGCCCCTGGGAGACGGCGAGCTCGTCACTCCGCTGGGGATGGCGCTCTCACCGGAGGACTTCCTGATCCAGATCGGTGCGGCAACGGCCGGACTAGCGGTCTCGTCGGCCGCGGCAGCGATGTTCTTCGGGACGACAGCCGGGACCGGCTCCGCCGGGAACGACTACGCGGCGACGGTCGCCGCGGGCACCGCGGTGCCGTTCCCCCGCAACGGACCGGCTACCGGGACGACCGTCACGCGGGCGTCGGGGAGCACCTTCACGGTGGCCTCCGCTGGCCTCTACGAGGTGTCGTGGACCGTCGCGTTCCTCGAAGAGAGCCAGCTGCAGCTCGCGGTGGGCGGGGCCGGGGTAGCGAACACTGCCACCCTGTCCGGAGCCGGGACGCAGATCAACAGCAACACCGTGCTGATCGCCCTCTCGGCCGGTGACGTGGTCTCGCTCATCAATCCGCCCGGAAACGCCACGGCGCTGACCGTGCAGACCGCGGACGGATCGCTGACGCACGCGCAGGCGCCCAACCTCACGTTCCAGAAGATCGCGTAGGCAACCCGCGAGACCGCGAGTGCCGCCGCGCATGGCGGTCCAGCTCGGCCAGCCTAGGCGCCGCTCGCGGAGGCGGCGCCCGCCTCTCCCACCTCTCCGGCCTCTCCCACCTCTCCGGCCTCTCCGGCCTCTCCGGCCTCGACCAGAGAGGCGCCGTCAGACCAGCACACGCCAGCCGCGCGGAGCGCGGCGCACGCCGGGACGTCACCGACGAGCGCTGCGAGCGCCTCCCTCAGCGCGTCACCGTGGCGCGCCTCTGCGCGTGGCCCGCCGACCGGACTCCACGTAGCCGCGTGGACGTCGGGGATCCGGTGGTCCCGGGTATCCGGAGTGCGGATCTCAACGCCCCCGTCGGGATCCACACTGGCCGACAGCACCACGACGCTACGATGCCGCTCGACGCCGTGCTCGTTGAGGTAGGGATCCCCGGGACGGCAAACGACCACACCGACAGCACCGTCGGGCGCGACCCGCCACTCCAGGCGACCCGTCGTGCTCACGTGGTGGGTGCACCCGCCGTGGTCCAGCGGGCCGGGGGAGGGGAGGCCGTACTGCCAGCTCTCCCACCGATCCCTGCGCCCGATGGCGCGGTACAGCTCCTCGACGAGGACCATCGTCCACCGCGCACCGCTGATGGGGTGGTCAGTTGGAGCGGACAGCCCGAAGCTGTCAGGAACTTCTGCCCACCCGTGCCCGAAGGCGCGGGCGAGTCGGAGGGCGGAGCGAAACTGCGGGAAGCTGTATTCATGATTCTGATTCTGTCCGGTCATTTCCTTGTTTCCTTTGCGCCGTTTATGCACCGGCGCCCCTAGCTCGATCGAGTACAGGTTTAGTCGTGGGTCCGTGGACGGAGAAACGCAGCCAATTACCGATCGTGCGCGGCGCCGGCGTCATTGACCACGCGGACGCACTCCTCGATGGCCCACTCCTGAGTCCTGCCCTCGGACAGCAGCAGGTCGGCCTCGACGCGCTCGTCGTCGGTCCACCACGATTCGGCGCCATCGAGCACGTCGGGGTCGAGCGCAAGGCGGCAGATCATCGCCATGCGCAGGTCGCTGGCATCGCGAGCCTCACGACGCAAGCATCCGATCTCGTGCTCGGTGATGCTCTTGGCAGTGATGATCTTGTTGCCGTTAGCGAAGTAAGCTGCTGCCTTGTTTGTCGTCGTCATGAGGTGAGTTAATGCCAGATTCGTGCCACCTTAGTAGATGGCTTATCAAGCGATATGATTGAAACATTGGCCAGACGCGTCCAGGGAGACACGACAGGTGCGTCCGATGACTCAGGCTCTAACCCGCGACTCGTTGCCGGAGGCGTCATGGGCCCGGTTGTCAGATCTTGCCACCGAGCGCCCTGACGAGGGGCGCCGGGTCGCGTGTCGGCTCGCCGGAGCCGCAGTGATGGCACTGCACGCGCCGGGGCGCGAGCTTCTCGCTGAGCGGGCGGAACATCGCCTGGGCCAGCGCCGACCAACTCTTGGGGTCGGTGCGCTTGCGCGCCGCGGGGTGGCCGCACGATAGCACGAGCAGCCAGATCGCACCGCCCCGCGTGCCCTCGCGCTCGAAGATGTAGACGACGTCGCGCATCGGGCCGGCGAGCTCGCTGCGTCTGGGCTTCGACGTCGCGCGTGGGTGGCGCCGCGTCGACGACCGCCGGTTGTAGTCAGGGCGCGTCATGGACCGAGCTTCCTCGGCTCAGATACTGGGGCGGCCCGACCGATCCTCCGGGTGTCTTGGCAGTCGAAGCACACTCGGCACCGGCGTACGTGATCAGCGTCGAGCAGTTCCTGCACACGTCGTTGCCGCAGGCGTAGCAGGTGACCGGCGGCAGGTCGCCGACCAGGCCGCTGGGCGGGCACTCGCAGTCGATGCTGTCGACGACGGAGCACGATCGCGATGCTTTCGCTGTTTGTGTCACGGCCTGCTCGCGATCTTGGCGCCGTCGGAGCCCTGCGTCCATGCAACGCATGCCTTGCTGTGGCGGATGAGGTGTGCCTTGCGTGCGCCACGACAGCACCGGCGACACTGCGCCCAGTTGTCGCCCTCGGGCCCGTTGGGTCGTTTAGAATTTCGCGGGTCACTCATGCTAACCTCCTGTTGCTAGCGTTGCGCTGCCCCAAACGGGATCAATTTCTCGTCGGACTCCGTCGGGTTCAAAGCCCCGTGACGACCGTCTCCTCGTCGCCGAAGTCATCCGGCGGCCTTCCGCAGTGCGGGCACGTCCTCGGCGAGAGCAGCGCGCCCGCGAGCAGGTCGTAGATCGACACGTCGGTCAGGCGCGCGACACTGTAGGCGAGGCTCGCCGTGACGGCGCGTCCACCACGGAGCACCTTGCCGATCGTGTCCGCTTTGACCCCGATGGCGTCGGCTAGCGCGCGACTTGAGTCTCCTGGCGTCGACGGGGATGGCGTCGCCTAGACGTATGCGACGTAAGCGACGGCGCCCAGTGCGATCCCGACGATGGCCGCGATGCTGACCAGGTTGGCGCGCCAGCTGGTGACGCGCGGCGACATCCACGTTTGAGAGGGACCACGCGCAGGAGCCGCGCGCTTGCTGAGAGGACGCTCAGCGAGGAGCTCGCAGGCGTCCTCTGAGGAGATCGGCGCCAGCGCCGACTCCACCACCGTGATCTCGAAGTCCATGGCCATGTCGGCGAGCTCAGCCTCCGCGAGGATGCCGCGCACCAGCCGGCCAGCTGCCGCATCGGCGGCGGCGTCGCGCGCCTTCCAGGCGCCGGTATCCGCGAATACCCCCACCGCGGCGGACTTGGGGCTCTTAACGAAGCGCCCCAACGGGTCGCGAGCTGGGAGCTTGTGAGACGCGCCCTTGACTGCCTTGCCGGTTGCCTTGCTGGTGGACATGACCAGGGTAAATGCCGGATTCGTGCCACCTAGAGTAGCGCGATATGATTGAACCATTAGCCAGACGCGTCCAGGGAGACACGGCCGGTGCGTCCGAGCGGGGACGACCGGGACGACCATGGTAGGATCGCCACCACCCATGTTCGGACCAAGAGATCCTGGCCACTCCGTGCACGCGCGGCAGCCATTCGCTCCCCAGGTCGCCCAGGTCGGGATCCAGCCGTACGGCGTACCGCCGGTGGCCAGGCGCTCCCCAGGTCTGAGCGACGTCGCCGCCTACCGCGCCATCGCCCTGGGCGAGGCAGGCAAGATCTACGCGGCGACGGGGCGCGCGCTGCTGGGCTTTCGAGACAGCCCGTGGGGCAGCGAGGTCACCGCATTCGGGACACGGAGCGGGCTCGACAGGTGGATGGGCGAGCAGGCCGCAGACGAAGACGTCTGGTACGCGGCGGCGTTCGACCTGACGCATGCCAGGACGCCGTTCACCGAGCTCTCGCGCTGACCAGGAGTGCCGAGAGCACGCCGATCTCGATTCCGCCTGGCTCACGCAGCGATGAGATCGCTCCCGAGCACGGAGGCGACGATCGCGCGCGCGACCGGCGGACACACGCTGTTCCCGCACGCGCGGACTTGATCTCGGCCGCTCAGTGGGCGCCCCGTGGGGCCGACCGGATCGATCACGTACGAGTCTGGGAACCCCTGCGCCCGGAACAGCTCCCGGGGCACGAGCATCCGCATCGCAAGATCCACGACCACGTACATGGCGCCATCGACCCGGACGAAGGCGATCCGGAGGTCGTGGTCAAGCCCCGGGCCCTGGTACCCGTGCTCGACCATGAGGTCGTAGACGCGGCGCGCGCGCCGCGCCGTGACCTCGTCGAGGCCGGGGAAGTCGCAGAGCTCGGCCGCGCCGAGCGAGGCAGCACTCCCGGAGGGGAGTACGGCGGGATCGACGAGCTCGGCTCTGCCGAGCGAGGCAGCACTCCCGGAGGGGAGTACGGCGAGATCGACGAGCTCTGCCCGCACGAGGGAATACCGATCGCGCGTATCCAGCGTCCCGAGCGGGGATCCCGGCGACTGCCCGACCGAGCACCCGTTGTACCTCGATAAGTACGCGACCGAGAGCCCGTGCTTCATCCCCTGCGCCGTCACCGCGCCCAGCGGGCGATCGAGCGGTGCGCCGGTCGACGTGCCGTAGAACTTGACGAGGGAGGCAACAGCAAGAGAGTGGTGGTCGCGCGCAGTCACCGTCCCCATCGGGCGGTCCATCGGCTGGCCCATCACCTCGCCGGGTCGCCGCTCCGAGAAGTGCTTGACCAGGTACGCGGCTGCCTCGACTCCCTCGCTTCCCGTGCCGCCCACGTCGCCGAGCGGGACGCCGTCGCGCAGGAGGAACGGCCTGTCTGACTCGAGGACGAACTTCCCCGTGCCGCGGACCAGGCGAGAGAGCGTCGCCCGCGCCAAGGACTTCTTGCGCCCGAAGATCGAGCGGCACGGGATCGACCAATCGATGACCTCCGCGGCGGTGCGCCAGCGGTGGGGACGCTCCGACGTTGGTTCCGGAGCATGCGTCGGGGCGGGCCAGCGCGCCGACTGCCCGTCCGCGCGCATGATGATGTACAGGCGCTCGCGCGTCGTCGGAGCGCCGTATTCCCAGGCGACGAGCCGGCGCGCCTCGAACGAGTATCCCTGCGAAGTAATCCAATCGCGCCACTCGCAGTACGTCTCGCCCGCCCGCGCCTTATCCGGGCGACCGTAGCCGCACGCGTCCCAGCAGCCTTCCCCATCCGCGCCACCAGGGCAGCCGTCCTCGTGGTGATCGATCAGGGGCCCCCACGTTTCAAACTCGACCACATTCTCGAGGACAATCACCTCCGGCCGCGTCTTCTCGATCCACGGCCGGATGATCCACGCTTGAGCGCGGATCCGCTCGTCTCGGAGCGCGCGACCCTTAGCCCTTGAGAAGTGACTGCAAGTTGGGCTCATCCAGAGGAACCCAACCGGACGACCCGCGGCGGCCTCGACCGGGTCCACGTCGAAGACGTCCTCAATGTAATGCATCGTCTCCGGGTGATTCGCGCGATGGATCGCGATGGCCTGCGGCCAGTGATTCACCGCGACGTCAGGAGACGATCCCATCGCCTCGAGCTCCCCACAAGAGGCCCCGCCACCACCAGCGAACAGATTGACGCGGATCTTGGTGCGAGCAGCTTCCATGAAGTCGGAAACGATCCGACATCGCCAGCTTATTCCGCCCGCTCCCTGTACGTCGCGAGGACGTCGAGGCACTGCCCGAACGTAAGCAGATCTTCTCCGGTCACCGGATTGCGCGACGTGAACAGCACGTCCACCGGCGCGCCAGGCGCCGCCACACGCACGATACGGACGTACGTCTTCGGGTGCTCCTTGCCCGTGTTCTGGAACGACATGAGAGTCGCCGCCGAGAGCAACGCGGCCATCATGCCGCTCGTGGCTCCACCACTGATCCCGGCGATAGATCTCCGAGCGGTCGGAGGCGAGAAGAGGTGTTGGTACCCGCGCCAGTTGTCCAGATGAAAGCCGTCGCTCATATCGTTACCGACGCAGGCGACTCTACAACAGCCAGAGGGCCGCGAAAGCGAGCCTCCCCGAGGAAGCGACAGCCGAAGAGGCGGCGGGCGCAGTCGCGGCCGACCCACAGGGAGGCCGGACCAGACGCGCCGTCGAGCACGAGCGGCGCCCAGTTGGACCCGTCACGGATCGCGTGGCCGCATGCCTGGCACTGATCCAGGCCGGACGCGCTGATACCGAACTTCGACAACCCGTGCCGAGTGCCTTCAGGCCAGACGATCACTCCGGCCCAACCCGAGATCGACCCATCGTCGCCGACGACGGGCTCCCACCGGACGTCCGGCGCGCGGACCGACTCGAACGAGAGCCCCATGGCCTGGCCGACGTTGCGGAAGACCGTCGGGGAGATCTCAGCGAAGGCATACGAGGGACGAGGGCGAGACGCGTCGAGGCGCTGGACCAGGCGAGCGACCGGCGCGAACGCCCGAACCCAGCGAGCGGCAGTCGAGAGGGCGGCTCGCTCGTCGTCGCCCATGCAGAACGCGTCGAGGCGCTGGGCGAGCTCGACGAGCCCCGGGGCCCTCAAGAAGAGGCCGAATTCCATCGCGTGGAGGAGCTCCCAAGAATTGACCTTGCCCTGGTAGTACCCCCCGCCCCTGACGTCGGAGACGTCCCCCAGGAGTCCGAAGTCGCCGTCGCGGTGCTGAGGCGACGAGTGATCGCGCCGGCGTTCGTTCGCCCGCGCAAACTTATGCGCCGGCGCCTGCTTCGACAGGAGCGCGCGAATACGGCGAGCCGGAGACCTGACCCCCAGGTAGCCAGCTTGAGGCCAGAAACCATCCGCGTCCCCAGCGACGAGAGCGGGGACCACGAACTCCGACGGCCCCCATCACGCGGCCCTCCACCTTGTGGGGTGCCCCGCACCGCCTGCATCGACCCACCCAGCGATGATCCTTGTCCGACAGGGTCCCCATGCGGCGGATGTCCGAGACCGGAGGGCCGTAGTTTACGGGGGTCACGCTCGCGATGACGGGTGCCGCCTCGCTTGGCGCCGGCGGAGCAGCCGCGATGACGCGCGCCTCCGCCTCGAGCGCGTACTTCGTCTTCCAGGCCGGCGGATCGACTCGCCGAGCAGCCTCGGATACCGCCGCCCCGCCCCTCAGAGACCGGCGAGGCCAGCGAGGAGGGAAGAGGTCCGGATCCACCGGGACCGCCGCCAGGTCGAGCTGCCTGCCGAGGTTCTCGACAGACCAGACGTAGACCCACTTGCGAGCCGCGCCAGGCTCGCCGGCGTGCGCCTTGACGAACTGATCCACGACCCAGGCGATGCGCGCGCCGCGCTCTCCCCCGTGGCGCTCGAAGAGCGCCTGGCGCTCCTCGCCAGGCAGCGCGACAGCTGTCCGCGACAAGTGCCACAGCTCCACCAGCTCCGCGCGGTCGCGATCGTCCGGCTCATAGCCGCCGGCCGGACGGGGTCTCACGGCTTGACCTGGTCGAGCAGGCCAGCGGGGATATAGGCAGGCACGCGCGCGACGCGCCCTACGACGCCGAAGACGAGCCGGCCGCCATCCCCGTCGCCGCC
>Ga0265342_10000454_pt1 | contig 44745 bp, 19 predicted proteins | sample 4CB327metaG_FD_203125 | JGI IMG/M metagenome (GOLD analysis project Ga0265342, IMG submission 203125) | Rhizosphere microbial communities from Carex aquatilis grown in University of Washington, Seatle, WA, United States - 4-CB3-27 metaG | ecosystem: Host-associated > Plants > Roots >... | reverse complement strand
GGCCCCGTCGATGATGATGTTGTGGCGGAGGGTAAACGCGCATGATGGATTCACTCGATCTCAACACAATTTGGTATTTGCTTATAAGTGTTTTGTTTGGCGGTTATGCCATTCTCGATGGTTTCGATTTTGGCGTCGGTGCTCTGCACTTGTTCGTTAAGAAAGATGAAGAGCGGAGGGTGCTGCTAAATTCGATTGGACCGGTTTGGGATGGTAATGAAGTATGGCTGGTAACCGGTGGCGGCGCATTGTTCGCAGCATTTCCCGAAGTGTACGCGACAGCGTTTTCGGCATTTTACATTCCCCTGATGTTATTATTGTTTTGCCTGATATTTAGGGCAGTATCGATAGAATTTCGCAGTAAACAACCGATGCTTTGGTGGCGGAAAATGTGGGATGTCGCCTTTTCCGGTGCGAGCGTCCTTGCGAGTTTATTAATCGGAATTGCATTAGGAAATATCGTTTGGGGACTTCCACTTGACGTACACCATGAGTTTACCGGCGATTTCCTTTCGATGTTGAACCCATATTCTTTACTATTGGGCGTGACGACACTTGCACTTTTTATGATGCACGGTTCGATTTATCTGATTTTGAAAACTGAAAACGCGTTGCAAGAGCAAATACGCGAATGGGTGAATAACACCATTATTTTTTTCATCATCTGTTATGCAACCGTCACGATGGCGACCCTCTTGTATGTGCCCCACATGACCCAAACGATTCGACATACTCCATCCCTGTTTTTAGTTGCGCTTCTAAGTATGCTCGCTATCGCGAACATACCGCGTGAAATTCACCGTAAAAGCGAATTTATGGCTTTTCTTTCTTCGAGTGGAGCGATAATTGCACTAATGGCGCTTTTTGGCATCGGAATGTTTCCGAACCTGATATCTTCAACACCAATGGATAGTTACAGCTTAACCATTTGGAATGCGGCTTCGTCACAAAAAACGTTATCCATCATGTTACTCATAGCGTTGATTGGGATGCCGCTTGTACTCTCATACACGATAAGTGTGTATTGGATATTCCGGGGAAAGGTAAAAATCGACCATTCGAGCTACTAATCACGTTAAATCTAACTATTTTTAAATAACCTTGATATTGCTTTTATTTCGCAGTTTTATTTCGTTTATTAAATCTATACAGCTTTATCTCAACCCATTTACTTTCGTGCGAATAGTTCAACTTTCAGGTCTCACATGCTCGCACAAGTCCGCTTTTCCGATAGTTCCCCGTTTGTTCTGGTTTGGATACTACTACTGCATTCAAATTATCTGCTTGGTTTCGGTTTTCCGTCCTCAGGAATTTATTCTTTCCACATACGTTCTTCAGTTATACTGCTTGACTACGTTTATTTCAAAGGAGGAGTTCAATGAAACCGCTTCGTTTACTTTCGCTCTCGAGTATCCTTCTTTCCACTACCCTACTTTTGGCTCGACCATGGACACCCGGCGATGATATGAAGAATGGTATTCCGGTTAACGGTACCGTTCAAATCACTTCGCAGACGTTGGGGATTGGACATCTTAAAATCCATATCTCCAATCCGGTAGTGAAGATGGAACAGCTCGAACTGAATAAACAAACGTGGACACTGGTGACAATCGATGGTGAAACCCGGTTATGGCAAAAAGGAAAACCATCGTTACCATTGATTTGCCGTCCCATTCGGTTGCCCAATACCGGAAATATTCAACTTGTGGTTACGCCGGGAGAATTTGACGAATACACGAATATCGATGTATTACCCCAACAACCGACCGAACTGAAAAAAGATGGGCGACGACTTGTTCCGAACGAGTATTGTTTCGATTCAGTCACATACTCTCAAAATACATGGTATCCGTCGGAAATAGCAGCTGTGACAACCCCGGAAATTATCCGGGATGCTAGGGTTGCGCTGTTAGGCGTTCAACCGGTTATCTATAATCCGGTGACGCGAACGCTGCGAGTTTACAAGTCAATTGACATCGAAACCTTACCTGTCGGCGGTATCGGTACAAACGAAATTCATTCTACAAATTCTCATGCCGTCCCGAGTTTTGCGGGAATTTATAGTGACATTATCGGTGCGGAAGATTTGTTCGATGATGCCCGCAATGCACCGCCGGGAACGATACTATTTATTTGCCGGCAAGGTCCTGATACTTTGGTAAAAAAGTGGGCAGATTGGAAGACACAAAGCGGCCACCCTGCCCGTATTTACACAACTACGGCTACTTATGCCGCTCCAATTCAAACATATATCGATGATTATTATGAAACTGCGAATCCCCCCCTCGAAACAGTAATTCTTGTCGCTGACGGTGGAACTTCGTTAGATCCATATATGCTCCCCACTTTTTATGTGAGCAATAGTTGCTCCGATCATCCCTATTCTGTGATTGGGAACGGAATTGTCACCAGTTTCTGGGTGGGTCGGATTCATTGCGACAATGCGCAAGAGTTATTGACACAAATTAACAGGTCGATGAATTATGAACGCATACCGTTCATGGGTACAACAGGTACCGATACTGCTTGGTTCACCCACGGATGGGGATATACAGGGACAGCAGAGTATGATGTGATGAATGCACCATGTATTCGTTTCTGCAATGATATGATGCGAGCTGGAGGTGTAACTAATGTCAATTATGATGAGCATTCTGGTAGTGTTAGTGATGGTTTAATAGCTACGAGATTAACTCCGGGTGCCATATTCTGGGCTCATTTACCTAATTTTTGGGAAGATATAACTCCTATCGATATACAAAATATACAAAATATAAACAAACCGTTTGTCAGTATTCATTTAGGTGATGATACCGGCGATTGGTTTGGACCGACAGCAAGCGGTATGCAAGTCGCCGAAACAAAACTTGGTAGTCCAGCTCAACCGCGAGGTGCAATCGCAGCTGATGGTGTCGAACTTGGCAGCACAGATCCGCAACACCTTTGCGTAATGATGGCGGGAACATTTTATGCTTTCGGTGTAAAAAAAGTACAAGAACCGGGTCCAATGTTCTTTGAGGGCAAATTCCAGTTATATCGAAACTACCGGATTGGTGATTCAATAAACGCGGCACAATTCATTCATTGGAATAATCCGATGGGTGACATATCGGCAAGGTTGTGGACGGGTGTTCCGCGCTTCGTGACGGCAAATGTTCCCACTACTATTAATATTGGTCAAAATCGGATGGAGCTTCAAATTCTTCAAAGTGCTCAACCTGTTTCCGGTGCGATGGTTACCGCGTGGAAAAAGAATAATGCAGGATTGGATGAAACCTATCTCCGAGCAATTACCGATGATAGCGGGCGTGTTGTATTAACTCTTACAAATGCAACCGCCGGTACGATGTTGTTGACTGTCACAGGCAATCAAGCGGGTCAAAATATTTATCCCCTCATCGATACCATTCATGTAGTTCAATCCCCTGCCGACCTTGCATACTCAAATCAAGTAATATGGGATGATTCTACTTCGGGTCGTGCTGGAAATAATGACGGTTATGCAAATCCGGGTGAAATAATCGACCTGTCGTTACAACTCAATAATCGTGGAACAAATGTCGCCACCGGTATAACCGGGACTCTTATCAGCAACGATTCACGTATCGTTGTTGTCAACAATACATCGAGTTGGCTTTCCGATTCAGCGGGTAGAACGGTACAATCCTTAACACCGTTCCGCATACATCTATTAAGCGGTATACAAGATGGAGATTTCATACCGTTACGACTCGATTTGGTGACGAATCAAGGAAACCGGACGATCACCGTTCCATTAACTGTCCATTCAATCCGAATAACATTTATTTCTTCTACATTGACTCCTTTGACAGTCATACCCGGTCAAAGTTGTAACCTTGCTATCACGGTTCGAAATACCGGTACACTCTCTACTGGAACTACAACCGCGATGCTATTTTCTTTAACCCCTTATATCGCAGTCGAAACTGCAAATGCCACATTTGCCGGTTTGCCTGTCGATTCTAATGTGTCTAATCCAAGCGATCAATTATTCCACATTTCAACGAACAGACATGTCGTTCCGGGTTCGATAAACAGCATGGGTGTTGCGTTTTCTTCGGGTGATGTAAGAGATACAGTATTTTTCTCAATCACAATCGGTAACCGAACGTTCAACGATCCCACCGGTCCCGACCCTTACGGTTACTATGCGTATGATGTCAGGGATACTGCTTATAACCAAATTCGTCCGACGTATAATTGGGTTGAACTTATACCGGCAATCGGTGGAACGGGTACTCGTTTACCATTAACCGATGCTTTTTTGAGCAATTGGGGTCCAACTTCGACTGACTGCTCTATTGTCCTACACTTACCTTTCCCCGTGCGTTACTACGAAGCGGTGTATGATTCGATAACTATCTGTACCAATGGTTGGGTCGCGTTCGGAGCGCAACCGAACTATAACAATGGTTTGAATTGGCATCTACCTGCGCACGACGGACCCCGCAATATTGTCGCTGTGAATTGGTGCGACCAGAAGAATACCGGTACGAATGAAGGTGTATACGTTAAGAGTGATACCGTGAATCACAGGTTTATCGTGACTTGGAAAACAACAACCGTAAATTCCCTAAGTGCAGAAGAGTATCAAGTTGTCATTTATGATTCCAGGTTTTACTCTTATTATACACTTGTTTCGCCGTTGTTGTTTCAGTACAAGAACTTTCAACCCGCCCCTTACTCAAGTGAGGAAACCGGTGTCAGTTTTGCTACTGTGGGTATTGCCGACAGTAACTATACCCGTGCCATCGAATACTGTTACTGGAACCACTATAATCCCGGATGCAGCCCGATACCAAACGGTAATAATTCCAACTTTGCCATTTTATTTACAACTGCAAGTCCTTCACAAGGCAGTGTATCAGGGACCGTGCGTCGTGCTTCGAATAATTCTACTGTAACCGGAGCGCGGGTGGAAATAGTAAACCGCGGTTATACAATGATGACGGATAGTATCGGACACTATTCATTTCCGAATGTTCAGATTGGTCATTACAACCTTCAAGTTTCGGGACTCGGTTTTAACACCAAACTCGATACAGTTACTATTTATGATTCACTTACTTCTACTCTCAATTTTACATTGACCAATCCCACTTTACGTCTTACCATCCGCGACACATTTTATCGACCCAATGATTCGATATTCGTGATGATGCACGATTCCGTCTTAACGGGGCACCAAAACATTTTCGTTCGAAATACCGGGAACGGTGCGCTAACGTGGTCATCGCAATTGGTCTATGATAACAGTACCGATGAAACCGATTCAGTCGGGAGTCAGGTCTATTCATTCGACATCAGGCAAGCAGTTGGTGGTGATTTACAAATCTTTGGTGTAGAATTTGACGGAATCAATTTTTGGGTGACTGGAGCGAATAATTATAGTCAACCACACCACCTCTATAAACTCGACCGAAATGGGACTTTACTTAATACATACAATTGCCCAGACACCACAGGGCTCTATGGGTGGCGCGATCTTGCATGGGATGGACGTCGCTATTTGTATAGCGCTTATTCGAACGTAATCGATAAAATCGATACGCTTAATGGCTCAGTAATACAAACATTCATTGGCAATGTCAATCCAATCCGCGCAATCGCGATAGATACTGCATCCGGTTTGTTATATTACGGAGATCAAAATACCGTAGTTTACAAAATGCGTTTAAGTGATGGAACATCAATCGGGACGCTGCCCAATCCGAGTGCACCGATTTCAGGTGGAATGAGTGGACTTGCTTGTTATCCGAATGATCCTGACGGAATGAAATTGTACGCGATCGTTCGTGATTCAAGTTCGTTCATCTTTGGTTCTCGTTTGTATAAAATCAATCCTGATTCTGGCTCTGTGTGGCAACGGATGGCTCGCCTTGGGCTATCAAATGAGCGGGCAGCGGGTTTGTCGATTACACCGCAATGGAATCCATTGTTGTGGACGGCGTGCACGGTTTTACAAACAACCAATAGTTGCAGGGTCGCTTTATACGAATTGGCGTACAATCAACGATGGATTCATTACGCGCCTGCTTCCGATACACTCTTACCGGGGGCTTCCGATACAGTTAGTGTTTATTTGAATCGTTTAGAAATGCCAATTGGGAGATACCGGGTTGCAATTCGTTTTAACACTAACGATTCAATTAGCAGTGTTATGATACCGGTTGTGATGGTTGTTACCGATGTACTTGCCGTACAACAACCGGAACGAGTTACTACCCTACCACGACAGTTTTCGCTTGAACAAAATTATCCCAATCCATTTAACCCGATGACAACGATATCGTTTTCGTTACCGAAAGCAAGCCGGGTAAATTTCACGGTTTACAACGCGCTTGGTCAGGTTGTGTCGAACGCTAAGGCGAATCAGTTATACAATGCCGGTTACCATTCCGTCATAATTGATGGTTCGAAATGGGCGACAGGAATCTACTTTTACCGCATTGAATCGAACGAATATCATGCAACGAAAAAAATGTTACTGATGAAATAATACAGATTTCCATAGAATTTATACACGGGTGCATGCAAAGCCATGTGCCCGTTTTGTTACGGACAAATAGCAATTTTCGGAACAAATTATAAACAGTTAGAAATTTAAAATTTGGAGTATTCTACGGTTATGCTATATGATATGACGTATCGTTAGTATTTTTCTTTCAAAACAATATGTTGCTTTGATTGTATTACAAACATACATTCCACATGAGCGTTCTTTCCTCTAACACATTCTGGCATAAACAAGGTTCCAGTGTTGAATAAACTGCACATCACGTCGGTCCACTTACTTATCGTTGCGTTTTTTGCGCTGGCTATTGCCGCACCTGCTTATTCGAACTTGATTTCCCCGGGTCCATTAACCAAACACCATTCTTCGTTGGAAGGAACCGACAATTGTGTCGCTTGCCACGAAGGAGCGGGAAAAACTGGTATTTCGACAAAGCTTTGTCTCGACTGCCACCAACCGATAAAAACCAGCATCGATAACAATGAAGGGTACCACGCGAAGGTATCGCGCGACTGCGCAACTTGCCATAAAGAACATATCGGTGTGGATGGAAGGTTAATTCGCTGGGATCCCAAAGCATTCAACCATAACGAGACCGGCTGGAAATTAGAAGGGAAACACGAAACTACCTCTTGCAGTGAGTGCCACAAGAAAAAAGATTCTTATGTTGGCCTTTCCAAAGAATGTCTAAGTTGCCATAAAGACCAACACGGAAGCGATTTAAAGCGCGGATGTCTGGAGTGCCATGGGATGCAGGAGTGGAAACAACCCGCTCCCACTTTTGATCATGCCAAAACCAAATGGGCACTCACCGGTAAACATGTTGAAGTCGAATGTCTACGGTGCCACAAAGAAAACAAATGGTCGTCGCTTTCTACCGATTGTAAATCATGCCATAGTGATCCGCACAACGGAAAATTCAATCAAAAATGTACGGAATGCCACTCCCCCGGCGGTTGGAAAAATATTGTCGGATTCGATCACTCGAAAACCGGTTTTGTGTTGGTGGAAGCACACGCCATTCTAAAATGCGACGCCTGCCACAACCAGAAACTGAAACCGGTTTTAAGTCAGAAAACTTGTGTTAGCTGTCATACCGACCGGCATAATGGACAACTTTCTACCGACTGCCAAACCTGCCACAATCAAACCAAATATATCCCTTCGATTTTTACAGTTGAGAACCATGCGAAGACGAACTTTGCCTTACTTGGGAAACATGCCGATAAGGCGTGTAATGTTTGCCATAAAGACAATCATTTTAAATTTACACCGGAACAAAAAACCTGTGGCGGATGCCATCAGGATTATCATAAAGGCCAACTCTCTACTAAATGTGAGAACTGCCATTCGAATGACACGTTCAAACCATCGTTGTTTACAGTAGCGACGCATGATACCACACGGTTCAAATTAACCGGTAAACATGCGACCATCACTTGTACCGGGTGCCATAAAGAAAACCGGTTTGCTTTTACCGCGAAGCAAATGGAGTGCTTGGGTTGCCATAAAGACCAACATCAGGGTCAATTCAACGCTACCTGTACCCAATGCCATTCGATGCAGGCGTGGAAACCAACGACTTTCGGCGTTGCCCAACACTCCACGACCAACTTCATTCTGACTGGTAAACATGCTACTACCGAATGCAACCAATGCCACAAAGAGGGCAAATATAAATTCGCAGATACCGAACGGACGTGTTTCAGTTGCCATGAGAAGAAAGATGCACATAACGGTACATTCGGAAAGAATTGTGAACAGTGCCATTCACCGCAAGGATGGAAAACCGGAGTTGTTTTCAATCATCGGTTAACGCGATTCGCGCTGGAAGGAACCCACCTCTCAATCGATTGCAAACAATGTCATGTTGGTGGGAAATTTGCCGGAACCCCGATGGAATGCAATCGCTGTCACACCGATGTCCATCAGGGGTATCTTTCACAAACCTGCAACGATTGCCATCGTTCGACGCAATGGAACGATATTCAATTCGTCCATACCCAAACCCGGTTTCCATTAACCAATCGTCATGCCACACTGGTTTGTGTCGATTGCCATAAAACTCAACGGTTCGCCGATACACCGACGGATTGTTTCACTTGTCATCAAAAATTGTTACAGCAAACAACCAATCCCAACCACACCGTCGCTGGATTTTCTACCCAATGCACGCAATGTCATAGCAACGGCGGACCGGATTGGAGTGCTTCCGGGTTTGCCCACTCTACGTATGCGTTAGTCGGCCCCCATCAACCACCGCTCCTGACGTGTAATCAATGCCATGCGACCACTACAAATAATCAATACAGAGGTACACCACGCGACTGTAACGGGTGCCACTCAGCGGATTATACCCGAGCCGGTACACTGCACGTTGATCATCTCACTTATCCTCACGAATGCGAATCGTGCCATGCGCCGACCTCAATGTCATGGAATCGCGCCACCTTTGCCCATACAACGTTCCCGTTGGTTGGACAACACGCTTCTCCGACAATTACTTGTACCCAATGCCATATCAACAACCAATTCACGGGAACACCAACGGACTGTTATACTTGCCATTGGACACGTTCGCAAGATGATTTATGGCATTTAGCCAATGGTACGACCTGCGGTAATTGCCACAACCCGAATGGGTGGACGAATAACGTTCAATTTGATCACAATGCGGTAGCTCATTACCAACTGCAGGGTGCTCACGCTCAACAACGCTGTATCGACTGCCATACGACGCGGTCACCGCAAACCGACCCCCGTAAGACAAATTGTGTCGGTTGCCATCAAACGGTTTACAATCAAACAACGAATCCAAATCACGTACAAGCCAGCTTTGGAACGGTTTGTTCAGATTGCCACTACGACACTGACAATAACTGGTATCAAGCACGAACGACACACACGTTCTATCCATTGAACGGCAACCATGCATCACCCAATCCGACGGTATGTTCGGCGTGCCATCCGAATAACCGTTATGCCGGAACACCCAACGATTGTTACAGTTGCCACCAATTGAATTACACTACTGCGGCTAATCCGCCGCATAACCAAACGACATTTCCATCTGCGCAATGCGGTACTTGTCATATCAGCGGCGGCCCGACATGGAGTCCAGCCACTTTTGATCATAGTTCCATTTTTCCGCTTCAAAACAGTCATACCGCGCCGCCACGCCAGTGTACCGATTGCCATACCGGTGGCAATTATACAACTGCACCTACCGACTGCTATGGGTGCCACCAAGCAAACTATTCCGGTGCACTCAACCCACCGCATAACCAAACGACATATCCTTCAGGACAGTGCGGAACATGTCATACCAATGGCGGTCCGAGTTGGAGCCCAGCGAATTTCAATCACAGTACAGTTTTTCCGTTACTGAACAGCCATACTTCCCCTCCCCGGCAATGCGCCGATTGCCATTCGAGAGGTTTTGCGAACACACCAACTGATTGTTATGGGTGCCATCAAGCAAACTACACCGGAGCGACAAATCCGGTTCACACAGCGAATGCGTATCCACCTTCACAATGCGCTAACTGTCATAGTAACGGTGGTCCGGCTTGGCAGCCCGCACAGTTCAATCATGATGCAGTGTATCAATTAGTCGGTCAACATCAAGTTCCACCCCGCCAATGTTCCGATTGCCATATTGGTGGTGTGTACGCTGGAACGTCGCGTGATTGCTACGGTTGCCATCAACTGACCTATAGCAACACCACTAATCCGCATCACGACGCGACGAGTTTTCCACCGGCGGCATGCGCGAATTGCCATTCGAATAGTGCGGCATCGTGGTCACCTTCGATTTTTAATCATTCGACAGTGTTTGCATTGAATGGGGCTCACGCGACCACTGCCTGTGCACTTTGCCATATCAACAGCCAATTCGCCGGAACGCCTACCGACTGCTATACCTGTCATTGGACGCGGCATCAGGATGATTTGTGGACACTGCAGATCGGACAAAATTGCGGCACATGCCATGACCCGGCGGCGGCGAATGGGTGGACACCGACACATGATTGGACGCACCCGACCGATGCGATTGTTGGTCAAGGTTTGCACGTCATTGGACAAAACAGTGTCACTTGTCTGAGTTGTCACCCGAGTCATGTCATTACCGGCACGACTACGGTATGTTACAGTTGCCACCAAGCGAATTACCCCACAAACCATCAATCTTCATCGACAGTAATGACGACGACTTGCAATCCGTGTCACCTTGCATCCCATACCGCTTGGACACAAGGAACATTAGCTGCGCACACTTGGTTCCCGATAACATCGGGGAATCACCGCAACATCACTTGTATCAATTGCCACACGAATACCAGCAGCGGCAACGGGTCGTTCCTTGTCTATGATTGCATCACCTGTCACGGTGGTTGCAGCAATCTTACCAACCGACACTCTGAAGTCTCAGGGTTTACATGCGTAAGCAGCGAGTGCTACCGGTGCCACCCGAGTGGTAATTCCGGGTTTACCAGACCTCATCGCGGTGCAACACCGACACCAGTAAAGTTTTAACCGGGTATCCGATGAAAAACCTCAATACTCGAAACACACTGGTCAGACTCTTTGCCATCTTCTTATCTATTTGTGTGACAACTTTGTTCGCACAAACCGTACCTGTTTTCAGCGGTCGCTTTGGTGGCGGTATTTACGCATATTACCCGGAAGCCGGCGACAACACGGTTGAGCCGTCATTTCGTGGACTGGTTTCCGCAAATCATTTTTTAAGTGAATCAATTCATGGCACTATCGATGCTCGCATACGGCGTGATGTAACTGGTAATGTTGGTCGTACCCGTGTTTACGAAGCGTGGCTCGGTTGGCAGTTACAACCGGATTGGGAAGTGCAAGCGGGACGCCTTGGTAGTCGTGGGTTTGGTGGTATCGGTTTTCTCGACGGTGGTCGCTTTATTTATTCGTTGAAAAAGAATCTTGAACTTTCCATCTATGGTGGCAACGAGCCGGATTTGAATACGTTTGGGTTCGGTACCGACGTTAGCAAATACGGTCTCGCAACCGAGGGGCATACACCGGACAATCATCTGATGTGGGGTGTATCGCTATTGGAACAACGGTATCAAGGGGTGCTTGACCGACGCATGCTCACTCAAAATATTTCATTGATGCCGACACCGCGTTCTTATATCTACCAAACCGCTGAATTAGATTTTGCCTACCGTGAAAATGGTAAAGATAAGTCAGGATTAAGAGTGTCAGATTTTCATATTAATTCGAGCGAAGCCGCCGGTTCACAGTGGCGTTTTCAGGAATCCGTCGGGTTTCGGCGCGGATTCAAAATGCTTCGCTCGATGCGTGATATTGCCGATACACTTTTTGAATCCGATCCGGTATATGACGGCTCAGTAGGCGCAAATTGGCGTCTCATTCCACAAATCGAATTTCATACCGACATCCGGTATCAGCGCAAACAATCGACGAAGGAAGACGGTACATCCGATGGTGCCGGAATCACGGCAAACACAAATTCGATAAAACCGTTATACGCATTTATCGACACCCGTTACAACAATAACCTGTATTATTCCGGTACACTATATTCAATCTCATTTGAAAAAGAAATTGTGTCTCGCCTATCTCCACGCATCGGTTATTCGACCGAACGAAACAATTACCGGAATGGCTTTGGTGGTGGTTCTACCAAGTACAATCGCGACCAATATGAATTGTCCGTTTGGTACTGGCTTAGTGATTGGAGTGCCGGTATTACCGGTGATTTCGGGCGCGTAAACGACCAAACGGAAAACCGGTATATGTTTGATATCGGCTATCGCATTCCCACACACCAATAAGTTTTTTATGTCCACAACACTCACACGAACCATTCCTAAAACGGGATACTTTGCGAAGACGCTCCCCTACCTGCTTGCGCTGATTATGCTGATTATTTTCTCCGCGCTCGCATACATGGGTGGTTCCTACTATTTGACACCGATTTATGATACACCGAATGCACCGGGTCGGATGTTCCATCCGCTGCATGCGTTGTGGAGTGCACGCGGTAGCATCGGCCATACGCTTGGTGTAATCGGCACTTTTATGATGCTCTCGATTTACATTTATGTCGCTCGAAAGCGTCTGAAGTTTATGAGGAATTGGGGTTCGATTCGCGTCTGGCTTCAACTGCACATATTCATGGGACTCTGTGGCCCCATGTTTGTTCTTTATCATTCTACATTCAAACTCGATCAACAGGTTCCAACACTTTCGTTTTGGGCGATGTGGGGTGTAGTGGTGTCGGGAATTGTTGGGCGATGGTTGTATAGCCAAATCCCGAAAACGATGGCGGGAACGGAACTCTCGATGCAAGACCTTGAAGCGGAAGACCGCCGTCTCGTTGGTGCGCTTCGTAAAGAACTGGGATTGAATCACCCGATATTCGCGCAGATTGACTCAATTTCTGCCGTCAACAATAACAACGAAGAGATGGGTGCATTGGAAGCATTGGATTTTATGGTGCGGGATGATATCGCGCGGTTCAAGCAAATTCGCGGATTACAAAATCAATTGCGCAGTGAAAATTTGAGCCGGGAAAAAGTCGCCGAAATTGTGAAACTCGCGAAACGTAAATCGCTCTTGATGCGTAAAATTAAATTGTTGAGTGCCGCACACGCCTTGTTCGACTGGTGGCATGTTTTTCATAAACCGTTGACCTACCTGATGTATGGGACGCTGATGGTTCATGTCGTAGTAGTCGTGTTGCTCGGTTATCGCTGGATTTTTTAAGCACCCATAAATCGCAAGTCGCTTCAAATTGGACACAAAATGGAAACGTTGATTTTTTTCGTATTCGCACTTCTTCTAATGGCAATACCGATTCATTTCCATTTGAAGAAATTGCGCGAACAAGCGTCGCGAGGGCCCGCCGGTGGCGCAAAATCGAGTGCGACTGCCGGAACGAAAACCGAACTCCCTTCTCTCCCTTGTGCACAATGTGGAACGCCGGTTCCCAAAGGGACGATTTTTTGTCCGAAGTGCGGCACACCGCTTGCCATGTACGATTTGAAAAAAGCACCGATTGTCGATCCCAACGCACCGGAAGATGAATCAGCGCCATTAAAACCAGCTATCGACGTCTCTGCTTGCATCGGTTGCGGTACGTGTGTCTCGGTTTGCCCGGATAATGCACTCGCACTCGTAAACCATAAAGCGGTATTACCCGACCCCGATTTATGTACGGGACATGCCCGCTGCGCGTCGGTTTGCCCGACCGGGGCGTTAATACTCGTCCGCAAAGGAAGCGGCCGGAAAGTACAAGTTCCGTTCGTGAAAGAGAATTATGAAACCAATGTCGAAGGGTTGTATATAGTCGGTGAATTGGGTGGCATGGCATTGATAAAACATGCAGTCAACGAGGGACGAAACGTTATCGAACGCATCCGCAGCCAAGTGAAACCGGTGGAAGGATTAGCCGATGTGGTGGTGATTGGTGCTGGGCCTGCGGGACTGTCGGCGGCACTTTCCGCGAAGAAATACGGTATCAATGCCGTGACTATCGAAGCGGAAGAATTGGCATCCACGATTCGTAAATATCCGCGCAATAAATTCGTCATGGCGGAACCGCTCGATATTCCGTTGTACGGGAATCTATGGGTACAGGATACATCGAAGGAAGGATTGCTCGGAGTGTGGCAAACGATTGTAACCAACACAGGAATCACCATCCGTGAACATACGCGGTGTATCAATATCCTGAAGCAACCGGATGGCACATTCATCGTCAAGACGAATGAAGGGGTGGTGCGGGGACAGCGCGTTATTCTTGCGATTGGACGTCGCGGCAGTCCGCGGAAACTGAATGTGCCGGGTGAAGAATTAGCGAAGGTGACGTACCAATTGACCGACACGAACGATTACACCAATTGCGACGTACTGATTGTCGGAGGCGGCGATAGCGCGATTGAAGCGGCAGTTGGACTCGCTAACCAAAAGACGAACCGGGTATCGGTGAGTTATCGCAAGGACTCGTTCGATAGGGCGATGCAACGCAATCAGGATGCGATAAACGCGGCGATAAAAGAGAAACGAATCGATATGTACTTCGGTTCGAATGTGCTCAAAATCGATGACAACTCGGTGTTACTGAAACTAAAAGACGGCAGTGAAAAGAAAATTGCGAACGACTACACATTCTTGCTGTTAGGCGGTGAATCACCGAATGAATTCCTGAATCAAATCGGTGTGGAAATCGTAACCCGGATGCTTCCGGTGGTGTAAAAGAAGCTTACTTCAACAACACCATCTTCTGTGTCTTCACAAAATCACCTGCTTTCATGCGGATGAAATATGTCCCGGATGAAAGATTCTTACCATCGAACTGCACGCGATAGCTTCCTGCAATTTGTTTGCGATTGACGAGAGTGGTTACTTCGCGACCAAGTAGGTCATAGAGTTTCAACTCGACGATACCGGACTTGGGGATAGTGTACGAAATAGTGGTGGAAGAATTGAAGGGATTGGGATAATTCTGGTTTAGCGAAATACTCGAAGGTATGGAGTGGTTCTCACGAACGACGTTTGTGGTGTCGAAACTCAAGTAGGTAACAAACCCGTCACTTCCCTCACTCCAAGTAGTGTCAAATGCGCCGGGAGTTGTGGGATAATACTCCGTACTAAAAATGCTGCTAATCGTGTGTCCGGTGAAAATGACTCCGCCATTGTTGTCGCTAATCATGCCCGCCGTACTCTCACCATTCGAACCACCGATATAAGTGCTGTAAAGCAATTGAGAACCGGAAGCGTTTATCTGGGTGATAAAGCAGTCCATCCCGCCACTATTGACATGACTATAAGCATTGGTAGTCGTCGGAAAGTTTGAACTCGAAGTCGTACCCAAAACGGTACAACCCCCGTTACCATCGCTTACCAATGCTGTCGGCGATGAGGAATTACCTAATCTGGGATCGGGAATGCCACCAAGAAACGTACTATAAAGCAATTGAGAACCCGAACTGTTTACATGCGCTATAAAACATTCGTAGCCAAAAGAATCAACTTTTACAGAGTCGTATGCATTGTGGGTAGTAGGGAAATCATCACTATACGTCTCACCGGTAATGATTACGCCACCGTTTCCATCATTTACAATTGCTTTGGCATCATCACCTCCCGTGCCGCCAAGATAAGTGCTATAAAGCAATTGCGAGCCAGTGTTATTCAAATGTGTTATGTAGCAATTTCCGTTACCCCCATAAGAAGTGTCGTATACACCAGAAGTAACCGGGAAATCAGAACTGGATGTGCTACCCGTAACAAAACAACCGCCGTTGTCATCAGGAGCGATTCCGGTGCCAAAATCATCTCCGGAACCACCAAGCAGTGTGCTGTAGATAAGCTGTGAACCGGTATTATTCAAATGAGTGATGAAAGCGTCAAAGTCGCCGCCACCGAAAGAAGTATCGAATGCATTTGCCGTTGTAGGAAACCCCGAATTGGTCGTGCATCCGGTTACAATACAACCCCCGTTCCCGTCGTGTATCAAACCTAAAAAGTATAGCCCTGATCCACCTAGGTAAGTACTATAAACCAGCTGGGAACCCGTGCTGTTTAACCGGGCGACGAAATATTCGCTCATACTTCCGTTATAAATGCTGTCAAAAGCTCCCGTTGTCGTCGGGAATCCCCCATTAGTTTGGCCGGAAATGATCACGCCGCCGTTGTTATCCATAACAATTGCACCACTGTTATCATCACCGCCACCACCGAGGTAGGTACTGTATAACAATTGCGAACCGGGTGCATTCAGGTGAGTGACAAAGCAATCGTAATTTCCGTTAAAGCTCGGATCAATCACACCTGTAGTAACGGGAAAGTCTGCTGCTTCTGTTCTACCAGTGACATACACCCCACCGCTTCCATCACTGGCAATGCCGGTTGGGTAATCATTTCCCGTTCCCCCCAAATACGTACTGTAAATCAACGGATCGATTCGCAGTGTATGCTCTTTCTGATATCCGTTCGGAAGAGTGATACCAAATTCATTCTTGTTGGTAATTTCGAATTTCGCATCGACTTCACTTCTCGAACCACCGGGAGAGATTTGATACACTTGTGGCAATGCTGTCCGCAATTCACCCAACGATGTTGGAAGCAAAAGTTCTTTTCCTGTCGTAGGACAGAATTCATTCTGTCCCTTGAATCCTTCGGGCGGACGCGGGGGTCCGCCCCTACTGTCAAAGGACAATTCGCCTTCTAATCCTTCGCAGGACATTCGGATTTGAGAGGGGTCGGCACCGGGTTGGACAACAAAATCGAACTCGAGTTTTCCATTCTCTTCATACCACTCGATATCAATTCCATCCCACACATCACGGTAGGTAATGTTGGTATAGTTTCGGCAATTCGGTGCCCACTTGGTGGAGTCGTTGCCGAGGAAGTAGTTATTGTGCCACGGGAGTTCGCCCGCCGCTTCGACACTGATTCGCGAGGAAAACCGCGCGTCAGCGAAGCTGCGCGGTTTAGCGAACTCAACTGAATCTTGTAATTGTCCGGTTCGCAACTTCCGAAGGGCGCAACCATGTGCGTCCATAGAGACGTGGCGACCTTCAATTGGTGGGCGGTCGCCTGCTACGGGCGCAATCAATTGCGCCCCTACATTGCTCGTTGCGAGAAACTTAAACTTCAGCGCATGACTTTTCATGGGATAGCGGGCAGGATGCTTTTGCATGCAGACCGGGAGGTCTGCGGTACCCAGATCCGGCAGCGCCGGCTGCGTTCTATCCTCGACACAAGTAAGAAGTGTTACTCCGTCACGTTCGAGGAACCACGTCATCCCATTACGTGAATTGCATTTGTACAAGACGCGGGTGTCCCACTGGCCGCGATTTTCGGTAAAGAAGAAAGGGTGTGGTATCGTGGTGGAATTAGCATTTATACTGGCAAGTGTGAGATTTGCGGTTAGTAGAAGTGAAGAAATAATACTCAGCGCGAGTTTCGACATGGTTTGCCTCAGATGTGCAGTAGTATTACAGTTTACGGCGGGAATGCGTGACGGACAATAGTAAATAAAAAATAGGATACTCTTCTGAGTATCCTAATTAACTTGGACTGGAAGACTTGTAGTCCTAAATCGTTGTGAGCCACCAGGGACTCGAACCCCGAACCGACAGAGTAAAAGTTTTCTTGCACAGCTCATGAATTGAACTAAAAAACACAGCCAATAAATGACTGTGTTTTGTTGTGAGCCGCCAGGGACTCGAACCCCGAACCGACAGATTAAGAGTTTTCTTGCACAGCTCATGGTTTGAGCAAAAAACACAGCCACCAAATGTTGACTGTGTTTAAGATGTGAGCCGCCAGGGACTCGAACCCCGAACCGACAGATTAAGAGTCTGCTGCTCTACCAATTGAGCTAGCGGCCCATCACTCGTTTGTGAATGTGCCTTAAGCTAACAGTTGAATCCGACAAAGTCAAATACGGTTTACTCACCGAATAATCGTTCGTACATCGCAAATAATTTCTCCTCTTGCGGTTCCCAGATTGCATTCTCGAGTATCCACTTGCGGGCGGCTTCACCCGCTTTTTGGCGCGCCGGTTCATCCGCTAATACCCGCTCAATCATATCGGCAATAGCAGTAGCATCTTCCGGCACATAATACACGCCGGGTAAGTCGGGCGGTAGCACTTCCTCCAGCGCCGGGAGTTTGGTGATGATTATCGGCACGCTCCAACCGAGATAGTAGAAAATTTTCTGCGGGAAATTATACCGGCTACGCTCCACTTTCGTGAGAATCAACGCCAACTTTGCTTCCGCCATTAAATCGTTGTTTTCTTCGGTTGACACATATCCACGATGTTCGACCAAGTGTTCGATACCTCGTTTCGTTACTGCTTGATCCCACGGCAACAGTGCCGGGTCGGTGGGTGGTGAACCGGTAAATATCATTCGTGCCGCATTTCCGCGTTTGTTCAGCATCTCCAGCGCATCCAGCATCAGCACCCCACCACGGTCATGCGATAATATGCCGCCATGATGTAATTCGGGATGATTGGGCGGTCGAACCGGCAGTTCTCGCTCTAATTCATGGAGAAACAAATAATTAATGAGAGGAACAACATTCTTCACCCCACAAGATTCATAATATCTGCCGGTGGGATAATCACCGCAAATCGTAGCGTCGGCTCTTCGCACCATTGCCGGGATGATATTATTCGCTATCCATTGAAAAACTGGTTGACGAATTGCACCCTGCGCATATGGGGCGAATCTCGCCACATCGGGATAATATTCATGGGAATCAAACACCGTAACGATTTTTTTACGCCACTTTGCTTCTAAAAGCATCGGCAACTGTTCCGGTGAATCAACTTGGACGGCGTCCGGTGGGTCGCTTAGTAGCTTTTGGCGGAAAACTTTAATTCGTTCATAGCGTTCACGAAATGTCTGTTCCCCCGGATAACCATAAACTTCGATTCCATCAATGGTTCTGTGTTCGAAGGGCGCTCTGGCATGAATTTCCACTTTATAACGTTTGGATAACGACTGAGCTAATCGCCAAGTCCGGCCATAATCCCAGATTGCTATCGACGCGAAATGTGCGATACGTTTCATGTAGAGTTATTCTTCAGTTTTGTCTGTTTTGTTTATGATGTGGATTAACCGCTACTCGTTTCCAGCTAAATATCATTTAGCAACAAAACAGTATGAGTATAACGATTTCTGTCCTTACTTTACAAAGATGTTACTACGCACTATTTTCTAAGAACACACACTTCCGCTGGTATGGAGCTTCTAATGCATCGAATACGCCGAATTTGTATCGCTTCCATCATCGCACTTTGCGTTGCAATCGCCCTATCTGCTTATGCGTCGCCGAGTCCATCGCAACGACCACAGCCCCCGGCCATAAAACGCCAAGGTGGGCCCGATGGTTACGGGTATCGTTACATCGATAATCGAAGCGAGCCAACCGGGCCTACTTATAATTGGGTAGAGATTGCATCCGACCTTGGTGGCGCAGGTACAAATACCGGGCTGGTGTTAAACGATCAATCGGTTTCAATACCCCTGAATGGTTTTGTCTTTCCATATTACGGCATGAATTATAGTGACAGTATTCAGATTTGTTCAAACGGTTTTGTTGGTTTCGGACTTTACTCAACATTCTTCGACAACACTGCATTACCTTACACCAGCCATATCCAACCCGGTATCTATCCGTTTTGGAGCGACATGGACCCGTCTGAAGGGGGTGCGATTTGGTATTACTTCGATAATGCGAACCAACGCCTGATTATCGAATGGAATCAAGTAGCACATAACCGACTTCCCTTCTATCGCCACACGTTCCAACTTCGACTATATACCTCCGGTACGATGGAGTGCATGTACAAGTCGATGTCCGCATACAACGACTCTTGCACTGTTGGATTGCAAGGTCCCGCTGCCGGTGCGAATAACCAATACCTCCAATACAGTTATAACAGCGGCACCAATTCGCCGGTCGATTCGCTTGCGATTCAGTTCTATCTCCAAACCGGAAATGTACTGGCATATATCACCGCGGCAGGTGGTGCTCCTTTGGCAAATGCACAAGTCGAAATCACAACGATTCCCAACTTGGCAAAACTAACTGATGCAACCGGACACGCGTTATTTACTAATATCCTGACCGGTTCGAATTACCGGATTCGTGCAGTCGCACAGGGTTATACCGGTGCAACATCAGCGACTGTTTTCACCGTTCCGTTGAACGATACTGTTCGCCCTTCTCTGACTCTTTCCTCAGTAGTAAATGTTATACGCCCACCGAGAAATTTGGTCGCATTAGGTGGTCAGTCTGAGCAAATACAGTTGCTTTGGCAACGCCCGGTTTCTAGTGCAAATACGTTTATTGGGTACCGGATTTGGCGGATCACTTCAGTCGATACGACGATGATTGCATATCGCAGTACGATAACCGATACAACATACATCGATATGGGTCTGACTAATGGATTGCATTACGGTTATTATGTCCAATCTGCATTTGTTGAAGGAATTTCTATCCCGACAGCTACGGTTTATGCATATCCCCGCCCGCAGCAAATGTATTCTTCCAGTACTCGGACGTTTCAATGGGTAGACATGAGGACGCGTAGTATCGGATTGCCGGGCGGTGATGATGCTATTACGCAATCGGTGGCGCTTCCGTTCCGGTTCCCGTTTTTTGAACATTCTTGGGATTCTGTCCAGTGCAGTACCAACGGTTTTATCGGTTATAACCTCCAACCAAATGATGCGTTTCAGCGTCAAGTGAATATTCCGTACCCAACCCGACCGAATGAAATTATTGCCGGTTGTTGGTTGGATTTAGTCGTTGCAAACGATTCCATCCGGTACGGGTATGACACGTTGAACACACGATTCGTGATTACCTTTTACCATGCACAGATATACCAGAACCCTACGACTATAATTACAATGCAATATGTTCTTTATCCAAACGGAACCATCGAAATTAATTACCAACAGGAATTGACGAACGGTGCGAGCATGCCGACCGGTGTGGAAAATCGTGATGGTACTTCAGGTGCGCTGATTTATTTACCACAGCAAACGAACACTTCTATCACATGGTCGCGCATCAATCCACCGATGGGAACGGTCGTCGGTACACTACATGGCAATCCCGGCAACGTGGCAATCGCTGGTACGGTTACCGTCGGTTCGCAAACTGTTACGACAACACTTTCTAATGCGCAGTTCCAGTTTCTCAATGTTCCCACTTCTGTTACTTTGTTGCAGGCAAACGCAGTTGGATACCAATCGCTTAGTCAATTGCTCACAGTGGGCATGGACTCGATAACAACGATGAATATGGTATTGAGTCCGGCTGGAAATGTCGCACCGGACACTTTTTACGGACAGTCAAACTTCGACGATAGAGTGCGACTTCATTGGGTACGGAACGGTGGTAGTAACCTAACCGGTTACCGAATTTATCGGAACGGTAATCTTTGGGGCACACTTGGCGCTGCTGCAACACAATTCGATGATAGCAGTCAAGGAAGTTCCGGTGAGACTGTTTCAAATTGGTACCGGTTATCCGCAACTTATTCGACAACACCGACACAGGTTTGGCGTCCTGATTCTCTGCATCTGACACATTGGATGGCACCAGCACCGCCGACCAATGTCACTGCCGCGACTACTGTAGATAGCACCATACTAATACGATGGTCGCCACCCACGACGAATGCCGATGGCACACCATTAGTAGACCTTAGCTCATTTTATGTCTATCGCGATACAACATATCTCGGTTCAGTTCCGGTGAGTAGGGATAGTTTTATTTATACTGCCCCCAATCGTACATACGGGTATAATTATCGTGTAAAAGCTGTAGATGATCAGTTCAACCAGTCGTCTCCAGCATCGGTATTTTACGCTGCGCAAGCACCGTGGGCTGTCGCTCCTTATATCTGGTTCAATTCAGTAAATTGGACAAATTTGCAACTTCGGACCGATGCAGGTGTTTGGGTTCCACTCGGATTCACCTTCCCGTTTTTCGGTACGAATTATGATTCCGTGTTTGTTACATCGAATGGATTTATGTCCTTCAATTCTTGGCAGTGGTATCCCCGCCAATGTCCCGGCTTTCCTTCTACTGATGCACCTAATGCCGTAATCGCTCCGTTGTGGGATGATCTCGATTGTTCTTCGGGTGCGGTGAAAGCGACTTCGCAAAATGGCATTTTTATTGTTTCGTATGAGAATATCCAGTACGCACCGACCCATTCTACCGTCGGTTCTTTCCAAGTCCGGTTAGATACTTACGGCACGATAACGTTCAGTTATCAAACTTCACCCAATTTGAACGATTACGGTGTAGGTATTGAAGATGGAAGCGGTACAAGTGGTTGGCAAATTTGGTTGAACGGAGGTGGTTCGTTTATTCCCGAAGCAAATACCAGTATCGCTTTCTGGTCACGGAACCGTCCGAACGGTTTGATTTCCGGTCGAACCATTCGCGGTAATGCCACGCCGTTTGCGGGTGCTTCGATAAATGTGATGGACAACTGGACAGCAATAACCCCGGCAAATGGGACATACAATCTTACGTTACCCGCAGGTACATGGAATTTGCGGATGACAGCTCCCTGCATGGTTCCCGATACTGTTTTCCACCTTGTTACTTTGCTTGGTGGCGATACGGTTCGCTTGGCTGATACATTGCGGCAACCACAAATTTCGACGAACCCAACTTCGTTGGAAGTGCAAGTCCGACCGGGCCAAACAGTAAATACTCCATTGACGATACAAAACACAGGCGATGCACCGTTGCATTGGTCGGTATCGGTTCCCAGCCATACCGATTTTGCCCCATCCCCGCACCATGCACCGACTTGGCTTCCCATGGTTTTCAGCCATCTTGCACACGAACCGGCGTTTATACCGAATCCGCTTCCAGTGTTGCACAGCGAACTGGACAGAATTCGCAAATCGCGTATTCCTGAACCTCCTGCCATTTCTTCAATCAATTCCCTCGACCAAACTTGGCCTGTTGACGGATACGGTTACTGGGCAGTCGATATCAACGAACTCAATTATCCCAACTGGATTACTTTCCGCGATATCACTACGATTGGAACACAGGTTATTACCGGTGATGACAATGCAACCATGACACCGATGGATGGTTTCAATTTCAATTACTATGGCAATAGTTACTCTTCCATCAGAGTGAATACAAACGGTGTCGCACAATTTGTGAACAGCAGTGACCCTATCGGAAGCCGCACTAACGTTCAACTACCAACTGCGACCGCAACCAATGCAGTTCTGCCGATGTGGGATGATTTAGAGACTGCCGTGTATAAGTATTATGATGCGATTAATAATGTATTCATACTCGAATGGGACGGTGACCGCTATCCAAATGTTACTGATACCGTCCGCTTTGAAGTACAATTCCACGCAAATACACAGTCGATGTTGTTCCTCTATCAACGGATCCCCGTGTCGCTTATGTCGGCAACGGTAGGTATTCAGGGTGGTACGGGATCCGGTGGATATTATATCCAGAATTTCTACGGTGCTTCTGCCGGACAAGGTCTTCCAGCGAACATGACCAATTACGGAATCGCATTTTTCCATCCGGGAAATGGTCAACTGAATAATTGGCTATATGCGATACCGGATACCGGTACGGTTCAACCCGGTGGTCAGGGTGAACAAATTCAAATTCAGGTACAGCTCGACACGACTTACCATCCGAACGATGTATTACATGCCGATATGGTGTTTACGACGAATGCCTGTAGCACCCGGACAGTCTCAGTCACGACTGATGTTCTTGCTGTTAATGAAACAATGTCTTCGTTGCCGAAAGTATTTGCACTGCATCCAAATTATCCCAACCCGTTCAATCCAACGACGGAAATTCGCTTCGATTTACCAACACCGAATTTTACCAGATTGACGATATATAACATAACTGGTCGTAAGGTCACCCAGTTAGTGAATCAAGCACTTCCAGCCGGCTTCCATTCAGTTCGATTCAATGCCACCGGCTTGGCTTCCGGGGTGTATTTCTATCGTCTCGAAAGCGGGCGATTCATCTCCCAACGTAAAATGATTGTCCTGAAGTAACGATAACATTTAAACGAAAAGAAAAGGTCGGACAAGTGTCCGACCTTTTTACTTTATTTAAAAAATCGTCATGGAGTTACAAACACTCTTATAGAATCAGCGCTGAAAGCAGTCACCATCCCCAAACCACCGACTACATTCATTTCGATTTGACTAACATTGTCCAGTGAACGGGAAAGACTAAAGAGATAATTTTTGAATTCGTCGTTGATGTTATACACCCTAACCGTATACCACCCCTGACAATCGAAAAAGAACCACGGCACTATTCCGTAGGATGCCTTCTGCGTCCAATACTCTATCCGGCGTCCCCCCTCGTTACTGGAACCACCGCCGATTCTTGATTCCTCACGTAACTTCGGTTGCAAAGTGTCGTGGCACTCTGCCACCACCCAATATGTGCTGACAAGTGAATCGTTGTTCCACAGCAAAGCAACCGGTCTTCCATAACCGTGTCCGAATGAAACTGTATCGCCATCGTGAGTCGTTAAAGAATCGCTAATCAGATGAATGATATCGGGAGAGTGGGTTGAACCATAAACAACTTTTCCATCTGACAAATACGCCGTCACGACATATTGACTGTTCGGTTGCACAATATGGTAGTTGGATTTATAGTGCCGATACGTTTGTAATCCGGTTATGGTATCTCCGCTTTCAACTTTAATAGTTGGGACGTTTTCTATCCGATAACTCAACGTGTCGGGAACCCCATTTATCGTAACTATGACATGCGCATCCGGTATCACTGCAGCAACCGAATCGTACACGGTCTCAATTGATTCCGAGTGGGTCAATTCAACGGTAATAGTGTCGCCAATCGTCATATACGAATCGAGAATCACTTTCGGTGCGAATTGCTCGGGATATGCAGTCGTCTCACATCCTACTATCATGGCAGTTCCGCATATCATTATAGTTAATAGTATTGTTAGCTTTTTCATTTCCGTTATACTTTCCATCAAAATGTTGCCGTAAACCCAAATGTAGGTAATAATGGCAATTGCGAAATCTCCGTCTGCTTTGGCGGTTCTTGTGTGAAGTCATAGTTGATTGAGAAAATATTGTGCCGATTATAGAGATTGATAATCTCAATAAAAGGGGCTATCGTTCCCCACGACTTCGTGTACTTCACAGTATAACCAACGTCCAATCGGTGATAAGGAGTCAACCGCGCATTATTGTAATAACCGGAGATTAACATATTCGAATTGGGATCGTTCGGCATCGCAGACAGATACCGACCCGTAGCAATGGTATAAGGTTGTCCGGTGCCGTAAGTCCAACGAACATTTAACTCACCGCGAGGAGATGTCCGAAAAGTGTTTACGAAATTTACATCGTTACGGCGATCCCATTTGGGATAAAATGATTGCCCGTTATCGATTTCAGGGAACGATCGTTTCGTTACACCGAATCCATAACCCAACCAACCCGTCCAATTCCCATAATCTTTTCGTAGTAACTCATCAAATCCCCACGCCCATCCCCTGCCTTGATAAAATTGCGACGATAAATCAGCGCGGTCATTCTGTTTGTTCTTAAACTCTACCATGTGGTCGTAATTCTTGTAATATCCTTCGAGTGTGAGATTCAATTCATCGCCGACATTGGTCTCGTACGATACCGTGTAATGATCAGATGTTCCCGGTGCGAGCGTTTTATCGACGGGTGCCCATATATCGATAATCGACAGGAATCCATTCGAGCCACCACCGATAGCCGCAAGGTTGATAAATTGCCGGTAATGGCCATAAGCAAAGGTAATTGCACTACTCGTCGTTGTGCGATATTTGATAGAGAATCGCGGTTCCACCGATTGGTAGTTGCCACTCAGAAAGTAGCTGTAACGTATTCCCGGTTGAATCGAGAGTAACGGGTTCGGGTCGTATTTTGTCTGCAAATAGAATGATCCAAGGTAAGACGACTCATTAATATTCGCGTACGATTGGTTTTGTCCGAAACTGTGTAGAAAGAAATTTAGAAATTTCGACTCATGTCCGAATTTGACTTCGAGATATTGGTTGGGAAAGTGGTGTACGTCGAACTTCGCGGTATAATCAGTGACACCATTGGTAAAATTGAAAGCCGTGCCGCTACCGGTAAAGTTTAACTGACTATCGTACTCAGAAGCTGAAATTTGGCTGCGGGTATAGAATTTTGGAGATAGTATTTTTACGTACGGAAGTGAGAACGTTTTATTCCCCCAATTCACGTTGACACTTGTACCGTAAGTGTCAGAATAATGGAGCACATCGCGCCCGAAATACCCGGAGGGCGATAATTTATCCCCGTTCGCAAAATCGTAGTTGTATTTACCTTGTGCATCGTAAAAATAGTAAGGCAAATCCGTACTCGTTTGGCCCCACCGTTTCAGGGCCGCAGTAAATAAGTCGATATAGGTGCGGCGTCCCGACAACAGCCAACTTCCATGCGGTGCCGGGCCCTCCAGTGTCGCAGTCGTTGCTAATACCGACCACGACGCTTTCCCTTGAAAGTGTTCACGGTTCCCCTCTCTATCCCACACTGAGAGAACACTCGATAACCGTCCGCCATATTCCGCTGGATAGGCACCTTTAATCAAAGTAGCATCTTTAATCGCATCCATATTGAATGTGGAGAAAATTCCGCCGAGGTGGGAAGGATTGTACACATCAGTTCCGTCAAGCAGAATGAGGTTTTGATCGGAACTGCCACCCCATACATTGAGCCCGGTGCTGAAATCAGACACCGCCAAAATGCCGGGAAGTTGTTGTAGCGTTCGGAATAAATCGGGCTCGGCTATTTTAGGAATCGCGGACAATTGTCTGGCGGTTAAGTTGATTTCCCCGACTGTCATCTTATGTTGTTGTTTTTCCCTCTCCCCTTCGACTACTACCTCGTTGAGTTCGAATGCATTTTGTGTCAGTGCAATATTCAATATGACCGGCGCATTGGTTACCCCGACAGTTCGAGTAATAGTTGTGTAACCGATAAAGCTGTACTGGAGAGTATAACTACCGGGATGAATTGTCGGTAGTGAGTAAAATCCACCAATGTTTGTAATCACACCCCGAGTACCGGGTTCCAACCGAACGGTAACACCGGGTAACGTTTCCCCCGTACCGGAATCTTTTACAATACCGGATATCGTATATGTGGTCGCGGCAAAACCACTTTGCAGTGATAGTAAAAGGAGAAGAAAAAGGAAAAGAAATTGTTTGACAACGAATCGATCATGCTTCATGTGCACCAAAGCTCCAACTTCAAATTTTCTGTAACACTTGTTAGGAGATACGAAACTGACTTAGTTTATTGATACTGGCAAAATTGAACTGTTCCATTACTATACTTTAAAATTACTTCTTTTATTGCGACGGGGGGAAAATTATGAATAAAAGAATCGAGCGCCTACGAGTACTCAAAATGGAAGCCCTCCAAGGCGGTGGTGAAGCCCGCGTTACCGCCCAACATAATAAGGCAAAATTAACCGCTCGCGAACGCATCGAGCTCCTTTTTGATCCCAATACCTTCCATGAAGTAGATATGCTTGTTCGCGCCCGAAAACCCGATTTTGGGACAAATAGTGAAACTTTTTATGGCGATGGCGTTATTACCGGTTGGGGACAAGTAGATGGACGAACCGTATTTGTCTTCTCACAGGATTTCACCGTCAGTGGTGGTTCATTAGCGGAAGCCCATGGTGCGAAAATTTGTAAGATAATAGACATGGCGTTGAAGATGGGGGCTCCAGTTGTCGGATTGAATGATTCCGGTGGTGCGAGAGTACAAGAAGGAGTTGTGTCGCTCGGTGCGTATGCCGACATTTTTCTCCGCAACACACTTGCGAGTGGAGTTATCCCCCAGCTTTCTGCAATCCTTGGCCCATGTGCCGGTGGAGCGGTCTATTCACCGGCGATAACTGACTTCGTTATTATGGTGAAACATTCCAGTTATATGTTCGTTACCGGTCCAAAAGTAGTCAAGACGGTTACGCACGAAGAGGTTACGAGCGAAGAACTTGGTGGTGCGGAGACGCACGCCTCGAAATCAGGGGTTGCGCATATTGCCGCTGAAAGTGAATTTACCGCAATCGAGTCATTGCGCAAACTACTTTCCTACCTCCCGGCCAATAATCGGGAAGACCCGCCAATACTTTCCTGTGACGACCCCATTAACCGTGAAGAACCAGCGTTAGATGAGATTGTACCGGAAAACCCGAACAAACCGTATGACATGCACGAAGTGATACATCTTGTGGCAGATCGAAACAGCTTTTTCGAACTGCACGAACACTTTGCCGCGAACATCATTATTGGATTTGCCCGTCTCGATGGTCATCCGGTTGGCATCGTTACCAATCAACCTGCCGTTCTTGCCGGTGTACTCGACATCGACAGTTCACGTAAAGGGGCGCGGTTTGTCCGCTTCTGCGACGCATTCAATATTCCGTTATTGACGTTTGTGGATGTACCCGGATTCCTGCCGGGAACGGATCAGGAGTGGCGCGGTATTATTACAAATGGTGCAAAATTGTTATATGCATATTGCGAGGCAACCGTACCGAAAATTACTGTTATCACCCGCAAAGCATACGGCGGTGCATACGATGTCATGAATAGTAAGCATATTCGTGGTGATTTGAATCTTGCGTGGCCAACTGCGGAAATAGCGGTAATGGGCGCGAAAGGTGCCGTCGAGATCGTCAATGCCACGGAAATAAAGGCAGCAGAAAATCCGGAGAAAAAGTGGGCAGAGTTGGAATCTGCCTATAACGAACGCTTCGCAAATCCATACATTGCCGCAGAGCGGGGTTATATCGACGATATCATCGAGCCACGCACCACACGCAATGTTGTCATCAATGGTTTCCGAATGCTCGATTCAAAAGTCGATACTAATCCACCCAAGAAGCACGGAAATATCCCGTTGTAGCTACTTGAACCGCTAAGTCTGAATTAATTGCATAAAAAAATGAGTGGTACGGAAAATCCATACCACCCAACACTACGACTCGGGCGGGGTCGACGAGGCACGAAACCTGCGGGCAGCTCTTTTGGTGGCGCGGATTCGCTGACACCGATAAATCTTGTAAATGTCGGGTCAGCAACTAAAAAAAAGAGTGGTACAGATAATCCATACCACTTAATATGACGACTCGGGCGGGGTCGACGAGGCACGAAACCCGCGCGGCAGCTCTTTTGGCGGCGCGGGTTCGCTGACTCCGATAAATCTTGTAAATGTCGGGTCAGCTAAAAAAAATGAGTGGTACGGAAAATCCATACCACCCAACACTACGACTCGGGCGGGGTCGACGAGGCTCGAACTCGCAACCTTCGGCGTGACAGGCCGACGCTCTAACCAATTGAACTACGACCCCAAATCGTTACTCTACCATTTGTGCAGAGCACAGCAAGTATACTAAAAAAATAAGTTTGAGACAAATCTGGTGGGCGATGCCGGGCTCGAACCAGCGACCCCCTGCGTGTAAAGCAGGTGCTCTAGCCAACTGAGCTAATCGCCCATTTGCTTAAGAATAAGCGTGATGAAGATAATGTCTTTGTTTCCTTCGCGCAAACACACCGTTTTTAGCCGCTGACACTGGCTTGAGTAACTTGAATAAATAAATTTTACCGCAGTTTATCGATATAAATTACTCGTGCAACCAACTACTCACTTTATGTATCCTCCGATTGGTAAACCAGAATCAAATTCGCGCACTTACAATCCAAATCACACTTAACATGAGTTCCGGGTCACTCGGTTCGAGACAGGAACAGACAAAATCGGCGAATTGGTCAAATTTACAGAAATATTTCCCGATGACAGTTTCTAAATAATTAATTATAAATCGATTATAGAGATATCAATCAATTTTTAAACAGTTTGATTGTCTGTTTAAGTCCTTCATTTATTTTTAAAATTTGCCTCTCAACCCTTGTTTTTCTTCTCATTTACAATTTTATTACTCGAGTAAGTTAAATGTCTTCCCCAGAGGAGTTCGTATGTTCCGTTCACTGCGACTTCCGATTTTGCTCTTTGCCACGCTCGCGCTTGCAACACAGATTTTCGCTTCTCAATATGGCAAGTTAACCGGAAGAATCATCGATAAGTCCACCCGGGAAGGGATTCCGGGTATCACGGTCTTAATCACCGGTACGAAAATCGGAACCAAATCCGATGTCGATGGCAATTACTCAATACTCTCACTTCCTGTCGGAACGTATAGTATACGTTTTAGCGGAATCGGTTATAACATTTTAACCGTAAATTCCGTTGCGATACATTCCGATCTCACTACCAACCTCGACGCGCAATTATCACCGGAAGCAGTCAATGCCGAAGAAGTTATCGTTACGGCTGTTCGCCCGATGCTACAAAAAGACCTTACTGCGTCCCGTGAAATAAAAAGCTCCGACGAAATCAAAGCGATGCCGGTGAATAACATAAAAGATGTTATTCATCTCACCGCTGGTGTTTCCGGCGAGAACTTTCGTGGTGGCCGAGCCGGTGAAGTTTCGTATGTCGTCGATGGGGTAAATTTCGTCGACCCGATGACGGGAAATTCTCAAGGTGACATTCCACCCTCCGCTATCGAAGAACTATCGGTTACTACCGGCGGTTTTTCCGCAGAGTACGGCAACGCACAATCCGGATTGGTTCAGGAAGAAATCAAAGAGGGCGGACCTAAGTTCTCGAGTTTCGTCGATTATAAAATCAGCCAATTCAATATGACGAAATACAATGCGGATCGAGGGCTAAAAAATCCTACCGTTTCATTCGAAGGTCCTGTACCCACATGGCGATCATTTCCCGGTAGTTTGAGTTTCTTTCTTGCTTACGAGCACTTCAGCGAGAATAGCCACTTTGGTGGTGACGATTCGACGATGAACAGTTTTACCGGTAAGCTTACATATAATATTACACCTTCACACAAACTTGCGTTTACGACTGTATACAGCGATAACCAATGGCGTAACTACGACCATCTTTGGTCACGCGCTACAAATGAGGACAACACTTACATTCCGGTAACCGGAAAACCATCGCCGTTCGATTCTTGGTACCACAATGGACGTTTGGATACGGAAGACCGAAATCACAACGGTGTTCTCGATCCCGGTGAAGATTTGAATGGTGACGGTATCATTCAATCCGAGGATTTAAACCATAACGGCGGCCTCGATATTCTTCCGATGTACACCCACTTACCGGAAGAAAATAGAATAACCCGAAGTTTTTCGTTGGATTGGACACACGAATTAACCAAAGAAACTTATTATACAGTTCGGCTCTCACGATGGGAAACTTCCCTTCGATGGAATGTCAATGAGAATATCAACGAAGATGCGAATGGAAATGGTATCTTTGAGAATGAGCAATGGTACTCCATCGGCCATGAACCCGATAGTTTACGGTATGTACCGGAACAATTCCGCCATGTCGATAATCCTGCCAACCCAACCCGTGAATGGTTCGACACCAATCATAATGGAGTTCAGGATCACGAAGACTTAAACGGAAACGGCGTTTGGGATTGGAAAGTATATGGTCCGAACACTGACTTGTTCGCCGATGCAAACGATGATGGCTATATCGATGCGTCACAGCACGGCCCCCAAATCCAATGGATGAGGTGGCAAGACATACCGTTCAATAACACAAAAGACCCGGTTGGGTTTTTCGATTACGGAAATGGATTGACGTATGACCGTTCGCGATGGCATCAGGATGATCGCATCACAACAACATTAAAAGGTGTGATCACTTCTCAAGTCCATCCGATGCATCAAGTGAAATCTGGTTTCGAAGTTTCCGATTACCGGATTCATCAGTTTGATATCGACCTCGCTTCCGGTGGTGACGTATATAAGGAAGCGTTCGACGTTTCACCACGCTCTTACGGTTTATTCGCCGAAGATAAAATTGAATCGGAAGGAATGATTGTAAACGCCGGGTTCAGATTCGATTGGTTCGACGCCAACTTCGCAAATTATCCCGCCGACTTGAGCAATCCCGTAATCAATCCGACTATCGGAGACACAATTCGAAATCCGGTTCGGGTAAAACTGAAAAATTATTTCAGTCCGCGATTGGGAATCAGTTTCCCATTCACCAGCAAAGATTTATTGCATTTCAACTACGGTAGGTTCTTCCAGAACCCCCGTATGGCGCTTTTGTTCCGTAACCTTAGCTTTGATTTCTCCGGTGCTTTCCCACTCATAGGTAACGCAAACCTCTCACCGGAACGAACCACCAGTTACGAAATTGGTGTCAAACACCTGATTACGAACGATATGTCAGTCGATATCACCGGGTTCTATAAAGACATAACCGGACTGGTCGATACCAAACAAGTCTATTACACAGCGACGAACTGGTATGGCCTTTACGTCAATACAGATTACGGCAATGTCCGCGGAATGGAAATTTCCTTCAACCGCAGATTATCAAATTACATCGGTGGTTCAGCGAACTATACCTACAGCGTTGCCAAAGGAAAAAGCTCAACGACTGCTCAGGGATACTTAACCGCTTACTACAATCAAGTACCGAAAACTACAGAGTATTACCTCGATTGGGATCAACGCCACGTAATCAATTTGAACCTGCAATTTTATGTTCCGAAAGGTTCTCACCTAAGCAGTCCGTGGGTAAATTCTGCACTCGACCGTGCTGGTATTACGTTCCTCTTTAATTATGGAAGCGGATTTCCATTCAGCTCTCCTTCAAAAGACATCAATCCTCCTATCAACGATATGCGGTTACCCGCTACATACTATCTTGACATCAGGATGGATAAAACGTTTGATGTAACGAAAGAAATCAAATCGACAATCTACTGTCAGATATTTAATGTCACCGACAAGAGAAATATCGACGCACAATACTTCCAAGCAGGTGGACCGGGTGGTGGCGAAACGACAATCGACCCCGCGTGGTATCTGTATTACAACCAACCCGAAGGGCGCTGGAAAGACCCGGCAGTATTTCAACCGGGACGTTCGATGCAAGTCGGTATCCAATTTTCGTTTTAGTTAATGATCGTGATATTCGCAGTCGAATCATTTCTTATCGGCTGTAAAAAGGAGAACTATCGGTGGATAACTCTTCAATGAAATGGGTAAATACGATCAAGTGGCGTAAAATTCCTATACTCGCCATCGTTTTGCTTATGACTTTGCCCGGCATTTCTAATGCAGCAAATAAGCAAACACAACTTCGGGGTCCGATACGTGACGGTTTCTCGACCATGGGTACCCGGCCAATCCGAGATTACCGTGTTCATAACGTCGGTGATTTATGGTCGGCAACATCCAATTTCGGTAATTATGGCGACCCGAATGCCCAACGTCCTTCGGCGGAATATCATGCCGGTTCCGGCATCTATTATCTATGGGAAGGTCGATTTTGGTTCGGTACCATTGTTGGCGGTGAGTACCGTGTAAGCCATGCCGATTATGGAAACTATGAACTCGATCCAAAAGAAGGAAGCAACTTCTTTTTCGGTGCTCAGAAGTCGATTCAGGATTCTTATGTCGAGTTCGATGACGAAAATACCAATGTCAATCAATATCCGATAGGAATCGAAGTTCATCAGCGAAGTCTGACTTGGTCGATGCCGCAATACAATAATTTTATCGTTTACGAATACGATATAATCAACCACAGCGGCAGCACACTTAGTAATTTCGTCGTCTCGTGGGTTTTCGATTGTGATGTTGCTTCCGGTCCAAATGGTGTTCCCAATGCGAACATCGACGATTTGGTGGATTACGACGGTTATACCGGTGCCGTTGAAACCAATAAGTACAAATACGACATCGTGGATCCGCTTAACCTGAATGGAAATGGCACCGGGTATGATGAATTCGGTATTCCGTACGGGATGGCGTACGCACCATCCAATCAAGCTCCAACCAATCCGAACTACGACCCTACGAAAATCCGTTCCGATGGTATTTACGACGAGTATCAGATATATCTCGATCCAACCGGCCCGGTGATTTATAAGCAAACTACACCCGGCGTGCCATTGACAAATGCTGCGGGTGATACGATGCACGGTTGGTTGGTATCCCGAAATACTTCGTACATGTTCGATGCGGATAACCCCGCATCACCGCAAAACGACTTTGGCGAACGTCAGGCAAACCCGCCGGAAACCGGTTTTATCGGTGGCCGGCTCATTTATACTTCGATGCCACCGTACCACGAAGCGCCAGAAGACACCATGATTCGACCCTACGTCCACCAATGGTGGAATTGGGAATCCGATCCCGGTAGTGACCGTGAAAAATATCTTTACATGATTGGTGCCCACCCGTCTTCGCAAGGCAAGAAATTCTTACCATTGCCGTTTGATATCGGCGCTCCAACTTTTGATTACCGTTACATGATTGGTACCGGGCCGTTCATGAATTGGGCTGACGGGGACACCATCAAGTTGGTCTATGCGTATGGTGTGGGTCTTGGATTGCAGGGGCTCCGTTCGGCGATGGATAACGCCATGATAGCGTACTATAGCGGAAATCGGGTTATTATCGGCGATCCGGCGCATCCGACCGCTTTTAACTCCGACTACCATCAGGATGGGCATTTCTCACTTCCTATTCCACCGGAAATTCCTGAATTACGATATTCGGCTGGAAACGAATCCGTTTCGATGGTGTGGGACAACCGCGCCGAGATTACACCGGATAATTTCCTTGGAACACTCGACTTTGAAGGATACAAGATTTACCGTTCCAAGTATGATGCCGCAAGCTGGCAGATGATTTACGCCTGCGACAATCGTTCCGATGTCGTTCTGGTTAAAGACACGTACAACAACATTCTAAATCAGAAGGTAACGAATACCGGTGATACTCTTACATCCGGTACGACTGCATGGAATAATATGACCGATACGACGCAGTTCCATTACGTGAAAGTGAATCTTCCACCCATCCGCCACGCATACACCGACACCGGCGGAACATTCCTCGGTCGCACAATCGAACGTCCGGTAAATGGACTCAAGTACTATTACACAGTAGTGGCCTACGACCCGGATAAACCGGCATACAATTTACCGTCGATTGAGTCGGCGAAGTCGAATTACAAAAAAGCGGCAAGTGGTGCACCGGAGCCGGTAACGCCGGTAGCGGGTACTGCACCGGTTCTGAGTAACGGTAAAGCCGATTTGTCACTGGTGAAGGTAGTGCCCAACCCGTATCGCGGAAGCGCACTTTTCGAATCGAAATTCGAACACAAAGTTTATTTCATCAATCTGCCCGTGCAGGCGAAAATTTCGATTTATACGATGGCAGGTGATTTAGTGAAAGAGATATTCCATAACGATGCTTCGCATGGAGCTGAAATTTGGGATCTCATTTCGCGAAATAACCAAGCTATTGTTTCTGGATTGTATATCTACGTCGTTGAATCCGGCGGCGATAAGAAAATTGGTAAAATGTTGGTTATCCGCTAAGGAGTTGCCAATGAGGCGGAAATTACTCATCGGAATCGGCTTGCTTCTCTCTTGTTTACTGGCAGGAACGAGCATGGCGCAAGAATTTGCCAAAGTAGGAACTACTGGAGCACAATTCTTGAAAATCGACATCGGTTCGCGCGGCGCAGCGCTGGGTGGAGTCAATCAGCTTTTGCGCGGCGATGTGGGTTCGCTGTTCTTGAACCCGGCTGGCATCGCTTGGGCGAATTCTCCCCAAGTGCTGATCTCACACACCAATTGGTTGGCAAGCATGCCATATAACGCTGTGGCGGGAATCTATCCCGTTCAAGGTGTAGGTGTTGTCGGTGCGTATGTCGGCGTGTTATCCAGTGGTGACATCGAAGAAACGACCGTCGATCAACAAAATGGAACGGGTCGAATGTTTTCCACTTCCGATATGGTTGCAGGAATCGGATTGGGTCATCGTCTTACTGACAAATTTACCGTAGGCGGAATTGTTAAATACGTCAACGAACGACTGGATGACGTAAAATCGGAAGCGCTCTCGGTTGATGTCGGTGTCTCCTATGACGTGGGAATAAAAGGGATGTCGTTAGGAATGTCCATTCGTAACTTCGGCCCTGAAATCAGGTCAAGTAATACATACAACCCGTTTGATAACGGGCAGGTAGTAAGTCAACCGCAGAATTATCTCTCCTATCAATTCCCGATGACATTTAGGACCGGTATCGGTTGGGATGCAATCGACGAGCCGGATCAACAATTTCGACTCGGTGCCGATCTCGAACATCCCAATGATAATTTGGAACGCATGCATTTCGGTGGTGAATACGTATATGATAACACTCTTGCCGGACGAATTGGTTATATCTGGCGGCACGATACCGCTACGTTGTCGTTGGGCATGGGTTTGATGTGGAAGGGTATGCGGTTGGATTATTCGTATGTGGACTACGGTCTGCTGGACTATGTGCAGAGATTCGACTTTGTTTTCTCATTCTAACGGAGCACGACGATGCGCAAACTATTATTGATCGGAATCGGTCTATTCATAACGGTGGCTTACGCTACACCACCCCAGCCGTTGAATGCTTCGTATGACCAATCTATGCATCGGCTGACAATCAACTTTTCGGAACCAATCGCAACCGATAGCGCTTCCATCCAATTCGGAATGATGCGCGTCGATGACGATTTCGGTGGGCGGAATCCTGACGTCAGGTTTAGTGGCCTGGGTTATATCCCTTCGACTAACGATTCGTCGGTAACGATTGATTTGGTTTACAATGCCAGTATCGATAGCTATTTGGATACCAACGGCGTTTCGGCAGGTCGGCAAGCGGTAACCCAATTTTGCTGGGGAAAGCAAACTGCTGGTCTACAGGCATTTGAAAAACTCGCTAATCGTGACCAGTTGCGCTTACATATAGGGAGTGGCTTTGTTCGTTCGCTAACAAATGAATGGAATACAGCGACCTCTGACAGCGGTATTGTGCTTACCTTTGGTGCAAATGAATCACCATTGCAATTATTATCGGCTACCTTCCGCGCGGAAACCAATGAGTTGGCGTTAAGCTACAATCGACCGGTTAAGTTTGACGTGATTGCTGAAGACCGGATGATGCCGGATGAGCAGGGAATTCTTCGGTTACCCGGTAATCGCATTCTCGATGTAAATGAAGACCGCAACAACAACGGAGTGTTGGATTTTGAACCGAATTTCCAAATCAGTAGTATTTCCATTTCTTCCACGAACGGGTCTGTAGCATTATCCGGCGGCGATGTCGTTACGCTCCATGATACGTCCACCTTGGTTCTCAGGTTATCGATAGCGAACCGCCGTTCCGTCAAGCAACTCAACCGGGAATCGCTGAAAATCACTTACCCGATGTTCGCTGTGGTCGATACGATGTATCGCACGGGAAGCGCTGTTCACACGGCTCTCACTTATTTACCCGAGAACGATACTCTTCGCCTTGACAGTTCGGTGTATGATTGGGGTCTAAATAAACTGCGGTTGTATTTCAATATTCCACTCGAAACTTCTACAACTGACATCCTATATGGTAGAATCGCCCTTGGTGGAAATGACAGCTTATGGGCATTATCCGGTGGTACACCGATAGTTTCTGAAGACAACCGGTCATTGGAAATCGGGTTAACTACCGGCGACCAGATGAAAGTGGAGGATTTTGCCCGGCGTTATCCTCCCACCCGGCTTAGCTTGTCTACTGGTGCGGTTCTCTCGGGTAACGGTAACGATAACCAGTCGGCAACCGTAAACGTCATAAACGTATTTGAAACGACTGCCAACCACGGTCCCGTTCCGATGTCGGCTACTTATAATGCCGTCAGCAATAAGTTATCGGTCACATTCGACCAAAGAATTAGCGACCGTGCATCTAAAAATGATGTGGTTGTTACCGGTTTCGGTGTCGCGTCGGGAAGTACCGAACGTTATTTAACTGGAGGAACTTATACCCGTTCCGGTGGAAACCTGACAGTCAATGTTACACTGACCGATAGCGATGAAGTTCGAATTGAGGATCTTCCGAATAAGTCGGCTCTGAAACTTAGAGTACTTCCATTTTCCGTTTTACAGCTTTCGATCTTGAATGGTAACGTCGCCATCGGTGGTGATTCGATCGGCGTTACCTATGTCGCGGATACCACGGCACCATTGTTAAGTGACGTCTTCGTTGACCGAATAAAAGGGACTGCGAAATTCAGCTTTAATAAAGCTGTGCATTTATACAATACCGATACACCTTCCAGTGTCATTATTGCTGGTGTTACGCTTGATTCGATTGGCTTGGATACGACCGGTAGAATTGACACGGTTCTGTCGAAATCATTGACGTTAAAATTAAGCTCGGCAAATGCCGCTGCCTTACAAAATGTAACCGGTACGGATTTACTCAACCCGGGTATAAGTGTTCTGAATCCCGTATTTGCTAACTTGGATGCTACCCCTAATCCGGCTTGGACGTTGCTACATAGCGGCGATACAGTACGCTTTGGCACGGTCTATACTACTTTAGTAGCTGGTATCGGTCGCACATTCTGGGTAAAATCGCTCGAACGATTCCCGACTCCGGATCGACTTGTTAATGCAATCCTCCGCAAATCCGGAGTGAACATCTTAACCGATGCGTCCAATAACCAACACCCTGATACGACTGATTTGTACATCGAAACTACGATGTACCGGCCCTATGCAAAGAACAACAACAAAATTCTGATTAAGCAAAAAATGATCGACAGTCTTTGGGCATTTTATGCGCAACGGTCGATAACCGATACGAATGTAAGCGCTGTACAAAAGATCGCTGGATTCATCGCACCGCATCTGATGTCACTCCTCCCCACCCACACTTCTATTCTGTGGACAAATCTGTTAGACGAATACAATCTCGGTCGCAATGACACCCAAAAGAATTACTTCTTTGGCTCAATGTTCAACTCGACCGACGAGCTTCGTCCCGAAGAAACCACGGCGAATACGAATAACATCGACATGGTCTATTTGGATGCATGGCCGCAAACGGTAACAACTACCGACACTTCGTATTATATCGATACGACCACTACACCATCGACCTTACATACCTATACAACACCCGGCCAGACCGCGTATTTCGCGTTAGCAAATGCTCTTACCCAACTATTCTCGTACAAAATCGACAAATACGAACAACCGTGGGAAGTAGAGGGTTTATCGCAGATGGCTGAAGAAGTTACGACCGGTCAAAGCAACTTCTTCGGGGCGGGAACACCGGGTATCCCAGCCAACAATAACGTTAGGTCGTTGACGCTGTTAGGAAACGGGTTAAGTACTCGTGATGATTTCTTCAACATCAACTTCTTCTTCAACTACCTGCATGAGCAGTATGATACTAATTTCGTTTTCTTCTCAAGATTGTCGGAATCACGTTTAACCGGTATCGCCGCGATAGAAACTACATTAGTGCAGTCGCAGGATATCATTCCGGCACGGAATCGTAGCCGTTCACTCGATGACATCTATCTTGATTTCGCGACTGCAGTTCTTTTGGATACCACGAACGGACACGATTTAAACCGCTACCAGATTAAAGCCGCCTCGCTTTGGGGAGCAATGAACGGTAAAAACGGAAATCCGTTAAAATGGCGATCTGATCCGGCCCAAGACCGACCACCGTATAGTTTACAAATGAATGCGTGGTCGTACGCATATCATTTAATCTATTGGACGGATGCCAACACCAATCCGCTCTTAAATGTTGCCTCTGACAGCTTGATTATTAACACAATCGATTCGCTTGGGTTCAAAGCGAGAACGGTTTGGCTGTCGAACAGTTATCTCGATCCGTTTACCAACCCCGATTTTGAAGTCAAAGATTATCATTTCGATCAGTACGGAATTGGTGCGGTTCCCGTCTCTACCACGATTAACAACCGTTTACTGGTTCCCGGTACTGGAACCGGACACATGCCAATTCTTGTAGTTGTGGAAGCGAAAACCGATAATCGGCTCCCGTTTGCGCAAGGAGATTTCCTACTCACCAATCATTCCGGAGCACCCGAATACACCGGTTTCTCGGTCGAACCTGACCCCGCTTCCGACCGCTACATCGGATTATGGGTCACTTGCAGTCAACAGTTATTCAACTCACTCGGTGTGGAAGCCCCAGAGATTGTTGTAACACATTTGACTGATAATAGTACAACAATTGTTCCACTAAGCAGGAAATTTACTTCGAACACCGAGACGAGTTTTACTTATTTATATAACGCTCGAACATTTCTTGCCAGTCCCGGTGCGATTAGTTTCCATTTGCGGGCAATTTCGGCCAACGGTAAAAGCATTTTGTCTCCAGTCGATACGATGCAAGTCCTGTCGATACCGTCCGGTGGTTCTATTAGTTGGAACAATGGTTCCTTGTTAGCAGCCAGATCGACCCCATTAGGATTTACATGGGTATTACCTGAACGGGCGGAAACCGATGTTGCCGTACTATCCAAATCGAAAGCCGTTACTACTCCTTCGCAAGTTGTACATATCGGTCCCGACCGTAGAGTGACCGATCCGGTTTTAATCACACTTACGATACCGGAACCATTACGCGGCCAAGCGGTAGCGATTTACCGGCAGGATGCCGGCGAATGGTGCAGGATTGGTGGCGAACATGACAATTCGACAATTCGTGCCCGTGTTTCACGGCTGGGTAGGTTTTCGGTAATGTCGGCTTCAATACCGGCGAAAAATGCGGAAGATGCCGCACTACCTTTGCGTTATGATGTAGGAAACGGATACCCGAATCCATTTAATGGCGCGATATCACTTCCCGTCGCGCTACCTGAGCGCAGCAATGTCAAAGTGGTTATATACAACGTATTGGGTCGAACCGTAGCGACAATGAATTACAATCAGCTTTCCGCAGGCCGTCACGTACTAAGCTGGCACAGTGAAGTACCAAGCGGTATTTACTTTGCCCGGATTACGGGTGGAAGTATGGAACGCACACTTAAACTGGTACGGGTACAGTAGAAAGGAGCCGAAAATGAAAAATACTATAAGCACATTTCCCATAGCGGTTGCGGTTTCTTTCTTGGTGATTATCACAGGTTGTAAATCGCACGATAGTAAGGACGTAAATACGAGTGCCCCGATTTCGGTATCATCGTTAATCGCAGATGGTTGGTCGGATTATCATGCCGGTGATTACCAAAGCGCGCTTGATAATTTTTCCATTGCTGCTGCGAATGACGCGACTTCGCTGGAAGCTTATCTCGGAATCGGATGGGCGAGTATTCAAGTGAACCAGCTCGATCAAGCTCGCGGGAACCTCAACAATGTGGTTGCACTTGCGCCGTTACCAGATTTAGGGCTGACAACAGCGATGGTCGAGACATTAACGGTTGAGGCAATTACCGGTTTGGCGCAAGTAGATTTTATAACCGGTGATTTCCAAACGACATGGAACGAGACACAAAACATTCTTACAAGAATGCCCAATTTTCGGTTCCGGCATGACACGTCAGTTGATTGGCGTCGTGTCACACTTCTTTCCGCCGACGCGGCATTAAATATGAACCGGTATTCGTGGGCGCTCACACAAGTAACCAAATTAGACAGCTCGCTGTATAACAATACTTCTTTGTTACCGCGGGTAAGGCGTTCGTTGGGTGTCAATTTATTGGACTCTTCAACCGTGCAAAACGGAAGAATACGGATAGACGTACCCGATCCGTCGTTGGTATATATCGTTTCAATACAGGATACGACACGAACAACGGGTAATAATTCGACGGTTACTATCCCGCTCGATTCGTTGGTGGAAGGCGGCAGTTCGATGTTTGCCATCGCTAATCCCACACCGCCAAGTACATTTCAATACCGTGTCGATTATTTGCGAACTGACAGCTATTCAACCTTTATCGGAATGTTACGTTCGTTGATGCAAAGTTTGCGTAACCAGTGAGAGATGTGATTGCTTTTTCTCGAAACAGTGCGTACTACAACAACATCAAATACATATCAAACGTATCTATTGTATAGGTTTTATTCATCCACACAAGGAGGCAGACGAATGAATTGGAATCGTATTGTATTCGTCGTATTCGTGCTCACGATAACGGCAATGGTTGCCTTATCTACGTCCACCCCGCGGTATATGCTTAACTCGAAGGATATTAATCCTTATCGCCCGGCAGTAAAAGGACCTGTGAATCCGAATACAATAGACGAACTGAATACATTTTTTCCGGTAGGTAGAACGGACGGCTCATACGAGTACTACCTTGGCAGCGGTGCTGCAGGTGATACTTTTGCCGTAGTGCTGGAACCGGCAGCAGCATGTTCTGTTTATACGGTTCAGTATCAGTACTTCGATACCGGAAATAATATTGCATTTGTTGCAAATTACTCACAAACGGCTCGTGACTCATTCCCGACCGGTCGTGCAACGGCTCTTCGCGGTCACACTGCTGTCAGCCCGATTGGTAGTATTATCCGTACATTCACACCTAACACGATTACCGCAACAAATCAATGGGTAACCGCAGATGTCGGCTTGGCTACCGGTTCCGGTTTTGTTGTTGGCAATCCTTCTACCGGTGCATCGGATAAATTTGTAATCGGATTTATTAAATCCGCACAGACATCCACCCGGCCCCTCGCCGATGATGTGACTGCACGCGGATTTACCTATACGTGGTTCGGTGGCCCGTGGAATGCAGGCGCTGCACACACTTGGGGTTCATACTCGGCGAGCACGGCGACTATTCTCGATATCGCCGCGCAGTGCCTTGTTACGTATCCGTGGGGCTCCCCGATTATTATTCAGTCGCCGTCACAAATTCCGAATTCGTATTCGGGCAACGGACCGTGGCAGTTTACTTGTAATTTATTTTATGGTACGACGATTGGTGCGAACGATACTCTGCGTTTGAAGTGGCGAGTCGAAGGCGACACGTTGGTTCATTCGGTTGCCTTGACTGCAACCGGCACGCAAGATCAGTATGGTTGCACATTCACTGCCGGAACAACCGTACCCGACAGCAGTATGGTCGACTATTGGGTGGATTGTGTCGATCGCAGCGGACGTCATAGTACGACCATTGAGACCCCGCAATCATTTATGATTGTTTCACCCGTTCACAGCTCCGCCAATCTCTTAATCGTTACCGATAACCTATCGACCTCCGCTGACGGCGATCAAACTCCATTGATTAACCAAGCGTTGGCGCAAATCGGAAGCCCGACTTATGAGATTTGGGATATCGCTTCCAATAATGGTATCGATCAATCGGTCACCATGCATGGCTGGAATAACATTCTGTACATCGGTTGGGGTAACAACGGCCATATTCCCGCGATGGGTTCGCCGTCTTCCAATCCGTGGGTTGCATATGTCAATGCCGGGCATAATTTAATGGTAGCCGATCAGGACTATTTCTTCGGCGCTGGCGTACCCGGTTCTGTCACTCATAACTTTGCTACCGGCGATTTCGCCTTCGATAAATTCGGTGTTGGTAGTTGCGTCAGTGATCCTGATTCAACAGCTGACAGCGTATTTGTCGGTGTAGCGAGCGATCCTATTTCCGGTAGTTATACCGTCCAATCACCGTATAATACCGAACCGGAAATGCTTTATAGGTTCGCAAATATGTCCAGCCCAAGCCGCCATAATTGGAACGATTACATCACACCAAGTGGTGGTACCGCCGTTTTTTCCGGTTATAATGATGGATTTGGTTACGGTGTGCGTCGTACCGTATCTGGTGCCAAGCTGGTACTGTTCCCATGCATGATTCAAGCTGCCGGTTCCGAAGACACAACTGGTGGTACTGCCACGTATAGTTGTGGAACGGAGTTGCCGCATTTACTTGGTGCAGTACTTTCGTGGTTCCAATTCATGTCGGCACCGGAAGCAGTTAACCTGAATCCAGAAGAGTTCGCGCTCAAACCAAGTTATCCAAATCCATTCAATATGCAGACGACAATTCGTTTCTCTTTACCGAAGATGTCAAAAGCAACATTGAAGGTATACAATATGGAAGGAAGAGTGGTTGCCACGTTATCGGACAACAACTTATTCGCCGGTTCGTATCGGGTTACTTGGAATGCCAAGGGTCTTGCGTCAGGCGTTTATTTCGCACGGCTCGAAGCAGGCGGTCGGGTTGCAACCGAGAAGTTAATGCTTCTCAAGTAGGTTATTCATTCAGAATGAGAAAGAGCGGAACATTGTTCCGCTCTTTTTTTGTCTTGCTATCTTCGCTTAATTTCAATCGAAGCGACTTGCAGGTATAACGCTTACCACAACAGGAAGATCACATGGCTTTTGCTATGACTTCACTTACGCGAAGCTCGTTTGATTCAGGTTCGCAACAGGGTATTATTGAAAGGTATGGAGCAACTGATTGGTATCTTTTCCTCTAACACCACTCTTGTACTTCTTCTGTTCAAACTTTCCATCCGATTTTATATCTCTATTACCAGAAATAAAAAAGGCGGGATATGTATCCCGCCTTTTTGTTGTAACGTTGGTTATTGCTACTTCAGTAACAACATCTTTCGTGCCGCAACATAACTTCCCGCTTCCAGACGGTAGAAGTAGACTCCGCTTGCCAGTCGTGAACCATTGAACGACATGGTGTGTCGTCCCACCGCCATTGCCCGG